>JGI12210J13797_10485311_pt1 | contig 51416 bp, 39 predicted proteins | sample ElkSlonscriptome_3_FD_13797 | JGI IMG/M metagenome (IMG submission 13797) | reverse complement strand
TGCTTTGATGGTAGTCGGACGGTTAGAGATCTTTACCGTTCTGATCATTTTCACGGGTTATTTCTGGAGGGACACATGATCGAGGCCGTCATATTTGATATGGATGGCTTGCTGATCGACAGTGAGCCTTTTTGGCGTCGAGCCGAAATCTCGGTCTTCAAGACCGTTGGCATTGAACTATCGGAAGGCGACTGCCGCGAAACCATGGGCTATCGGCTCAACGAAGTAGTAGATCTCTGGTATTCGCGAAAGCCTTGGATGGGCAAATCGACGCAACAGGTTGAGGAGCAAATTCTCGCACATGTGCAAAACCTCATTGAAATGGAGGGAGTGCCGCTGAAAGGCGTAATGAAGAGCATCGAACTATGCAAAGAGTTAAAGCTAAAAACCGCCATTGCCTCAAGTTCAGCTATGCGTTTGATCAAAGCCACGGTGAAGCGACTTGGCTTGGAGGACACCTTCGACATCTTGCATTCGGCAGAGCACGAAGAATTTGGTAAACCCCATCCTGCAGTTTTCATTCACACGGCCCAAAAGTTGGGGGTACGCCCCGAAAATTGCCTGGTCTTTGAAGATTCGTTTCACGGTATGGTGGCGGGCTTGGCCGCTAAAATGAAAGTCATTGCGGTTCCCGAAAAAAAAGAAGAGCGATTTAAGGCCGCTCATGCCACACTCAATTTTCTCGATACCGAGGTGATTAAATCCTTTATTTCCAATCATTAACTTTTCTCGCAAATCACCGTATAAAGCGTCATATGCGGATTTTGATGCTTTTATGTTTACTGGTATCTTTTTACGGATTTGGCCAAGGGCTCAACAGCCTTGAAAAGGCCGAATCACTTTACCAAAATGGCGAGTACAGAGATGCTATTGCGGTGTTGGAGAAGGTTTTGGCCGAAGATGAAAATAGCTTCGAGGCCCTGCTATTACAGGGAAATTGTTTTCAAAAAGAAGAGAAGTTCGTTGCGGCTATTCAATCTTACGAAAGAGCAGAGGCACTTCAAAAAGAATCGGCCCTGCTCAACGCAAATTACGGTGCCGCCTTTCTTAACCTCGAGCAAATGAACGAAGCAAAGGTCAAACTCAAAACCGCGCTCAAGCTCGATTCAGATTTGCCCGAAGCCCACTATTTCATGGGAAACCTGGATTACTTCAATTTCAGAACGGGTGCAGCTCTGCGGCACTACTCTAAAGCCATAAAACTGAAGCCCGAGTACCGTGACGCTTTGTACATGAGAGCGGCAGCATACGCTGAAATGGAAGAGTATTCTTTGGCACTTCGCGACTACGAGAAGGTCTTGGAATTGGACCCCAATTTGGCAGTAGCCAAATACAATATGGCGGTTATCCTAATTACCAATGAGCAATACGAAAAGGGTCTGAGGCTGCTATCAGAGGTTAAACCAGAGCAATTGCCTACCCCGCGAGACCTCTACTACTACCAAGGCGAGGCGCTCTACTTCTCAGGAAAGAAAGAAGACTCTTGTGAATTGTACGCCAAAGCCGGAGAGATGGGAGATACGGAAGCCCAAGAGATTTACACAAAGCACTGCATGCAAGGACAAGAAAGAGAGGAGAAGCAGCCCGAGAAGAAGGTTATTCGAATGGCGTTTTAATATTGGCCATACGCTCGTATCAACCAATCTTCAATTTTCTTTCTGACTTCAGTCCCCGAAACTTCAAAGTTATTCACCATTATGGCGAAAGCCAGTTCTCGTCCCGAATAGGTTTGAAGTACGCCCGCATAGGCCTTCACATTGGTCATACTCCCGGATTTCAGTTTGGCATTTCCCGACAAGTTGGTGCGTAGGCCAAACCACTTCACACTTCCCTCCTTCCCTGCTTCGGGAAGTACGTCCAGCAAATACTGTTTTTGCATGGGCGAATTTCTCATATTCACCACAAGCTTTGCGAGTTGATCGGCAGAGACCGCGGTGAAACGGGACAATCCGCTTCCGTCGTAAGCGAAGAAGGTTGCATCTCCCCCCCAAATAGTCCTGAGATAAGCCTCCAAAGCTTCGACTCCCCCTTCGATAGACGGGCTCCCGTTTTTTGCGCCAAGCTGCACCAAAAGGCCGTCTGCCATCAAATTATCACTCTCCCGATTGGTGTGTTTCACCATTTCGCTGAGAGGTACGGATTCTGTCGTGGCCAATTTGGTGTAGGTAATCGGTTCGCGAAACTGCTCCTTCTCTGCAGTATATCCGTTTGACGGAATACCCGCATCACTCAATTTCTCATGCAGATGGAACGCCATGAATAGCGCGGGATCAGGAATACTGCCTTTAATGGTGTACCGATCTCGCCCCAGGGGTAGAGTGCCTCTGACCGTCCGCTTCAGTTCCAGCGGTGAACCATAAATGTAGGCTTGGTCAGATTGGACGGTACTGCTCAAAACCTCCGACTTAATGACCATTCCCGGAACTTTCGGATACACGCTGAGCAATTTAGCCGGCTGCCCCGCTTCAGCCGGCGTGCTAAAATTCAAGAAGTAGGTATTGTCATTGAAGTTCAAACCGTGAATTCCTGCGCCAAAATAATTTCCCATATCCTCCCAGACACGAGTGCCCGGTATAGATTGCCCTTGTAAGTGAGCTCCATTGCCAATCACTTTACCCGCGATGGAATCGATGCCGGCCGCGATCACAAATTGGGTATAGCTCTCAATAAATTTATCAAAACCATCATCGAAATGCCTCGAGCCAAGAGAGGGATCGCCAGAACCAATGATAAGGATATCGCCATGCAGCACGCTATCCTTGATTTCACCTGTGTAGGCCAAATGCGTATTAAAGCGAAAATCCCTGCCTAAATTTTCCAAAGCCGCCGATGTGGTAGCCAATTTCCAAACTGAAGCGGGACAGGCCAAGACATCCTTGTTGTACGATTCGATCTCTTCACCGCTCAAAGCGTCTAAGAGTATGGCAGAAATGGTAGCTCCTGCCAAGTCCTCATCGGCTACCAATCGCTCAATTTGAGCATTGGAAATCGAATAGTTCAAACATAAAATGACTGTGAGAAATATGCTTTTTAATGTCATTGTTGAATTCTTTCAGAACTATAATGTCAAAAAAGGGGCTTTTCGTATACTTTCGGCCTCGTAAAAGAAGTGTTTTGTGCGGAATAGCGGGCATATGGAGTAAGAAAGATATCTCTACCTCACGGTTGGAGACTTTGGACAGAGCGTCGGAAGTGATTGCCAAACGCGGGCCTGATGCCAAAGGTAAAGCCGTTTTTCACAACTGCGCCTTGGCGCATCGAAGGCTTTCGATCATCGATACGGATGCGCGTTCGGATCAACCTATGAGAAAGGGTGACTACAGCCTGATTTTCAATGGAGAAATTTACAACTACAAAGAGCTGAAGGGTGACCTGGTATCGAAAGGTCATTTTTTCCAAACCGAGGGAGATACTGAAGTGCTGCTGGCAGGCTTGATTGAAGATGGAGTGAACTTTTTAAAGAAAGTCAATGGATTCTTCGCTTTTGGCTTTTATCAAGAAAGTGAAAATAAATTGATCATCGGGCGAGATCGCTTTGGCATAAAACCCTTGTACTACCATCGATCACAAAATGAAGTGATTTTTGGCAGCAGCCTGGGTACGGTCATGCCTTACTTATCCAACCCCGAAATCGATCGGGAAAGCCTTTCCTTGTATCTGGGCTTGAGTTACGTCCCTTTCCCGAAGACGATGCTGCGCAACGTCTTTAAGCTGGCGCCCGGCACTTGCCTGCATGTCCAAGGTGACTCAGTCAAGGAAGAAATCTTTTACAAGCTTGAAAGCGGCAATCGACGAGACATTTCTGCAGAAGAAGCCAAAAGCGCTATTCGAGAGAAGCTGACGGAATCAGTTCGAAAGCGAATGGTTTCCGATGTTCCGCTGGGTACTTTTCTGAGCGGAGGAGTTGACTCTTCCATCATCACCCAAATCGCAGCTCAATTTGACAAGTCCATTCCTGCTTTTTCCATAGGGTTTCCCGATCAACCTTATTTCGACGAAAGTCAAAAAGCCGCTGACATAGCGAAGCATCTGGGCGTAGAACACCACATTCTGGAAGTTACGGAAAGCGATCTCGACGAGCATTTGGATGATATTCTGAATGCCATGGATGAGCCTTTTGCCGATTCATCCGGAGTTTTGGTGAACATGCTTTCTGAGTTTGCCCGGAAAAGGGTGAAAGTGAGCCTGAGTGGCGATGGCGCCGATGAACTTTTCGGCGGTTACAATAAGCACCGAGCACTATTGCGATCGGCACAAAAAGATTGGAAAAACGGCCTCATGAAGAGTGCTTCGCCTTTGCTGAACAAGCTTCCGTCGTCCAGAAATCAAAAAGCTTTTGACCGTTTTCGGAAAATTCAACGTTACTCCAGTGGCTTGCAATCCGAATTCAAAGATCGCTACTTGCAATGGGCCTGTTTCACTCCTGAAAAAGAAGTGGCCAATCTGGTCAAATCCCATCGAAGATATGCGGACAGCCAAACCATCGGGAATTATTTGGATCGACTCGATGAGAGGGATTTCAACTCCGTACTACAAACCGACTTTGCGCTGGTCTTGACCAATGATATGCTCTGTAAGGTCGATGGAATGAGTATGCATCGAAGTTTGGAAGTACGGGTGCCATTTTTGGATCACGAGTTGGTAGACTACGTTTTTTCTCTTCCGTCCGCTTTAAAATTGAACAACCGATCAGGTAAAATTTTGCTCAAAGAAGCATTTGCAAATGAATTTCCGGAAGGCTTTTTTTCGGGGTCAAAAAGAGGCTTTGAAGCTCCTCTCACGCACTGGTTCAAAGGGCCTTTGAAAGAAAGACTGGATCGACTTTTCGAGAAAGATCTAATCGAGGGACAAGGCCTTTTTGAATTCGATCACATTCAAGCCATTATTAAGAAGGCTTTAAGTCGAATGCCCGGCGATGCACCACATACCTTGTGGGCTCTATTGGTTTTTCAACATTGGTATGAGCGCTTCTTTTTAAATACCAAACCTTCATAAATTTTACCTTCGGTCTTTGGTCTAAACAATACTATGCCCCGAATACTCAGAATTATAAACCGTTTCAACCTTGGTGGCCCCACGTACAATGCGGCCTACCTCACCAAGTATCTGCCTCCCGAATACGAGACGATGCTGTTGGGTGGAATGAAGGATGAAACGGAGGATAGCTCTCAGTTCATCGTAGAAAACTTGGGGATTACGCCTACGGTGCTCCACGAAATGCATCGCGAAATAAATATTTTCAACGATGCCGCTGCTTATCGAAAAATCAAAAAGATCATAGCGGAATTTAAACCCGACATTGTTCACACGCATGCATCAAAGCCGGGTGCTTTAGGGAGGTGGGCAGCTCACCGAATGAATGTCCCGGTGATTATTCACACCTTTCACGGACACGTTTTTCATTCTTATTTTAGCTCTGCCAAAACTACATTCTACAAATCGCTTGAGCGCAAGTTAGCTGAGGTAAGCACCAGAATTATCGCCATTAGCGAGAAGCAAAAAGAGGAGCTCTCCATCGATCACCAAATCTGTCCTCCCGATAAAATCGAAGTAATTCCACTGGGGTTTGACTTGAATCGATTTCAAGACGGTATTATCAAAAAGAGAGAAGTCTTTAGGGAAGAGTTCTCGCTCGCCGAAGACGATATCGCGGTATCTATCGTTGGAAGGTTGGTGCCCATCAAAAACCATAAGCTGTTTTTGGACTCAATGAAATGGGTGAAGGCAAGAGTCAATCGAAGAATCAAAGGATTCATAGTCGGTGATGGTGAATCGAGAACCAATTTGGAAAACTATTGCACGGAAATCGGACTCACCTATAGCAGCGACTCAGAAGATGAGGTGGACATCTATTTTACGTCTTGGGTTAAAAATGTCGACTTTGTCAATTCAGGATCCGATATCATCGCATTGACATCAAAAAATGAGGGCACTCCGGTAAGTTTAATCGAAGCTCAGGCAGGCAATCGGGCTATTGTGAGCACGCGCGTTGGTGGTATCGAAGATGTGGTGATTCCCGATGAAACCGCCTTGTTGAGTGACCCGAATAATGCGGATGCCTTTAGGCAAAACTTACTGAAACTCGCCTCGGATGACGATCTCAGAAGAGCTCTCGGAGAGAGAGGTTGGTTGTTTGTCAAAGATAAGTTTCACTACGAGCGTTTAGCGCGTGACGTTGCTACTCTTTACGAGCGGCTATTGGCAGATTTTTAATACTTTCGAACCTTAAATCGACGTGAATAAATTCCTCATGAGGAGAATTCTATTTTTTGTTGTAATTTCTTTTGCCTTAGGCAGTTGCACCATCAACAAGGACTTACTATTCAAAACCCCGACAGATTACACTTACGACGAAATTCCCGATTCTACGCAGGTAGAAGTGGTAATCGCTCCGAATAATCTTTTAACATTCAATTTCTTTACGGGAAATGGTCACATTCTCATAGAGCAGGCCATCGGAAATGGAATTTTAGGTGGCGCAGGTCAGAACAACCAGAATATGATGGGGATGCGAAACCAAATTTCGTATCTGGTCAATGAAGACGGCACGGTGAAACTACCCGTTCTGGGCAGAGTAAATCTCGACGGCCTTACCCTGAGGGAAGCGGAGACCAAACTCGAAGAGATGTATTCCGTGTATTACAACGAGCCATTCGTAATGCTGCAGGTACAAAACAATCGTGTAATCATTTCACCCGGTGCGGGAGGAACTGCACAGGTCATTACGCTGGTCAATGCCAATACGACCTTAATGGAAGCATTGGCAATGGCGGGCGGTGTTGATAACAGAGGTAATGCCAGCCAAATCAAGCTGCTGCGCCAAGACAGAGAAACGGGAGTGAGAGAGGTATACCTGATAGATTTAAGTACCATTGAGGGTCTCGAATCAGCCGATATGATCGTTCAGGCCAATGATATTATCTACGTTGAGCCATTGCCTTTGATAGCAAGGGAAATTGTTCAAGAGCTTGCTCCGATTGTAACGCTAATCTCAACGGCAGCGCTACTTATAGCTATATTGAACATTAACTAGGGTATGTACGGCGAGGACATATCGAAGATCAATACTAGTTTTGAGAGCTACAAGGAGCGACTTACAAATTTCAGCAATGAATTTGAGCTCGGGCTTTTTCTGCACATACTCCGAAAAAATCTCTACCTGGTCGTAATATTTGTGTCACTTGCCATAGCAGGTTCATACATATTTCTCAGATATACTGCGCCCGTATATGAGGCTCGCACGGTTTTACAACTGAGCAATAGTGACAATGCCAAGCGTGTGCTCAACGTTAATCAGTTCTACGATAACAACAGTCTGCTCGCTGAGATCGAACTGATGCGATCGAAACTTTTAGTAGAAAGAGTGGTGAAGAAGCTGCCACTTGAAATATCCTACTTCGAAAAAGGAGAGGTACTGACAGATCAGCGATATCCGACCTCCTCTTTCGTAATGGAAATGCTTGCCGTTACGGACTCGTCCATAATGGACACACCGATTTTTGTTCGTTTTTCAGAGAACAATACCTATCACCTCGAATTGCAGGGCAATCAACTTGGAGAAACACATAGGGTAGGTCAACTGGCTGAAAACAGGTATTTTACTTACAAGCTTTTGGTGATTGATGCCAATCACTTCAATCGGGTCGAGGAAGGAGAAATTGAATTCTACTTTAAATTGAACAGGCCACAAACATTGGCCAATCAATACAGCAGGCAGCTGGGCATCAAGATTCTCAACAACACGGCGAAAACGGTTGAGGTAAGCCTGAAGGATAACAATCCCGGCATCGCCAGAGATTTCGTTGTGAATCATGCTGAAGAATACATCAAGTTTGAACTTGAGAACAGAGAGCAGAGCGCAACGAGCATCATCCGATTTATCGACAGCCAGCTCGATACCGTATACAGAAACTTGAGAGATTCAGAGCTACTGCTGAACATCTATAAGAAGGAAAACAAGATTTCCAATTTGGACAATCTCTCCAGCCTGTACTTTGACTATTTTCGGGAGTTTGAAAACGAGATGGTAGAGCTTGAGCTCGAAGAGAATATGCTCGCCCAAGTAGTAGAAACGATTGAATCGGATTCAGATGTAGACGTTTACAACATCATCCCGATACTGACAGGCACCAAGTACGAGACAATCATTGCATCAATGCTCGAGAGCCTCCGAGATTTGCTCGTATCCAGAGAAGATATCCAATTCGATTATAAAGAAGGCAGCGCCAAACTTGAACAACTCGACTACAGCATCAACATCCAGAAAAGACTCATTATAGAGAGTATTGAGTCAGCATTGGAAAAAATTCAGCGTCGACAGGAATTCCTCGATGAAAAGCTGGCTGAGTACGAAGGTGATTTTAGTGAGCTACCGAAAAAGGAGCTCGAGTTTGCCCGACTCAAGCGAATTTTTGACATCAACGAGAAGTATTACACAATGCTGCTCGAAAAGAAAACAGAGTATAGGATTTCGCAAGCAGGTTATGTTCCCGAAAACAGGGTGCTCGAAAGATTGATATCTTCCAACGAGCCTATTTCGCCTAAAAAGAACTTAATAACGACGAGTGCTATTTTGGCCGCGGTGCTTTTAAGCTTACTCATCATTGTCATCAAGTATCTATTGCACAGCAACATCACTTCGCTGAGTGAAATTACGAAGTTGTCAAATGCGTCTATCAATATCCTCGGGATGATTCCAAAGTATAAGAAAGACATTCCCACTTCACAGTTGCTGATAGATAAAAGTCCAAAATCCATGATCTCCGAAGCTTTTCGAAGCTTGCGGACCAATCTCCAATTTATGGGTGATGGAGTAGATCGCGATAAGCCGAGGGTAATTTCAATTACTTCAACCACATCAGGAGAGGGAAAAACGTTCGTAGCCATTAATCTGGCAGGTATAATAGCGTACTCGGGGCAGCGAGTTATCGTGCTTGATTTGGACATGAGGAAGCCAAAAATTCACATCGGATTTGATGTAGATAACCTGCGGGGGATGAGTACAGTTCTTATCGGAAAAAGTTCATTAGGTGACTGTGTCAGAAACAGTAAGGTGGAAAACTTGGACTTCATCACAGCCGGGCCTATTCCCCCGAATCCTGCCGAACTGATCCTTGGAAAACGCATGAACGAGGTGATCGAGAAATTGAAAAAAGAATACGACACAATTATCATCGACAACCCGCCGGTTGGACTGGTAACGGATGGTATTCCAATGATAAAGGAGGCGGATCATCCGATATTTATCTTCCGCGCCGATTTCTCCAAAAAGCAATACGTACAGATGGTTGATCGCTTGATCAATGAAAATAACCTGCCCAACCTGTCGGTTGTTCTAAACTGCGTGGATGTAGAGAGAAATAAATACGGTTATAGCTACGGATATGGCTATGGCTATGGTTATGGGTACGGCTATGGTTATGGATACGGCTACTACGAGGACGGCAAGAAGGAGAAGAAATCCTGGGCTCAAAAACTATTTGGTAGCTGATGAAAGTGATTCAAAATCATATTAGCGGCTTGTTGACTTTAGAACCCAGCGTCTTTGAAGACGAACGTGGTTATTTTATTGAAAGTTTCAATCAGAAAGTCTTTAAGAAAGTCACGGGCGTTGATGTTGACTTTGTTCAAGACAATGAATCCATGTCGAACAAAGGAGTGCTCAGAGGGCTTCATTTTCAAATACCTCCCTACGCTCAGGACAAACTGGTTAGGGTGGTTAGAGGAAGTGTAATGGACGTGGCTGTCGATCTGCGTAAAGGTTCACCGACATTTGGAGAATATGCGAAAGTGCTGCTTTCAGAAAAAAACAAAAAACAATTCTTCATCCCCAAGGGATTTGCGCACGGCTTTCTGGTGCTCGAAGATAAAACCATCTTCAGTTACAAATGCTCTGAATTCTATCACCGCGAAAGCGAAAGATCTTTGAAATGGAATGATTTGTCAGTGGGCATTGACTGGGAAGTGACAAACCCGATACTTTCGAAGAAAGACGATAATGCAGCAACTAAACTGAACGACTTCAGTGAAACCTTTAGCACTTAAAAGATGAAGGATAGTTCATATTATTTCATGTTTTATAGTTTTTTCTTCTTGGCGATGACGGCATTTGCGCTACTTATCAATAGTATTCTGCTGAGATTCGTCAAAACCTTGGGAACAAAAAACCAAGAAGGGGTAACGGTAAGATGGAGTACCCAAACGAAACCTGCCATAGGAGGACTTTCTTTCTTTATCATCTTTCTGATAAGCCTTTGCTTCTGCCTATTTTTCTACGACTACCAAGATGTAATTAGTGAGCCCCAAATTCCGGGACTGCTATTGAGTGCAGGACTAGGATTTCTGATGGGCCTGACAGATGATGCGTACAATACCAAACCGTTGCTAAAACTCAGCATACAAATTTTATGTGGAGTTATTCTGGTATTGACCGGTTCATCTATAGCCATTTTTGAGAGCGATTGGATGAACTATATCCTCACCGTATTTTGGGTAGTTGGTATCATGAACTCCATTAACATGCTTGACAACATGGATGGAATTGCGGCATCCGTAGGAAGCTTCATCTTGGCTGCTCCACTCGTTTTTATGGTTTCCACTAAAACTTACGGTCATGTCAACTTCATGCTGGTCATAGGTGTATTGGCATCACTGGTTGCCTTCTTGTACCACAATTGGCATCCCAGTAAAATGTTCATGGGCGATACGGGAAGTCAATTCTTAGGTGTTATTTTAGGTTATGTCGGCATTCACTATTGCTGGAATGTGGGCTTGGATCCCGAGACATCACAAGGATGGTATAGCCTTGCAGCGCTTTTGACTGTTTTCATTTTACCCATTTCGGATACGCTCACGGTAACGATAAACAGGCTGAGACGCGGACAGTCTCCGTTTGTCGGAGGAAAAGACCACACAACTCACCACCTCTCATATCGAGGCTTTTCAGATGCACAAGTCGCTAAACTGTTCGTTTTTCTATCGGCATTCTCCATTTTACTTTACACGTTATATCTTATTAACATTAATCCTTCGGACTATGTGATGATTGCAACGTATCTTTTCTACTTCTTAGCCGTATTTTTGATACTCTACCTTTTAACGGAAGTCAATAAGAAAAAAGGAATTAAAGATCACTAGTTTATGCAAACCTCCCCTTCTCAAACATTTAGAATTCTTCTTATTTCCGTTCTCTCAGTTCTTGTTTTGGCAGTCCTCTGGACAGGCTATTCATTCAAGTCTGCCAGCGAAAACCCGGACATCAGCTATAGACAGTACTTCAATGACAATTACAAAATATTCAGCCTGAGCTCCCCCGAAGGTTTGACTTTTGCAGACGAAGAAATTCCATTGCACATTCTAGATGTGAGAGAAAAGCTGGACCATGAACTCCTGGTGAATACGTATTGGCAGTCACAAACACTCTTATTTCACAAGCGTGCCAACAGATGGTTCCCGGTCATTGAACCCATTTTGAAGGAGAACGGCGTGCCGGACGACTTTAAATATTTGGCAGTTATTGAGAGCGGACTTATGGATGTAGTTTCGCCTGCCGGGGCTACGGGGTTTTGGCAGTTTATGCGCAGCACAGGCAGAGACTACGGCCTCGAAATAAACAACGAAGTGGACGAGCGCTACCATATCGAAAAGGCCACGGCAGCAGCCTGCGAGTATTTGAAAGATGCGCATGAAAAATATGGCTCATGGAGCATGGCAGCGGCGAGCTACAATATGGGTATGGCAGGCCTCAACAAGCAAATCAAACGTCAGGACGTCGACAATTACTACGACTTGCTCTTGAACATTGAGACGGGACGCTACATGTATCGTATCCTGGCCATCAAAGAAATATTGAGCAAGCCCGCACAGTATGGATTTCATTTCAGACCTCAAGATCTCTACCCGGCTTATGACACACGCATCGTCACGATTAACGAAAGTGTTGGTGACTTTGCAGAATTTGCCAAAGAGAACGGGATCAACTATAAGATATTGAAGATTCTCAACCCATGGCTTCGAGATACATATCTCACAAATCCAGGGCGAAAAGAATACGAAATCAAACTTCCATCTGATACTATTCAAGGTCTTGTTCCTTTTGCCGAACAAAAAGCCGTTTCGGATACTTTAATTTCGGAACCTCTTAGTAATTAAACCGATTGGAAAGTACAGAAATCTTAGAAGAAGAGTGCGTCGAAGTTCTGGGCGCACGAGTACACAACCTCCAAAATATTGATGTAAAAATACCGCGAAACCAGCTTGTTGTCATAACAGGGCTGAGCGGTAGCGGTAAGTCTTCGCTGGCGTTTGATACGATTTATGCCGAAGGGCAGAGGAGATACATTGAGACTTTTTCTGCTTATGCCAGACAGTTTCTGGGAAATATGGAGAGGCCCGATGTAGACAAAATTACGGGCCTAAGTCCGGTGATCAGTATCGAGCAAAAAACCATTAGTAAAAGTCCTCGATCTACCGTCGGCACCATAACGGAGATTTACGACTTTCTGCGACTACTCTATGCGCGAGTCGCCGACGCTTACTCTTACGAGACAGGCGAGAAAATGGTGAAGTACAGCGAAGACCAAATCGTCGACTTGATCATGAACTCATATCGGGATGAAAAAATCGCGGTATTGGCCCCTGTCGTGAGGGGAAGAAAAGGACATTATCGCGAACTCTTTCAGCAAATAAGCAAACAGGGGTATTTGCGTGTGCGGGTAGATGGAGAAGTAAAAGAAATTACAGCAGGAATGCGGCTCGATCGCTACAAGATCCACGACATCGAAATAGTCGTAGACAGAATGGTAGCGGGAGAAAAAGACAAGCAGCGTCTTCGCCAAAGTGTGACTACTGCCATGAATACCGGCAAAGGGTCAATGATGGTAATGAATTGGGATACCGAGGAAGCGCGTCACTTTAGTCGAGACTTAATGTGTCCGACCACCGGTATCTCCTACCCTGAACCCGAGCCTAATTTATTTTCATTTAACTCGCCATACGGTGTTTGCAAGCGTTGCAATGGGATAGGCGAAGTAAGTGAGGTTGATCGTAAGAAGATCATTCCCGACGGCAAAAAATCAATCCGAAAAGGAGGAATAGCTCCTTTGGGTTCTTATAAGAACAATTGGATATTCAGGCAAGTAGAAGGTCTTTTAAGAAAGTATGACTATGACCTGAATACACCGTTGAAGGACATTGACGATGAGCTGGTCGATAAGCTTTTGAACGGCACCAACGAGACCGTAAAAATAGATGGTGCCACAGGCTCGAGTGAGTACAACGTAAATTTCGAAGGCATTATCAACTTCATTTCGCGCCAAGCCGATGAAAATGCGTCAAGACCCATACAACGCTGGGCCAACAGCTTTATGAATCAGGTTTCATGCCCCACATGCCACGGTGCTCGACTTAGACAAGAAGCTTTATTCTTTAAGCTCGACGATAAAAACATTGCCGAAATCTCAACATGGGGCATCAACAAATTTGACGTCTGGATCAATTCACTGGAAAAAAAGTTGAACAAAACCCAGCTCAGAATTGCCACAGAGATAATAAAAGAGATCAAAAACAGATCGGGATTCTTGATGGACGTGGGGTTGGATTATCTCTCTCTTGACAGAAGCGCCAAAACCTTATCGGGTGGGGAAGCGCAACGAATACGACTCGCAACACAAATCGGGTCGAAACTCGTCGGTGTGTTATACATTCTGGACGAACCCAGCATTGGTTTACATCAGCGCGATAACAATAAGTTGATAGACTCACTCCGCAGTCTGCGCGATATTGGAAACAGTGTCATTGTAGTAGAGCACGACAAAGAGATGATTTTTGCAGCCGATCACCTGATTGACATCGGTCCGTTTGCAGGGGTGCACGGCGGCAAAATAGTAGGTGAAGGCAAAGTTAAAGAAGTAATGCAGTCAGATTCACTCACTGCAGATTACCTCTCGGGAAAAAAGAAAATAGAAATTCCCAAAAAGAGGCGAAAGGGTAATGGAGATAAAATTACCCTCTCAGGAGCATCGGGCAATAACTTAAAGAATGTGAGTGCCACTTTTCCACTCGGTACGTTCACATGTGTCACCGGAGTTTCGGGAAGCGGCAAGTCGACTTTGATCAATCAAACCCTCTACCCTATCCTGAACGCTCACGTTTACAAAGGCGTGAAAAAACCATTAGCTTACAAAAACATAAAAGGACTTGAGTACATCGACAAGGTGATAGAAATTGATCAATCACCTATCGGCAGGACACCGCGAAGCAATCCTGCCACTTATACGGGAGTTTTTACCGATATCAGGAATCTTTACGCCCAATTACCCGAAGCGAAAATACGGGGCTACAAAGCAGGTCGATTCTCATTCAATACGGCAGGCGGGCGATGCGAAACGTGCAAGGGAGCAGGAGTTAAAACAATCGAGATGAACTTTCTTCCCGATGTCTATGTGCAATGTGAGACGTGCGAGGGCAGAAGATACAACCGTGAAACACTCGAGGTACGCTTTCGCGGAAAATCGATAAGTGACTTACTTGATATGACGGTCGAAAAGGCTGTTGATTTCTTCGAAGACCACCCCAGAATATCACTCAAATTACAAACCCTGTTTGATGTAGGATTGGGATATTTAACTCTGGGCCAGCCAAGTACCACCCTATCGGGAGGTGAGGCGCAGCGAATAAAACTTGCTTCGGAATTAAGTAAAAAAGGAACCGGCAAAACTTTTTACATCCTCGACGAACCCACAACAGGATTACATTTTGAGGATATAAGACTGTTAATCAGCGTACTAAACCGTCTTGTAGGTCAAGGAAACACTGTATTGGTGATAGAACATAACTTAGATGTGGTAAAAGTGGCAGACTATATTTTAGATTTAGGCCCTGAAGGTGGAGAAGGAGGCGGTACAATTATCGCTAAAGGCACTCCCGAGCAAGTCGTAAAAAAAGGGCTCGGTCATACGGCTGAATATTTAAAACTCGAATTGAATGACAAATGACGACAAGCGCATCAAGCGCGCCTTTAAGACAAAAACATGGAACGAAGTAAAAACCAACGACAGTTGGGCGATCTTCAAAATCATGTCAGAATTTGTAGAGGGTTTTGAGAAGCTTTCGAGAATAAAGCCATGTGTTTCTATCTTCGGTTCTGCCCGATTTTCAGATGATGATCCTTCTTACAAAGCTGCCGAAGAAATAGCTTTTCAACTAAGCCAAAGTGGCTATGGGGTGGTGACAGGCGGCGGCCCCGGAATTATGGAAGCGGGAAATAAAGGTGCTAATCGCGGTGGTGGCGACAGTGTGGGATTGAATATTGACCTGCCCTTTGAGCAAAACGGAAATCCCTATATCGATAAGGACAAACTGATCACCTTCGACTATTTCTTTGTGAGAAAAGTCATGTTCGTAAAATACTCACAGGGTTTTATTGTTATGCCGGGAGGTTTCGGGACATTAGATGAGCTCTTTGAAGCCCTCACGTTGATTCAGACCGGAAAAATAGGTCGGTTTCCAATTATTCTTTACGGNGAAGATTATTGGTCCGGATTGCTGGATTGGATTAAATCCACCTTACTTCGGAAGTATGAATCGATTAGCGAACAAGATTTAGACTTGTTCCGACTGGCAAACTCTCCCGAAGAGGCCGTTGGGCACATCGATGCGTTTTATCAGAAGTACATGCTCAAGCCAAATTTTTAATTCGTTTCGGTGTATCTCCGATTTCAACAAAATTCTGTTCGCAAATTCATTTTGGCCTAAGGGAGTCGACGTGTCTAATGGATAGCTTTGTTAGAAAGGCCTATTAAAGGCTTTACTACTGAGGTATGACAAGAACAATTTTCATTGGCATTCAGATTTTAGGTTTTCTGCTCTTTTCTCTCGGACAAAAAGAAGAGGTAAAAATCAAACACAATCCTCCCACCACCATGGGAGCTGCTGAAGAGGCAGTTGTTCTCGTAGAAATTGACAAATCAGATGTCTCGGGATTTGCGAAATTCCAAATCACGGTAGACGCAGGTATTCGCATAGAAGTAGTAGAATCTGCAGGAGCCTCATTTACTTTCAACAATGGTAAAGCAAAGTTTATTTGGATGGCATTGCCTGCCAATGAAGAGTTTTCCATTTCCTACAAAATCATTACGACAGGGGCCGCAAGTGGCAAGAAAGCGCTGGATTCACGCTTTTCGTACATCTACGAAAATGAGCGTAAAAACCACGATATAGCCACTCACTATATCACCGTAGGAACAGGAGAAGACACAATAGCCGAATCTATCGATGAAACAGTCGAGGAGAGTTCATTGGACAAAAGCATATTCGCATCAGCGGACAGAGAAATAAGACCTGACGGTGTAAATCAATGGAGAGTAACGGTAACCATTAATAAAGAAGAGCTAACCGGCTTTGCCAAAATTGAAGAGAATTTACCGGAGGGATATACTGCTATAGACTTCAAGTCGAGCGGTGCGGTTTTCAACTCCATGAACGAAGTGATTAAATACGTTTGGTACGATATTCCTGAAAGTAACATCGTTACAATTTCGTATAAGTTGCTTCCCGTTGTTGCGCTGGGTGGCGCAGAACCTGAAATTGAGGGTACTTTCTCCTATTTGGAAGGAGAAGAAACAGTGGAGATTCCAATTTCATCAAGTGTAGCTCCGATAGCTCAGGATAACACGAAAGACACCGCAGGAGCTCAAGTGAGAAATGAGCCGATAATGGACAAGGAAGTTGCTGAAGTTGAAGAGATAGCCGCAGCGGCAGAGCCCGCAGAAGTGATCGAAGAAGCTCCTTTAGTTGCCGAAAAGACAAACAAGTCTGAGCCAAAAGAAGAGCCCGTGACGGCAACTTCTGATGACACAAAAAGTCCGATTGACGCGAACATAATTGATGTTCCACAGCCTGAAACGGGTGTGTTTTATCGCGTTCAGATAGCAGCGGGTAAAAACAACCTTTCTAAAAGCGTTTTTGAAAAGCTTTATTCTTTTGAAGAAGGTTTCAAACTTGAGAATCACAAAGGCTGGTTTAAGTATACCACCGGTTATCACCAAGTTTATAAATCGGCTCGTGACGACCGTCAAAGAATTACCGGGAAGTACCGGAAGTTTCAGGGCCCGTTTGTAACGGCTTACAACGACGGTGAGAGAATCAGTGTTCAGGAGGCGTTGATGGTGACCGCCCAGAAGTGGTATCCATAAGTATCGCAACCTTTTGACTCAAATCGAGTATATGCAAGTGATTAACACTCACTATGCGTACCCCTTTAAAGTTTATACAAGCCGCTTCACTCACTTTAGCCCTGACATTCTTCGGCTTGACAGCCAATGCCCAGACTGATTCTACCGGTGCCAAAAGTCCTGAGAAGCTATTCAGACCTCAATTGGGATTCAACACGGGACTCATCAATTATTTTGGTGATGTCGGAAGCCTTGACGGTTTGAGCAAACAGTCACAGATGAACTGGGGAAATAGTCTATCCTTGGTTACTCCCTTAACCGATGCATTCAATCTTCGTGCTTTTGCATTTTTCGGTAATATCACGCAAGAAGAACGAATAGAAAATGGAAATGCGAATTTCAGTACCAACATTCGAATGGGTGGACTCAGCTTTTCTTACAATTTTGACCACCTCCTTCCTGAGGTAAGGACCATCGAACCTTACATATCTGTAGGTATATCTACGTTTGAGTTCAACTCTAAGGCAGATATGATGGATGCCAACGGTCAAAACTACCACTATTGGTCTGATGGAACGATAAGAAATATCGAAGAAAACGCGCCGAATAAAAACGATGCGAATATTATCGTCAGAGACTACAGTTACGAGACGGATCTCAGATCTTCCAATGAAAACGCAGGATTACCCTATGCCTTACGTGGCGTGACGGTGCCACTGGGGGCAGGAGCAAATTTAAAGATCAACGATTTCTTTACCCTTAACATGGGAACGGAGTTCCATATGAGCTTTACCGATAATATTGATAACATTTCGGACCAACCAAATGGCAGAGCAGGAAATGACCACTTTATGTTCTCGTCTATCGGAATTCTGTACAACCTGCACCACGAAAAACGATCTCCCCTTCAAAAGAATGGTGATCTCGAATTCGAAGACCTCGAGTTTGAAGATGAAGACACAGATGGAATTGCTGATATAATTGACCTATGTCCTTTCACCGAGGAAGGTGTTTCCATCAATGAATATGGGTGCCCAATTGATACCGACAAGGATGGAGTACCCGATTATTTAGATGGGGAGTTAACAACTCCGGAAGGAAATATAGTTGACTTGGAAGGAGTAACGATGACCGATGAAGCTATTCGAGACATCTACTTAACCTACAAGGATAGTATTGGAAATTTAAGCTATCAGAAGAGTCAAACCAAAACTTCTGACTACAATCAGAACTCAGTTCGCATGCGAAATAGGAGTAAAGGCTACCGCGTGCGCATAACAGAGACGGACAAACTCGATGGTTACGCGATTTCAAAACTCTTGAGTGTCTCGGATATTCAAGGTGGTGAAGACGAAAATGGATTAAACTATTTCATCGGAGATTTTAATAGCTTGGAAGAAGCATATGGCAGAATGAGCCAGCTTCAGGAATTGAATTTTTCTACTGAATTGGTTTATAACGAGTTTGGTACATTTACATCGGTCGATGAAACGGATATAGCACTGATGGAAAGAAGCACGGAGTCTTTCTATTCAAATCCTGACCAAACAACGTTCCGAGTTCAAATCGGCGCTTACCGCTACAGGCTTTCTGACAATATTTTTAAAGAAATCGATAATGTTCTGGTGGTAACGGGACAAGATGGTCTTACTCGTTATGTCAGTGGATCATTTTCGAATATCAAAGAAGCCGCCGAACACAGAATTGAATTACTGCTCGAAGGTTTTGAAGGATCATTCGTTACGGCCTACAAAGGAGGAAAACGTATATCGCTTAAGGAAGCCGGTGCGAGAGTAAGTAAAACAGAAAAAATCAACGAAACACCGGAAACCGGTGGAATCAATGGTGAATATGTTGATTATTCCGTTCAGCTCGGGGCCTACAGCGGCCGCGTACCTGCTGATATGCTCGGCAAATTCATTGAACTGGATGATGTGAGTCCAATGAGAGGGACAAGTGGAACGACAACATACATTTACAAGACTTTTGAGAACAAAGAACAAGCTCAGCAAGCTTTGATTCAGCTCCGTAACAAAGGCTTTGACGATGCCAAGTTGATTGGTCTATTCAACGGAAAAATAATTTCGGAAGAAGAGGCTACTCGTTTGAAAAAAGACTAAGCTCAGCCGACCTAAATATAAGTAAGGGATCGACGGTTTCCACTTGTATCAACCTTTCCTCGGTATTGCTTGTGTATTGAAGCTCCTCTTCTCTGAAATTCCAGATAATGTGTTGTTGCTTAGGTAGGGAATTTGACTTTCTGACGCTTAGAATATCACTGCCTGAATCGACATCCGCATAACGAATATTCTCGCTGTTTCGAAGTCCTCGTTTTAACAAGTAAGGATAAAGCTCTCTTTCCCAAGTTGCACTGAAAGCAGCTGTATCTGCAGCAGCAACAATCAATTCATTCTGATAGAGTCTAATTACCACAGGACTTTCAAATAAGGTCGGAAGAAGTATATCATCCTGAAGAACCACTGAAATGCGCCGGTTCACAAAAAGCGCAGTAAAGGAAATTACGGCTATTGCAAGATGTCTCAAGATTGTTCTATTCGGCTTTGCTATAAAAACGCTGGTAAGAACAATGATTCCATAAATCAGTAACACGGAAATTGAAGAAAGGTAAAGGCCATCTAATTTGGAACAGGGAATGGCATTGACTGTTCGAACAATTTCATTCAAAAGCCAAGCAAATTTGACTGTTAGCCATTCCAAAAGACCGGAAAGCCATGGAACCCACAACAGTAAAATCCAAGCTATTCCAAGGTGGAGTATAATGGAAGCCAAGGGAATGACCAAAATATTGGTGAATAGAAAGAGTGTGGGAAACTGGTGGAAATAGTAAATACTGAGAGGAAATGTAGCGAGCTGCGCTGCTAAAGAAACGCAGGTCAATGACCACAACATGTTCAGATACTTATTTTGTACGATTACAAGCGCATGGAATTTTGGATGAAAATAAACAATACCCAATACGGCGATGTAGGATAGTTGAAACCCGACTTGAGTTATCAAAAGAGGGTTTATAGCAAGCAGAAAAAGGGCACTAGCAGCGATCATGTTATAAATGTTTCCGTATCGTTTATGGAACTTGCCAATGGCGATAAAGCTGAACATAGTGGCTGCACGAAGAACCGACGGTGAAAATCCCGTAAGAGCAGCATAGCCCCAAAGAATGAGAAGGATTATGATAAATTGCAGAAGGGCGTACCTCTTCTTAAAGAAGAATTTCAGAATAGTGAGAAAGAGCAAATAGATGATACCTACATGGAGTCCGCTTACTGCTAAAATATGCACTGCGCCTGCATCGGCAAATTCACTCCGCAACTTCGGATCGAGCGAGGATCGATCACCCACGAGCAGGGCTGAAATTACGCCATACTCCTCATTCGGAATAGAATCCTTATTCATTTTTTCCAATAAGCCAGCCCTTATACCATTCAACTTGGCTCTCAGTGTAAACTGATCTGTCTCGATAAAATCGTAAGCTCCGGTGGGAATGTAAACACTACCGGAAATCCCAATATTTCGGAGATACTCACCGTAATCAAATTGATGGGGGTAAAGCTCTTGCTCCAAGTTTGAAATATCCCTCGAAAATCGAATTGATTTGCCGGGCGCAATTCGTAAATCGAAATCCTGTTTTGAAATATAAGCGATGACACGGGCACCACAGGATTGATACAATCCTGAATCCGATTCTGCTTTGTACAGCTTGAGATTAACAGCGAAACTATTTTTCTTCTCGACAGGCATCGATTCGACCAAGGCCAAATAGCTTTCCGCCGCGGGAATACTATCCTCCTTTTCGAGGGACATAAATCCCAGTTCAGCTCCGAAAAGGAAAAAAAGGACCGTTGAAATCAATCCGAAGTAATGGTTCAATCGCATGCGCTTCCAGATCCTATTCAAAGAAAAAAGCGCGAGGATCAACACCAATATAGCCGGAACCAAGATTGGCTTTGAGTATGAAATAGCATCGAAATTGAGACCTGCAAGAAGACCCAAAAGAAACGGCCCCAAAATGCGAACAAGCGGAGCATGATGCAAAAAAAGTTCCATAGAGCCCTATAATAGAGCTCTTAAGGTAGTTAATCTTTTTTTAGAATGTGCTTACCTTCCTGGTTTCTTGCTGAGAACCATTAAAGACCCTTAGTACATAAATACCCTGCGGAAGATTGGAAAGATTTAATCTTTCGGTAGATCCTACTGATAGCAAAGGACCGGCAACATCAATTTTTCGTCCGTTGAGGTCATATACTTCTACCTGTGCAGAGTGTCCATAGTCTTCGGAAATCAAGGTGAGATTATACGTGCCATTTGAATTTGATATTGGCATTAAATCTAGTTCCCAATTAGGCGCATCTGCCGAAAACCTCGCTTGATTCAAAACAGGGTCAGAACTCGGGTTAAGTAAAATTTCCGATTCAGACATTAAAAGCCCCGGACTCAGCGAAGCGCCAATCGTAATGTTACAAATATTAGAATAGTCTCCGATTAGGCCTCCCTGTGCAGCAAGTACCTCAACATCGTAGCTATCGCCAACGACTAGACCTGAAACAAAATCGAGGTCGACAAAACGACTGCCATCGTCTCTGGAATAAAAGAGAGGAGCCTGTGCGGCAGTAGTATTCGTAAATCGCCACGTGTAAGACTCTGCTCTGCAAACTTCTCGTGCTTGGAGGAATGAACTGATCGGGTAGGTTTGACCGCATGGGTAAGTATCGCTGTTCAATCCCGTATTGGGAACGGCGTTATTCATATTGATAAAACTCAATGTCCCTGCAGGGCTTTCTTCCCCGGCAACGGTAGCAAAAACACCCACCACATAAGTTGTGCCCAACTGCAAATTCGGGACGCGATAAAGATTCAACAAACGATTATCCGATAGACCTAAAACTTCTGTCGTAACGAGGTTATCTAAATTCAGAAATGTCCAGCGATACTGGGTTGAAAGTGCAACTTTCCGGGCTCCGATGATGTCGCAAAAATCAAAAATTCCACTCGCGTATTGACTCTCCAAGGAAGTCGCCAATACATCGCTTTGCAACCCGATGGTACACGTATTACCAAAATCGCCATAAGCAGGAACTATAGCTCTCACCCGAGCACTCACCTCGTAAGTTCTGCCGTACTCAATTTGTGGAAACCACTGAAGCAGGAAATTAGGGTTGGTTCCATTCGGAGAAGTAATGGTGTAAGTATTAAAAGGTGCTTCCAACTCAACGAAGCGAAATTGATAATTGGTAAATTCATCTGTATTCGATGGATTTGTTGCGCGAATCACATCATTGGTGGTGTAATCCAAGGTTCCGCAATTTGACGAAATCAATTCTACGAAAGGTACATGAGCAACGGCTGTGGTAAAGTCTGTTGACACCACCGGTGCAGCACCAACGTGGTAAACCCGATATAAATAGGTATTACCAACTGTCAAGCCTGATAAAATTGCACTTTCTGTTTCTGAGGGTCCTGTGTTATCTGTGCAAATCAAGAGACTACCGCCACAAGCATCGTATGCCTCAATTGCAATGTTCAAATCTCCTGAGCCGGTCGCCTGAATGCCGTGGCCTGTTGCAACAGCCACAAAGCTGTACCATACATCATCATTTCCTCCGGGACCTGCGCATTGAATATCACCTGAAAAGCCTGCTCCGACGAAGGTTCCTGAAATTTCGGAATCAGCAAAATCTTCCTCGGATGTAATGTTATTCGCTGTTAAACAATCATTAGCTATCGATGAGAAAGAGAAAATGATAGTTGAAGCTGCTAAAAGCAAATACCTGTTCAAAAATTGAAAAGTGGGCATAATTAAGATTTAAATATCCAACTAAATTAAACAATCAATCGGTAATCGAACAATCAAATATCAGTATGATTGATAAGATTATTAACCGCCTTTTTAACAATAAAAAAAGCAAGGCTTTCGCCTTGCTTTTACCACCTACTGAAAATTAACCACGCTTACTGCTACTGAACTATCTTAGCGACAAGTTCTGCGGTGCGGCTCGCGTAGCCAAACTCGTTGTCGTACCAAGACATTACTTTCACGAAATTGCCATTGGTCGACGTCATCAAAGAATCAAAAATACTACTGTGAGGATTGCCAATTACATCAGCAGATACAATCGGATCCTCGGTATATTGAACAATTCCTTTCAATTCGTTGTCTGCAGCTTTCTTAATGGCTGCGTTAATTTCTTCTGCTGTTACTTCCTTATCGAGAATAGCAACCAAATCTGTAATAGAGCCTGTTATGGTAGGAACTCGCGTTGCATTTCCATCCAATTTGCCCTTAAGGTGCGGCAATACAAGGCCCACTGCCTTGGCTGCTCCCGTGGTAGTTGGGATAATCGAATAGGCACCTGCTCTGGCTCTTCTTAAATCAGAGTGAGGGGCATCTTGCATTCGCTGATCTGCCGTGTAGGCATGAATGGTATTGATATATCCTTTGGTAATTCCAAACTCACGATCCAAAACCATAGCTATTGGAGCCAAACAATTGGTTGTACAGCTGGCATTTGAAACAACATGATCATCAGGACTGAGGGTATCATCATTTACACCGATTACGACAGTCTTCACATCTCCTTTGGCAGGCGCTGAAATAATGACCTTTTGCGCTCCTGCAGTAATGTGCTTGGAGGCGCCTTCTTGGTTTGTAAACCTTCCCGTACATTCGGCGACAACTTGAACACCGTGCTCTTTCCAAGGAAGGTCTTCGGGATTCTTTTCTGCAAAAAGCTTGTACGATTTTCCGTCTATGACGATGTGATCGTCTCCGGAATGAGATACCGTGCCTTGGTACCCACCTTGGCTACTGTCATACTTAAATAAATGTGCCAACGTCTTAGCATCAGTCAAGTCGTTGATCGCCACTACTTCTACATCGCTATTTTTCAATAACTGACGGAAAGTAAGTCTTCCAATACGACCAAAACCATTAATTGCAACTTTTATCATAGTTCTAAAGAGGTTCTAAGTGTCATTTCAACACAAAGTTAATATAATTCCTAAAAATCAATAGTACAATCAAATTTAATCACACTAAATTAATATTGAAAAAAATCAGAGCATCCCTGTAATGATATTCTCCATTGTAACGCCCTCTGCCTCTGCTTTGTAATTTCTAACCAAGCGGTGTCGCAGGATCGGCAAAGCAACGGCTTGTACATCTTCGATATCAGGAGAGTATTTTCCTTGAAGTGCTGCATGACATTTGGCACCGACGATGAGGTATTGAGAAGCCCTGGGGCCTGCTCCCCAGCTCAAATAACTATTTGTACTCTCAGAAGCATACTCAGTGCCCGGTCTCGATTTTGCCGACAAATTCACCGCATATTCAACCACATTATCTGCAACGGGAATTTTACGAATCAACTGTTGGAAAAATTGGATCTCATCGGCAGAAAGCACTTGTTTAGCTTCGGCAGTGATTCCTGCAGTAGTAGATTTCACTACATCGATCTCCTCTTGAATGCTTGGGTAATCAACGAAAATGTTGAACATAAATCTGTCCAATTGAGCTTCGGGCAACGGGTAAGTTCCTTCTTGTTCGATTGGATTTTGAGTCGCGAGCACAAAGAATGGCTTGGGCAAAGGGTAAGTATGTCCGGCAGTTGTTACCATTCGCTCTTGCATTGCCTCCAAAAGAGCTGCTTGGGTTTTTGGCGGAGTTCGATTGATCTCATCTGCCAAAATAATATTAGAAAATAAAGGCCCTTTGATAAATTTAAACTTTCGATTCTCATCCAAAATCTCGGAACCTATAATATCGCTAGGCATCAAATCGGGAGTAAATTGAACCCGATTGAACGTCAAGCCCAATGTCTTGGCAATGGAGTTCACCAAGAGGGTTTTGGCCAAACCGGGAACTCCTACCAGCAAACAGTGACCTCCGCTGAATACGGTTATAAGAACCTCTTTAATCACCTCATCTTGCCCGACAATGACTTTTGCAATTTCCTGCCTCATCGAGGCATATTTATCCGTGAGCTGCTTAACCGCTTCTACGTCTTCCATTTATACTAATCTTCTTAGTTCTTAATTAACTCGTCTACTTTGATCCAGGGATATCCAAATGTGCAATCTCGGTATTTTTCGTCGATTTTGACGAACGCTTCATCTATTCTCTCCCTCACCCATTTGTCCATTGCCTGAGCCCGAAGTCTCTCGGTAGCCATATTTTGAAGACTTTGATAATCATCAGTCAAATTGGCTCTGTGCGGCTCGGTCCTGTTCATCAATTTAATGACCCGATAACCTTTTTCATTGGATCGAGTTTGAAAATAGACCGGCTTACTCACCGAACCTACTTCCATTGTATCAATTACCGGAAAAAGAGTGGGGTCAATGTCATCCATTTCAAAAATTGTGCTTCCGGTAGCCTGATTTACCAATGAACCATTCTGATTTTTTGTCGACTCATCGTCCGAGTACTTATTTGCGGCCAAGGCAAAAGACACCGAATCTCTCACTACCAAGGTTCTGATGGAATCCAAATCTGTTCTAGCTCTATTGAGTCCATCGGAAGAAACCTCCGGAATAAGCAGAATATGATTGGCATTATACATTTCGCCTCGTCTCTCGATTAATTGCATGATATGATATCCGTAGTCCGTTTTGAATGGAGTAGATATCTGCCCCTCTTCTAAATTGAACGCTACAGCATCAAATTCAGGAACCCAGGTTCCTCTGGACTGCATCCCTAAAGCTCCTCCTTTGGCGGCAGAACCGGGATCATCGCTGTATAGAGCCGCGAGGGTCTCAAATTCATCTTCTCCTGTCTCTACTTTTTCTTTGAACTCCATCAATCGCGCGCGAACACGCTCTTTCTCCCGGGTTGAAACATCGGGGTACTTTACAATTTGAGCCATTTGAACGGAGGCATTCACATAAGGCAAGCTGTCTTTGGGAATCTCGTTAAAGAAATCCTGCACATCGGACGGAGTCACATTAATATCTGCGCTGATTTCGGATTCCATCCGCTGAACCATCAATTGATCTTTCAATACATCGAAAAAATCCTCTCTGATCTCGCCCATCGATTTACCGTAATATTCCTCAAGGGCCTCTACAGAACCGATTTGCCTGATAAAAACATCCATCCTTCTGTTCAATTGCCCTTCCACCATGTCGTCAGTAACCTCCAGCGAATCGACCTTGGCTTGATTGAGCATGAGTTTTTCAAACAGAATCTCCTCCAGAACTTGGCAATCGCTTAAAGTTCCCTTAAACCCTTGCGCTTTGATCTGACTTTTCTGAATTTGAATGTCGCTGTATAGAACTATTTCATTTCCAATTACAGCCACTATTTCATCTATTACTTGAGCACGAGCGCTGCTTAGAGTAAAAGCAACCGCCAAAAAGGAAAGTAATATTCTCACTGTTCTTCTTTTATCCATTCAATTTTATTCTTTGTGTATGCTTCATTAACAGCATCTTCCCTCATCATCTTCACCAAATCCGCCTTTCGCTGATTGATGATCAAATTTTGCACTTTTTGCGTTTCAAGGGCTAGCGGAGCATCGCTACCTCTCAGCTTGTAATCAAAAACTCGAAGCAAATAAAGCTGACCGTCTTTTTCGAATTCATGATACGTATTCATGCTTAAAAAATTGCTCCAATCTTCCACCTCGAGCGGAATTTGTTTCAAGAGATCATCCTTGTACATCCAAGTTTCCTGATCCAAAAAATACGATTCAGCATACTTTTTACAATACTCATCCAAGTCTTCAATCACATCTGCCGGATCTCCATTGAACCACTTTACCAGCTTCCTTCTATTCGGAGCGTCTGAACTGATCGATATAAACCACGGCCTCAAGATGGAGCTTTTGAGTTTGAAGCTCTCACTATTTTCGTTAAAAAATGTTTCCGTTTCCTCGTCAGAAACGAGGGTATCGAGTTTTTGATTGACGAGCTCGCGCTCGTAAGCAAAGATGACCAATGAGTTTCGGTAGTCCTCAAGTTTCGCTGAGAAGTCTTTATTCTTTTCGGATAAATTTCTCTCGGCAAGCGACAAGACTGCCTTCTCCTTTATCCACCTGTTGATTACCTGATCCGCGATCGCAGCCGAATCTTCAGGCGTGTAATTTTTCGGAAGCATTAGTTCCAGCTCTGTCTTTCGCAGTGAATAATCAAAGACGCGCACGATCACCGGATCGTCGGCGTTTTCTTCTTGAACACAACCACTTAAAATAAAAAATAGCAAGCTCCCGATCAGGATCTTGCTATTCATTACAATTGCGCCTTTAGTATACAAGCTGAAAATGGAATTATTTAATCGTGTAAAGAACCTCCTTGTCAACCGAAACTTCATGCTTTTCCCGAAGTGATTCGATCCATTCTTTCTCTAAATAGTTTTGATACGCCGCGGTAATCAAACCTTTTGCATCGCTGAATGCCTTCGGCTCGGGCTGACGGATTTCTTTGATGTGGACTACCTTGAGTTGACCTTCGTCATCAATAGGATCTGAAACACCTACTTCCCAAGTTACCTTTTCAAGTATCGGTTCTTTTTGTCTTTCAGCTAAACCGCTGCTAACTCTGACCTTCAAAGCACTGGCTTCGTTAAGGGCATCTCGAATCTCGTCTTGGTTTTTACCTTTCTTGAGCAACTTCTTCACCTTTGAAGCGGCGGCTTGATCTTCTACGGTATATATGTCGTACCCCGCTCTTTCCTCCCACATAAACTCATTTTGATGCTCTTTATAGAATGCCTCCAAGCCTACTGTATCTTCTACTGCTTTGGACCAAACCTTCTGATCTGTAAGATCAAACAACAAAATACCATCTCGGTATTCTTGCATCAATGCTTTAAATTCAGGGTGCTTTACTTCCAAGATACCATCTTCATAAGCCATAATTTCTGAGTCAACCCAATTCTCAAAACTTTCGTTTACCAATTGCTCAATATCAATCGGGGTGCGAGATGAACGCATTCTCGACTGCAGGTATGCCGTGAATTCAGCTTGGGAAAAGGTTAACTTATTCATCTCAAAAAGAACCTTATCTCCATTTTGTAATGCAGTAGAAGGCTCCCATCTGCCATAAAAATAGCTGGTATCGATACCCGCGTAAAACGGTTTCAATCGTTTACGGTAGTCGGCATAGTTGTATTCCTTTTTCAGTTTATTGATAAAGCTATCTTTCGTTATGTCAGATCTGGAATCTCGGGAAATCTTTGATCGGAGCTCTTTCTCATAGTCATCAAACGACTTCAACTCAATCCGCTCTATCAATTTTATAATATGCCAACCGTAAGGTGACTTAATGGGCTCGGTTAATTGACCCGGCTCTGTCAGGGCAAAAGAGGCCTCTTCAAATTCTTCTACCATCTTTCCGGCGCCAAAAGCGGGCAATTCACCACCTTTGGAGGCTGAGGTGCGGTCATCACTAAACTTACGCGCCAATTCTGCAAAATCTTCGCCCGCTTCTAGCTTAGCATAAACCTCGTCGGCTCGCTGTTTCAAACTGGCTTTCACATCCTCGGGATCAGATTCTTCAGATCTGATCATAATATGCGCAACCTTTATTTCACCTCTCGCAGGTCGCTTATCTTCTACCTTCACCAAGTGGTACCCGAATCTCGTACGAATCGGACCGGTTATTTCTCCCACCTCCGAATTGTAGACTGCGGTTTCAAATGGATAAACCATTTGCAGCGATGTGAAGTACCCCAAATCTCCGGCGTTTGACTTCGCACTGGGATCTTCGCTTTGAGTTTTAGCTATGGCTCCGAATTTACTCGGGTCGGCATCCACCTTCGCTTTTATGGCCATAATCTTGCCGTGCGCTTCCAAGGTATCTTTTGGAGAAGGAGAAGGTGGCAATTTTATAAGGATATGAGCAGCACGAACCTCGGTTTTCAGTCTGTCGTAGGCCTCCTTTACCAATGAATCGGTTACCGCCTTATCCACGAGGTAAGGCCTGGCAAGCTGATCGCGGTAACCGCTCAATTCTCTTTTGAAACGAGCGATGGTATCCATTCCCATTTCTTCGGCTTCCATTACTTTCAACTTGAAGTTGATGAACAGATCGAGGTATTCGTCCAAATCCTCCTGAGTTATGGAGCTATCACGGTTATTCTTTTTGTAAATGGTCTCGAAATCTGACTTGGTAATTTCACGATCGTCAATGGTCATTAACACCGGGCTCGCACTGTCCTGCGCAAACACCTGCAATGAAATAATCGAAAGCAGTAAAAGAATTCCTTTTTTCATAGTTGTAATTTTCACTTAATCAATTAAAGTAAGGTCATTATAAGCTGTAGTTGGGAGCTTCTCGTGTAATGGATACGTCATGTGGATGACTTTCCCTGATTCCCGAGTTTGTGATTCTGATGAAATTGGCCTTGGCCAAAGCTGCTATATCAGCGGCACCACAATACCCCATTCCTGCGCGTAAACCACCGATCACTTGGTGCATTACTTCTGCCAGCGTGCCCTTGTAAGGAACACGACCCGAAATACCTTCCGGGACTAACTTATTGAGGTCATCCAACGAATCTTGAAAGTACCGATCGCTGGACCCTTGCTGCATCGCTTCTATCGAACCCATGCCTCTGTAAGATTTGAATTTTCTACCTTCATAAATGATGGTCTCTCCGGGAGATTCTTCCACCCCAGCAAGCATCGAGCCAATCATCACGCATCCTGCTCCCGCAGCCATTGCCTTCACCACATCACCTGTATATCGGACACCCCCATCGGCAATGATCGGGATTCCCCGATCTTTTAGTGCCGAGGCTGCATCGAGAACGGCCGTGAGCTGCGGAACCCCCACACCTGCCACCACTCGCGTGGTGCAGATAGACCCGGGACCAATTCCGACCTTCACGGCATCGGCTCCTGCATCGGCAAGATGAATTGCGCCTTCGGCAGTGGCTACGTTTCCCACTACCACATCGATCTTGTCAAAATTGGATTTAATTTTTTCCAAAACGGCTATCACTCCTTTGGTGTGACCATGAGCCGTATCAATCACGATGGCATCTACACCTGATTTAACCAGCGCCTCCGTTCGTTCTACCGCATCACCGGTAACCCCGATAGCCGCTGCTACTCGCAATCGACCAAACTCATCTTTACAACTATTCGGATGCTGCCTTAATTTTATAATGTCGCGGTAGGTGATCAAACCAACAAGCTTATTGTTGTCGCCCACAACGGGTAATTTCTCAATTTTGTATTCCTGAAGAATGATTTCAGCTTCCTGCAAGGTAATACCTCGCTTTGCCGTGATCAGTTTCTCTTTGGTCATAACCTCACTTACGGGCTTGGTCATTTCCTTCTGAAAGCGCAAGTCCCGATTGGTAACGATTCCCACCAGAATATTGTCGGCATCAACCACCGGAATTCCACCGATCTTATTTTCAGACATGATTTGAAGAGCATCGCCAACTTTGGCGGTCTCTATCATGGTAATGGGATCTTGAATCATTCCGCTCTCCGAGCGTTTCACTTTACGCACTTCACGAGCTTGAGCTTCAATGCTCATGTTTTTGTGAATAACGCCGATCCCTCCCTGCTGAGCCATGGCTATGGCCAATTCGTATCCTGTCACCGTGTCCATGGCGGACGAAACGATTGGTGTATTGAGCGTGATGTTTCGAGAAAACCGAGAAGTAATATCGACCTGACGTGGTAAAACATCCGAATAAGCCGGCACCAAGAGGACATCATCGTAGGTTAGTCCTTCTCCCAAAATTTTCGATTCGTTAAGTGCCATTAATCTGAGTTTGAATTTTGAAATAAATTCGGGCAAAAGTAAGAATAATTGACCTCAATTACTCTGAGGATGATATGGAGAAAAATCAGACGGATATTCTTCGATTGAATGAGATTACCAATATGTGTCGTTTTGTCCTCCAATGCTAGAACCTTTTCCTTTTTAACGGATTAGCCTTTGTTTTAAAACGTGCGACAAATAGCGGTCAAAATGATCACCAAAATGCAGCCTGAGCTTAATCAGAAGGGCGTAAAGACAGAGCTAATGTGTCAGTCAGACTGACCTTTTTGGTTGGCACTCACTCCGCATTCCTCACCATATAAAGCCTACCCTCTTCCAAAAAAGGTTTCCCACCCCCGTCTTTGAAACTGATGATGTAGCGGTAGTAGTCTTCGGGTACCGCATTGCCTTGATAAGTGCCATCCCAACCCATCTCGATGTCGGATGTTCTGAAAAGGAGTTCCCCCCACTTGTTGTAAATTTCCATGCGGTAGGTCTCAAAATCGACGAAGCCAAGTACGGGTTTAAATTCATCATTGAAACCTCCGTAAACCATGGCCGACGGAATCCAAACCAAAGGCTCTTGGGTGACGCATGAAAGATTTGAAAAGGAGCTAGCTCCGGGGCCAAATTGATTGGTGCTTTCGACTGCTCGAATGCGGTAGCAAAACCTCCCTTGATTCGTCAAAAATTGTTCGACATCTTCAGACCACTCAGAGGTAAAGGGATCGATCACATCGTAGAACATGGGTTCCTCTTCACCCAGTCCTCGAAAAATTTGATATTCAACCACTTCTCCATCCCAGCCGATGTATTCAGACCAAGTCAGCCGATTCACCAAGTCATTGCTATTGGTTCTCGATTCTAAAACGATGTTGGAGCCTTCATTGGAATCTCCGAGGACTTTTCCACATCCATCGATCGCCGTCCAGTAATAGGTGTAAACGAACTCATTGACGCGCACGTCAGTATCGACGTATGTTATAGTGTCTTCTCCGAGTACGGAAGGAATGGTAGCAATGCGGCTGAAGTCGCCATCCTCTTCAGCTCGATAAAGTTCATAAGTGGTGCCTACGCCATCACCGTCTTGGTACAGTGTGACTTCTATTTCATCCTGCATATTAGTAGAAACGGAACTTTGGTAATAGAATGTCGCTTGCGGCGGGTAATCAATAAAAATCAGCTCCCCATTTGACGTAGAAGGCCTTTGATTGCCATTTGAATTGGCTCTGACATAAAATCTATACTCCTTTTCCGGCTCGACCTGCACTTCGAATTCATCCAAAGAATTAAACGCATCAATGGTGACGGTATCAGCCATGAGGATATCCGTCCCATCTACCATTGCTCTAATTTCGTAATTCCTCACTCCTTCGGGCCACCCGTCTTCTCCTTCACTGTATGGGCTCCAATCGACCGTAACAAAATCATCACATTCTTCATAAGCAACATTCATCCCTATGGTCGTGTGTTGTCCGGCAAAACTTCGATCGATGTCACATGAATCTTTTGCCAGAACGACCCAAGTCAAAGTCGAGTTAGAGCTTGGTATACCCAAACTGAAACTCGTATTATCTCCTGGTACAGAGCCAATCGGAAAATATAATGTGTCAAACTCTTGAGTTGTTTCGTTGAAAACTACATCGACGTCTTGAATAACGTATCGTTCTAAATCGGGAGCCTGTGAGGGGCTCCAATATATAGTGACTTCACCTGTCTCGGGATCTACCGAGATCGTTTCCACGACAGCTGCCGGAGGTCCTGCGACATCTTCAAATTCGCCTGAAACTTCTTGAGAGCGCATGGTGCAATCACCTCGCTCATATTTTATCCGATAAGTGAAATCTGTCAATTCACACACACTGTAAAGCGTATCGAGATAGGAGTCTGCTGAGGGTGGAAGTGAAACCAAGTCAAGAAAAGGGCCACCTGCCTCGCTTCTCTCGATGATAAACTCCCCACCAATAGGCATAGGATTGAGAGGGGAATTCCAAGCAAGTTGAGCAACAAAGCCCGTAGATTCGAGTTCCAAAAAAATAGTTCTGATCGTATCGGGAATGGTTCCACCCGGCACATCTCGATCGACCACGTAATAGGTAACACTGCCCTGATCAGCACCCGCCCCTACATCATTGAACGACAAATCGGGAAACCCAACGGCAGGGGTTAGAGGACCTTCAAAGCCCGCACCGAGGCCCTGATCACGGTAAACTTCGTAAACCGTGCTCGGCACGGCATCATCATATTCCCAAGAGAGAAACACTTCTCCATTCGCACCGACATCAGCACATAGTGAGCTAGGTTGGCTTTGTGCCAAAAGGAGAAGCGGCATCCAACTAAATAGAATAAAAACGTATTTGAAGGGTCTCAACCTCATCTAACAAAGATACATCCGTTAAAAAACGTCATAATGTGTTCATTATTTTGACGTTGAATACATTTAAGCGTTGTCGGAAAAACCATCACCCACAACGGCAATGGTAAATTTTTCAGGGTCAAAATAGGCTTGAGCTACCATCATAATATCTGAAGGGGTAACCTTGTAAATTTTTTCCAAGAACTCTGCATAATACGATTCGGATAAGCCGTGCACCAGCATAGTATTGAGTAGAGAAACCTGACTAAATGTACCGTCAAAACTCCTTAACAAGGCTCCGGCAGTATAGTTCTTTACCAAGTCCAGTTCTTCAGGAGAAACGGTTTCACTCCTCAATCGATTGATTTCGTGATTCAGCTCGGCAAGAGTCGCATCGGTATGGGCCGACCCCACTTGCGTGGAAATAACCACATAGGTCAAGTCCTTCAAGTGATTGATACTCGATCCGATTCCGTACGTAAATCCTTTATCTTCTCGGATGTTTTGCATGAGTCGAGAACCGAAATAGCCACCCAAAATGGTATTTGTCAGGTAGAATGCAGGATAGTCTTCATGGTGACGTGTTATAGCGGGAAAGCCTACGCGAATAGCACTTTGCAGTGCCCCTTCCTTTCTCACAAAACTTGTCTGCGGATTGGGCCGAAAACCATTTAGGGCCTTTGTTTCCCATACGGATTCGTCGGCATGCAAATTTTCTCTCAAGGAAGAGACAGCGAATTGAACGCCCGACCCGCTGATGTAGATTTGAGCATCCTGTAAACGGTAATTGGTTCGATGGAAGGCCTTTAAATCGGCAATTTCAATCGCATCAAAGTCTTCGGGATCGTAGCGCTCGGCGTATTTCGATTCGCCGAAAAAAAGTTCGCTAAAAACCAATCGGCAACTGATTTCCACCTTTTCCAAGTTGACCTTCAAGTTTGCTTTGGTTCTGCGTTTGTAGCTTTCAAACTCCTTTTCGGGAAAGTGAGGCGCCTGGATAATCGAGCATATCAACGGAATAAGTTCTTGCAGATTGGACTTGAGACAAACCAAAGTCACCGAGGCCACATCTTTCCCGACACCCGACTGAATCTTAGCACCGTAGTAATCTTTTAACTCACTGATTTCAATAGCAGAATAAGGGCCGGCACCTTCCATGAGCATAGAAGATGTTGACGTAGCCAACAATTGCTTACTTTCTTCTCCGGAGCCTGCGGGAAATACAAATTCAATCTTGACCAGATTTTCTGCCTCATCCTGCACAGCATAAACCGGAGTGGTGTAAACATGGTCAAAAGGTTTTTGTGATGGAACCGAAAGTTCTCTCACCTTTTTGACACCGGGTGCCTTTCGTCTATCCATTTTGCTTCTCGTATCGCAATTCGTTTACACCTCTTTCAATTAATTTCTGCGCCATGGATTGCACGTCCGCTGCCGATACGTGTAAATAGCTTTCTTGGAAGCTATTTACAGCTGAGGCATCTCCCAACATTTCGTAATAGCTCAAGTTCATGGCCTTCGAAAGTGCCCCGGTTTCCGAAATAGCCTTCTGGGCCAAAACCTTGTTCTTGACTTTGGTCAGTTCTCTTTCCGTCGGTGGCTCTTCGGCCAATTTGGCTATTTGATCGAGAATCGATTCACGAGCGGTATCAAAGTCGACACCTTCGCTGAGCATACCCGAAACCATGATTAAACCTTTATCCATACTTCCGGTAATGTATGCGCTGACTTGCGTAAACAGTTCCTTTTCTCTAACTAGCGCTTGATACAAACGCGACGATTTTCCATTTCCCAAGACATCGCTCAATAGATCGAATTTGTAGTAGTCTTCGTCTTTGCGATCGCTCATCAGCCATGCCATATAGAGCGATTTTTGGGGAACATCTCGCGTGAGTACTTCAACCTGGTCTTCTTTTTTATTCGGTTCCATGGGATAATCAGAAACGATAGAATTGCCTTTCGAGATACCGCCATACCAATGATTCACCCGATCGAGTATGAATTCCGAATTCACATTTCCTGCAATCGTCAATATAGCGTTGGAAGGTGAGTAATACCGGTTGTAGAAGCTCTTCACATCTTCCATCGTCGCATTCTCGATGTGAGCAATGCTTTTGCCAATGGTAGCCCANTGATAAGGATGCACCTTGTAAGCCATCGGTCTCATCTTTAACCAAAGTTCGCCGTAAGGCTGATTGAGATAGCGTTGGGTAAATTCTTCGATCACCACCTTTCGCTGCACTTCCAGACCTTCTTCCGAAAACCCCAAATCCAACATGCGATCAGATTCGAGCCAGAGTGCCGTGTCCAAGTTTTCTTTAGGAAGGGTCACGTAGTAATTGGTAAAATCGTTGTTTGTAAAGGCATTGTTTTGGCCTCCAGCTCGCTGCAGGGGTGCATCAAAATCAGCCACATTCTTGCTTCCGCTAAACATTAAGTGCTCGAATAAATGAGCGAATCCCGTTTTGTCAGGACGCTCGTCACGCGCACCAACCCTATATAAGGTATTGACCGAGACGATTGGTGTGTTTTTATCATTATGCACAAGCAGAGTCAAGCCATTCTCCAACACATACCTATCATATTCTATCATAATGCTAGTGATCTTGCGTACATCAATTTTCTGGTTTCTTCGTATTCCGAGAGGATCATCTCCACAATTTCGGCTACGGTTTTAATTTCTTTAATAGCGGCAGCAACTTGCCCGATTTCGAGTTCACCGTTTACCAAGTCACCTTCAAACATTCCACTTTTGGCCCTTCCTCGGCCCAATAAATCCCTCAACTCTTCTGCGGCTGCTCCTCGATCATAAGCCTTCGTAATGGCGGTATAGAATCCATTTTTAATTAGCCTTACCGGAGCCAGTTCTTTAAGTGTAAGAATGGTGTCTCCTTCATTAGCTTCGATCACCTGCTGTTTAAAAAGCGTATGTGCCGAGCTTTCAACAGAGGCCACAAACCTGCTACCGATCTGTACTCCATCGGCTCCCAAGGCCATCGCGGCAAACATCGACTTTCCCGAAGAAATTCCACCGGCAGCAATCACCGGAATGTTCACGCTTTGGCAGACTTGGGGAATTAAACAAAGTGAAGTGGTTTCCTCCCTACCGTTGTGGCCTCCCGCTTCAAATCCTTCAGCAATTACTGCATCTACTCCTGCAGCTTCCGCCTTCAATGCAAATTTCGAACTGCTCACCACGTGGATGACGGTAATTCCTTCTTTTTTTAGTTGAGCCGTATATTTAGCAGGGTTTCCCGCTGATGTGATTACGGTTTTTACTCCGCTTGAAAGAATCACGTCAAAGTGTTTCTCAATTTCGGGATACAACAGTGGCACATTAACCGCAAAGGGCTTTTGAGTGGCAGCTTGGCACTTTTTTATGTGGTGAGCCAGTACATCGGGGTACATAGACCCTGATCCAATCACACCGAGCAGTCCCGAGTTGGCGGAAGCCGAAGCCAACTCCCATCCGCTACACCACACCATTCCTGCTTGAATAATGGGGTATTTGATTCTCAATAATTTTGAAATTCTCATAGGTAACTAGGGTAATGCGAAGAACGGAAAAATTCAGAGAGAAGAACGGTGGTTGCTGCGTTCACAAAACGGAAATTGAAAAGTATTTTGTATTGCATCCATTCTTATATCTTTGCGCTTATGCTTCAACCACGCATATTCATTCTTTTCGTCCTTTTGGGATGCGCTATACCCATGTCTGCTCAGTATCAATGGGACTTTGGCGTAGGTGTGGGATTTTCCAATTACCTCGGAGAAATTGGCGGAGAAGAGGAGACGCGCAGGGATTTTATTTTCGATATGAAATTGAACCGCACCCAATATGTCGTCGGAGGTTTTGCGCGGTATAAGTTCTCTCCAAGTCTATCATTCAATCTTGGTGCGAATTATGGACGCATCAGAGCAAACGATTACAACTCCGAAAATCCAGCCAGGGTTGCGAGAAACTTGAGTTTCAGAAATAACATTTTTGAAGTAAGCGGACGAGCAGAAATCACCTTGTTTTACGACAACGATGTGAGTGGAAAAGGCTACTATAATCCCGATTTTAAAATTTATGGTTTTGTCGGGGCAGGTGTCATGCACCACAATCCGAAAGTGATTTATTACGGCGACCTCACGGAATTTAACGGAGAGCTTATTGAATTGCAACCATTACAAACTGAAGGTGAGGACTACAACCGTTGGCAATTCACCCTCCCTGCAGGAATCGGGCTCTACTTTACCCATAAAAAGATTCATCGCTTCGGGTGGGAGATTGGCTACAGAACCACTTTTACCGACTATATTGATGATGTGAGCACGGAGTACGCGGCTTTTGAAGACCCCAATTCACTTGCTGCTGAATTGTCGAATCGAACCACGACAGAAGCATTGGCTACCGCTGCCGAAAATGCCGAACAATTTGGTTTGGATACACCAAATGCGGAGAGTTTTGCTCCCGGTGAAAAGCGCGGAGATCCCACAAACAACGACGGCTACCTTTTTACACAGTTTACTTACTCCTACGTTATAAAAGGACGCAGTAGCTTCAATAAGAGAAGGTACAATTGGAATAAGAGAAAGTCCAGAAAGCGACGTAAGTCGAGAGCTAAATTCTAAGCTTACAAGTGAACGAATTGGCTGATTTTTCGAAAAGGCTTCTTTAAAAAAGTAAACGTTTCAGGCTTTATCCCATTAAGAACCCAAGCCAGGCGATCTTCTTTGTTCGCTCTGATTCGATTTTGCAAACTCAAATTACTTTGCCCCCCTCTTTTCATATGAACCATTACCTCATCCAGATAGGTTGTAGAAATATTTCCTTTGTACAGAACCCTGAGCATAAATTCGTAATCTGCGCTGGTCCTCAAGTCGGTATTAAATAAACCGTATTCATCATAGACCTGCTTTTTCACAAAGAACGTGGGATGTGGTACCATCCATCCTTTTAAAAAAAACGAACGCGAAAAAGCACCTGCTTTCCAACGTCTTACCACAGTTTTCACCCGTTTGCGATCTACATAATGCAAGTCGCCGTAAAGAGAATCGGCGTTTGACGCTTCGAGCTTAGTGACTACTTTTTGAATGATGTCATCAGATGCATAGGTATCATCTGCATTTAATATGCCGATCACATCTCCCGTCGCGATACTGATCCCTTTATTCATGGCGAAGTACATTCCCTCATCAGGCTCACAAATTACGCGATCAATCTTATCACGGTACTTGTCCACAATCGCCATGGATTCATCGGTAGAAGCGCCATCGACCACTATATATTCCAGATTGGAATAAGTCTGATTAAGCACCGAGAGAATGGTCTCTTCCAGTGTCTCAGCGGCATTATATGATATGGTGATAATACTAATCTTCAATCTCTCTCGATTTAACTTTTATCGCGGGATTTCCTGAATATACGGAATATGAGCTTAGATTCGAAGTAGCTACGCTTCCCACGGATAAAACGGAATGTGATGAACAGTTTATGCCGGGGCAAACTACGCTTTTAGCGCCGATCCAAACTCCCTTCTCTATTGCTATCGATTTCACCATCAGGTCAAATGTTGGCTTCTTGTAATTATGATTTCCTGTTAGTAGCATGGCTCCCTGTGAAAGGCAGCTATTCGCACCGATGGAAACACTTGCCAAATTATCTATCCACACATTCTCTCCAATCCAAACGCAGTCTCCTATTTCGAGAAACCACGGGTACTTTATCTTCACGGAAGGCTTAATCACAACCTGAGAACCCACCGTCGCTCCAAACGATCGCAAAAGTAACACCTTAAACTTTGAAGACCATGGGATCTGAGTTTTAAAAAACAACACAGAGATGAAATACCATAGGCAGCGCTTCAGGAAAGGTCCCGGCTGATACTCAGAGTTGGAAAAAGAACCAAGATCAGTCTCGTTCATCAAATATATTGGTGTATTCTTTACGCAATTTATCAACATTTATCAAAGCTTCTGCACGGAGGTGAATATTTTTATAAGCCATCTCGTATTCGTGCGCACTCCATTTTCCGACTTCATTGATCGTTTTGGAAAACTCGTTTTTTTCCAATGTGAGATCAAATCCGAGGTTTTTATCTTTCAGTTCTCGCCAGGGAGTCTTGGTTGAGATTATTGCAGGAATCCCCATTAGCAATGCCTCTACTATGGCATGTCCATAGTTCTCTCCCGCGGTCGGGAGAAAAAAGAAATCTGCCTCTGCCGCAGTTTTTGCAATCTCAGGTTGCGTCATGGGACCTAAAAACCTGACGCTTATATTCTGCGGAAGCTGATGCGCAATGAGCTCGCACTGACGTAAGTATCGTTCATCGTAAGTCGGGCCAATCAAGTCTAGATGAATGGAAATATGAGATTCTACTTGACTTAAACAGCTCAATCCAAAGAGAATATTTTTTTCAGGAGCAATTCTAGCCACTGAATAAAGTCGGAGCACATTTTTCTTCTTTCTATGATTCTCAAGCTTACGTTTGGAATGAAGAGCACCGGGGACGTTTTCCGCGATAGAAATCTCCGCTTCGCCAAACTGATCTCTGATTTGATCTGCTTCCGTTCTATTCGTAGCGTGAAACTCGATGCGTGAGTAAAGTCCGAAGAATTTAGCCAAGTAGAGAAACATTTTCTTTTTGAATGGCTTGATTCTCATGGCTGCGGGGGCTAGCATGCCTCGCGGTGCAACGATCCTTGTAAATTTAGCGCTCCTTGAAGCAATAAGAGGTAAAATGGTAAACCGAAAACTAAATATGCCATTCAAATAAATCGAAGTCGGTTTCACTTCATCCATGATCGATTTGATTTGATCCGATTTTTGCGATTCAGGAGGTAAATACATAACCTCCGCTTTCCCCACACGGATCCATTCATTAAAGCTTATATCAGAATAAGGATCCGTTTCGAGGTAATCTCGATCGCCACATACTACCTTAAAATTGAAGGTATCACCTAGCAAATCGACCAAATTTGCGCATGACTGAATAGGCCCTCCTGCCTTATAGCCAGGTAGATACCAGTCTGTAAAAATCAATACCGTTTTTTTATCAGATTCCATTTTCGTCAAGCCAAGCTTCAAGGATGCAGAGGTGCCATATCCGTGACCATGAAATCTTAGAATCACCTTTCAAAAAGCCTTCCCAACGCCTGTTAATTGCCTTGGAATTGAACGCATCGCGGACACCGAGTTTTTGCAAGGAATCTCCACAAAACTCTTTGAGCTCATTTTTCATCCATACTTCCCAAGGAAAGGTAAATCCCATTTTGGGTCTGTTGACAATGGAGTCAGGTAAATCCTCACCCATAGCATCTACTAAAAGTTTTTTTGGTGAATGCGGGTACTTGTGTTTGTCACCGATTCCCATTACCATAGAAACCAGTTCGTGGTCTAAGAAAGGAACCCTGACCTCCAAGGCATGCGCCATTGACATTTGGTCCGTATCACGAAGGAGTATATTCTCGAGGTAAGTGGTCAATTCCGCGTAGGATACATGGCTCAGAATGGGCAGAGAAAACCCCGGGTTTCCGTAACCAACTCCGTTTTTCACCAAATTGTATACGGATGACTCAGTTCGCGAAGCGACGGCCAACATATCTGCATTTTGGCCTACAGCAGCTACTTCCCGACTAAAGGGGTAAACGTATTCCAAGTCAAATCGATCTTGGTTGAGAACACTTCGCGTTTTGGAAGAAGCCACACTTGGATTCCTCATTTCCATCATACTTCCCGCTAGGTCTCTGGCAAACTTAGGGAAGCTCAAAAGCCACTTCTTGCTCTGTAAGCTGTGAAATTGCTTGAAAATCGGGTACCCGGCAAATAATTCGTCGCCTCCCAGACCCGAAAGGGCAACGGTAATTCCCTGACTCTTGGCGGCACCGGATACCACGTATGAGTTTATGCCATCTCCCGTAGGATGGTCCATGGCACGCAGAGCTGCAGGTAATTGTTTGATCAATTCCGAAGGATCGAGTTGTATCCTATGGTGCTCAGTACCGTATTTTTGAGCCACTTGATCTGCAAATTTAGCTTCACTGAATGCTTGCTCCTGAAAATCGATAGTAAAGGTTTTTATCGGACTCATCGAATGCTTTGCCGCTAATGCCACAACTGCACTTGAATCTATCCCACCCGAAAGAAACACCCCTAAGGATACGTCTGAAATCAAACGCCGCTTGACGCTGGCATCTAGTGAATACCTTACCGCCGCACACGTATCTTCGTAGCTCATGCCCCTCATGTCCGTACGAGCAGATTCTGCCAACTTCCAGTAGTATTTTATTTCCTGCTCGTTGTCGGTAATCTTCATGTAGCTGCCTGCGGGCAATGAAAACACCCCTTCCAAAATGGTGGTGGGCCCGTGGACCGTTTGATACCTGAAGTATTCGGAAAGGACAGCGGTGTTCAAATTTGGCTTTGCACTCAAACCTGTAATCACCGATCTGATTTCGCTTGAGAACAATATCTCATCTTCTTTTCTCAAATAGTAAAGCGGCTTGATACCCATTCTGTCTCTGCACAGGAAAAGCTCTTCAGCCTCATTGTCCCAAAGTGCAAAAGCAAACATTCCATTGCACTCTTTGACAAATGAAATCCCCCACTTAGCCAATCCCGCAAGGAGTACCTCTGTGTCTCCATCGGTTTGAAAAGAATATTCCGAAAGTTGTTTCTTCAGCTCGCGAAAGTTGTAAATCTCGCCATTGAATACAATCGTGTAGCGTCCGGAGCTATCAGTCATTGGCTGATTCGCCTCAGTCCTGAGATCGATAATGGACAAACGACGGTGAGCCAAAGCTATACCTTCACTTACGTGAAAACCTTCGGCATTGGGACCTCTGTGTTTGAGCTTGTCTGCCATTCTGCGAATACGCGATTGGGCAGATTCGGAATTTTTATGACCGTATATACCTGCTATTCCGCACATTAATGCGCTGCAAATTGATCTGAATGAAGAACGTTCTTAATTCCTTCCTCCAACGGCACGAGATTCCGGCCGAGTATTTTCAACATCTTTGAGTTGTCCGGCATTCTTCGCGTCATATCGCCTTCAGCCAGCGGTGGTAGGTGGATCACTTGAGATTTTGAATTCGTTGCCTTAATTATGGTCCGGGCCAATTCCAGGATGGTAACTTCAATATTCGACCCGATGTTGATTACATCATTGACTACATCGTCGTTGTAAAACGCCTTTACACAAGCTTCGGTATTGTCCGAAATAAAGCAGAATGTTCTGGTTTGCAAGCCATCTCCGTACACGGGAATGTCTTTATTATTGAGAGCTGCGTTGATAAATTTTGACACAACAAAGTCTTTGCTCTGCTTCGGTCCGTATGTATTAAAAAATCGAAAGACGGTGTAGTCCAAGCCAAACTCTTGCTGATAAGAGCGCAAGAAGGCTTCGCCGATATTCTTCACAATAGCGTAAGGCAAGCGCGAGTTTAAGGGCGTTGTTTGTTCGTTTTGAGGAATCTCTACCGGTTCACCATATACCTCTGAACTACTGGAATAGAGCACCCTTTTCACTCCGGTGTTTTTGCTCAAGTTGAGCACATTCTTTATACCCGTAATGTCATCCAAGACACTCACCGGGTTTTTAAGTGTTCGCTTCACCCCCACCAAAGCTGCGTAGTGAAATACGTAATCGAATTGGTAGGCATAGAATACGGATGATATGTCTTCGTAGAGATTGACATCACACTTGATGAAGTGAATGTTGTCGTGAACTCCTTTGGGAACATTTTCAAGGCTTCCCGTTCTCAAATTGTCAACTATTACAATGGAGTTCTCGCGATCTTCTGATAAGCGCAATGCCAGGTCACTTGCTACAAAACCCGCCGCACCTGTTACCAATATTCTTCTCATTTCTTTCTATTTGCTAGTACTTCGACGGTCTTAAGCCATCTTGAAACGGTCATGTTCTGTCCCGATTCTCTGCTCTTTTCAGCCATTTTTCGTAGAGTCGTATCAGACAAATTTACCACTTCAGATAGAACTCGCTGAAGGTCCTTTTTATTTCTTGCCTTGAAGGAAAAACCGTTTTGGCCTTCTTTCAAAAATGCGGTACCCGAATTTACTTTGTCAGACAAGAGCAGAGGAAACCCTGCCGCGGCAAATTCGTGAACCACAACACCCCATGGTTCTTTGTGGCTTGGCAGTATGAAGACACCTCCTTGGGCCATAAATTCTTTCATTTCCGCAGGCTGTAGAAATCCGTGATGGAAGATGGCCGGATGCTCTACTCTTTGCTCCCAAAGATCTCCCGTTCCGACGCAGTGTAGCTCCCAACCTATTAGACCTGATTCCTTGAAACCCGTCCACAAATCAAAAATTCCTTTAAACTCTAGGTATCGACCTGCGAATACCATTCGCTTAGGAAAGTCTCCTTGATCATTGGCCGTTTTCAGGGAAGAAAACGCGTTTTCATCGGCGGTGTAAAAACCTGTGAAGATTTCGTTTCTCTTGAAGCCCATTTTCGTGGCATAGACCTTCTGCGGTTCACCCGAAACGAAGGCATAGTCAAATAACCGTTTAAATCTGGATCTTGCTCTGAGGGAGGAGGCTCTGTCCTTAAAGGAGCCCAGAAAGGCATTGTCCGAAATCAGTACCCGATTGACATCAATAGGCACGGTTTGCATGGTGGCAATGTAGCCTTCATCGATCCAACCGCTGCAGAAAACTGCTTGGGCATCAATACTTCTGACCATTTCTATCAGGCCCTCATCATCAAAATCAGTTCGGTCGTAGTAGGTGGCCTCGGAAGTTTCGCTAAACTCAAATGGCGCTTCGGGATTAATGGGGTATGCAACTACATGGACCTCTACCCCCGAAGCCGCCAGGCGCTCGAAGCAATTCCGAATGTAATCGGCCAACTCGGTGTAGAGAAAGATCACTTTCATGCCGACGCAAGTGTTTGGGAAGGTTCTTCTTCAAGCACTTTTGGCTTGAAGATATCATCTGACAAGACCGTTAAACCAATAAAGAAGAGAATCGAAAAGGGGTTGAGTGAGGCAGCCAACCACGATTCAGGTAAAATGCTAAACATAACAAGCCAAAGAAAGGGAAAAGCCAAACGAGAACGCGCAGCTCCTTTAATTACAATTAAAAAGATGGCTCTCAGGAAAAGCAATAAGCCGAACAGTCCCGTATTTAACCAAATTTGCAGATACGTATTATGCACACCTCCTTGATGCCCCAGATCGTTCAGGGCATCTTGATTCTTGGCCATTATCCATTCGTCAAAGGCAAACCCCCTCCCAAACCAAAAGTTCTCTTGGATGGTCTCCCACGCTAAGTTCCAAGCTATTTCCCTACCCGAACCACCTTCTAATGTGTCGACTCTAAAAAACTCTGAAAGGCCCAAACTAGAAATTATCGCAACCAAGTTTGAGGCGACCAATTCAGAAATTATAGCCGTCCCCAAGAAGGCCAGGAAGCCGATTACAGGTGAAACCTGATAAAGTCTTGTGAAAACAAAGAAGATAACTACCGCAATTATCGACGTTCTTGAACCAGCCAAAACCAAAGAAATCAGTGCTGGTATGACCAGCCACCTCAAATCGCTCTTTGAAAATAAGTTCGGAAAAATATCTCTCTTTAAATAAACCAATGCTATGACCAGAGAGGCGAAAATTCCGAGTCCGTTGGGGTTTCCAAACACTCCGCGAAACCGACCGCCACGGGCATAAGTATAACCCGGATCGGCTAGCTCAAGCACGAAGCCCATCAAAATCATAAACCCCGCAAAGAAGATAATATTTCGAATAGCTTCTGTTCCGTGATCATCGTATGCCTTTATCAAAAATTGAGGAACAAGAAAAATCAAGAGGATGTAGGAAAGGGTTTTCTGAATGGCCAAACTCGGGATAGGAGACTGCACCAGCCCGATGAGACCCGCCAGGATAAAGGGAATAAAATAGATATAGAATCGATTAATCTTTGGGAACTTCTTACGCTCGATAACGGCAATTGCCGACAGAGCGAGGATATAAATATTCTTAAAAGACTTGGCAAAATCAGTGGTACTATTAATTGTATCGCTCAGGATGAGGACAAAAAGGAAACCCATTAATAGCTCCAGGAACATCAGCTTTCGCCAAAGCAAAATGATGCTGAGACTCGCCACAATATAAAACGCAGGAGCATTGATTCGTCCGATGATGAACCAAGCCAAAAAGAGAAGTAAGGCACCCTTATTTTCAGAGAGAAATCGGAGCATGAATCAGTTAACTCAGCGTAAAGGTAATCTTCTCGATGGCGTCAAGGTTCTTTTCAGCAATAGCTGACCAAAGATAATTCTCAGAAATAATTCTCAAGCTGTTTTCACGAAGCTTCATTAGCTCTTTGGAGTCCATATCAGCCAGTTCTTCAAGCGCATCTGACAAAGCTACTTTATTGAGTGCAGCAATGAGTATCCCATTTTGGTCAGACACCATCATTGGCACCGCCCCGACGGATGTGGCCAAAACTGCCAGTCCGCGAGACATCGCCTCCAAAATCACATTTGGCATTCCCTCAGAATGGCTCGGCGCGACCAAAACCTGACAGGTATCAATGATTTCTCGAAGGGTAATCGAATCTTTTATTTCACCGTGATAGATGCAATTAGGTGATTTGATTTGCTTGATCTTTGGAATGGGTCCCACAAAATGAAACTCTATGGGTAACCTGCGAATAAGACCACCCAGTTCCTTCAACTCATCCAGACCTTTTCTTTTCTCGTTTCTTCCTATGAAAAGAAACCTACGCTTTTCCTCTTCTTTTTTGGGCTCGCTAACCAGCCAGCTATCGTCAATTCCCGATCCAATCGAAACTATATTATCGGGATCGACACCAATTTTTTCAATCACTGCATTGATTTCACCACCGTAAGAAAACACTGCATCGGCATGGCGATTGATAAAAACCACCGGAGGCCGAAGCATAAACTGCTCGATCTTTCCTTTGATATTCTTGTTTTTTTGAAACATCTCATAGCCGTGAAATTTCACTCCCACCGGCGCCATGTGTTTTCCTTTCTTTTTCTGCTCCAGCAAGCACCAAGAGGTAAATCCCTTGCTGTAGATAAAGTCAAACTCTCCCCATTGATCTTTGAGCAACTCGTAAACATCGCATGAATAGCGATACGACTCCCTGAGATAATGGCCGGGCACATTATTCATTTGCGGGAAACGCAGCGTATGGACTGCAAGCATTTCCGCCTCTGCATCCATTAGCTCATAAATCTTCTCCTTTTTGGGAAAACTGTCATCTCCATAAACACAGTGGACCAGTGTGATTTTCATCCCTTTTCGCAATAAATTTTTCACCAAATGGAAAGAATGGCGCTGCATTCCTCCCGTGACAAAAGGGGTTATTCCATCCGTGATTACCGCTATGTGCATGCCTTCAATACTTTTTTTGCAGCCGTGTCCCAAGTGTATTCGAGCAAGACTTTTTCATGCCATGCCATGGCAATTTTTTCTTTCAGTCCCGTGCTCTTCACTAGCTTTTCGATGGCTTCTTTGAGAGCGCCGGCATTCGGCTTGACCAAGAGACCGTTTTCGCCATCTTTCATGACGTCTCTTAACGGACCTAAATCCGGTGCAATGACCGGTTTTTTGAGTAAACCGTACTCAAAAATTTTAACGGGCGATCCATACCAGTTGCTGTCGGGCATGCAGCAAATGTCCATTGTCTCGATCAAGGGGTAAACCTGCCGGTGCGGCACACTTCCCGTGAAAATACACCGATCCAATACCCCCAGACTTCTGGCTTTTGCCTTAAGTTCGGGCAGTGCTTCACCATCACCTACAATGAGGAGACGCCTATCGGTGCTGTTTTTCATTTGTGCAAAAGCATCGATGAGCAGATCAACACCGTGGTATGGGAAAATAGAGCCTACGAATCCAATGATCGTTTTTCCCGAAAGCTTGTAAGAGTCGCGAATAGATGCCACATCGGCCAAGGAATGCGTTGTTTCTGAAGGATTCACGCAATTCGGAATCACAACTATTTTGGACTCAATATCAGTAAGTTTTACCTCCAGATGCCTTTTCAAATCGCTGCTCACAACCGTGATCAAATCAGACTTGGCCAAAATTTGTCGCTCGTGATCTTTAGCTTGTTTCAAAAAAAACGAATCGCCCGAAAAATAAATGCGCTCTTCGGGATAAGGTGCGTTTATTTCCGAGACGTGCTTTATGCCCAAGTTCTCGGCAGTTTTAATTCCCGAGTTTTGCAAGTAAGCGACGCGCTCGTAAATCAGGTCAGGCTCAAATTCTTTGATCAGCTCTTTTAAAGCGGACTCCAAACTCTTGTCGAATCGAATCAGCTGAAAGTCCTTTAGAGTTTCCCAAATAACTGACGGAATGTATTTTTTAATCCCCGCAAATTTCGATGGGCGCGGCTCTCCGTAGCCGTCGCCACCCATATCTCCCGCAATAAACGTTTTGACCTCTACATCCATCCTTCTCCAAGCAGCGATCATTTCGCGCATGTGCGTACCATAGCCGGTCGGAGCATTGAGCTTCAGCTGAGGATGTGGGGAGTAATAGAGAATTTTCATAGATGACATTAAACTTCTGCGTCAAAGGGAGTAGAATAGCCGATAAAAGGTTTAGTTTTTTTCACAGAGGACACGGAGAAAAATGAAATGCAACGTTTATCAGAAGAGGTCGCAGAGGATCGGGAGCGATCGATGAGAACGGCTTTCGCGCCCGCACTCTCATAAAAACGCTTCGTCGAAGATCCCGACTTTGCGGGACGTTTCTCTGTGACCTCATGATTTTGAGCTTTGGTTTTCATACTTCTCTGCTTACTAAGCGTCAATAGATTTTTTTCAATCATTGACCGCTATCCAAAAAATGAACGAGCCGTTCCATGACCCGTTCGGTTGACTTTCCGTCCCAAAGATGGGGAATCTCGCCGGTCTTGTAGTTTCCGCTCAAAACAGCGTCCACTGCCATCATGATCTTCTCTTTTTCGAAAGGGAGAAGCGTATTGGTTCCGATAGTCAGTGTACTGGGTCTTTCCGTATTGGGACGCAGTGTGAGACAAGGCTTTCGCAAAAAAGTGGTCTCTTCTTGAATTCCTCCAGAATCGGTCAGCACCAAGCGGCAGTCGGCTACCAGCTTTTGAAAATCGAAATAGCTCAGCGGCGGCAAGATGGTCAAACCTTCGATGGCCGAAAATTCATCGGCAATGCCAAACTCTTCTATCCGCTTGGTGGTGCGGGGATGAGCGGTGAAAACGATTTTCACTCGCTTTGAAAGTTCGCTGAGAACTTCAAAGACCAGCAACAAGCCTTCCTTCGAATCAACATTTGAAGGTCTGTGAATGGTGACCAGCGCAAAATCATCCTGATCAGCCTTGATATCTTTGACTATGGTGGACTCTTGAATTTGATTCGAAAAAGCCACCAAGGTATCGATCATCGTATTTCCCACAAAGGTTAGTCCCGACTCTGAGATTTTTTCGGCTCTCAGGTTTTCCAGTCCCGAGTCTTCAGTGATGAAATGAATGTCAGCCAAAATATCCGCCACCTTACGGTTGTGCTCCTCGGGCATCTCACGGTCGTGGCTACGCAGTCCGCTTTCGAGGTGCGCCACGGCCACACCGCATTTATTTGCCGCGATGGCTGCCGCCAAAGTCGAATTCACATCGCCTACTACCACCACTAAATCAGGGTCGGTCGACTTAAAATGCTTTCCTAGTTTCTCAATGGTCTCTGCGATTTGCGCGAATGGCTCGCCGTGGCCAACGTGAAGAAAATGATCGGGGCGCAAGCCAAATTGATCAAAGAACACGCTGGCCATTTTCTCGTCGTAATGCTGGCCGGTGTGGACGATTTCAAGCTCCAGGTCGTCATATGTCGCCGCCACTTCTTTAAAACGAGTCACCTTAATAAAGTTGGGACGCGTACCCACGATGACGGAAATTCTTCGCCTATTTTTCATTGAGTTCTCTTTGTAACAGGTCCACCAGGTCTGAAGTAATTTCAGAAAGAGAATGGCTTTTCACCCATTCTTGATTCGACTCAAATTCTTTTGACTGATCCATGGCATTCGCCATTTCTTCCGCAATTCGATCCACGTGAATAAAACTACCCAGTGATTTTTTCTCAATCATTTCGCTCAAATTGCTCTCTCTCCCAATTGCCAAAATAGGCTTTTGACAAGCCGCCAGTTCGTAGAGCTTTGTAAGGCCGTGACGTTTGCCTTCCGGCAAAAAAAGCAAGGAATACTTCGAAACTTTCACTCGGGTTAAAAAATCTTTGCTGGCCAACGGAGGCAAAACTTTGAAGTGCTCGTTTTGAATCGAAGGATCGACATGACCACTCGTGCGTATTTCTGTTTTCAACCCATTGGCTTTGGCGAAAGCGCTCAACTCGGCCAAGGCAGATTCCAAGCCTTCGTAAATGGCTCCGCCATAAATGAGGTCGGGGGGATTATCCACTTTTTCATTTCCGCTCAAGTCATCATCGTCATAGAAATGCGGCAAAACGGAGAGTTTATCAACTTGATCTGGATGTCTTTGCTGCAGCTCGTCGATATTCTGAGGCCAAGGCATGGTCACCGTGCCAAAGGTATTTACCACTTTAGCTTCTTTCTTTTTTTCAACTGCTAACCGCACGTCTGAAAGCGCCGAATACCCTAGCGCAGAGCCATTCACCCAAGGATCGCGCAAATCGGCCAATGAAAGTACATCGGGATGATTCTCCAATTGAACGGCAGTGAAATAGAGCAAGTCAAAAGGTGCTCCCGTTGCGATCACTACATCGGGATTGAACTTCTCCATTCGTTGATTGAACAACGATCGAAAAGCGAGTTGGTCAAGCGCCGCCCGATCGTAGGGGGTACCTTTTGTCTTTAGGACCATTTTGCGCAAAGCCATGCGGTACCTCACTTTATCAATAAGGCGTGTCGGTTGCATTTTCAGCGAAGCGGGAAATGAAGTTTTGAATCGAAAGACGGGAATCCCTTCCACATCGGCTGTCCACAAACTCTCACTTTCAGCGGGTATATCGGCTGAGATGACCTCAACTTCGTATTCCGATCGGTTCAGTTCCTTGGCAAATTTTGCCCAGCGCCGCCCTCCTATTCCACCTTGTGGAGGAAAAGAATAGGCCACAATCAGGATGCGCTTCAAGTCGCTCATTTTCTAATCTGCTCTACCAGTTTTGAGGTGCTGTAGCCGTGACTCCGGTCGATGTAAACAATTCGGTTTATTGCATCACCGGCCGTAATCGGCTTGCCCTCGTAATCATCTCCGAGAAAACGGACGTCGTAATTTCCCGTCGACATGATTTCGGTCAACTCCTCCTCGGTTTGGTAGTCGATGATTTCATCGACGTACTTGATCGATTCGAGCACCATGCGACGCTCTTCCAGAGAAAAAAAAGGCTTGCGTTTACCGGGATTGATGGCTTCGTCAAAATTTTCGGAACGGTTGAGCGCTACGGTGAGGTGATCGCAATGCTTCTTGCAGTCGCGCAACATCAGCACGTGACCCGGATGGTACAAATCGAAAACTCCGCACGCAAAACCTCGAATCATTTCAATACCGATTTGACGTATGACTCTAAATCGTATTCGGGCTCCCAGCCCATCACTTCTCTGGCTTTCCGCACATCGGCATAGGTGATTTCCGCCTCGCCTTCTCTTTTGGGGATGAATTCGAAATCATCTGAAATCATCTTGGCCAATTCCAAAACCGATACCGTGCCCGACGCTCCGATATTAAAGGCAGTGTTGAGTTTTTCGGGATGCTCGGCAGCCATCAGGTTGGCTTTCGCCAAATCGTACACGTGAATGAAATCGCGTTTTTGCGATCCGTCGCCCGTGATCAAGAGCGGTTGATTCTGCTCCTTTCGGTACAGAAAAATGCCCACTACTGAACTGTAGGCATTGAACTTATTTTCGGGATTGAAACTGCGCGGCCCAAAAGGGTTGAAATACCTCAAGTGGACAAAGTCCAGCGGGTAGCGGGTTTCGAGCATCTCGAAGTATTTTTCGCACTCGTATTTCTGAAAGGCGTAGGGACTGAGGCAGTCAACCTTTTCACTTTCGGGGGTGGGTATCGAGTCGGGGGTGCCGTATATGGCACTGGACGAACTATTCACAAATCGTGGGTAGTGATTCTCCTTAATCATCAACTCCACCAGATGGATGGAAGCCAGTAGGTTTTC
>JGI12210J13797_10530103_pt1 | contig 51590 bp, 42 predicted proteins | sample ElkSlonscriptome_3_FD_13797 | JGI IMG/M metagenome (IMG submission 13797) | reverse complement strand
GCTCCAAAGGGAACAACGCTAACATGCTGGGGGTCAGCGCCATAGTCACTGATGGCGGACTCCGCTGACCAGTGGGATGGATAGACGAAGCGGCTTGCTTTTGCGACAACACGCTTCTCAGCGTCAGCGGCGCTAACAAAATCAGCTTCGCTTGCATAAATTTTGTAGTAGTCGTTATGTATCAGCTTGGGCGTGGCGTCAGATGAAAAAATGATAGGGATATCGGTCTCAATTAAGCTAACTTCTTGAGACGCCACAGGAGCAAAAATAACATCGCAAGGACGAGCATCTAGTACCTTTTGAACCTGACGCTTAAATTTCAGCAGATTGGATGCATCTTCTTGGGCGCTAGAGCGAACTTTGCTGACAGCGCGGTTGACAACCTTGGTCAGCAAACTCGGCGCTCGAGGTGTTTTAAGGTCGACGAGATCCAGGCCTTGAGACTGCAGCGCCTGATGCATATAGTACAGCGTTCCAGAAAATGTGTTCTTATCCAAGTAGTTTTGCTGAGATAAGAATCCAACTTTAATAGATTTTTCCATAGCTTTTAATAGCTTTTAATTATAGACAGCCAATAAGACCAGGTAGTTATAGGTAGTTATATAATAAGCCCTGAGAACGTCACCCATAGATTATCTATCGAGCTTGAAAACAAAGCTGTTCTTCAGAAAATCAGAGAAGAACTTTGGCGGATGAATATGGGGCTTGTTTTGAATCACGCGGCGCAGGCTCCAAAGGCTATATCCAAACATCCAGGCGTAGTCAGCCAACCCGGCATACAGTCTGCCATAGTTTTTCGTGAAGTAGCGTCGCCTAGAATCGAACCAATATTGGGGTCGACGCTTCGGTGGCTGCTTGATATTTGTTACCCCTGAGCTTTGGCCAACTAAGTGAACAACCCGGCTCTCAGGAACATACCAGCAGGGCCATCCAGCACGGTTAGCGGCAAGGCAAAAATCAACTTCTTCGTAGTACATGAAGTAGCCGTCGTCCATCAAGCCAACGGCGTCGAATACCTCTCGCCGAATCAACATGCTTGCTCCTGCGAGCCAGTCTGTTTGACAGCTGTGTCCCGCAATTGGCGGCGCAACAACCCACCGAGATAGCAGCTTACTGACTAGTCCTAGCTGCAGTCCTGAATCCAGTTCACTAAAAATGCTGTGAAAGCGGAATGCTGAGCGTTGTGGCGTTCCGTCAGGGTCTTCAAGTCGACTGCCCGCAATGCCGACATCTTTGTGGGTATCCATAAAGTCAACCAGCGTCTTCAGCCCATTGGGGCGAACTACTGTATCGGGGTTGAGCAACCAGATGTAATCCGGAGGGCTATCGGCGGCAAGGCTCTCCTTGATGACAGCGTTATTTCCATAAGCAAATCCACCATTTTTGCTCAACGGCATAAACGTTACCCAGCTGTGCCATCCCTCACGATCTATAGCCGCCGAGATGATGTCAACAGAGCCATCTCCAGAGAGATTGTCTGACACAGCAACTTGAACGTCCGGAACGCGCTGAATCTCCGCTTCCAGCGATCGCAGGCAATCGATTGTAAGTTGGGGGGTTCGATAGTTTACGATAACAACGAGTATCATTTTTAATCTGTGGTGGAATAACTGGTATTTAGAGGAATGCTAAGTATGATGCACCATCTAGATAACCTCAAACCCGCTGTGAATAGGCTTCAGGAGATAGCGTTGGCGGCGTCAATACCCTAGTTTTCTTGGATGGAACTGTAATTGGATTCAGTGCGATTCCGGCCAAGCCACCGCAGGCCAAAACATATATTGGATTGAGCATGGCGTTCAGCAGGCAGTCAATGGTGTACATCATCACCGTCATGGAGAGAGCCGCGAGGGGAGCATACTCTGGCTTTTGCCATAGCCTCGGCGGGCATCGCCATGTGAGCACGAGAAGGGGAGGGATTAGAAAAATTGACATCATACTCACCAAACCAACGATGCCCTTCTCTCCGTACTCAATGATCCAGAGGCTGTCAGGAATAGTGAGCAGTTTACCCTCATCATCGTGAATCAATGCTCGGCCCCAGCCGCCCCAGCCAAAAATTGGCCTCTGTCTAGCGACATCAGTCAAAACCTCTTCGTTGTTAAATCGAAATTCTAGCGATTGTACGCGCTCTGGAGGCAAAATCCCAGACAGAGCATCCACGGCCTGATCAGTAACATAAGACTCGGTTTGTGAGCTTACAAACAGATACATGGTAATGACACCAACCAAAACTGCGACCGGTAGCGCACTACGCAGTTGCCAGCACACATACAGCAGCAGAAATCCGAAAGCCAGTAGGAAGTATGCTCCCGTTGATTTGCACAGGAAAAATGACACTATTAATGCGGGTACCAACCATGTCATTGGGATGTTATATATTTTGGTTATGGTGCCGCTTCGCCACAGCCAAAGACCAATCAAGGAGGCTGCCATCATAAAGGCTGCAACGGCAAGGCCGTGCATCATAAACACCGTCGGTCTAAAGCCACCCCAGCGAATGTTCTGTGCAAAGTCAGCATGAGCTCTAAAACCATAGAACATCAAGTGCAGCTGAGGGCTCATTCGAATCTCGTACAGGCACAAAGGGATATAGGCTAATCCGCCTAGAAAAATGCCTGTTGCAAGCAGTTTAGACCCTTGTAAGTTGGCCAAGTAAATTCGCCCCAAAAAGTAAGGGATTCCCCACCTCACGGTTTGATCCATAACAACCGAAACGCCATCATACAGGCCCAATCCGTTGCTCAAAGATGAGACTATAGGGCAAAAGCAGAAAACGAGTACAGGGATGTCAATCCAGCCAAATTTAAACGAGCTAATTCGCTTGACGTCAAAAACAATCGTCGCTAACAAAATCCCGTAGCAAGTTGCAGACATCTTTGTCAGATCGGGAATGCCAGGTAGAACAATTGTTGCTTGGGGCAAAAACAGCCAAGCAATAATAAAGCTCATGACAACAGCACGTTGGGCAGGAACTCGCTTAAACAGATAAAGAACGAAGGGAATCCAGCCATATATGGCTATGTAAGCAAGGGGTGACATGGCGTTTAGTTTTGGTTTGTGGTTAGCTGGACCATCTCGACAAATCTCGATCGATAAATTTCGCAAGGGCCTGGTTAGGCTCAGAAAAATATTCGAGCAATTTTTGGCGCGTCTTGGGTTGCATAGGGGGAGCGGTGTAGGTTTCCCTTACCTGCTTACCATAGAAAGACTTTTGGAGAAGCTTGTAGATGCCGTCGCGCCAGGACTGTGGTACAGCTGCTGCAATCGTAGCCAGTAAAGGCACTTTTCGCAGAGGAGCAGTAATGCGTCCACGGAGCGTATCTTCAAAAACTTTTCGTCCCTGATTGGAGACGATCTTGCCTTCGTTAGCAAAGTCAAATTCATCGTTAATACCAATAAACTGACAGATTTTTTTTAGGGTCTTATACGGCGCTTCATTCAAGTCATCAGACAAGAGAAACAAAAAATTATCTTTCGGCACGTAGTTCATATAGCGCTCAAGCTGCATAATGTAGTGACTGCCGTCAACGGCTTCGCTAGTGCGCTCGATATATTCTTCAAACGTCTCAGTTATTCCAGAGCGATGGCGATGAACATAGTACGAATAAGCGCGATCGACAGGATGGCGCATGACGTAAATTAGCTTGACATCAGGCAAGTGCTCACCAATTCGCTCGGCAACCAAGGGATATCGTGGATGTTTGGCATAATCAGTAGACGCTTCACCACAAACCTGGTGATCTGCTGCTGGCTCAAACAGCGAAGCATAGTAATCCATGCCCTGTTTATATTTTTCGTCTAAGCCAAAAAAATTGGGCTCTTTTTCTTCAGGAATAAAGCACTCTGGATGCTTACGCAGATAATTTGCCAATGTTGTCGTTCCTGATTTAGCTGCGCCAATAATAAGAAATTGAGGTAAAGTCATATGCACCCTATCACTCTGATGATGTAAATAGACAAGAAGATCCTAATGCTTCTGTATGGGAAAAGATAAGCAGATGAGCGACTAGGGCTAAGCAACTCAACCTTGCCTACAAAAGCATTATGAGATTATGCTTTGGACTGATGTCTGAAGTCCGAGTGCGTAGCGAATTAATCCAATTGCCACTGTACTAAAGATAAGAACCATCGTGGCTAGCAAATCCTGCTTAAAAAAGGATAGCTTTTCTCGATAAAGCCCATATGCCGAAACACCATACGATAATAAATCGTTCAGGGCGATCGCCACAATTGCCCCTACTATACCAAAGGATTGATAGGACAGTGGCAATGCCACCACCATATAGATAACCTTAAAATTAAATCCGACTGCGCCATAAACTGAATGACCTATGGCAAGCAGGACTGAGTTAGAAAGATAAAACAAAATCATAGGCCAGATTCCAATCGCTAAAATGGGAAGCATCCAGGCCGCACTGCTGTAATTTTCATCATATAGGCTAGTAATGACATAGTCCCCTGTGTTAAAAAGCAGCGCTATGCCGACAGCCATTCCAACTAAGAGCTGCCAGCGCTTAGGTTCTAGCTTTTCCTTCAACGCTTCTCTCGTCTCATTGGCTTGCTTGGAAATAACTGGAAAAATAACCTGGCTTGCTAGCCGACTGATCACTTTGCTGGGCATATCAGCAAGCGTGAAAGCAACCGTATAGACACCAAGCATTTCAAACGACAGCAGCTTACCCAATATCAGTCGGTCAGATTGGGATGCCAGAAATGTCATTACGGTGGAAACAAAGATCCACTTACCAAAAGAAAAGATTTCCTTGATCGCATCTTTATCCCAGGTAAAGCGATGTTTGAGCTCTGGAATAAGGTAGTGGCTCCATATCATCTTGAACGTCTTAGCAGCGATATTGCCTCCCACCAAAGCCCAAACCGTCGGGCTGATTAGAGCCCAAGATATCATGACAACAATGGAGATCGCCTGGCTAATGAACTCAAAAACCGTGAGCTTCTTTAGGTCTAGGTTTTTCTTCATTAAGGGAAGCGATACCGAGTTGAATCCCTGTATGATCGTTGTCAGGCTAACGATTGGGATTAGCCAGAGTAGGCGATTGTCCTCGTAGAAGTTTGACACTGGCCAGGTGATGACTAGGCTACAGATCCAAAGCCCAAAGCCACGAATAACCTGAATTGTCCATGCTGTATTGATAAAATCAACATCGTTTCCTCGCTTATTCTGAATGATACTTGGACCAATGCCAATATCAGAGAACAAAACAAGACCCATGATGAAGGTATTGATGAGGCTCATCAATCCGAAATATTCTGGGACAAGAAGGCGGGTTAAGATAATGTTGCTAACAAATCTCAGTCCTTGGCTCGCACCGTAGCCGGCGAAAGTCCAGGCAGCTCCGTTAATAGCTTTTTTCTCGAGAGACACCATAAGTGTGGTTCAGTGATTGGCTCGTGGGGTTTTCAATCTTGGCAACGGTTGATTAGACCGACAGTTCGCTAGGTACATGAAGCGCCGCTGGGCTATCAGCGTTGGTAAACGCCTGCGATATGGTCTCAGCAGTGAGTAAGCCCTTCAAGGTCGAAGCCTCGCTGCTTGCGTCGTGATAGCGCCTGATACGCTCTTTACCGACCATGCCCATACACTCAAGGTCTTCTGTCGATGCCTCAATTGCCGCCTTCATAGATTCTGCTAGCATTTCCACTGATCCTGGCGGAACAAGCCAACCACAATGTCCAGGTTCTACCAATTCTGGGATACCTGCGACATAGGTGCTGACAACTGGGCGTCCTAAGGCTAGCGACTCCATGATGACGACGGGTAGTCCCTCTGCAAAGCTCGGTAAGACCGAAACCCTCGATTCTATGATGTAGTTCCTGACTTCAGCGCTACTTGCCCATCCAGTAATCGTGATACTTTCAGCTAGACCCAGTTCTCGAATGCGGCGTTCGAGGGGCGATCGCAAGGGTCCATCACCAACAAGGACAAGCTCAAACGGGATCTTCTCTTTGGCCAGCAAACCGGCGGCTTCTATTAGCATCAGGTGGCCTTTTTGCTCCGAGAGACGGCCAACACAGACAAGGCGTGGTGCTGTAGGCAGCTCCTGGATGGGTGCCGATAGATACGCTTGATCGACACCACAGCGAACAATCTTGATTTTAGGCCAATGCTGAAAGCCACACCAGCGATAGAGCTGGCTGCGGCCAAAGGAGCTAATGGCTACTACGAACTTGGCATGCTCTATTTTTGTTGACAACCCGATATCCCGCACGCGATCAAATTCCTCTGGGCCATGAACCGTGAAGCTATAGGGAATGCCGCTCAGCTGGCTAGCGAGCATCGCAACGGTCGTCGAGTTAGTCCCGAAGTGCGCGTGGATATGGGCAACACTGCTTGAAAAAAGCTGGTTAGCTAAGGTGCAGGCTTCGACAAGATAAATTAGGTGGTACAGGATACCGCGATCGCTTTGGCGTCCGAGGCCAACAGCCGTCCTGAGCGCTGTTACAAATGCAGCGGGCCTGGTGAGGAGAAGCTTCAGGAAACTCCACAGGATGTAAACCAGGGACTGCTTGAGAATAACCGTCGTCTTCTCGAGCTCTCGTTTGTCAGCTTCATCTACAAGCTCGGCATCACATGATCGGATCGAGAACCTTGAAATCGTCAATCCGAGCTCTTCCAAGCTCAAGATCTCCCTGCGGATAAAGCTATGACTGACCTTTGGATATTGATTAACTAAGTAGGCTACTGTAAGCATAACTATAGATTTTAGGAAATATGAGTGACGATATATTAGCCAGCACCGGAGAGAGCTATCCTTTTAGATAGGCACCTACACCCAGAGACAATACCCACAAAATAGGCCAGAGCGCAGAGCAGGGTACGCTTATAGAGCGAATGATCACTGAGTCTTCATCTTTCTGAAAAGATCTCAAGTATGCTTCTATCTAAGCTGGTATTTATTTGCTGATTTTTTTGTACGTAGCGCGTTTGCAATCGGCCCAAACAGTCGAAAAAGTGTCATTTTATACATTGTAGTAATCGCGATACCACTGAACAAACCGATCAATGCCCTCCTCAATCGGGGTAGTCGGCTTGAAGTCGATGTCACGCATCAGGTCATCGACATCGGCATATGTAGCCAAGACGTCACCTGGCTGCATCGGCAACATGTTCTTCTGAGCTGGCTTTCCAAGAGCCGTTTCAATAAGCTTAATGAAGTAAGACAGTTCCACTGGTGAATTATTGCCTATGTTGTAGATTTTGTATGGTGCTCGGCTTATTTCTGAGGATCCACTATCTCTGCTTGTCTGAGGAGTCGGAACATGATCAATTAGGCGTGCTAATCCTTCGACGACGTCATCAATATATGTGAAATCGCGTTTCATACGGCCATGGTTGTATACATCTATCGCTTGGCCTGCCTCAATGGCTTTGACAAATTTAAAGTAAGCCATATCAGGGCGACCCCAGGGGCCATATACGGTGAAGAAGCGTACGCCTGTTGTCGGTAGACCATACAGGTGGCTGTAAGTATGGGCCATCAGCTCATTGGCCTTCTTGGTGGCTGCGTATAGCGAAACAGGGTGATCGACGTTGTCTTGGACCGAAAAGGGAATTTTAGTATTTGCGCCATATACTGAGCTAGATGAAGCATAAATCAGATGCCTAGGTTTCTTTGCTCGACATGCCTCTAAAATGTTTAGGAAGCCGACCAGATTGCTGTTGGAGTACGCAGCAGGATGCGTTATTGAATAGCGAACACCAGCCTGCGCTGCCAGATGAACGACAGCATCAATTGTTTGAGATTCAAACAAATTTGAAACGCTGTCCCAATCAGATATGTCAAGTTTGTGAAAGGAAAAATTTTGGTAGCTATAAAGTCTTTTGAGTCTATCTTGCTTCAGCTGAACATCGTAATAGTCATTTACATTATCTATTCCACAGACTAAGAAACCCTGCTTTAGCAAATATTCTGATAGTGAAAAACCGATGAAGCCTGCTGCACCGGTGACCAAGATGGTATTTCGATTTTCTATCATAATTTTACTGTGCTATATAGTTTAGTTAGATATGTTAGATGTTTAGTTAGATGTGTTAGATATAGTGACACTAGTTTAGCGTTTTTTAGCTCAGACTCGATCGCTGAGCTCCGACGCGCTACTATCTATTGCTGCCAATGCTGCGCTGTAGAGAAACGCGTCCTTCATACCGATCGCTTAAGAGAGTGTACGACTGAAGCTCACAGGCTCTAGGAGATGAAGGGGAAATCCATAGCTGAATTAGATCGCCCCATGACATCGGTATTTGCAAGCTTTCCCATGTCTCCATTGTAGACAGTGATAGTTTGCGGTACAACTTCGCGTCCTGTATTCTACCAATACAATGCGCAAGTTTTTCAGGATTTCCTGATGGAAATATTAGCGCATTTTTACCCTCTTCGAAAATACCGTTGAAAACAGAATGATCAGATATTATCAGTGGCGTTCGGGCACATAGCGCCTCATTGATTGTTTTGGGAAATCCTTCTGGGTATTCGCGACGGCTTGGAACGACTGCAACATCGGCCTGTTCCATTTCCTGGCAAACCTGACTATGGGAAATCGTTCCCATGAACGTGATCCGATCGCTAATGCCGAGGCGATGCGCCTGAGCCTCAAAGGCGTCAACATCTCCTGAGCCAGCGATGTTGACCTTGATATCGATAGGACTTTCATGCTGGCTCAAAATATGGACCGCATCAAGTAAGTCACCAACACCTTTCAATGTTGACAATTTACCTGCGTAGAAAAGCTGTAGCGATCGCTTATCATACAGCTTGATATCGTTATCTTTGGGTGTATTGATCGCGGGCCAGTCCCAAGGGACGATTTTCTCAGCCTGTACACCAATATCTTGAAGCGAGAGACAGGCATTAACATTATGATTTGCGATCCATTCAACGACGGGGGAGTTGAGCAGCCGAGCAAATCGGCGGTTTCTAAGCTTGTCAACTATTTTTTTATTTTCAAAAGAATCTGCCAACATCGCTAACGTCGGAATGCGCTGCCTAATGGCCCATCTAAAAATAGCTGGCATCGGCACTCGTACGACTAATCGATCAGGTTGGAGAGAGTCCAGAGTTTTGAGCAACACTTGACTACTCACCTGTTCTGAAAACCCTGCTCCGACAGCCTGAACACCATTGCTCAGCGTTTCGCGATATTTCTCGCTTGTCAATGCACAAAGGACAGAAACAGAGTGGCCTGCTTGAACAAGAGAGCCTAAAACATCAATTGAATACTTTTGGTAGCCATAGGTTTCTTCCGAACCAGATTTTATGCTTGTAAAAGCCTTTCGATAGTCGCCGCCATACTGAACAAAAACAATATGCATAATTCTTCTTTAGTGCTGTGCAGTCAGCAGCAAGTAACTAATGGTAATCTCTAAACAAAGGCTAAGAAATATTTTATTCAAATAAAATCAGAAGCATTATGTTCTGCACTTAAGGATGTAAATTGCGTAAGATTCTCCGATCTACCAGATACATGTCACAAAACCCGTGTTAAACGAGTATTGTTACAACAAGTCGGGGCGCGACCAGGGAAGTGGTAACAATCTGCGTAGGTTTGTTCCGGCACCTTGCGTTCAGTCTGACAGCCATCGATTCGATAATTGTTTATTCGATTGGAACGGCAGCAGCTCGGGATGCCCTCCTCATTTCCTCATAAAAAATTTATGCGAGCGCTACAGCGCCCGCTAGATGATGGCGTAGGGGCTGGGCTGGCTGTAGCAATGGCCCTGGGGCATTGGAGCGGCGTACGTCCTGTCACCAATAAACCTTCGCGCTGCGAGCCGAAACCGTTGCTCTGAATGGCAGGGCAGACATGGTACTAGTCATCCCCAAAGCGCTGGCACCATAACGGTACGTCAAATTGGTACAGGCTGGTCAGGCTGTGTTAGCACCGAGCAGCTATCCTGGGCCACCGAGCAGTTGAGCTTGGAAAGATGATGTTTCGAATAGAGTGCCGAAATAAGGTTAGAAGTCGTCGCTCAGAGCTGACACACACCGCTCACACAGCAGTGGATGGGCCTTTATTTGGCCCACTTTAGGGGAGTGATTCCAGCAGCGATCGCATTTTTCTCCATCGGCATCAACGACACCAACGCCAACGGCATCAGTTTGGGCTTGGTACGTCGTCTCGGCTAGGGGATCTGGGGAGTCCAGCAGCTCCACCTGAGAGGTAATAAATAGGTAACGTAGCTCATCAACGCCATCCCCCGACAAACTATCAGGATTCATAGCTTGAAGCCGCTGCCGCAGCTCAGGGTCGGCTACGTAGAGCAACACTTTTGCCGCTAGAGAAGAGCCAATGGCTTTGTCGGCGCGGGCCTGCTCTAACACCTTATTGACCGTTGTGCGCAGCTCTCGCAATTCAGGCCAGGATTCAGCTAAGTCCGGTCGGGCCCAGCGATCGTCCAGGGCCATCCAACCGCTCTGAAAGACTGAGGCATGGGCCGTTTCATAGGGAAGGTTCTGCCAGATATCTTCTGCCATGTGACAAAGCACCGGAGCGATCGCCCGCGCTAGGTTTTCGATGGCGACAGCCAGCACAGTTTGGCAACTGCGGCGGCGCGGCGAATTGGGGGCGCTAATATAGAGCCGATCTTTCGCCATGTCCAAATAAAAGTTAGACAGATCCACAACGCAGAAGTTTTGCACCGTTTGAAAAAAGCGGAAAAATTGATAGGTGTCAAAGGCTTCGGTGATATCGGCAAACACCTCAGTCATTCGATGCAGCAAGTACTGATCTAGCTCCGGCAGCTCGTCATAGGGCACGGCGTCCTTTACCGGATCAAAGTCATGCAGGTTTCCCAGCAAAAATCGCGCCGTGTTGCGAATTTTGCGGTAGACATCCGACATTTGCTTGAGGATGCTTTTGCCCAACGGCATATCTGAGGAATAGTCCACGGAGGATACCCAAAGCCGCAGCACATCCGCCCCGTAGGGCGGGTTTTGCTTTTTATCCTTGCCGCCGTTGATGATGATGGCAGGGTCAACCACATTGCCGACAGACTTGCTCATCTTCCGGCCCTGCTCATCTAGGGTGAAGCCATGAGTCAGCACGGTCTTATAGGGAGCGCAGCCGTTGGTGGCCACGCTGGTGAGCAGACTGGACTGGAACCAGCCCCGGTGTTGGTCCGTGCCTTCGAGGTAGATGTCGACGGGGTAGCTCAAATCTTGCCGCTGTTGAGCCACAGCGGCCCAAGAGGAACCCGAGTCAAACCAGACGTCCATGGTGTCAGTGCCCTTGCGGTAGCTGCGGCCATTGCTGCGATATGGCTCAGGCAACAGCTCAGCTGTAGGCAACTCCCACCAGGCGTCAGATCCCTGTTTGGCAAAAATAGCCTGCACATGGGCGATGGTCTCCTGGGTCATGAGCGGCTCCCCAGTGTCCTCGTCGTAAAAGACAGGGATGGGGACGCCCCAGCTGCGCTGGCGGGAAATGCACCAGTCAGAGCGCTCCGACACCATTGCAGTGATGCGATTTTCCCCTTGGGAGGGCACCCAATTTACTTCAGCGATCGCCGCCATGGCCTCGTCCCGAAATCCTTCGACGGAGGCAAACCACTGCTCTGTAGCGCGGTAGATGGTAGGTTTTTTAGTGCGCCAGTCGTAGGGATAGCGGTGCTGATAGGCCTGTTCTTTGAGCAGCACTTTGGCCTCGGCTAAAGCAGTGATGATGGCTTCGTTGGCGTCTTTGAGCACATTGAGGCCAGCGAAGGGACCAGCCTCATCGGTAAACTTGCCGGCCCCATCTACAGGACAAAGAATAGGCAAGCCATAGCGCTGCCCCACCCGAAAGTCATCTTCGCCGTGGCCAGGGGCGGTGTGCACCAGGCCGGTGCCAGACTCCGTAGTGACGTAGTCTCCACCGATGACAACGGGGCTTTCTCGATCAAATAGGGGGTGTTGATAAGTGGAATGCTCTAGAGCATCACCTTTCAGCTCTGCCTTGACGCTGAGGGCGATACCCAAGACCTCGCTCAGGGTCTCCACCAAATCTTTGGCCACCAGCAAATACTTGAACGCCGTCGGATTGCCCTCCCCCATCTCTACCACCACATAGGTGAGTTCAGGGTTTACGGCCACGGCCAGATTAGCGGGGATGGTCCAAGGCGTCGTCGTCCAGATGGCAACCCCGAGACTGCCGAGATAGGGCGCAAGGACGGCTTCTGCATCGGCCGCAATCTTGCGCATCTCAAATCCTACGTAGATGCTGCGGGAGACATGACCTTCGGGGTATTCCAGCTCCGCCTCCGCCAATGCCGTTCGAGAGCTAGGGCTCCAATGTACCGACTTCAGCCCCCGGTAGATGTAGCCCTTGAGGACCATGGCACCGAAGACACCAATTTGCGCCGCTTCATATTCTGGCTGCAGCGTCAGATAGGGGTGATCCCAGTCGCCCCAAACCCCGTAGCGCTTAAAACTCTCCCGCTGCTGATCGACCTGCTCTAGCGCCCACTGTCTAGCACGCTGCCGCAGCTGTAGAGGCGAGAGGTCGCGCCGCTCTGCCGACTTCATCGCCTGCAAAACTTTGAGTTCAATAGGAAGGCCATGACAGTCCCACCCAGGAACATACTCCGCTTTGCGCCCCTGCAGCAGCTGATACTTGTTGATGATGTCTTTTAGAGTCTTGTTGAGAGCGTGACCAATGTGGAGCGCTCCGTTGGCATAAGGAGGGCCATCATGTAGCGTGAAGCGATGACCAGGGTTGGTCTTCGACAGGGTTTCATAAATCTGATGATCGGCCCAAAACGCCTGTAGCTCTGGTTCCCGCTTGATCGCATTTGCCCGCATGTCAAATGAGGTCTGAGGAAGATTGACGGTGTCTTTGTAGGTTCCTGCTTTGGTCACGGCTATTAGGGGTACAGACGACAAGGTGAGACGTATTGGATTCAGATCAACAAAGTGAATTGACCGCTGGACTCGACCGCTGGGGCAATGGGCTAGAGTTTAGGCTTAAGATGGTCCGTAGAGCCAAGGTATGCCATTGCAGCTAAAGCGCTAAGGTCAGAGCTCTATCCTACTGCGGATCTTTGACCAGATGCCAAGCCTCTTTACGGTAAGCCGAGGCAATGTTGGGATTTGGGTGCTGACATCATGGGGAATCAATCTTGGATCGGGCCCAGATCTGGGCTAGGCAGGCGATCGCCTATCGGGGCTAGAGCGCACTCATCATCCCATAGCTTCAGCTCAACATCTGGCTATGGCCTGATCGATACGGCAGCAGCGATCGCGCGGCTAACTGGATCTTCCGCTGCGGCATCTGCCCCCATATTTCGTGATGCGTCAGTGCCAATAGCATGGAACCTCAACGCCGTGGGCAGTCCTAGGGCTTGGGCCAAAGGCTTCCGAGGCCAAGGTCAGGTGGTGGCCGTGATCGACACAGGCGTCGATCTCACCCATCGCGACCTGCGGGGCAACTTCTGGCGCAATCGCGATGAGATTGCCGGCAACGGCATCGATGATGACGGCAATGGCTTTGTTGATGATCGGCGGGGGTGGGACTTCGTCCGCAATCGCGATCGCCTTCGGGATAGGTCTGGTCACGGTACCCACGTCGCGGGCATCATTGCGGCTAAGGACAATGGCATCGGCTCGACTGGCGTTGCGCCACGGGCAAAAATCATGCCAATTCGCGTTTTGGGGCCTCGCGGAACGAACGGCCAAACCCTAGCTCGGGGCATTCGCTACGCTGTGGACAATGGCGCCGATGTGATCAACCTCAGCTTGGGCAGCTTGCCCGGCACTGGGGTGGCCCCTGTCGTGAAGCGCTCCCTGAGGCTGGCCCGGCGTAGCGGGGTGTCTGTGGTGATTGCGGCAGGAAACGAGCGACTCAGTTTTGGAGCGACCCGCGCAGGGGAACCCGCATTCTGGGCGGCGACTCACCGCTTGGGACTTGCCGTGGGTGCGGTGAACCGCAATAGCGACATGGCAGATTTCTCTAACCCCACTGGCAACCGTCGCTTCAATTGGTTTGTAGTTGCCCCAGGGGTGCGGATTGCCTCTACATTTCGTGGGGGTGGGACAGCACGACTGAGCGGAACCTCCATGGCCACCCCCCATGTGGCAGGGGCGATCGCCCTACTGAAAAGCGCTGATTCCAAGGCGACGCCGGGTCAGATTGCCCAAGCGTTGATTAGAACAGCATCGCCGATATTTGAACCTTGATCCCAACGTGCATGCCAATGGCCAGTAACACCAATATCACAGTTGAGATCGTGACCTACTGCGACGCCCTAGCCCACATCCAAACCATTCGTCGCCAGGTGTTTCAGCAGGAACAAGGGGTTAGCCCCGAGCTAGAGTTTGACGGTCTCGATGACGCTGCAACTCATCTGCTGGCCTGGCACCAGGGGCAGGCCGTGGGCACGAGCAGACTGCGGACTCTGAGTGAGGGCGTGGCCAAGGTCGAGCGGGTCGCCGTGCTGGCAACCTACCGGGGGCGCGGCATTGGCCGCAAGCTGATGGTGAGTGCGCTTACCTATCTCAGGGCTCAGGGTGTCACCGACGTCAAAGTCAATGCCCAGCTACAGGTGCGGTCGTTTTACGAAGCCCTGGGATTTGAGACCACAGGAGAGGTCTTTGAGGAAGCGGGAATTTCCCATGTGGCAATGTGGGTCAGGCTACAGGGTTAATTCGCCGAGCGCTCGGCTGAATTAGTCTCAGGCGTATCATCCTGCCGCCGCTCCCGCAACAGCTGCAGCTGGCGCTGGTTGGCCTCAACCGCTTCTGTCAACAGCTCTAGTTCCGCTGGAATATTGTCCCGCAAATCCTGCAGCTGTCTGTCTTGCCGCTGTAGTTCACCCTCAATATCCTCTAATCGCTCTTGGAAGGTAGTGGCATCTACCGATGCTCGCTCTAGGTCTCGCTGAGAAATTTGCTCTTGCACTAAAAGACGATATGCCAACCACCCTGCGACGCCAAGGCAGGTCAAGGTCGCAATAACGAGACCGAAGATCAGCGTCTTCAGCAGATTTCGGGTTTGGGCCAGCTTGGCCTGCAGATCATCCACCGTCAACTTCAAATTGAGGTGCTGCTCTTTGAGCGACTCCACAGAGGAGACCTCGGGCTGGGTTCGATTGCGATCGCGTTTGGGATTAGAAGAAGCCATGGTGGGCAGATCGAGTGATTGGGGTCGTTCGGTACTCTAAATGGGTCTGATTGGAGCTGGCGCTAAAGCGACATAGGCGAATCGACGTAAACCGTCGGTTCTGGCACTGTGAAGTCAAGACCATGCTGGTTGAGCCGCTGGGCAACAGCCTGATTGGCCAGCTCTAGCAATCGCTTGCGCAGCTCTAAAGAATTTTTGCTGGGATTGGTAATAAAGAAAAAGACGCGGGTCCGGGTATTGCCCTGCTCTTCGACATGCTGCACCCGCGCGCTGGCTTTGTCAAATCCCCAAAATATCTGGCTTTCCCGCTCTATGACTTGGGTAACCAGCGCCTGCTCGTCGGTCTCTAGCAGTCGGGTGAACGCGAGACATAACATCGCCATGGTTTTTTTTCCCCGGCTGACGTTTTCAATATTTTTGCTTGCCATCGTCGAATTGGGAACAATCATCATCGTGTTTTGCGCAATCAGGCGAATTTTAGTTGAGCGCAGCCCCACTGCCTCAACGCGGCCATAGACATCTTCGCCGTAGGGATTGAAATTGACGCGGATGTGCTCACCGGACACATAGGGCCGATCAAGGTAAAGTTCCAAGGTGCCAAACAGCCGACTCAAGGTTTGCTGTGCCGCAAACGCTACTGCAGCGCCACTGATTCCGAGACCGGCCCCCAATGCGACTAAGTTTACCCGCAGCCCAGCGGCAAAAATCACAACGGCAAACAGAATGATGACCACGTAAATTAGCGTCTCAAAAATCAGGACGACTTCGCTTACCTCACCAAACCAGCGACGGACTAGGCCAATGACTGAGCGATGGATGATTTGCCGAGCCATACGGGATGCCAGCCAGCCCACGGTGATGGCAAGGGCCGAGTAGACGAAAAATCCCAAGAAGCTGTAGATATCTTCGTATTTCACTAGCAGCGTTAGCGCGAGAGCGATGAAGAGAAACGCCCCAAATAGTGAAATCGTGTCCCGAAAGGGGCGAATGAATCGCCTGTAGGTGTGGCGATCGCCAATGCTGTAGCGCGCCAGCAGCAGCAGGGCGCGCCGGATCGCTCGGATCAAGCCCTCCCCCACAAACGGTGAGACGGCAACCGCTGCAATAAAAATGCCTAGCCGAATGACCAGCTCTATGACATATCGACGAATTTCAGGGTCTATTTCCACGAAATGTAGCTCTGAATCCCTAATCACACTGTGGGCCGGCGCGTTGCCGACGCCGCATGGTCATCACATGGTCATCGGTTGATTCACATCGATAACGCTTTCATCCACATCAAAGTCTAAGCCGTAATCCTGCAGACGATTGATGATGTTTTCGCGGGTCATCTCCAGCAGCCCTTGGCGCAGCTCCATCGATTTCCCTGTCGCGCCAAGAATAAAAAAAGTGACCTGCGCCTGTGTGCTAGTCTGGCCTTCGCTATCAGCGACATCCTGGCAGGTGACCTGAGTCAGGCGGTGGTCAATGCCAGCAATATCTCTCGTGCTGCTGAAAATCAGCTGTTCCACCAAGGCCTTTTCCTCATCTTCCATCCCGCGAAAAAACGTCAGCGTCACCAGGGAAATGACCCGCCGCGCCCCGGTCATATTTTCAACGCTCACCTGAGCCAGATTGCTGTTGGGAATAATTACTAACGTATTTTTTCCGGAGAGCCGGACCTTGGTAGAACGCCAGCCGATGGCTTCGATGCGGCCAATCGTTCGATCCGGTAGGCGGATATAGTCGTCAATCACAAAAGGCCGGTCGATGAACAGCACAACGCTCCAGAGAATCTGCTCGATCACTTTCTGGGAGGCAAACGCAATGGCAAATCCTCCGATACCCAGACTAGCTGCTAGCCCAATCAGATTGATGCGGTGGGCCTGAGCGTAGCAGAACACGATAATGAGTATGGCCGCTGCTTCCGCTAAAATTTTGCCCAGGGTCAGCAGCTCGCTGTTGATTTTACGCTCATCTTTGACGGCAATTTCTAGCAAATAGGTATCAAATAGTGCGGATGACAGTGTGAAACTGACGGCGACCATACCTACCGCAAGCAGCAGACTGAAGGGTAGCTCCAGCAGGTCAAGCCAAATTGAATGGGGAACCGCCAGAATGGCCAGATCTATGGCCGTTAGGCCGATCAGCCAGGCCAAGTCGCCCCAGTTAGGCTGCAGGACATCCCGGTACAGGATCTCGGCCTGATCTGACTTGGTCCAGGTCGCGATCGCTTCAATCAGCTTTGAATAGGTTGATAATGGGGTCGCCATGTTGCATCGCTACTTAAGTCACGGACTGCATCAATATCGAATCAAAACAGACATCCGACATACCGAAGCCATTCTGGCCAAAACCATTATAAGAAGTGGCGTTCCCAACCTAGACGAGGTTTATACCAACAGTGTAGGCTTGTGGCATTGCGAAACGCTGCCGTCAGAGACAATTTTCGGCTTGGCCTATGAATATTCAGCATGTTGTCACAGAGACGCTCAGGCATTGCCGCTCAGCAAAAGGTCTAGCGATTATATTACTACCGACGGCTTTTACTGCACTGATACCGATTACCGAGCTATCGGCAGCCATGACGCTGCTCTACTACCCGGTCGCCTTTGCCTTATCTGTTTTCTTGGGGGGGGCAGCACTCGCCCATGGCAACGCTATTGCCCAGGCGCGGTCAGCATCTCTCAGTAGCGCGTTCAAGCGAGGGGGAGATCGGTTTCTCCCCCTCTTGGGGACAGTTCTACTGACCTATCTTCTCGTCTTTTCGGGGCTGCTGTTACTCATCGCCCCTGGTATCTACTTAGGGGTTCGCCTTGCTTTTGCTTCCTGTGCCGCAACCATTGATGATGATTCTCCTATCGAAGCACTGTCCCACAGCTGGACATTGACGAGCCGCCGCTTCTGGCCGGTTCTTGGAGCCTTTGGGGTACTTGTTTTGCTAGTGGTGGCGATGGGGATGGCGATCGGTATTGTGACCGCCATCGCTGTTATTGTTGCGCCCCCGCTCAGTGGGATAGTTATTGCCTTGGCAAACGCATGCGCTGGGCTGATTGCGAGTGTGTTCGTGGTGCTATATACCGTTGTGCTCTACCAGCAGCTTTCAAAGCGACCGGCAGAGCAGCAAAAGATCAGCGTTGCCTAGGGCTGGTTCAAGCAATCCTGGGCAGCGCTGGACGAGATTCATCAAGGGGCGTTATCGCCTTCGGTCTCTGGCTCAGTATCAGCTACGCTGCCTTCTACGGCTAGGCTAGCTTCATCTGTAGCTTCTTCGCTTCCGCTGGCGCTGGACTCGGCAGCCTCTGGCTCTGCAGGCTCCGCGTCGGCAACCTCTGGTTCCGGTTCCTCTGGCTTGGGAGGCTGTGGCCGAGGACCCCGGACTAAGGCAAGATTGAGTGGAGGACGCTTTTCATCGCGATCGCGCCCCTTGCGCCCTCCTTTGCTGCGCCTGTCCCGACCGCCAGAGCCCTCTCCTCGCTCATCACGGCTGGCGCTGCGATCGCGCTTGACGGGCATGCTTCCGGATGCCGCTGAGGATGTTGTGCCACCACCTGCTGCGCTGGCTTCACTGTCGCGCTTTGCGCGCTCTGATTTTTTGATGGGTTTCTCAACCATTTACCCGGCCTTTTGCTCACGCCTTGCCGATTCTACCCTGAAAGGCGTCCTCCGCCTATTGCTGGATAGGACTGGGGGGATTACCAGTGGGGTTGAAGCCCCTGCTGCCGCAGATGCTCTTGAAGAGCGGCCGTTTGTCCCTGAGGAACAATATCAGATGGGCGCAGCTGCGGGGCCTGCGTTACCAGCCAGCCAGCGGTTGCTCCGGCTGCTGCACCAATGTTCCACTCACTCTGATGAATGCGGGTCACCGAGTTGGCAATATGGGTAACGGCAATGGCTTTACCACCAACGATCAGATTTTCGGCAGTCTGGGGGATGAGGCTCTCCAAGGGGATATGAGAGGGACGAACGTTTTGCTCATAGGTCGGGGCGCTAGAGGCCTCGTAGGAAGGCGACCAGTTGCGGTAGCGACAGCCGTGGATGTCCATGTCGTAGTGGGCGACAGCAACCGAGGTTGGCCGAAAGTCTCGTCCGCCGTCGTGGTCCCAGCGCATATCGGCCTGCCGAACCATAAAGCTACTTTGGCCATAGGCCTCTCGTCCCAAGATACGACGTCCCTCACGGAAGTAAGGCACCATGCTCAGCCCGGTCCGGGTTCCCATGGGTGCGCCATCAAACAGATGGGCGAGAGGCTTGTCCGGTTGAGCTTGTGTTTCAATTAGCCAGCGCGAAAACAAGAGGGCATGCATCGCCCCATGTCGCAGAGCGCTGATGGAAAGGCCGCCCATCCAGTTGTCAAACTGCTCGGTGTCTAGCAAGCGATCGCGATTGAGAATCAGCGGCGGGTCCATCCAGTTCCAGTCATTGCCGGGATGCCAGTTGACCATAGTGACATCTCCCATAATTGGGGTGCCGGCTACAGGGCTGTTTTGGGCCAGACTAATAATGCGGCGATAGTTAAAGAAGCTACGGCCGGAGAACATTGGAAACGATTCTAGTGAATAGGTCTGCCAATGCTCTTCCAGGTTGTACTCTGGCTTGAACTGGAGCAGGTGCTGGTAGCTGGTGCCCTTATCATCTGCGATCGCTAGAGCAAAGGGGAAAGTAAACGCCTGCGTGCAGTCTGGATTATCTCGCTCAGAGGCATCCAGCTCACCCGTGGTCTGCCGAGATTCTGACCCGAGACGATAGGGCAGGTCCGCCAAGGCAATCAGTTCGCCCGTATCTGTCGCATCAATAACAATCCAGGGCTTGTCTTTTGGTGGAATAAGGCGTAGTGGAACCTTTTGAAAGTCATCATCACTAGACCAGGAATACCAAATCGGCAGCTCTCGCCATAGCTTGCCCTCTGGCATGTAGCTATCTGTTTTGGGAATTCGGCGCACCGCGTGAATTTCGGTAATATACTGCCCACTCTCGTCAAATATGACGTCCTTAAAGGCGGTCGATGTAGCCCAGCGACTATCAGGGGAACCTTGAGACGACTTTGTCAACAGGTCCTGAGCCGCTATGGCCCCAGCGTTGGGAGGAAAGCACAGCGCCCCGACCCAGCAGCTGTTGAGATCGGCAACGGGTTTGGATGGGCCGGCCCAAGTCGGCAGAGTCACCATCTGCTGCCGGATTGTTTGTTTCAGCTCTTGCCAGCTCGCTGAGGTGTTTTGGGAGCGCCGCACCAGCCTGGATTCGTCGATGGCAGAGACCCCCTGAGAACTGATCTGCCCGCCCAGCCAGGGGGTCAGCTCAATGAGGCAGGTTTTTGCCCCCGAGCGCATCGCGTGGGAGGCGGCGGCCACCCCCCCGAAGGATCCGCCAACAACCACGACGTCGCAAGTCCACTCGGCTTCAGCGGCTAGACGGACGGCATCAGCCATTGGCAAGAGCTGATTTAGCCCCAGGCTAGCCTCCGCTGCCTCCACAACAGCTGGTTTCATTGCAAACCAGCGCCACAGCGAAACGCCGATGAAACTGCCGTAAAACACGGCAATGATGCTGACGAACGAGGTAAGTTGATAGCGTTGTGAAAAGTGCTTCACGTGGATTTAAACGTCTTGTGGCAAAACGGTGTTAGGTATACGGTTTAGCTCCCTTAAATCGAGGCTTCAGGCTCTATAGAAAAATCAGCCTAGGGCTGCTGGTTAGAACAAGAGCTGAGATAGGGCCATGGGCTACGCCTGACGGCTGATCACGGGCTGCAAAAATGACTCAATTTGCTGGCGATAGATGGCGGGTGCTTCTAGCATCGGGAAGTGGGCAGTGTTGGGGATAACCACCTGCTCTACATGGGGGCTCAAAGCGGCAGCGTTGGTCCCTAGCTGTGCTGGAATGATCTGGTCATGCTGCCCTGATATGAGCAGCGTTGGTCTATTGAGACCCGCAAACTCTTTGGGCATGGTTTCTGACGCTTGTTTGCTCACAGCGGTGTAGACCGTACCCATGGCCGCTTCTCCATCGGCTTGTAGGTAATCTTCTAAAAAGGCTTGGCGCTCAGGCTTGGGAATTGGTTGATAGAGAAACCGCGACATAAACAGACGGTCGACGCCGGGAATGCGACTCAACCAAGCCGGGCGAAGGGCCACAACGCCCCGGCTTGCCTGATGAAATAGCAGAAAGGCCAATGGCACATATTCAAAAATGCCGCTACAGGTCAAGATAGCCTGATCGACGCGATCGCAGTAGCGGTTCACGAATAGAACAGCAATTGAAGCTCCGGTGGAATGGGCATTGAGGCATACCCGCTTTAGCTTCAGGTGATCGAGCAGTAGCGCTAGGTCATCAGCATAGACGTCTAGCTCGTAGCTGAGGGCCGCGACATCAGCAGAAATGGGTCTAGGAAGCGGCGATCGCCCAAAGCCCCGGAGATCGTAAAGCAGACAGTCAAAATCATCGGATAACGCCCGAGCGGTGCTGAGCCAGTAGCGCAGAGACCCACCCCAGCCGTGGATAAATACCATCACGGGCTTAGTCGGCTGATGCTGGTCCTGTTCACCAGTCGCCGTGATCCAGCGGTAGAAATGGGGCACACCCCGAATTGTTGCGTACGCCATAGATAGGATTGTGGTAATTATGCCAAAATTTATGCCGATTCTGGCTTGGGCAGAGAGGAGGGATGCAGCAATAGCTCCGCCGTAGAGCGCTGCTCCACCATCTCCCGCGTGATGCCGCAACGTGAGACATCGCTGCGGGACGGCAGCTCGTACATGACTTCGAGCATCAGCTCTTCCACAATGCCCCGCAGCGCTCGCGCACCTGTCTTACGGCGGTAGGCCTCACGGGCGATCGCCCGAATCGCATCACTATGAAACTCAAGCTGGACGCTATCCATACTCATCAGCTTCTGATACTGCTTGACTAAGGAATTTTGAGGTTCGGTCAAAATAGCGACGAGCATATCTTCGTCTAGCGGCTCTACCACAGCCACCACAGGAATCCGACCAACGAACTCAGGAATCATGCCAAATTTGACCAAGTCATCTGATTCCATATGCTGCAAGACATCGGTCATGCGGCGCTCTTTGCCAAACTGGGCTTCTCCTGGTTGGATAAAACCCATAGATTTTTTGCCGATGCGCTGTTCTACCGTTTTTTCTAAACCGACAAAGGCTCCGCCGCAGATAAAGAGAATGTTGGTCGTGTCGATTTGAATGCAGTCTTGATAGGGATGCTTGCGGCCCCCTTGGGGGGGGACATTGGCCACCGTACCCTCTAGCATTTTGAGCAGGGCCTGCTGGACGCCCTCCCCTGATACGTCCCTAGTGATAGACGGGTTCTCACTCTTTCGGGCGACCTTATCAATCTCATCAATGTAAATAATGCCACGCTGGGCCTCTTCTACATCTAAGTCAGCCACCTGCAGCAGCCTAAGCAGAATATTTTCGACATCCTCGCCGACGTACCCGGCCTCGGTGAGCGTCGTGGCATCCGCGACGGCAAAAGGAACATCGAGCATTTCAGCTAGCGTCTGGGCCAACAGGGTCTTACCGCAGCCCGTGGGACCAATGAGCAGGATATTCGACTTTTGCAGCTGAACGGCATCGTCAACCTTGTCGCCGCGCTTGCTCTGCTCATAGCTCAGCCGCTTGTAGTGGTTATACACCGCAACAGAGAGTACCTTCTTCGCTTCGTCTTGACCAATCACGTGATTGTCGAGGTGGCGCTTGATCTCAATGGGCTTGGGCACTTGGCTCAAAGAGACATGGGATCTCTGTCCCTGGCGCTTTTCGGCTTGCTCGCGGCGCGGTGGCGGCTGGGGAACCGCAGAGCTCGAGTCGAACAATTCCTCATCTAGAATTTCGTTGCACAGATCGACACATTCGTCGCAAATATAGACTCCGGGACCTGCAATCAGTTTTCGAACTTGCTCCTGTGACTTGCCACAAAAGGAACATTTAAGATGGGAATCGTATTTAGACATGATTGTGCCTCTTAATCACCTGCCGCTTGGGCCAAATCGCTCTAAGTCGAATTATGGGGTCTCAATTATTGGGCCAGATTGTCTGATTCGAGCCGAGTAATCACCTTGTCGATCAAACCATACTTCTGAGCCTCTTCCGCAGACATAAAGAAGTCTCTCTCGGTATCAGTCTCAATTTTGTCAATGGGCTGCTTCGTATGATGCGCCAGCATTTCGTTGAGTCGCTGCTTGAGATATAGGATCTCTTTGGCTTGGATTTCAATATCGACGGCCTGCCCCTGGGCACCCCCCAACGGTTGGTGGATCATGATCCGGGAGCTGGGCAGCGATAGCCGCTTATCCGCAGCACCGCCCGCCAACAAAAATGCGCCCATGCTGGCCGCCAAACCAAAACAGATGGTTGCGACATCGGGGCGGACCTGCTGCATCGTGTCATAGATGGCCATACCAGCAGTAACGGACCCACCCGGAGAGTTGATGTAAAGCTGAATGTCTTTTTCTGGATCTTCGGCGTCGAGAAATAAGAGCTGCGCCACGATGGAGTCGGCAACTTCATCTGTCACAGGGGTACCCAGGAAAACAATGCGCTCTCGCAGAAGCCGAGAGTAGATGTCAAACGCGCGCTCCCCTCGGCCAGATTGCTCCACTACGGTTGGGACAACGCTAGCAGGCGTCTGAAGGGTTGACAGCGGCTGGCGAATGGAGGATTGCAGTGAGTTGAGGAAAGAGGCGTGGTAGCTCGTAGTCATGTCAACGTCAATTTTTAAAGAAGAGTGAAGCAAGAGGAATGGGCGATCGCTCATGGTGAGCATTTCCCCTATTTTGTTCTATCAAGACTGGTCACACCGAGCCGGAATCATCACTGAAGCTTGCCCGATAGCGTCTTGATATATGCCCTACCCGCCATTATGCCTTAACTCATTGAAAAGTTGCGGAGCGACCATGAAGGCCGCTTAGATTTTCAACAGGCCGCAGAAACCCTGCTGTACCGGTTCTCCTGGGTTGACCTGGCACAGCAGCCAGCCACCATAGCGCGCCGTCAGCAACGGCAATGGTTCAAAGCCGTTTTGCACCGTCATTCCCGGCAGAGGATCTCTTACTCTTTATCTTCAGAGACTTCAGCTGCGTCAACCTCAACAACGGCTTCATCTGCAGCGGTAGCAGGCTCGGCGCTCGGGTCATCTGTCGCAGCATCTCCGGCTGCTGCCGCATCTGAACCTGCCCCGTCGCCTTCGTCGTCAGCTTCAGTCAGGCTTCCCTCTGGCACAAGCTCGACGGTGTTATTTTCAGCTAGCCAGTCGAGAACCTTTTCTTCGAGAGCTTCTTCTTCTAGGACCTGACGCACGCGATCGCGATCGACGGTTTTGTCCTCGTAGCGATCAATGAACTCGTCAACTTTTGTTTCGAGCTCATCGGACTCAACGCTAATAGATTCTTGCTTAGCAACCTCACCGAGGGCAAAGGTTTGCTTGAGGCGGATCAGCGCCTCCGGGCGCGATTGCGATCGCATCCCCTCAAGGAGCTCTTGAGTCAAAAACTTTTTGATGTCTAGGCCCTGCTGCTCTAGCCTCATGGCGGTTTGGGTGACCATGTAGTCTACTTCCCGCTTAACTAGAGTTTCAGGCAAATCGACTTCAATTTGCTCGACCATCTCTTTAGAGAGGGCTTCATGGGTGTTGGCCCTGGTCTTTTGCCCAGCCTCCTCTTTAAAGCGCGTCTCCAAGGACTCCTTAAGCTCTGCCAAGGTTTCGAACTCGCTTACATCCTGAGCAAAATCATCATCTAACTCAGGCAGTTCACGCTCTTTCAGCTCTTTGAGAGTGATATCAAATATGGCCGCTTTCCCAGCGACATCTTCCTGGGGATAAGAGTCTGGAAATGATGCTTCGACCGCTTTCGTCTCACCTGGCGTCATCCCGACCACGCCATCAATGAATCCCTCAATAAACCGCCCTTCTTCTAGGTCGATTTGAAAGTCGGTAGCGCTGCCGCCAGGAATCGGAATTGCCTCGCCGTTTTCATCGGGTTCTGCCAACTTGCCGTCAAAATCGACTAAGGCCACATCCCCTGTCTGAGCGGGGCGATCGTCAATAGGAACCAGGGTTGCTGTTTTCTGCTGGTAATCTTTCAGAACGTCGTCGACCTGCTTTGGATCATAGACAATCTCTTCTGCCTGGACTGTCAGCCCCTTGTACTGCTTAACGGTGGCGTCAGGGGGAGTATCTACAGCAGCAGAGAAGGTCAGCGCTGCACCAGGCTGAAATGCGCCAACCAAATCTTCAAAGGATGACCGCAGCTCGAATTGTCCAATGGCCTCAACGGACTCTTGGGCGATCGCTTGCTTAAGGCTATCTTCAATTAAGTCTTCAAGCACAGCCGCTTTGATGCGGGCTGGACCTAGGCGCTGAATGAGGATTTGTCGGGGAACTTTACCCTTGCGAAATCCAGGAATGTTGACGTTGCGGGCAAACTCTTTCAGGGTCTTCTCGTAAGCCTGAGTTGACATTTCCGGGGGTATTTCAATATCGAGGCGCACCTGACTCGCAGGTAGCTTCTCCTGGATAACCTTCATCAGCGTTACTCTAATCGTTTCAAAATTGGCTTACTGAACTCAAACCAGCGCTGCCTCCATCACAAGCATGGAGTGCGGCTGCAGTTAGTCATACTAGCGTATCTGGCGGACGGCGGGGATAACCGTTACGAAGTCATTACACAGGCGATCGCCAGCGGCAGGCCCAAATCCCTAGGCAGAAGCCGACAATATATCGCGCCAGTCACACAGTACAATATGTGATACCGTTACCATCGGTCTTTAGGTTATATGGCCAACTCCTACCGAATCGCTATCCTAGGTGCGACAGGCGCTGTCGGCACCGAACTTCTGCAGCTGTTAGAGGAACGCAATTTCCCCATATCGGAACTGATTCTACTCGCGTCGCCCCGGTCGGCAGGCCGCACCCTGACGTTTAAAGGGCAGTCCGTGCCTGTAAAGGCCGTCAGCGATCGCGCCTTCGATGGCGTTGACATCGTCCTCGCTTCAGCAGGGGGATCAATCTCGAAGGCATGGGCACCTAAGGCGGCGCAGGCGGGGGCAGTTGTCATCGATAACTCCAGCGCCTTTCGCATGGATCCATCGGTGCCGCTGATTGTCCCAGAAATCAATCCCGATGCAGCGGCAGGTCATCACGGCATTATCGCCAATCCGAACTGCACCACAATTTTGATGGCGATCGCAACTTGGCCACTCCATCAGGCTGCACCTATCCGCCGCATATTGGCCACGACATACCAGTCAGCTAGCGGAGCAGGAGCCCGTGCGATGGAGGAAGTCAAGCACCAGGCCACGGCAATTTTGACCGGGCATGCTCCCAAGACCGAGGTTTTTCCCTATCCCCTCGCGTTCAATCTGTTTCCCCACAACTCTCCTCTTGATGAGCAAGGCTATTGCCAAGAAGAGATGAAAATGGTGAACGAAACGCGCAAAATTTTCGGCCAGCCAGATATGCGCATCAAGGCCACCTGCATTCGCGTTCCGGTGCTGCGGGCTCACTCGGAAGCCATCACCCTAGAGTTCGATCAGCCATTTGCGCCCTCGGAAGCCAAAGCTATATTGGAGCAGGCTCCTGGTGTCACGGTGGTAGAGGACTGGCAGTCGAATCGTTTTCCTATGCCGGTGGATGCTAGCGGAAAAGACAACGTTCTTGTCGGCCGCATTCGCGCCGATATCTCCCATCCCAATGGCCTAGAGCTGTGGCTGTGTGGCGATCAGATTCGCAAAGGGGCAGCTCTCAATGCGGTACAGATCGCGGAGCTGGTGGTGGCCCGACGCTGGCTCTCTACCGCTGTTGCTGTAAATTAGGTTGGAATGGCGTACTTCGGGCTTACGACCATGGTTAAGGAGACTGTAGCGTGACGAGCTTTGGGCAAGTGCTTACGGCCATGGTTACTCCATTTAAGGCAGATGGCAGCGTCAACTACGATGTGGCGGAAGCGCTGGCTGACCACCTGATCCAACATGGTAGTGACGGCTTAGTCATATGTGGAACGACAGGTGAGTCGCCTTCGCTCACCTGGACAGAAGAGTTTGAGCTATTCCGCGTCATCAAACGCTGTGTCGGCGATCGCGGCACGGTGCTGGCCGGTACCGGATCCAATTCGACTCAAGAAGCAATAGATGCGACTCAGAAAGCCCAAAGCCTGGGCCTCGATGGTTCGCTTCAAGTTGTGCCTTACTACAACAAGCCGCCTCAGGAGGGTCTGTATCGCCATTTTGCCGCGATCGCCTTAGCCTGCCCCGACATCCCTATCATGCTGTACAACGTGCCGGGGCGAACAGGGCAATCCCTTGCCCCCGCCACCGTGGCGAGGCTAGCCCAAGTGCCCGGCATTGTGGCGATAAAGGAAGCAAGCGGCAATCTAGACCAAGCCAGCCAGATTCGCAGCCTGACCCCTGGCGATTTTACGATCTACTGCGGCGACGACTCCTTAACGCTGCCGCTGCTCTCAGTCGGGGGCAGCGGTGTTGTCAGCGTTGCCAGCCATATAGCGGGCGATCGCCTGCAGGAGATGGTTACAGCCTATCAATCTGGGAACGTAGCTGAGGCGACCGCACTGCATTTGCAGCTCTTTCCGCTGTTCAAGGCGCTGTTTGCCGAAACGAACCCCATCCCCGTGAAAGCTGCTCTCAGGCTTCTGGGCTGGGACGTCGGTGAGTCCCGCTCTCCCCTATGCAGCGCTTCTGAGGCCGTGGTTCAAACCCTCAACCAGGTTCTTCAGGATTTGGCTTAATTGACCACCGGGCAGCCTATAACGGCTTGCTTGTGCTAATAATGTAGGAGTAGATGCAAATCACTATTGGTTGGACGGGCTCAGAGATTGAGCTATGATTGAGAGACTGGGTTCAGATCGGGCTGAGGATGGCGTCTGCACCTCTCCAAAGGCAGCTCGCTCGAATCATTCAAATTTTAAATCTGCTAAGCGCTGCATTCGTAGGCTCGGAGTACTGGCAGAATCTCAGGCTTACAGAGACCAGCGTTAGATTTGGCACATAGGTTTCTGACAATTGAATAGTTTACGTGAGTTGCTGAGCCGCAAGTGCGGCTGCTTCTTTGATGCACGATGTAGGAAAAAGCCTACTGCGGCATGAAATAAGATATCTGAAGCTTCGGATTCAGGCTTGAACACCTCAGCTCTCACCTAAGCACACCCATAGTACGTATTTACAGATGTATTAAAGGACACATATGACTCAAAGAAATTCAGCAAAGACCCTAAAAATTATTCCTTTGGGAGGTTTGCAGGAAATCGGGAAAAACACCTGCGTATTCGAAATCAATGACGAGATTATTCTTCTAGATGCCGGTTTGGCATTTCCCACAGACGGGATGCACGGCGTCAATATCGTGCTGCCAGACGTATCCTACCTTCGCGAGAATCGCCACAAAATCAAGGGTATGATTGTCACCCACGGCCATGAGGACCACATCGGGGGCATTGCGTTTCACCTCAAGCAATTTGATATTCCCGTCATTTACGGGCCGCGCCTAGCTATGGCACTGCTAGAAGGCAAACTGCAGGAAGCAGGCGTCGCAGACCGAACTGAGCTAAGAACGGTGCGACCTCGAGATATGGTTCGCCTTGGCAGTTCATTCATCGTCGAATACATTCGCAACACCCACTCCATCGCTGACAGCTTCACGGTCGCAATCCACACTCCTATCGGTGTCGTTATCCATACCGGCGACTTTAAGGTAGACCACACGCCGGTAGATGGAGAATATTTTGACTTCCAAAAGCTGGCGGAGTACGGCGAGAAGGGCGTGCTTTGCCTATTAAGCGACTCAACAAATTCGGAAGTGCCCGGCTCGACTCCCTCCGAGCGATCGGTTTATCCCAACCTAGATCGGGTTATTGGCCAAGCAGAAGGACGATTGCTGGTCACAACCTTTGCCTCTTCGGTTCACCGCGTCAACATGATCTTGGAGCTGGCGAGAAAGCATGGTCGCTCGGTTGCCGTAGTGGGACGCTCAATGCTGAACGTCATTGCCCATGCTAGAGAGTTGGGCTACATCAAGTGCGAAGACAAGCTGTTTGTGCCGCTAAAGCAGGCTAGATCATTACCTGACAAAGACGTGTTGATTCTGACTACGGGGTCTCAGGGAGAGCCAATGGCAGCCCTGACCCGAATTGCCCGCAAAGAACATCGGCAGATCAAGATTCAAGACGGCGATACGGTGGTCTTTTCCGCCAACCCCATCCCAGGCAACACCATTGCGGTAGTCAACACCATTGACCAACTGATGATGCAGGGAGCCAAAGTGATTTATGGCCGTCGTGAAGGCCTGCATGTTTCCGGCCATGGCGCTCAAGAAGACCAGAAGCTGATGCTGGCGATGACGCGACCTAAGTTCTTTGTTCCCTTCCATGGTGAACACCGAATGCTGATCAAGCATTCCAAGACAGCCCAGAGCATGGGCATTCCGGCCGAGAACATGGTCATCATTGATAATGGCGATGTAGTTGAGCTGACGGAGAACTCGATTCGCGTCGGAGATAAGGTTACTTCTGGCATTGAGCTGATGGATGCGGCCCGTAACGGTGTTGTGCAGGCGCAGACGCTGCGCGATCGCCAACATCTAGCAGAAGAGGGGCTGATCACTATTGCCGCTACTGTCGACAATGGCCGTCTGATCAGCCAGCCAGAGATCCACCTGCGGGGCGTGGTAACCTCCGTGTCAAAAGAGCGGTTGGTCAAGCTTGCAACCCAGACCATCGAAGCCAACCTGTCTCGAGGCGATCGCGACAATGGTCGTGACAATTGGGCTAAACTGCAGTCTAATTTGGAGTTTGAGCTTCGGCGCTCCTTTAGACGAGAACTGCGCAGTAATCCATTTTTGGTGTTGTTGCTGCAGTCCGTAGCAACGGCTAAACAACCTGTTGCCGCCTCCTAAGCGCTAGTAGATAATAGAAAACCGGCACTCTATTGGGTGCCGGTTTTTTATGCTTAATTGACCTGCTGGGTTCATCCCACACAGGACGGAACTCATGCAGCCGCTTCCCTTAGACGCCCGATATCAAAAGGCCTTTGTTGGGACTTCAAGGTCGTCTTTTACGCTAGGCAGCTCCAGACAGTAGCCTGCCCCATAGACTGTCTTGATGTAATTAGGGTGGCGCGGATCGGGCTCTAGCTTAGTGCGCAGGTGGCGGACATGCACACGGATAGTCTCAATGTCGTCGCTAGGGTCGTAGCCCCAAACTTCCTTGAGAATTTCACCAGGAGAAACAGTTTGCCCATGACGCTGGAGCAGACAGTGGATCAGTTCAAACTCGAGGTGAGTCAGTTTGACTGTTTTATCAAACCAGATAGCTTCTAGACGCTCTGGAATCAAGGTGAGGGGACCGTAGTCTAGAATCTCAGAGCTTTTAGCGGCCTGGGGAATCCGGTCTGTCCGTCGCAGCAGCGCTCTGACACGGGCTAGCATTTCCTCAACTTCAAATGGCTTAGTGAGATAGTCATCTGCGCCAGCATTGAACCCGTCAACCTTATCTTGAATCTGCCCTAGGGCCGTCAACATCAAGATGGGGATATCTGAGGTTCGGTTATCTCGACGCAGCCGCTGGCAAACGGTGAACCCATCGACTTTTGGCAGCATCAGATCAAGCATGATCAAATCGGGAACAATTTGCAGCGCCAAGGCCTGACCTTTGATCCCGTCGACCGCCTGACTCACGTCATAGCCGGCCATCTCCAGATTTACGGCAACGAGTTCCGATATGGCAGAATCATCGTCAATTACGAGGATACGCGGCATCTTTTGAACCCCTTAGCGTGAGAAATAACGACTTAACATTAATCTTAAAAACTTAACTAGTCTTAAAACTGGGAAAAATTACTCAACATCACAATATCTATGGTAACTGCATGGGGCACCTAGACGCTACTCCCTCTCTATCAAAACAAGGCAATTTAGCGCTCATTGCCAATCCAATGCAAAATTCGGTTCCAGGCCCACCAGAGATCAGGATCACCCCAGGACTGCTGACCATCGGTACTGTTCAGGTAACCCACATGACCACCATACTGAGTCAACATGAGCTGCAGCGCTGGGTTTGCGTAGCACAGACGTTTGATATCAGGGACCAAGGTCGGGTCAAAGAGTGGATCATCCGCTGCATACAAGATCAGGGTCGGCTTTGTTAGAGCTGGCAAGAAGTAAAGCGGGCTCGTGGCCTTGTAGTAAGCTTCGGTTGTTGAAAAGCCTAGCCTAGGAATGACAAGATGATGGTCGAACTGGCGAATGGTGGTAGCCTGGGCGATCGCCTTTGGATGAATATGCTCTGGATGCAGCTGATGTAGCCGCCAGGCAAGGGCCTGCAGGGTGCGGGCGATCGCCTGCTCCAGATATCGGCCTAAAACGGCCTGCTCCAGATAGCGTAGCGAGCGATCAGACTCGAGACTCGGGCAGATAACAGCAGCTCCGGCAATGTCATCACCGGCAATGCCGTAGTCTGCCTCTAGATTTGGAGATTGGGCGGTTTTGATGCCCCAGAGCGCCAGCTGCCCGCCGAGGGAAAACCCAGTAAACCACATCGGGACTGCGCAACCCATCGCCTTGGCTTGAGCTGCAACATGGACAAAATCAGGGCCTTCGTAAAGGCCATCAGACGTAAGGGCTGGGGAGAGTTCGGCAGTTTTGCCATGGGCCCGCCAGTCAAAAAGTACGACGCTGTAGCCCGCTGCGAATGCTTTACGGCCCATCAACCGCAGAAACCACTGGTTGTCTAAATCGCCCGTGATGCCGTAGGTTCCAACAATTGTGCCCCGCCCACCGCCGGGCTGCTGTGCAACCAGACCCCATAGAGGAACTTGACCAGCGCCGTAGAATGTTTTGGGTTGGTAGGGTGGTTCTGGGACAGGTGTCGCCTCCTGCCAATGTCGGCTAGCCCACAGTGAAGTATACAAAGTCATTGCCAAACCGTTGCGTAACGGCAGGTTCGGCACAAAGGTGTCAGGTTCAGGCTGTGGCATGGGGGGCTTCAAGCGCTAGCGGTGCTGCTGAACGGCATAGGCCCGAAAGCGATCCATATCGGCTTGAAGCGTGGATTCAACTACCCGCCCGAGAAATAAGTTATCCATCACTTTGCCCAGGATACCGGGAATAGCGTAGGCGACCGTTAGCTTAACAACGGAATGCCCTTGGCGATCATAAAATCGAATCGCCCCCCGATTGGGGAGTCCGTTGACCGATTCCCATTGGATAATTTGATTTTGTCTGACGGTCAAAATTCGCGATAGCCACTTAAACTCAAGGCCGCCAGTGGCTAGCTTCCACTGCGACAGGCTCGGATCGGTCTCCAAAATCTCGACAGAATCGATCCATTTCATCCATTTGGGCATTTGTTCTAGATCAGACCACAGTGCCCATGTGGCGTCTATGGGCACTTCGACGTCAACCTGTACGCTATGTTCGAGCCAGTCGGCCATAATCTGTGAGTATGTGAGCTATCACCACTATGCCATGGTTACTGCTGTGCAGCGGCAGTGAGCAGAATCAAAACGCCACAGTGAGCCCAGATCCTCACACGGCCTGGGCAACTGCAGGTTGTTCAACCATCTCCAACACCGCTTGCGCTGCTTGCCGCCCTGAGAGCGTTGCTCCTTCCATGCTATCGATGTAGTCTTGAGCGGTATAGCTTCCCGCCAAGAAAAAGTTCGACACTGGCGTCGCTTGGGTAGGGCGATAGGGATCCATTCCTGGCGCTTCCCGATACAGCGACTGGGCTAGCTTCACCACGCTGTACCAGGTCATGTTCAAGTCCCGAGATGACGGAAATAGCTCATGGACTTGGTTCAGCACATGGTGGGCGATCGCCTCATTGGGCTGCTTGATGAATGGATCGCCTGGGGTAAGCACCAGCTGTAGCAGCGAGCCTTCACCCTCCCGGTAGTAGTCGCTAGGGCTAGTCAGGGCTAGATCGGCGAAGCAGGAGAAATCAGCATCGGGGGTATAGAGCAAATTGTCAATGCCAGCAGCTTGCTCGAGCTGGGTACGGGCAGTGGGATCCTGGAGTTCGGTGACCCAGCCATCAAACCTCAGCTGCACTGTGGCTACCGGGACGGCATCGAGCTTATAAATATTGTCAAACAGCGGCCACTGCCGCCACTCTTGCGGAATCAACCGCTTTACGCCAGGAACGTCGCAAGCGCAAACGTAGGCATCCGCTGTGACAGTATCTTCGCCATCGCCACTGCTAACCACCAGCCCTTTAACAGGGGTCAGCTCCCCAGAATCAAACAGGATCCGCCGAATGCTTCGACGGGTATGGATTTTGACGCCCCGCTGCGCCAAATAATCGAGAATAGGCTGGTGCAGATACTCTTGGGGTGATCCCTCCAGCATTCGCAGAACGGAAGCTTCCGTACGGGCTGCAAATAGCTGGAAAATAGTCAACATGCAGCGCGCCGACATTTGCTCAGTATCAATAAAGCCAAGGGCGTAGGCGATGGGGTTCCACATCCGCTCAAGACTACCGTCAGAGCCACCGTGACTGCGAAACCAGTCCGCAAAGCTGATGCGATCTAGCGCCCGGATTGTTTTCATCGCGCCATCAAAGTCAACCAAACCCCGCACGATGGGGCTCGTCCCCAGGGCGATCGCATTTTGGGCCTTGTCCTGGACCGAGAGCTGAGACGTGGTGAAGAACGCTTTAAGCCCATTGAATGGAGCCCCAGTCAAAAACCGGAAGTCGAGAGCTCCTGTTTTTCCACCTTTATTGATAAATGTATGGATGTGATCTTTCAGCCGCAGATTATCGAGGGCTCCCACCTTCTCCATCAAAGCAAATAGGTTGTAGTAGCAGCCAAAAAAGACATGCAGCCCCATTTCCACATGATTTCCATCGGCATCAACCCAGCTGCCCACCTTGCCGCCTACAAACGGGCGAGACTCGAAAATCTCAACGTCGTGGCCTGCATCCGCTAGCTCAACGGCTGTCGATAATCCTGCCAATCCCGCACCAATGATTGCAACTCGCATTCTATGTAACCCTAGCGTGTGACCTTAGCTATCCTGCTGTATTCTAAACCGATGCCTCAGACTTGGCTGCAGGTGCCCTGATCCTAGCCAATCATCGCTTGGCCGCATCCGACTTCCGAGCTTTGGCTTTGGAACCGCGCTTTTTTCGGCTACTCACCTTGAACAACGGCAGCGTGAAGTGAAACTGACTGCCCTGTCCGCGGCCAGCAGAGACCGCCCAGATCTGCCCGCCTAAATTGCGAATGACCTGACGGCAGATGGCGAGCCCCAAACCTGTGCCCCCTGCAGTGCGCCTCAAAGCGCCTTCTTCCTGATAAAATCGGTCAAAGACGGCCTCTAGGCGATTGGGCTCAATGCCCCGCCCCGTATCGGCAACGGTGACCTCTAGCATACCGCGATCGCCCCGATGGGCTTCGATGCTCACTTCACCGGGAGAATCGGTAAACTTGCAGGCATTGTCCAGCAGCTTAGAGAGCACCTCCACCAGCCACTCACCATCTGCCCGCACCAGGGGCAAACTGCCGGGAACCTGAGTCTTGATTAGGGGTAGACTTTCGTTGCGCTGCCGCGCCCGCAGGCTGCTCAAGGCCAAGTCAACGCATTCCTCCAGCGATAGCGCCTCCACATGCCACTCAATCCGTCCGCTCTCTAACTGAGACAGGGTGAGGAAGTCTTGAACCAGCTTTCGCATACGCTCGGCGTCTTCTAATGCCGTTGTCAACATGACCTGTCGCAGCTCTAAAGGCATATCAGGCTCACTCGCCAGACTCTCCAAACAGACCTGAATAGTGGAGAGGGGAGTTCTCAGCTCGTGGCCAGTGATGGCAATCAAATTACTGCGGGTGCGCTCTAGAGCCTCAAGCTGCTGGTTCAAATTTTCCAGGTTGGCATAGGCGTCAGCTTGAATTAGCGATAGCCCTAGCTGCACCGCGATCGCCTCGACCAAATCTTGCTCATGCACCGTCCAGTCTTGTTGGACGACGCAGCGGTGAAGTTCAATCATGCCCATGAAGTTGCCCTGATGCACGATGGGCACAAGTAGCCAAGAGCGGATCTGAAGCTGCTCAATATCTTCCTGAATATCTGCCAGATCCATGGCGCTGTCTAACGCCTCAGCCGCAGACACATCGTCAACGGCGATCGCACCTTGGCTCTCCATTACGGTTTGGATCAGGGGATTTGCTTCTAGAGACCAGGTTTTATCGCGCAAAGAGGGTATAGATGGCTCGGAGAGAAACTCATGCTCAACCGTAACAACGCTGTCTTGGCTACGACAGCTGTAGATCAGGCCGCGATCGGCTTTGAGCGCCTGTCCCAACTCGCGTACGGCAACTGAGAATATTTGCGTCGTGTCAAGGGTCTGGCGAATAGCCGAGGAGATCAAATTTGCCAACCGTTCCCGCCGCTCTTTGAGCGCAATCGAGCGATAGGCTTTGATCAGCTTATATTGCCGGGCCTGAAGGTAGGTCACCAGTCGCTGGGCAAACGGATCGGGGTCAATATCTTGGGTGTCGCGATCGACTCCGTCGAGATAATAGGCCCGCGCTGCGGCCAGCTTTTCCGACAGCTCTGGGCGATAGCCTTGAATTTGGGTCAGCATGATATCTGCAGCATGCCAGCAGACTTGCGGGTTAAACGTCCAAATCCCTTCAAATCGGCGCGTTTGGTCCATTGGCAGCGGCAGCGGCAACCCCGGGTCAGCGCCACCATCGCTCAAGTGCCGTTCCCGACAGACCAAACAGGTGGAATAAAGTCGATTGATGACGATAAGATGCCATTCGTTGCTGAGGTTGTCAGACGGATCGAAAGCAACTTTTTCATACTCGTCAGATGAGTTAGAAAACTCCGTTTCCGGCGCGGCTAAGACATAGACCTGATCGTTGTGGGCAGAAATCCGGCGGTAGCGCTGGGCTTCTTGACGATAAAATCGCTCTTGCTGGAAATTGGCAATCACCAAAGATGACTCTGTTGTCGCTAAGACCTGATCTTCCATAGCGTGAGACAGGGCAGTCAGCGACGATTTAAAGTAGATTTGAGACCGAAGCCCCGGCAGTTGCTGTAGAAGCTCTTCCAATATAGAGACAGAGCGATTCATAGAGGTTAAATCTGTGTCCTAAAAAAGGCTGGGCTAAAACTCGGCAGGGCTGTCAGCATTCTCGTTGGCCTCGGAGTACACGAACCGACCAGTGGGCGATCGCGGCTCGGGATAGCGGCAGCACGGTGTAGAGAAGATGCGCAATATGCTCCGACGCTTATCCAAGAATACTACGCAGCGGCAGGTCTCGGATCATGACGCTTCCTTTTTGAGCGCGTATAACGTCAGAGGCAGCGGCATCCAGATTGAAGGGTGAGGCAAAGGTGATTTATTGCGGCACCGAGTTTGCTGTAGAGTGACCATATTATGTATAGCGATGACGATCTGAGCGTACTGAATACTGTTGGTAGCTTTGAGAGCCCGTTGGATCAGCTGCAAGCGTTTCCCGATGACGACTCTAGCAAAAGTCCCCTCGATGCGGATGAAATGCTGGCCCTGCTGACCTCGCAAGACAACTCTCAACGCATGCTGGCAGCAAGAGCGTTCTGCGAAATTCAAGATCCGCGGGCTGTTCCTCTTTTGGTGCAGCTGCTTCGGGATGCCTGCCCGTTGATTCGGGTGAGCGCGGCCTATGGGTTAGGGCGAAATCCCAGCTTGGATGCCGTTGAGCCTCTAATCGAGCAGCTCAAAAAAGACTGGAATGGCTATGCGCGCAAAGGAATTGTCTGGGCATTGGGCAACTGCCGCGATCACCGCTCCTTGTCCTCTTTGTTGAATGCTTTACGGACTGACATACCCGCAGTTCGTCTCTGGGCCGCGAGCGCCCTTGCCCAGATGTCCGGGGTCGATTACGAGGCCATTATAGGCGTCATTCCCCCGCTGATTGAAGCGCTGCGTCGAGATCAAATTGCAGCGGTGCGCAGCAACTGTGCCTGGGCTATTGGGCAGCTTTGTCGAGAACTGCCGTCCAACGTGGTGTACGCGACAGCTGTCGATGCGCTAATTGAGGCATTTGCCGAAGATGACGACGTTGGAGTTCAAGAAGATGCAAGATCAGCAGTGCTGAAGCTAGGTGATCCAAGGGGACTACAGATCATTGAGGAAGTCGAGCGGGACGGAATTCTGTGATGAGTCGTCCCGGTTCTGATACTTTTGAACCATCTGGAAAACTATAGATAAAACGTTTTCCAAACAGCATTATCAATAGAGATAGCTCTATATTGATAGACTGAAGCTGGTAATCAGGCTCAGCAAACCTGTGACCCTGCTGAGGACTCTGATCTGAGGACACTGGATGATTCATGCAACATTGCATCAGTTCAAGGTATTCGAGGCAACGGCTCGCCACGGGAGCTTTACTCGGGCGGCGGAGGAGCTCTTTCTCACCCAGCCCACTGTCTCGATGCAAGTCAAGCAACTAACCAAGTCAGTCGGATTGCCCCTGTTTGAACAGGTTGGGAAACGGCTGTACCTCACGGAAGCGGGGCGGGAGCTATACGAAGCCTGTCAAGATATCTTCGACCAGCTTAATACCCTTGATATGAAAATTGCCGATCTAAAAGGCATGAAGCAGGGGCGGCTAAAGCTAGCGGTGATCACGACAGCCAAGTACTTTGTGCCTCGACTGCTAGGGCCGTTCTGTCAGAACTATCCCGGTATTGATATTTCACTCATCGTCACCAATCATGAGCGAGCCATAGAGCGACTGTCTGAGAACGAGGATGATCTGTACGTTATGAGCCAAATTCCTCAGCACATTGACGTTAAGACCTACTCCTTTTTAGATAATCCACTGGTGGTCTTGGCTCCCAAAAGCCACCCCCTTGCTGGGAAGCGGAATATTCCGCTAGCGCAGCTCGCCGATGAGCCATTCATCATGCGAGAGTCGGGGTCAGGGACGCGGCAGGCGGTCTATGACCTGTTCAACAAGCACAATATTGACGTTCGAGTTCGCCTAGAGTTGGGCAGCAATGAAGCTATCAAGCAGGCGATCGCCGGAGGACTTGGCCTCTCAGTTCTCTCTTGCCATACCCTAACCCCTGAGGCGAATATGGGTGAACTGGCCATTCTCGATGTGGAAGGCTTTCCCATTCGGCGTCAGTGGTATATCGTCCACCTGTCAGGTAAGCAGCTGTCCGTCGTGGCAAGCACCTTCCTTGACTATCTCAGAGCCGAATCGGAGCAGCTAGCGGCAGGCGTTGCGGCAGTTCAAAAGCGCCTACTCAATCAGGACTACCAAGATACAGTTTCCACCCCGGCTGCAAGATAGAATAGAGTACGAATCGTGGGATGGTGGCAATGGTCGAAAGAGCTATCTTTAGAAGGCCGTTGCCCATCGGATGGTGACTTGGCAAAGGCAGTTGGCAGACAGTTAGGAAAATTAGGAGGAATGTCTTAGTCGATGGGTAAGGTTGTTGGAATTGACTTAGGAACAACAAACTCAGTTGTCTCCGCTATGGAAGGCGGAAAGCCGATTGTTATTGCCAATGTCGAGGGAATGCGGACAACGCCATCAGTGGTCGCGTTTAGCAAAGAAGGCGAGCAGCTCGTGGGTCAGATGGCCCGTCGGCAAGCGGTGTTGAATCCGCAAAATACATTTTTCGGCGTCAAGCGCTACATCGGTCGGCGATATGGTGAGCTGTCGCCCGAGGCGAAGCGGGTGCCCTACACGCTGCGCCGTGACGACAACAGCCAGATCAAAATTGCCTGTCCGCGTCTGAAAAAGGAATTTTTCCCGGAAGAGATTTCGGCCATGGTGCTGCGTAAGCTGGCCAAAGAAGCAGAGCGCTACTTGGGGGAGGAGGTCACTGGGGCGGTGATTACGGTACCGGCCTACTTCGATGATGCCCAACGCCAGGCCACCCGAGATGCCGGACGCATTGCGGGCCTAGAAGTCAAGCGCATCATCAATGAGCCTACGGCGGCGGCGTTGGCTTATGGTCTAGAGCGGCGAGACTACCGCCGTATCCTCGTGTTCGACCTGGGGGGTGGGACCTTTGACGTCTCTATTCTAGAGCTGGAGGCAGGCGTCTTTGAGGTGAAGGCCACCAATGGCGACACCCAGCTCGGCGGTACAGACTTTGACCGGCGCATCGTCGACTGGCTGGCAGAGCAGTTTCTAGAGTCAGACAAAATCGATCTGCGCCGCGATCGCCAAGCCCTGCAGCGGCTCTTGGAAGCGGCGGAGAAAGCCAAGATTGAGCTCTCTGGCGTCACCGCCACCGAAATCAGTTTGCCCTTTATCACCGCTACCGTCGATGGCCCTAAGCATCTAGAGGCTCGGTTGACGCGATCGCAGTTTGAGGGGCTGTGCGGTGATTTGATCAGCCGCCTGCAGGTTCCCCTGCAGCAGTCTTTGGCAGATGCTGGCCTCTCCTCTGGTCAGATCGACGAGGTTGTCCTCGTTGGGGGCGGAAGCCGCATGCCTATGGCCCAAGCGCTGGTGACATCGTTGCTAGACTGCCCCATATCTCAAAACGTCAACCCCGACGAGGTGGTGGCTGTAGGAGCCGCGATTCAGGCTGGCGTCCTCAACCAAGACATAAAAGATATTCTGCTGCTGGATGTGACCCCGCTGTCCCTTGGCATCGAAACCATCGGCGGCGTGATGAAGAAGCTAATTCCCCGCAACACCACCATCCCGGTACGCCGCTCTGACCTGTTTTCTACGGCAGAAGACAATCAGACATTTGTCGAGGTCCATGCCGTACAGGGAGAGCGTGAGATGGCAGCGGACAACAAGTCCCTGGGCCGCTTCAAGCTCATGGGCATCCCCCCGGCTCCCCGAGGCATTCCCCAAGTGACTGTCTCCTTTGATATTGACGCCAACGGCATTCTGCAAATTATCGCGGTGGATAAAACCACAGGGCGGGAACAGGGGCTGACGATTCAAAGCGCGTCGAAGCTGAGCGATACCGAAGTCAGCCGCATGCTCAAAGAAGCCGAGCAGTACGCCGACTACGACCGAGAGCGCCGCGATCGCATTGAGAAGCGAAACAAGGCCGAAGCGCTTACCTTCCAGGCAGAGCGGCAGCTGCGGGAAGTGGCCCTTGACTTTGGCATGCAGTTTGCCAACCAATACCGTCGCCGCATCGAGTCGCTGATCGGAGAACTGCGAGATTATCTAAAGCAGGATGACGAGCGAGGCATCGACATCGCCCAGGCAGATCTGCAGGATGCTCTGTACGAGCTCAATCAGGAGGTATATCAGATCACCCAGCGAGAGGAGGATGACGAAAGCATTCTAGGTACCATCAAACGCACCATCGTCGGCGACCCAGATTTCTACGACGAGCCCTATCCTCCCTCCCGAGGTCGCGACCCATACGGAGACAGCTACGACTACTACGACAAGCCTCGCACCACAAAGTACCGCCGTCCCTACGACAGCGGTGGTGCTACTCCATCTCGCCGCGATCGCTACAACGAAAGCTTTGATAACTGGGATGACGACGACGACTGGCTTTAGCCCCCTGCCCCAAGGCAGAAGACTATTCTCAGATCATCCATCGTTGAGCCATGCAAAATTTTCGCAACTACTACGACATCCTAGACGTCTCGAAGGACGCTACGGCAGCGGAGATTAAATCAGCCTATCGAAAACTGGCCCGACGATATCACCCTGATCTCAACCCTGGCGATCGCTCTGCTGAAGATAAGTTCAAGACGGTGGGAGAAGCCTATGAAGTTCTCTCTGATACCGACAAGCGCAGCCAGTATGACCAGTTCAGCCGCTATTGGCGTCAAACGGGGTTCCCTGGGGGCAAGCGCCCTAAAGCCCGAGGGTCAAAGACTGATCTAGATTTCAGTCAGTTCCAGGATTTCGATACATTTGTCGATCAACTGCTCAATCGGCGCGGTGGCGAGGCTTCCACGAATCGTCGTCGTACCGTTCGCCCAGCCACTGCGAATGATACAATGCCTCCGCCGCGCCAGGATCCCTACGAACCCAAGCGGACCAAGAAGACCTACACTGTTTCTCGAACGCGATCGTCGTCTCAACCGCGTTCATCCCAAGCTACCGAGGCGCAGCTAACGCTGCCGCTAGAAAAAGCATATCGAGGTGGCCCCGAGCGCATTCGTCTCGAAACAGGTCAGGTACTAGAGGTCAGGCTGCCGCCGGGGCTATTGGACAAGCAGCGGATTCACCTACCGCGCCAGGGCATTGATGGGGGAGATCTCTACCTCAGGGTTTTTATTGAGCCCCATCCACTGTTTCGGCTGATGGGCCAGGATTTAGTCTGCGTCATCCCTATTACCCCTAGCGAGGCTGTCTTAGGGGGAGGAATCGATGTCCCAACATTAGACGGGGTGGTCAAAATGACGATCCCAGCCGGAATCTATTCGGGGCAAAAGCTCAGGCTTGCTAGAAAAGGATATCCAGATCGGTCAAAGCGGGGTGACCAAATTGTAGAGCTCTGCATCATCGCGCCAAAGGATATTGGTCCCCGTGAGCAAGATCTCTACGAAAAGCTACGCCGCATAGAGGCGAATCCTCGCTCAGGTTTGTTAAAGCCCTAGGGGAGCACGGGTAACTCTGTGCCTCGCTCTGCTTTGACAGTTGCTACAATTCTTACGGAGTTGATCGGCCTGATAGTGCTGCTCCCACGGCGGGATCAGCTACAGATGATCAGCTTAGTAGAATCGCAATATTTGGAGGTGCCCTGTGGAACCCACTCAGGTGAACTGCGCTGTTGACTGCGCCAACGGCTGCATTTTGGGAGATGACTGCCCCAACTTAGACTACAAAAATCAAGCGTCAACGTTTATCCAGGAGACATCGCTGGACGATATGTTGGCGATCGCTGATGAGGCGGCTAAGAAAAAGATATCTCAACCTACGAAATGGGTTTTCCCTGAGGATGGGATCTAAAGCTGGACCGTTGTGCTAGGTCCCTTGGCCAAGGGGCTGGTGCTGAGGGGAGTAATTGAGCTGGGCACAGATCAAGCCGTGGCTGACTTAGCGCTGTCCACCGCGCACTGATCGGAGCGATCGCCTTGGTGGACCGTCAGATTTACGCTCATTTCATCAAGCCCCTTCTGGATACGTCGGGTCACCGTCATGGGGCTCACGCCAAGGCGGGCGGCAACGTCCTTCCGCGACATTCCTTTGAGAAACACAGCCTCAATGATCTGGCGGGTTCGGTCCTCAAGATCGCCCAGCGCGCGGTGGAGAATTTGCCTATCTTCTTCGCGCTGCTGCAGGGATTGATAGTCTATATCCGGCAGGGTGTCACCGAGGGTGATTGTAGAATCAGTCTGGTGGGAAATAGTCGCATCTAGGCTCAAGGGAGAGCGGTTTTTGATCGCTAACCGGGCCTCTCGCCATTCTCCAACGGAAACGCCAAGCGCCTGAACCACTTCATGCTCCATCGGCTGACGACCCAACAGTCTTGCGAGTCGGGCATGCTCCCGCTGTCCCTCTTTCTGCAAGTCCTGCCAGCGGCGGGGTACTCTAACAGAACTGCCTCTATCCCGCAGAAAATGCAGCATCTCGCCGCGAATATAGGGAACCGCGAACGAACTAAACGCACAGCCCTGAGTTGGGTCAAACCGCTCGATGGCTCGAATCAGGCCAATGTGGCCAATTTGCTCCAAATCTTCGTAGGGCTCGGCGCACTGGTAACTGATTCGATGGGCAATCTTGCGCACCAGCCCGACATTGAGCCGAACAAGACGATTTCGCAGCTGCGTAGATGGATTTTGGTGGTAAGCCAGCAGCAGCTCCATACTTTGGGTTCGAACAGATGAGATAGTCGCCATGGTTGAAGAACTCTTAACGGTAATGTTGAGCCCATTTTCTTCAGTTTTCGGCATCTCAAGCCATCGTTATTCCACGGGACCACTTCGAGAATGTTTATCTTGGTTCAGCGTAAACACCGATGCGGTTCCATGGGGCCGTCAATAGAAATGGCTGCACCTGCCTAGTAGCGTCAAAGGGGGCCAGAAGCGCTAAGCTCGAAGATAGGGGCTGTCGCATCTGATGGCGGTTAAATCTGATAACACTTGAGGTGACTATGCTAGATACGGTAGAACTGAAGCGTGACGTCGAAATGCTAGTCCATCGCCTGGGCAAAGCTCAGGACTATCTTTGACGTTCCGGCTTTGACCGCGAAGATTCGAGATTTGGAAGAGCTGGCTGCTCAGCCTGACTTTTGGGACGACCAAACGATCGCCCAGCAAACCCTCCAAACGCTGACGGACCTCAAATCCAATCTCCAGCAGCTAGACGATTGGCAATCAGACATTGAAAACGCCCAGGCTGCGCTAGAACTGCTGGAGCTTGAGACCGACGAGGCTCTAATTGGCGAAGTTAGCCAAACCACTCAGACCCTAGGCCGAGAGATCGAGCAGTGGGAACTGCAGCAGCTACTATCGTCGCCCTATGACAAATCCGGCGCTGTGCTCAACATCAATGCTGGCGCTGGCGGGACAGATGCCCAAGATTGGGCGGAAATGCTGCTGCGCATGTATACCCGCTGGGCGGAGCAACATAACTTCCGCGTCAGCCTTGCCGAGCTGTCAGAAGGGGACGAAGCCGGGCTAAAATCGGCAACGCTCCAGGTAGACGGGCGCTATGCCTACGGCTATCTCAAAGGCGAGAAGGGCACCCATCGTTTGGTGCGGATCTCGCCTTTCAACGCCAATGGGAAACGCCAGACCAGTTTTGCCGGGATTGAGGTCATGCCCGTTCTAGATACCGCCATCGATCTCGATATTCCCGACAAGGACTTGGAGATCACAACCTCTCGCTCCGGCGGCAAGGGGGGACAAAACGTCAACAAGGTGGAGACCGCTGTGCGGATCGCACATCTGCCGACAGGGCTTGCGGTTCGCTGTACCCAAGAGCGATCGCAGCTGCAAAATAAGGAAAAAGCAATGGCGCTCCTCAAAGCAAAGCTGCTGGTGATTGCAGAAGAGCAGCAGGCCCAGAAAATCGCGGATATTCGTGGCGACATGGTGGAAGCGGCTTGGGGCAACCAGATTCGCAACTATGTCTTCCATCCCTATCAGATGGTCAAAGATCTGCGCACCCAAACCGAAACCACCGCTGTGGACGACGTGATGAACGGTGATCTTGACCCGTTTATTGAGTCTTACCTGCGGCAAGATACGCTGATAGCGGATAGTCCGTCGGTATGATATTCGCGCAATATCCGCCGCGTGACTCGAGGGTTCGGCTGACCGACCCGTTGAGCTGTTGCTAAGCTGTTGTTACAGCTACCCATAATAACCATGTCAACCTCAGATCCGCGATCGCCCTCACCAGAAGCGTCAACGCCTCCCGGGAAAAGCGCGACCGTCTCGCAGCAAGATGTGACGGCAGAGATTTTCCCAGAGTCCGGGCCTAGCCCTGCTGATGGCCCTATACCTGGAGCTGTAGAGAGTCCATCGACGCCCGCTGACGAGAGTCCAGATACACCCTCAGAACCGCCACCTAGCTATGTCAAGCTTGCGATGCGCAACATGGTGCGAAAAGGCGGAAAGTCACTGTTTCACTTTTCCCTGACAGTGACGGCTCTCATGGGTCTTTTGGTGGGTCTCGCCTACCTGACCCGCTAGCCAACGGCACACCATGGAAGCCATTGACAAAACGGTACGTCAGCCAACGCTCTGTATTGACGTCGGGCTACAGATCGGCTCTGTAGATAGGGCAATTCTGGCCAGCCCAGCGAACAAGGATGGGGCCACCACCCAAACTTCACAGGGTTCAGTAGATTTAGGCGACCCCTGCAGCCTACAGACTTGGAATCGCTGGATGGAGGTTTGGCTGGCTTCTTTAGCGCCCGAGCTGTCGCCAATAGATGCTTACGAACTGGGCATCTTGCTGACCGGCGATCGCGAGATCCGACAGTTCAACCGGGAGTATCGCCATCAAGATAGCGCGACTGATGTTCTGGCCTTTGCTACAGGAGACGACGAATTAGCGCCGAATTGGGCATCGAGTTGTCCGGTTTACCTAGGAGATATAGTGATCTCTGTAGAGACCGCCCAGCGTCAAGCTCGCGATCGCGGCCATTCTTTGGTCTATGAGCTAGCCTGGCTGGCAGCCCACGGTCTCCTGCATTTGCTGGGTTGGGATCACCCCGATGACGAGCAGCTCGAACAGATGCTGCATCAGCAAGATCAGCTGCTTACCCTTATCGGATTCAGCGATCGTTCTGCCGAGGACGCAGCTAGACCACAAATTAGCTCTTAAATCTCGGCTTCCATCTGAATCGAATAGATTTGATGAGGAAATGACAGCAACATACCAGCGATAGGGAACACAGGGTTAGCATACAGGTATATTTATTACACGGTCTGACCAACATCGCCATAACGTCAGCTTACTCAGTCACTTAGCCATGTCTCAGCAACTTTCAACGGATTCCCACGATATCGATAGCCCAACCCTTGACCACAATGGGCAATCTGGGGCTCAAGCCATTGATGACCGCGTGATGTCTTGGAAGGTGGCGACCAATCTCTTTGTGAGTTTTCGGTATGCCTGGGCTGGCATCGCCTACGCATTCAAAACGCAGCGCAACTTTCGTATTCATACAGTACTAGGCACCACGGCGATCGCCCTGGGGCTATGGGTTGGTCTGTCCCCCGCTGAGATTGCCATCGTTGCCCTGACCGTCGGCACCGTCATGACAATGGAGCTGCTCAACACGGCCATTGAGTCCGTCGTTGATTTGACGGTGAAGCAGACTTATCACGAGCTAGCAAAAATTGCGAAAGATTGTGCCGCCGCTGCGGTGCTGGTGTCAGCAATGGCGTCCCTGTTGGTGGCCGGGACCCTACTAGCACCACCCCTGCTGACAAAGCTACTAGCGCTGCTGTCTGCCTATCAAGCGGCGTAAGCTCGCCACGCTAGACTAACGATAGACTAAATAGGCTATAGGCGTCGCAGGGTAGTTCGCCATGATTTTGGTCATCGACAATTACGATAGTTTCACTTACAACCTGGTTCAGTATTTAGGGGAACTAGGGCAATCTTTTGCGGTTGCCTCAGACGTTCAGGTATACCGCAACGATCAAATCACCTTAGATCAGGTCAAGCAGCTGCAGCCCGACGGCATTGTGATTTCCCCTGGGCCGGGGCGACCTGATGACGCCGGCATATCGGAATCGCTGGTGGACGCCATGGGAGAATCCACGCCTGTGCTGGGGGTCTGCCTGGGCCACCAAAGCATCGGCCAGGTTTATGGAGGCTGCATTGATAGTGCCCCTAAGCTGATGCACGGCAAGACCTCGCCGATATATCACAACGGGCAGGGCGTCTTTGCTGGCTTGGATAACCCATTCGAGGCTACGCGATATCATAGCCTGGTCATTGCTGCCGACAGCTGCCCCGACGTGCTTGAGGTGACGGCCTGGACTGATGACGGTACTATTATGGGCGTGCAGCACAGAGACTACCCCCATGTCCAAGGGGTGCAATTTCATCCAGAGAGTATCTTGACGATGTCGGGTAAGCAGTTGCTGGCCAACTTTCTGAAGGGGCTCGGGTAGCTTGTCTGTCTGTTGGCTCGTCCTATGCCATTGTTGAGGTGAAATTGTATGAAGCGACGAAAGTTTATTCAGTATGCCAGCGCTGGCGCGATCGCGTCCCTGGGCCTGTACCGGGAGCAGCGGGCATCTGCTCAGACAGCTAGCGTTACCGTTGAGTGGTTGGGGCATACCTGCTTTTTGTTTACCGGCGGTCAACGCATTCTGGTGAATCCGTTTCGAACGGTAGGCTGCACCGCTGGCTATCGAGCGCCTCAGGTCACAGCAGATGTTGTTATGACCAGCAGTCAGCTCTTTGATGAAGGCTGGACCACGGGTTTACCCGGTAACCCACGGAAGCTAGACGAACCAGGAATTTACGAACTCGACTCGGGCCAAGTACAGGGCATTACCTCAGATCATGACCTTCGAGGGGGGCGTCAATTTGGAAGCAATGTGCTGTGGCGCTGGAATCAAGGCGGACTGACGATTTTGCATATGGGGGGTGCGGCAGCTCCCATCACCGATGAGCAGGAAATTTTGATCGGTCGGGCGGATGTCATTTTAATTCCCGTAGGCGGTGGCCCCAAAGCCTACGGCCCCCAAGCGGCAAAGGACGCCATCGAGCGCCTCGAGCCCAAAATTGTCATTCCAACCCACTACCGCACGGCTGCGGCTGATGCAGCCACCTGTGATATTCAACCCCTAGACGACTTTTTGTCCCTTATGGATGCGCCGGTACGTCAGGTGGGCAATCGCACATCCTTAAGCAAGTCCTCGCTGCCGGATAGCGGCTATCGCGTTGATGTCTTCAGCTACGGCTTCTAGGTTCCGGCTCAGACAAAATTGAGGCTGGTGCTCCTAAAGCACAAGTTCTAAGACGGTTTCTCACTCACGGGTTCTCTACAAACTTGACCATGGCTCACATTCATCAGGCCGAATACCGGCAGCGTCGCGATCGCCTTATGTCGGCAATTGGAGGCGGCACAGCTATCTTTCGCAGTGCGCCCACGGCTGTGATGCATAACGATGTCGAGTACAACTTTCGCCAGGACAGCGATTTTTACTATCTAACCGGCTTTAATGAACCTGATGCAGTCGCAGTATTCGCACCGCACCACGAAGAGCATCGCTATATTCTCTTTGTGCGGCCCAAAGATGCCCTCAAAGAAACCTGGTCGGGCTACCGCGTCGGTGTCGAAGCGGCCAAAGCACGGTTTGAAGCTGACGAGGTCTACCCGATCGAAGAGCTAGACGACAAGCTCTCGCAGTATGTCAAAGGTGCCGATCGCATCTTCTATCGCCTTGGCCGCGACCGCCGCTTTAATGACCGCATCTTGGCCCTGTGGCAGCGCCTCATGCGCACCTACCCAAAGCAGGGCACAGGGCCGGTTGCTCTTGAAGATCCTGGCCCTCGACTGCATCCGCTGCGGCAGGTCAAGAGCGCAGCTGAGCTAGCGTTGATGCGCCAGGCCGCAGATATTTCGGCAGCTGCCCATTGCCAAGCCATGACGATCACCCGTCCCGGAGCCTATGAGCACGAAATTCAGGCTGAGATAGAGTACGCATTTCGCAAAGCCGGGGCTGAGGGGCCAGCTTACCCCTCGATTGTGGCATCAGGGGTCAATGCCTGCATTCTGCACTACACCGAAAATAAGGCTCAAATGCAGGACGGCGACCTGCTGCTGATCGATGCGGGCTGCGCCTACGGCTACTACAATGCCGACATCACCCGCACATTCCCCGTCAACGGCACCTTTACTGCCGAGCAGCGCACCCTCTACGAACTAGTGCTGGCTGCCCAAGAGGCTGCGATCGCAAAAGCGGTGCCCGGCACCCCCTACAGCGATACCCATGATGCGGCCGTGGCTGTCCTCGTCGATGGGCTGCTCGACCTCGGGTTGCTGCAGGGCAGCGCCACAGAACTGATCGAGAAGGAAGCCTATAAGCCTTTCTACATGCACCGTACCGGCCATTGGTTGGGGCTAGATGTTCATGATGTGGGCATCTACAAGCGGGGAGATGAGCCGCTGCTCTTGGAGCCAGGGCAAGTGTTCACTGTTGAACCTGGCCTATATATTTCTCCCACAATTGAGCCTGCTGAGGGCCAGCCTGCCGTCCCAGAACGGTGGCGAGGCATCGGCATCCGCATTGAGGACGACATTTTGATCACAGAGAATGGTCATGAAGTGCTGACGGCTGCTGTACCGAAAGCGATCGATGCGCTAGAAGCACGATAGCCACTGCTGGTCTAAATTTCGCCAATTTGTTCCTCGTTGAGGGCTATGGGCTCAAATCAATCCCTCTGCCTCGTTCAGGCGGGCTTTTTTTTCCCACTATCCTGATACCGATCAAAATTGACGTATCAATTGGCGTCTCTATGCAGATGCTGTTTATGTCAAATCCTTTGAAGACCGGTGGCCTATTGACGACGGCCTGCCTAGCATGGGCAGCTTTGGATGCGGCGCTGCCGTGCCAAGCTCACGCGGAGCCAATAGACGCCGACGCCATATCCTCCGGCCCCCAGCCGGTGACACCCTCGCCCATGGCCCAAACGCTGGTTCCGGTTCCAGCTTCGCTGCCGTTCCCTCGGGTTCCGGCGCGAGAGGAGGCGTCGTTTCGCGCTGTCGATCAGATCGTACCCGATGTGACCCTGCCTAACACCTGGCCAGTAGACATCCCCCCCGCTGCAGCAGCCGAGCCCGCCCTTGAGTCAGCGATCGCAATCGAGGTAGAGCCATTTTCCGAAGCCAATCGTGGTCTGGTGGCCCCGTTCCCTGGCGCATCGTCGGTAGATCAAGCCGCTGAGCTACCAGCCGCTGAGCCAACAGCCGTCACCCCGCTGCCCCGACCACAGGTCGAGGAGATAGCCACAGCAGCTCGCTCTGTTGAGCCCCCATCTGAAACTCAAAAATCCGATCTCTTGGCTCTGGCAGTCGAGCCAGATACAGCGCCTGAGCCTCGAGGCTGGTTTGACCGTCAGATGGCAGAGACGCTAGCGCGTCGTCAAGTGCAGCGTGAAGCCCAGCTGAGAGAAAACTTGATCACCTCGGTGCGACAGCATCTGAAGCAAAACAATATCGCCGCTGCGCAACAGATCGCTCAAAATCCAGTGTTTCTTGACGCAGAGCGGACTGCCCTACAGCAGGCGATCGCCACTGTCCCAGCAACAATGAATCCACCCGACAAGATCGAGCCGACAACGCAGCTCGCTAAGGATGTTGCCCGTTTAGCAGCCCGCCAGACATGGCTCCTCGATAGACTGCCAGCAACAGCTGCTGCACCCCGCTGCAATAGTCAGAGTCAGGCCCTGCCGATAGACGCTCCACTAGCCTCAGGCCAGGGGGCCACATCCTGCACCTTGCCGCAGCCCACATCGAGCTATGCCTGGCTGGTTGAGGCAGTGAACCAGGCCCCGTCAGCTGGGAGGGCATCAGCAGGAATGCTGCCGCTGGCTACTGCGGCTCCGGTCACCTCCCGGTATGGCTGGCGTACCCATCCTATCTATGGCGATCGCCGCTTTCACGCCGGTGTTGACTTTGGCGCACCTCTCGGAACCCCCGTACGGGCATCCCTTGCTGGCTATGTTGAGACCAGCGAGTATTTAGATGGCTATGGCTATACCGTCATTCTAGAAAACGCATCGTCTCAAGAACGGCATTTGTATGCCCATTTAGCGGATATGGCGGTTCACGGGGGGCAGTGGGTCAACCAAGGCGACATCATCGGCTGGGTCGGAAACACCGGCAATTCGACAGGCCCTCACCTTCACTTTGAGATTCACCGGCTGGCCCAAACGGGCTGGATCACGGTTGATCCGCTGCCAGTAGCGCTGCAGTAGCTGTTGCAGTAGCTGTGGAGAAGCAATTCTCAGGCGTCAAAACAGCCGCTATGAGGCCCATGGGTCAAGGCCAAGCTAGCCTGGTTCAGTCGATTGACCAATGTCGGCCCACGTTTGGGTATGATATGGTCAATTTAGCGTAGAGCGATTGTGCCAGGCGATCGCATTTTGCGTAGCGATAGCGACAGAGGCCGCTGTGAGCCCCAACCGACCCAACATCATCACTGATAAATCTCTCAAGCAAAAGCGAATGCAGGCCGAATGCATGCATGACGTAGCGCTGCTGCTGGAGGCTATTTTTAGAGATCAAGAGCCCATGGTGAAGCTGATTCTTGACCGCCTCTATGACATTGGGTCTGCTGACGTCATAGATCAAAAGCTTACTCTGCGCCCTCTGAACCGCGTTACCAAAGCGATCGCACCCCGCATGAAGCCTCTGTTCAGGGTCGTTGGGTTTATCTGGTTTAGGCAAAAATGTCCCGCCCTGGTGACCAATTGGCTATATAAAAAAGTGACCTCAGGGCAGCTCTTACCGCAGCTGATGCAGGATATCCAAGCAGAGGACATCAAGCTAGAGCAGCTAGAGCAGCTAGAGCAGGCCCCACCCACAGATTCTCACCAGTGGTCAGCCTTGCCTGCTACCGTGCGCTCTGCCGACCATATGCGCATGGAGCAGTCCAGTCAAGAGATTCGGCGGCTGCGCTCCCAGGTGCAGTTCTTGCTGAGTGCCCTCGTGGGAACCGTGATGATATTGGGCAGCACAACCCTGTGGCTGATGCGCGACTCGATGCCCCTGTTGCCCTCTGCTGATTCCTCTAGAACAGCCTGCCGCAGCGGGGCCAGCTGCTTGGAGCCAGAGCAATCTAGCCGCACCATAGTGACAACGGGGTCGCCCCAGGGTTCGAGTACCGCCCCCTGACTTGAGCCCGTATCAGAATGAAATCTCTACAGTCTAGATAGTCTAGGTCATGGTTTTAGCCCCTGAGCTGCCCTCCAATCTCTCTTTCAGTACCGCCCTGCTGCGCCGTCGAGAGCGCTTAGCACAGCGGTTTCACTACCCCGCCGTGCTGTGGTCTGGTCGCCCCACGCCACGAAATTTTCCGGCTAATCGCTACCCCTTTCGGGCCAGCAGCCATTTTT
>JGI12210J13797_11104153_pt1 | contig 51640 bp, 49 predicted proteins | sample ElkSlonscriptome_3_FD_13797 | JGI IMG/M metagenome (IMG submission 13797) | reverse complement strand
TGCGTCGAGTACGCGGTCTCCACGAGCCCATCGAGCGTGAAGTCGCTCACCCCCGGCAGCAGCCGAAGCGCGTGGACGCCCCGGTAGTTCTCGCTTCCGCGGTCCATGTAGGACGGGAAGTTCTCCGGATCCGGACTCGCCTCACCCGCCGCAGAATACGGCCAGTTGTTCGAGCAGAAGGCGAAGCCGGTCGACGGGTTGATCGAGTTGGGCGACTCCTCGAGGGTGTGGACGCCGTTCCAGTCCGTCGCCGGATCCGAACCGTCCACGGGGTTCGAGTAGTCGAACCGGGTGTCTCGCACCGGCACGAAGTTGGAGTGCAGGTAGGCGACGTTACCCTCCGCGTCCGCGAAGAGGGTGTTGTTGGACGAGTTCGTGTGGGTCTCCATGACCTCCAGGTACTCGTCCAGGTTCGCCGCCCTGGTGCGCGAGTAGGACTGGATGAGGGCACGCATCGGCTCCTCCATCAGCGCCGTGGCCACCCAGCGCCCGTCCTCCGTCTCGCGGACGATCGGGCCGTGGTGCGTCCGATAGGTGGTGAAGGTCCGCTCCGCCATGCTGCCATCCTCGGTCACGTACTGCACGGTGGTCTCCTCCGTCTCCACCGGCCGCAGCTCGTCGCCGTAGCGGTAGTACAGGCCGTCGTCCTGCTCGACGATGTCCTCCGCGAACTCGTCGATGTTGTCCACCGAGCTCGAGGTGTGCATCCAGCCGGCGGTCTCGTTGAAGCCCTGGTAGACGAAGAACTGCCCCCAGGTGAGCGCCCCGTACGCGTTCAGGCCTTCGTCGCTGACGACGTGGGCCTCGTGCCGGAAGAAGAAGGAGGTATGCGGATTGATCAGAAGGAGCGCGTTGCCGTCGACGGTGTTCTCGGGGGCGATCGCGATACCGTTGGAGCCGACGGGCTCGAGGTAGGGGTCGGGCTGCTCGAGGCCGGACGACCATCCGGGCGCGGCTCCGACCCGGGCCTCCCCGGGTGCCGCGACGGCTCGGTCCGCCACCCGGCCGCCGGTGGGCAACGCCATGGCCATGCGCGACCGCGCGCCGCTCGCCGTGCCCGCGCCGTCGTCGGCCATCTCGGCTGCCCGCTGCAGCGACGCCTCCGCATCTCCGTAGAAGTCCTCGAGACGACCGAGGCTCACCCGCTCGATGTCTCCTCCGATGGACCCCTCACTGAACGACAGCGCCATCCAGGGCTCGAACCGGTCGAGCACCATCGGCTCGGTCTCGGGGTGGGTGTGGAGGTAGTAGTTGAGTCCGTCCGCCCAGCCGTCCATCAGGTCGCGCAGCCACTGCGGGCTCTCGTCGTACATCGCCTGCAGCTCGACGGGATCGATGAAGAGTCTCATCCGGAGATCCTGCCAGACGCGGCTCTCCCCCTCGGCCTCCGCCATCCGTCCGAGCGCGGTGAGGAAGTTGGTCTCGATCCGGGGGAAGTCGTCCTCGGCCTGCGCGTACATGAGACCGAACACCGCGTCCGCATCCGTCGGGGCGTAGATATGGGGCACACCCCAGTCGTCCCGGACGATCTCGACCTGTTCGGCGCGCGCCTCCCAGCGGGCGAGATCGGGATCTTCCGAAGCCGCCGGCACGGAGGTGTCGCAGGCGGCGAGCAGGACGAACCCGAGGAGTACGAGAAGCTTCGGCGTGTGGAGACGTTCGCGGAGGGTCGTGGCCATGTCCGGGGAGGGTGTCGCGGAGGGTGAGGGGCCCGCTGCGGGCCCGCGTTCCGAGAGAACCTAGGGGGCCCGGTCGCCGGGCGCACGGGTGCTGTTCGGGGGAGCCGGCTCCCCGTACTCTTCCCCCGTCCAGGCTCGTCCCCCTCATCCCATGACGCTTCGAACATGACCCACCGCATCTCGACTCTCACGGTTCTCCTCTTCGCCGTGGCCTGCGGAGGTCGTAGCCAGCCGCCGGCCGACACGACCGCCGAAGGTCCACCCCGCGTCGAACGCGTGCAGGCCCTGCTCCAGGGGCTGGCGGCCGACTCCATGCTGGGTCGCCGAGCGGGGACCGAGGGTGAACTCCGGGCCGTTCGCATGATCGAGGCGGAGCTCGCACGCTACGGCGTCGAGCCCGCGGGAACCGACGGATACCGTCAGGCCGTTCCGCTCGTACGGGATGCCGACGGCCGTATCCGTCCCCCCGCGGTGGGCACGGACATCGCCGAGCTCGATCCGTCCGAGGTCGTCACCGCATACAACGTACTCGGGGTCATCCCAGGATCCGACCCGGCCCTCGCCGGCGAGATCGTGGTGGTGGGCGCCCATCACGATCATGTCGGTGTGGGCCCGCCCGTCGAGGGAGACTCGATCTACAATGGTGCGGACGACGACGCGTCGGGGTCGGTGGCGACACTGGAGATCGGGCGACACTTCGCCGAGGCCCGAGCGCGGGGCGACGGGCCCGCCCGGACGATCCTGGTCGCCTTCTTCACGGCTGAGGAGATGGGGCTCTACGGGACGCGGGAGTGGATCGAATCTCCGACCGTGGACTTCGACGGAATCGTCGCGGACCTGCAGATCGAGATGATCGCACGACCGGACAGCCTGGCGGGCGGCTTCGGTCGCGGATGGCTGACGGGGTACGAGCGCTCGACGATGGGGGATCTGCTCGCGGCACAGGGGAGTCCCATCGTGCCCGACCCGCGTCCCGAGATGAACTTCTACTTCCGCAGTGACAACCTCCCCTTCGCGCAGCTCGGCATCCCGGCCCACACGCTCTCGTCGTACGATCTGCACGACGACTACCACCAGCCCTCCGATGAGGCGGACCTCGCGGACTACGACCACATGACCGCCCTCGTCGAGGCCGCCATCGACATGCTGGACGCGCTCGCCTCCGGGCCGACCCCGGAATGGAAGCCGGGTGGCCGACCCGCGGAAGGCGGACGGTGACCGGTCCGCGGCGATCGGCGGGCAGCGCCGACCCCGTTCGCTGAGGGCGCCGCACCGCATCCCTACCGAGTGCCATCACGGCACTGAATCCAGCCATCGCGGTAGCCCCGAGGCGATTTGACGCCCCCAACGACTCTCTTATCTTCCGGCGGCTCGTTCGCGGACCATCTGGGGGCGTGACGCGCCGGACCCTGGACTCCTCAAGGCTTCCGTCGTCCATCACATGACGCTCCTCCTCATCATCCTGATCCCGCTCGCCGGGGCGCTCCTGCCGCCCTGGTTCGTGCGGTGGGGTCGAACCCAGAGTGCGCTGGCGGCCGGCGGGGCGGCGGGTGCGTCGTTCCTGCTCCTCGCGTCGCTCCTTCCGGATGTCATGGGTGGCGCCACGCCGTCGCTCGACATCCCGTGGATGACGTCGATCGGGCTCGACCTCACCCTGCGACTCGACGGGCTGGCACTGCTGTTCTCGCTCCTCATCCTCGGGATCGGGCTGCTGGTGATCCTCTACGCGCGATACTACCTGTCGCGCGAGGATCCGATGGGGAGGTTCTACGCCTTCCTCCTCTTCTTCATGGCCTCGATGCTCGGGGTCGTTCTGGCCGACAACCTCCTGCTTCTGCTGGTCTTCTGGGAGCTGACCAGCATCAGTTCGTTCCTCCTGATCGGCTTCTGGAAGCATCTGCCCGAGGCCAGACAGGGCGCGCGCATGGCGCTCGTGATCACGGGTGGTGGCGGTCTCGCGATGCTCGCCGGCTTCATTCTGCTCGGCCAGATCGCGGGAACGAACCAGATCAGCGAGATCCTGGCACAGGGCGACCTCGTGCGCTCCAGCGCTCTGTATGCACCGATGCTGGTGCTCGTGCTGCTCGGCGCCTTCACCAAGTCGGCACAGTTCCCCTTCCACTTCTGGCTGCCGCACGCGATGTCGGCGCCCACGCCGGTCAGCGCATACCTGCACTCGGCCACCATGGTGAAGGCGGGCGTCTTCCTGCTCGCTCGGCTCTTCCCCGCCCTCGCCGGGACACAGCTCTGGTTCGTACTGGTCACGGGCGTGGGAGTGACGACGATGGTGGTCGCGGCCTACATCGCCGTCAGTCGCCACGATCTCAAGGCCCTGCTCGCCTACTCGACCGTCAGCCACCTCGGGATCATCACCGCCTGCTTCGGGCTCGGCACCCCGATGGCGGCCGTGGTCGGTGTCTTCCACATCATGAACCACGCCGCCTTCAAGGCGAGCCTCTTCATGAATGCGGGCATCGTCGATCACGAGACCGGCACCCGCGACCTGCGGCGACTGTCGGGGCTGCGGCACACCCTCCCGATCACCGGGCTCCTCGCGCTCGTCGCCTCCGCGGCGATGGCCGGACTTCCTCCGCTGAACGGGTTTCTGAGCAAGGAGATGTTCTTCGAGGAGGCGCTGCACGCCGAGTACGCCGTCGGGCCCGGCTGGATGCTCCCGGTGATCGTCACCCTGGGCGGCCTCTTCAGCGTCGCATACTCGATCCGCTACGTGGCCGACGCCTTCCTCGGGCCCGAGTCCACCGACCTACCGAAAGCGCCGCACGAGCCGCCACGGGGCATGCGCCTCCCGGTCGAGCTGCTCGTGCTTCTGTGCATCGCCATCGGGCTCTTTCCGAAGCAGGTCGCGGGCAAGCTGGTCGAGGTCGCAGCGGGTGCGACGATCGGGATTCCGACCGCCGGTGGCGAGCTTCCCTACTACAGCCTCAAGCTCTGGCACGGCCTCAACCTGGCCCTCCTCATGAGCGCGCTCGCGATCGTCGGTGGTGCCATCGCGTGGAAATTCCGCGGGTCGGTCATCGCCCTCCACGAGGGGCCGCTCCCCTTCCCCCGAGGGAAGGCGATGTTCGAGGGTCTGGTCGGGCGTCTCGTCTCGATGTCCGGCACGATCACGAAGGCGCTCGAGAACGGCTCCCTTCAGCGCTATCTTCTGCTCCTCGCCGCTGTCACCGTGGCCGCCGTCGGGGTGCCGATGCTCGCCTCCCCCTGGGCGACGGGTGCGGACACGCGCGTACCGGCGGATGCGATCAGCATCGCCTTCTTCGTCTTCCTCGCGGTCGGCACGCTCGGGACGGCCCTACTGCACCGCGACCGAATCCGAGCGCTCGTCTTCATCAGTGTCGTCGGGCTGGTCGTCTCCCTCGGCTTCGTGCATCTCTCCGCGCCCGACCTCGCACTCACGCAGATTTCGGTCGAGGTCGTGACGATCGTTCTTCTGCTGCTGGCCCTTCATCTTCTGCCGGAGCAGAGCCCCGACGAGGAGTCGCGATTCGTGCTCGGTCGGGACGCCCTGATCGCCGGGGCCGCGGGGGCCGCGGTCGCCTCGGTATCGTGGGTGCTCCTCACGACAGACGTCTCCACGATCTCCGACTTCTTCCTCGCCGAGAGCAAGCCGGGTGGCGGGGGATACAACGTCGTCAACGTGATCCTGGTCGACTTCCGTGGCTACGACACCTTCGGGGAGATCGTCGTCCTCGGCATCGCGGCCCTCGGGATCTATGCGCTGATCGATGGGATGGGCGTCCCCGAGCGCTGGCGGGTCGGATCCGCGAAGGACGAGGTGCGCTACCCGCTGTTGCTCACCACGGTCGCCCGACTGACACTCCCGCTGGCGCTGATGGTCTCGATCTTTCTCTTCATGCGAGGCCACAACGAGCCGGGCGGTGGCTTCATCGCCGGTCTGGTCACCGCGGTCGCGCTCATCATCCAGTACATCGCCTCGGGCGTCGGCTGGATGCAGGAGCGTCTCGGGCGGGACCTCCACAAGGTGATCGGGGGCGGAATCCTGATCGCCGCATTCACCGGCATCGGAGCCTGGATCTGGGGCGCTCCCTTCCTGACCGGATGGTTCGACTACTTCGATCTGCCGCTGTTCGGCGAGGTGGAGCTCGCGTCGGCGATTCTCTTCGATCTCGGCGTATACCTCACGGTCGTCGCCGTGGTCATGATCATGCTCACGAACATGGGGAAGATCCGGAACGCCACCGCGGTCGACGTCCCGGACGACGAGGACTGACGCCATGGAACTGCTTCTCACCCTCACGGTCGGTGTTCTCGTCGCAGGCGGGGTATTCCTGGTCCTTCGGCCGCGTACCTTCTCGACCATCCTGGGGCTTTCCCTGCTCTCCTACGCGGCGAACGTCTTCCTCTTCTCGTCGAGCTATGTCCGCACGGGCCTGGCGCCTCTCGCGTCGATCAAGGACAGCCCCTTCCCCGACCCGCTCCCTCAGGCGCTGGTGCTCACGGCGATCGTCATCAGCTTCGGGATGACCGGGTTCGTGGTGGTACTGAGCCTTCGCGCCTACAACGACCTGGGGTCGGATCACGTCGATGGCGACGTGCACGATCCCGCCTCCGCCGACGGGGGAGGCACCTCGTGAGTCACCTTCCGATTCTCCCCGTGATCGTGCCCGCGCTCACGGCCGTCACGCTCCTGCTGTTCGCCCGGGCCCCGATCGCAACGCAGCGAGCGATCAGCGTCCTGTCGATGCTGGGGATGGTGGGGATCGCGACCGCTCTGGTCGTCGAGGCGGCCGGCGGCAGCATGATGACCTATCGACTCGGGGACTGGGCCGCTCCCTACGGGATCGTGCTGGTCGCCGATCGACTCGCGGTGCTGATGGTGGCGATGACGTCGCTCGTCGGGCTCGGGACGGTGGCCTTCGCCGCACAGGGCTGGGACCTGCATGGCCGAAATTTCCACGCCCTGCTCCACTTCCAGCTGATGGGCCTCAACGGGGCGTTCCTGACGGGCGACATCTTCAACCTGTTCGTCTTCTTCGAGATCCTTCTCATCGCCTCGTACGGGCTGATGCTCCACGGCGGCGGAAGGGAGCGCATCGGCGCCGGGTTGCACTACGTCGTGCTCAATCTCGGCGGGTCGGCCCTCTTCGTGATCGGTCTGGGGATGGTGTACGGGTCGCTCGGCACGCTCAACATGGCCGATCTGGCGCTTCGCGTCGGCGACGTGGGCCCGGGGCTGGAGGCTGTCGTCCAGGCGGCCGCGCTCCTCCTGCTCGTCGTCTTCGCTCTGAAGGCCGCACTCCTGCCGCTCTACTTCTGGCTGCCGCGCACATACGGCGCCACCAGCGCGCCCGTCGCAGCGCTGTTCGCGATCATGACCAAGGTCGGGGTCTACTCGATCATCCGCGTCTACACGCTCGTGTTCCCGGGCGAGGCCCCGGTGATCGACGGCCTTCCGGGAGCCGTTCTCCTCCCGATCGCCCTCGCGACGATCGTGTTCGCTGCCCTCGGCGCCCTCGCCGCGAATACGCTGCGCGGCATGGTGGCCAACCTGCTCGTCGTGTCCGTCGGTGTGATGATGACCGCGATCTCCCTCTTCACGGAGGCGTCGCTGGCAGCCGGTCTCTACTACATGGTCCACTCGACGCTGATCGTCGCCGCGCTTTTCCTGATCGTCGAGATGGTCTCGGCCGAGCGCGGGGAGGTCGTCGACCGGCTGCAGCCCGCCCCCCAGGTCGCGCGCCCGGCCCTGCTCGGTACGCTCTTCTTCGTGGCCGCTGCCGCCATTGGAGGACTTCCGCCCTTCGGCGGCTTCCTCGGGAAGGTGTATGTCCTCCAGAGCGCCGCCGATGCGAATGGAGTGGCGTGGATCTGGACGATCGTCCTGGCCGGTAGCCTTCTGGGCCTGGTCGCCCTGGCTCGAGGGGGGAGCGCCGTCTTCTGGAACACGGCGCCCTCCACGGACGACGACGAGATCGGCGATCCACCCCGGACCGCGCCTCCCTCGGGGCGCCCCGCCAGCGCAGCCCCGGCCGTTCTGCTGCTCGGCCTCGTCGCCGCCGTCGCGATCCTTGCCGGTCCGGTCTCGACCTTCACCGACGCCGCGGCCGCGCAACTCGCCGACCCGACCGGGTACATCGAGGCGGTCATGGGTCCCGACGGCGGCATCGACGGCGTGGCCGACGGCGACATCGACGACGTGGCCGACGGCGGCACCGAAGGGGTGGCCGTGGAACTCCAGACGGGGGGTGGCGAATGACCGGTTCCGACTCGACGCACCCGACCGGCGGACCCCGTCGCGGGGGTCTCTTCCCGCACCCGATTCTTTCGGTCCTTCTACTGCTGACGTGGGTGCTGCTGACCGGATCGATCGCCCCGGGAACTCTCGTTTTCGGGGGCGTCCTCGCGATCACCGTGCCCTTCTTCACCCGACGCTTCTGGCCCGAGCGGCCCGAGGTACGGCGATGGGGTGCCCTGGTGCGGTTCGCGCCCGTGTTCCTGTGGGACGTCGTCGTGGCCAACCTGCATGTCGCCTGGCTGATCGTGAACGTCGGTCGGACCCTCCGGCCGCGCTGGCTCGTGGTCCCACTCGAGCTGACCGACCCCCACGCCATCACGACGCTGGCCAACGTCATCTCGCTGACGCCCGGTACCGTGTCGTCCGAGATCGGACCCGACCGCGAGACGCTGCTCGTCCACAGTCTGGACGTGGCCGATCCCGACGAAGCCGTGAACTTCATCAAGCGCCGATACGAGGCCCCGATCCGGGAGATCTTCGAATGATCAGCTTCGCCGTCGTCTTCGGAATCGCCTGTATCGGACTCGCGATGGCCCTGAACGTCTATCGTCTCATCGCCGGCCCCGACGCCGTCGACCGCGTGGTCGCGCTCGACACGCTCTACATCAACGCCATCGTGATGCTGGTGCTCATCGGGATCCGCCTCGACACGGGCGTCTTCTTCGAGGCCGCCCTCCTGATCGCGATGATGGGCTTCGTCGGTACGGTCACCCTGGCCAAGTACCTCAGGCGCGGGAGCATCATCGAATGATCATCGAGGCCCTGGTCGCCGGGCTCATCGTCGTCGGAGGCGTCTTCACTCTGATCGGCTCCTTCGGCCTCGCACGCCTGCCCGACTTCTACACCCGCCTCCACGGCCCGACCAAGGCCACGACGCTGGGTGCCGGCGCACTCATCCTGGCGTCGATGCTGCACTTCTCGACACAGGAGAGCGTGCTGAACCTGCACGAGTTCCTCATCATCCTCTTCCTCTTCCTCACCGCACCCGTGAGTGCGCACCTCCTGGCTCGCGCGGCGCTGGTTCGAAGGGTGGACTCGGTGACGGAGGGCTCGGACACGGCGGACGGCCATCGTCGACCGGACCTCGAGCCTGGTGCCGGCGAACCGGCCAAGGTCGAGGTCGACCCGGTCCCGACCGACGACCCCTCACTCGCAACGGACGGTCCATGAGCCCCTCTCACGAGCCCCTCGAGTTCGACCATTTCCTCTACGCCACACCGGATGTGGACGCCACGGTGGCGGAAGTCGAGGATCGATTCGGCGTGCGGTTCGCCGGTGGCGGTCGACACGACGACTGGGGCACACGGAATCGGGTCCTGCCCCTTGGCGACCGGCTCTACCTCGAGGTCATCGGTCCCGACGAGCGTCGATCCGACAAGGAGGGCGACAGGATTCTCGGTGTCGATCGGCTCGAGACGCCGTCACTGATGTGGTGGGCGGTCCGGCCCTTCCTGCTGCCCCTCACCTGCGGTGAGTTCGAGACGGCGGGATACGTGCCCGGCGAAATCATCCAGGGCCGTCGCGAGCTCGAGACCGGGGACGAACTGTCGTGGCAGATGACCGACCCGCACGTCCGGCTGGTGGACGGGTTGCTCCCGCTGGTGATCGACTGGGACTACGACTCCCGGCACCCCGGCGAACAAGGCACCCCCGGCGTTTCACTCGCGGACTTCCGCCTCGAGCACCCGGACCATGCGTCACTCGCGCAGGACTTCGTGAATCTCGGACTCCCCGAGGTCGCACCCGGAGATTCGCCCGCCCTCGTGGCAAGCTTCCACACACCGAACGGCACCGTCGAACTCCGGACCTGATGCCGCCGCTGTTCCCCTGGAGAGCCTCGACCGTGCCGGCGATTGCCCGCGTGCCCGCTCGGGGGGTGCCCATCCGCGGCTCGAGGGGAGTATCTTCTTCCGACAGGCGGCCGTCGAGCCGCCGGCCACATTCCCCTCCGATCAGGCACTCTCATGAAGCGCTCGCCGACCGTACTGCTCGCCGGGATCGCCATCGTCCTCGGTGTGCTCGTCCCGACCGGGGCCGTCCAGGCCCAGAGCCCCATCCAGATCGCCGTGTTCCCCTCCCTTCAGCTCGTACCGGAGAGTGACGCGGTGAAGGGCCTCCGACTGTCCATCTACGGGCGAAATTCCGCGATGACGGGCCTCGACTACGGCGTCATCCAGCAGACGACCGGAGCATTCAAGGGACTCCAGCTCGGGCTCGTCGGGCTCAACGAGGCGGGCACCGAAGGGGTTCAGGTGAGCGCGGTGAACATCACCGAAGGCGAACTGCTGGGTGCCCAGCTCGGTCTGGTGAATTCGGCCACGTCGGGAGAGGGGCTTCAGTGGGGAGGATTCAACCACTCCAGCAACTTCCGGGGCCTCCAGATCGCACTGGTGAACTATGCCGAAACCCTGAACGGCGTTCAGCTGGGGCTCGTCAACATCATCCGGGAGGGCGGGTTCTTTCCCGTCTTCCCCCTCTTCAACTTCTCGCGCTGACCGGCACGACGGGCCCGCGGCGATGCCTCAGCCGCGGGTCTGCCCGCTGCCCCGCACGACCCAGCGCTGGGTCGTGAGCTCCTCGAGGCCCATGGGGCCGAAGGCGTGCACCCGGGTGGTGCTGATCCCGATCTCCGCCCCGAGGCCCAGCTGACCTCCGTCGTTGAAGCGCGTCGACGCGTTCACCATCGTGCAGGACGCGCCGCTGCGCGCGACGAAGGCGTCCTGCACCGAGACGTCCTCGGCGACCACCGCCTCGGTATGGCGCGACCCGAACGTCTCGATGTGATCCATTGCGGCCTCCGCATCCGCAACGACCCTGATCGCGATCACGAGGTCGAGGAACTCCGTGCCCCAGTCGGCGTCGGTGGCCGGGACGGCCGCGTCCGCCAGGGCGCAGACAGTCGAGTCGCCGCGCACCTCGACCCCGGCCTCGGCCAGCGCCGCCACCAGTTCGGGTACGATGGATTCCGCCACATCCTCGTGCACCAGCACCGCCTCCGTCGCGTTGCAGGTGGCGGGAGCCGAGAGCTTCCCATTCAGGATCACGTCGCGTGCCATCGACGGGTCCGCGCTCCGGTCCACATACACGTGGCACACCCCCTCGAAGTGCAGGACCGTCGGGATCCGTGAGTGCTCGTGGACGAAGCGGATCAACCGCTCCCCCCCTCGCGGGATGACGAGATCGAGCTTGTCCTCCTGCTGAAGCAGGTCGCGTATGAAGTCGCGGTCGGAGGTGGTCACGAGCTGCACCACGCCGGGATCGATCCCGTGCTCCCACAGCTCCGCGTGGATCAGCTCCTCGAACACCGTGTTGCTGTGGTTCGCCTCGCGCCCCCCCTTGAGGAGGCAGGCGTTGCCGGCCTTGAAGCACAGCGCGAAGGCGTCGATCGTCACATGCGGTCGCGCTTCGTAGATCATCAGGATCGCGCCGAGGGGGGCCCGGACCTTCTGTACCCGGAGCCCGTTCTCCAGAACCGCGTCGCGGGTCACGGCCCCGATCGGCGCCGGGAGCTGCACGACCACCTCCACGCCCTTCGCCGTGGCCTCGATCTTCGAGGGCGTCAGCTCGAGCCGCTGCAGCTTCGCCCCACTCAGCCCGGCGGCCCGCGCGGCCCGCATGTCTTCGGCATTCGCCTGGAGAATCCGGTCGACGTGCGTCCGAATCCTGGATGCGAGTCCCGTCAGGACGCGATCGCGGACTTCATTCGCGAGGGCCGCGGACCGCACCGCGCCCCCTCGGGCCACCTCGGCGACCTCGGCAGGATTCAGAAGTGTCGCTTCGACGTTCACCGTTGGTTCGGGCACGATCGTCTCCGTGGATGTTCGGTCAGGATTCGGATGGGACATACGGGTGATGCCTGGTGGCCCGGCGCCGCGTCAGAGCGGGGGGCCGAGGACGAGGTCGGCGCGACTTATGATCTCCCCCACGTAGCGGTAGCCCAGCACGCTCTCGATCTCTCCGACCGGGCGCCCCCGAAGGAGCCGGATCTCGTCGGAGTCGTAGGAGGCGAGTCCGACACCGATCCACGACCCGCCCGGCCCGCGTACCTCGACGCGAGCGCCCATCGTGAAGTCCCCCTCGACCGCCACGATGCCCGACGCGAGCAGGCTCGCCTTCCGGGCCATCAGCGCCTCCGCGGCCCCCTCGTCGATCACGAGCGTCCCGCGTGAACGGCTGCGGACCGCGATCCAGCGGCGGCGCGCACTGTCGTCCCACACCTTCGGAAGCACCAGTGTCCCGATGTCGTCGCCCGCCAGAAGGCGGAGGAGCGCCGTGGGATCACGACCGTCGGCAATGACCGTCGCCACGCCCGAGCCCGCCGCGATCCGGGCCGCGGACAGCTTGGCACCCATTCCGCCGACCCCCGTCGAGCTGCGGTCGTCGCTTACGTGCTCGAGCAGCAGCGCGGCGTCGTGGGTCGTGGCGATCCGCTCCCCCGCTCCACCATCCCGGCGGACGCCGTCGGTCTGCGAGAGGAGACACAGGAGCTCCGCGCCGACCACCGATGTGACCAGAGCGGCGAGATGGTCGTTGTCGCCGACCCGCTGCTCGTCGTCGCTCAGGGCATCGTTCTCGTTGATGACCGGAACGACTCCAGCGTCGAGGAGGTGGAAAAGCGTGTGACGCGCACTGAGGAATCGGCGCCGGTCCTCGATGTCCTCCGCGGACATCAGGAGCTGTGCCGTGGCGAGCCCGTACCGCGCGAAGGCCTCGACGAGCGCATGCATGAGACGTGGTTGCCCGATGGATGCTGCGGCCTGCCGCGCCACCACATCCGTCGGGGGACGCTCGAACCCGAGAGGGGCGTACCCGGCCGCGACGGCACCGGAAACCACGAGAACGACCCGCATTCGCCCCTCCCGAAGTGTCGCGACGCTCGCCGCCAGCGCCTCGATCGCATCCGGATCCAGATGGCCGGACCCGGCGAGGACGGCGCTTCCGACCTTCACGACCGCGGTATCGACGTCCACGAGCCTCTGGCGGGCCAGCGCGTCGTCGGCCTCGGCGCCCAGCCCGTGCGTGGTCGGTGCGTCGGGGGAGATCTTCATCCCGCCTCCGCCGCGAACCAGTCCTCGAGGAGCCCCACAGCCGCGCGCTGATCTGCGCGCCCTCGGGTCACGACGAGCACCGTGTCGTCCCCCGCGATCGTCCCGGTGATCGGCGAATCGTCGAGGGCGTCGAGCATCACGCCGAGCAGCTGCGCCTGACCGGTACCGGTGTGGACCGTGATCAGGTTCGGTCCGCAGGGGACGAAGCTGTGCACCATCGGCATCGTGCCCCCGACCTCGTCGACGTCGGGACTCGTGGGACGGGGCACCAACCTTTCCACAACCTGATAGCGCCCTCCTCGCTTCCGGATGCCGAGTTCGGCGAGATCCCGGCTGAGGGTCGACTGGTGGACCTCGAAGCCGGACGCACCGAGGGCGTCGAGCATCTCCTGCTGGCTCCGGACGGTACGCTCGGCGACGAGGCGCTCGAGCACGGTGTGGCGCTGGGATCGGTCGGACATGCGATAACATTCTGCATATTCGGGCATATGCACAAGGTGTGATTCCGCGCACGGCCGGGGCGGCACCCCGAGATTGCACGGGACGGCCGCAGTCTCCACCTTCCTGCCCCGGTTCAGATCCAACCAGTTGGAGGGTGCGCATGACACGATGGGTGGAGGTACCCCGGTGGGTCGTCGGCCTGGTGCTCCTCGTCGGAACCGTGGCCTGCGGTGATGAGTCGGGCGGGCAGGATGGTGCGCTCCGCGCCGGCGAGGACGCGCCCCGCGCGAACTCCATCCCGAGCTTCGAGGTGGACCCGGAATGGCCGCAGGAGATGCCCGATCTCTGGGTGATGGGCTCCGTCACCGGTGTCTTCGTCGGGGCCGATGATCACGTCTGGGTGACCCACCTGCCGGAGACGCTGACTCCCGAGGAGCTCTCCGCGATCCAGGACCCTCCCATCGGCAGCTGCTGCCGACCCGCTCCGGCCGTCGTGGAGTTCGACCCCGACGGCCAGGTGGTGCAGGCGTGGGGCGTCGAGTCGGACGACCTGTCGACCTACCCCCGGAATCCGCACGGCATCTTCGTCGATCACGAAGGCTTCGTCTGGATCGGGACGTATCGGCATCACCGCGTGCAGAAGTTCACCCGTTCCGGCGAGCTCGTCATGACGATCGGCGAGTACGACGTCACCGACGGAAGCGACAGCGAAGTCCATCTCGGTGGCCCCGCGGGGATATGGGTCGACTCGACCACCAACGAGGTCTTCGTCGCGGACGGGTACACGAATCGCCGCGTGGTGGTGTTCGACGGAGCCACCGGGGCGTATCTGCGCCACTGGGGCGCCTACGGGGCTTCGCCGGCCGATGATGAGCCGACTCCGCGCGGCACGCCTTCGACACCTCCGCCTCAGTTCGCCACCGTGCACGGGATCACGGGGTCGGCCGACGGGCTGATCTACGTGGCCGACCGGCGAGGAAACCGCCTTCAGGTCTTCGAGCAGGATGGCACCTTCGTCGAGGAGGCCTACGTCGCTCCCACGACCCTCGCCTCCGGTTCGTCCTTCGTGCCGGTGCTCTCCCCGGACCCGGACCAGCGCTGGCTCTACCTCGCCGACGGCACGAACCACAAGGTATGGATCCTGCGCCGGAACGATCTGGAGATCGTCGGCGAGTTCGGGCGCGGCGGTCGCCAGGTCGGACAGTTCCTGCGCCCGCACGGCATGAGTGTGGACTCCGACGGCAATCTGTACGTCGGCGAGGCGTCGACGGGCCGGCGCATTCAGAAGTTCTCGCTCCGTCCACCGGCGCCACCCTCCCGGTGAGCCCTTCTTCCGCCGAGCCGATCACCCGTCGAGTCGATCTCCCGTCGAGCCGATCTTCCGCTGACAGCCCGCCTTCCGACCGCCCTTCACAGGAGTGACCCCATGACGCCGCATTCGCTCACCTCGCTTCTCGTCACCGGAGCGCTCCTGCTCTCGGCCGTACCAGCCTCCGCCCAGGGGGAATCCCGATTCGGGGTCTGGCAACTGCAGTCGGACGCCCCACCCCCCTCGCGCAACGTCATGACGTACGAACCGTGGGGCGACCAGGGGATGAGCATCACCGTGGCATCGACCAATGCTCGGGGGGAAACGTCGGAGTGGGGCTACGCCACGGAGTTCGACGGCGTGTTCCGCCCCGTCGAGGGCCAGCGGGGATCCGAGACCGCCGTGGAGATCATCGACGAGAGGTCCACCCGGATCACCAACCGTCGTGACGGACGGGTGACGCAGGTGATCATCAATACCCTGTCCGAAGACGGAAGCACGATCAGCAACGAGTACGTCCGTTTCGACGCGGAGGGAAGCATCGTCCGGGTATCGCACGCCGTGTACGAACGGATTCGATAGCTCACCTCGGTGACCGCAGCGACGGAGCGGCGGAAGGCGGAGCCGAGGCCACCGAGGACCGCCGCAGGCGACCGCAGGTGAACCCCGGACGCGCGATGTGCGCAGCACAGCGCAGGCGGACGCGGCTCCCACGCGTTCCGCGCGGGGCCCAGGCGTCCCGCCGCCTCCACACGACCCGGCACGTCCGAAAACACGAACAGCCTCCCGATCCGTGCAGGATCGCAGAGGCTGTTCGGTCACTAGTGGAGGCGGCGGGAGTCGAACCCGCGTCCGCAAGACGGTCAAACCGGGCCTCTACGTGCGTAGAGTGCTATTGATCTCGCCGCGGGTGGTCAGCACACAACCGGTCCACACGGCCAGTCACCTGAAATCTCACTCTCGGTGCGGCGACATCACCTCGAGCCAGTCCGACTTATCGACGTCAGAGAGGACCGCCTCGGACAGGCAATCCAAACGACGGGTCCAGCGTCAAGCTACAAAGAGCTTACGCGGCCATCGCCATGTTGTTGTTGGCAATTAAAAGTTTCCCGGAGGATTTACGAAGTCCCGGGGCTTCGGCACGCAACCCGGACATCACGAAATACGTCGAAGCCGTGACGCCCCCAGTGGATGTGCGACCAGCGCACATCTGTCAAACAGTATTTGAACATAAGGGAATCGGGGGATTGCATGGAGGGGTGAACCCGCAGCCCCCCACCCCTTCCCGCTCAACCGCCGGACGACAGGAGCTCCCGAACGGCAGGCTCCAGGCTCGTGAGGCCGGCGGCGCGGCCGACCCTGAGCGCAGAGTCGGGTGCGACGCCTTCGAGCCAGAGAGCCCGCAACGCCATGAGGGCTCCGACCCGGTTGCTGCTCGCGCAGTAGAGCACCGCCTTCGCGCCGTCCGCCTCCGCGAGCGCCCGGTCGAGCGCCTCGACATGTTCCCGCGTGAGATCCTCGGGACCCGAAATCGCGATCCGCTCGAAGTCGGCCTCCGGGAGATACGCCTCCTCCCACCCGGCACCCGGCTCTGCGGCGGGGCGAAGGCTGATGAAGGTCTCGTATCCGAGGCTCCTGAGCTCATCGATCTGCGCCTGCGACGGCTGCGCCGACGTCAGGAGGCCGGGTCGCGGCCTCGCGACGTTGGCGAGTCCGACCCGGGACAGGTCCTCCGCGGCCTCGACAGCCGGCGCGTCGGCGGCGTCTCCGGTCTCGACGTCGGTCTCCGACCCCGCACAGGCGACCAGGAAGAGTAATGACGCCAAGAGGGACCATCGGGGCGCCCTCGCCGCGGGCCGCAGCCGGAATGAGCAGGATGAATCGCCTGGATCGGTGCCGTCGGTGGCGATTCTGGTGTCGAACTCGTTCATGCCCTTCTCCCTGTTCGCAATCCGGCTCCGTCCGTCCTCCGCCATCACGGCGCAGGGCTGTTCCCGACCACTTCGCTCCGAGGCCCAGCCGTCGGGCGCGTCACGCGCCGACGCCCGCAACCTCACCCGTCCGCCATGCCTCGAGGTATCGCTGAAGAATCTCCTCGATCTGCTCCAACTCGGTCACCTGAAAAAGCTCGCCCCGCAGCGCCTTCCCGTCGGGGAGCCCCTTCGTATACCAGCCGAGGTGCTTGCGGAACTCGAACAGCGCCCGCTTCCGATTCTCTTCGTAGGCCACGGTGTTTCGAGCGTGGCGGATGCAGATCTCGAAGCGCTCCTCGACCGTCGGATCGGCCGGGATCGGTTCACCATCGAGGGCGGCCCTGGCCTGACGGAAGATCCACGGATCACCGTGGCTCCCCCGTGCGATCATGATGCCGGCGCAGCCGGTTTCCTCGCGCATGCGGCGGGCATCCTCCCCGGAGCGCACGTCGCCGTTCCCGATCACGGGCACGTCGAGCGCATCGACAAGGGCGGCGATCTCCTCCCAGCGTGCATGCCCGGAGTACATGTCGGCGCGAGTGCGCGCGTGCAGGGTGACGACCCGCGCGCCGGCCTCCTCACAACGAAGACCGATTCCCACGGGATCGCGAGACTCCTCGTCGAAGCCGCTGCGGATCTTGGCCGTGACGGGGAGATCGGTCGCATCGACGCATGCCCGGATGATGTCCTCGACCAGATCGAGGTCACGCAGACAGCCGCTGCCGCCATTCCGCTTCACGACCTTCTTCACCGGACACCCGAAGTTGATGTCCACGAAATCCGGTCCGAACGTCTCCGCCACGAAGGCGGTGGCGTCCGCCATCATGGCGGGATCCGACCCGAAGATCTGAACGCCGATCGGACGTTCGTCGTCATCGAACCGGAGATAGTCCAGCGTCCGCTGGTTGCCGTGCATGATCCCGTCGGCGGACACGAACTCGGTCACGACGACATCGGCGCCGAACTCCCGGCACAGACGCCTGAAGGGCGCTTCGCTCACACCCGCCTGGGGCGCGAGGTAGAGAGGCGTGCGGGCGCTCTCGAGCAGGGCGATCGGGTCGGTCTTCATGTCGAAAAGCTACCCCGGCCGTCGACAATGGTGTACCTCGCGGCCCCAGCGGGAGCCCGCCGCCCGCCAGCGTCTTGGGCGAAGCGACCGAATTCCGTAGCTTCGATGTTCCCGATCACTCCCACGCCGAACCCCTCCGAACGCATGAAGCTTCGCGACTTCTTCACGACCGAGACCGTGGTACTCGATCTCGAGGCGGAGGGTAAGGACGATCTCCTCAGAGAGCTCGTCGGAGCCTTGGCGCTCGACGAGAAGTCCGAGGGCATTCTCTTCAAGACGATCAAGCGTCGCGAAAACCTCGGGAGTACGGGGATCGGCAAGGGCATCGCAATCCCGCACTGCCGTTCCCTGGTCGTCAACAGGCTCCGCCTGGTGTACGGCCGGAAGATCTCCGGTGTGGAGTTCAATGCGATCGACACGTCCCCGGTGCACCACCTCTTCCTGATCGTCGCTCCGCCTCTCGAGGTCTCGAATCAGTACCTCCCCGTGCTCGGGAAGATCGCGCAGTTCGCGAAGGACCCCGACGTACCGAACCAGCTGCTGAGCATCGACACCGCGGAAGAGTTCTTCGGCCTGCTCGAGGATCACGGCGTCTGACCGGAGCAAGCGCGCAGGTCACGCCGCAAGATCACGGAAGACGCTACTTGGTGACGATGATCTTCTTGGCCTTGCTGACGCCGTTCACGGTCAGCTGAACCCAGTAGACCCCCGACGCAACCGTCGCACCCGCGAAGTCGCGTCCGTCCCAGTAGGCTTCGTGACGCCCCGAGCGGTCGTACTCGAGCTGAACCAGCAGCGCGCCCTGCCCGGCCGGATGGTTGAGCGCCTGAGGTACAGCGACGGGCTGCCGGATCAGATTGAAGATCCGCATGGACACGACGATAGGACGCCCGTCGGCGAAGAGCTCTTCGTGAAGCACGAAGGGGATCCTCGTCTCGGGGTTGAACGGATTCGGGTAATTCTGTTCGAGGGTGAATCCGCCCGACTCCTGGGTAGTCTCGCCCACCACCTGGGCGGAAACCGAGGCGAACGCGGGGACGGACATGATCAGGAGGACGAGCACGACGCGCGAAAGGCGTCTCATGCGGTCCTCTGCACTTTCGTGCGGTTCGGTAGCCGTGGGGTCGCTTCGCTACATCCTGTAGAGGGCGTCGGAGTCCTGTGACACACGAGGCATAGTAGGGCCGGCGGTCGAACGGGGTCAACCGAACGCCGTCCTTTCTTACAACGACGTACGAGACCGGCGGAACGTTGTACCGGCATGCCCGGGCCCCGCTCGGGCCGCCGGGGACGCTCGACGGTCCGCCATCGGCTCCCCTACCCCTCCTCGACCCGCCTGCTGTTGCCTTCGAAACGTGTCACGCCGACCCGATCGAGATGCTCGAGGATGGGCAGGAGGTATCGCCGACTCACGGGAATCAGGGTGCGGAAGTCGGTCGGACCGAGGCCCTCCCGACCTGCGAATTCCTCACGAATCCGTTCGACTCCGCGCTGTAGCGTCGCGGCATCGATACGGATCGCTTCGTCCAAGGCGACGATCGCTCCCTCGCGTTCCAGCATGTCCAGAAGAGTGTGGAAGGCGGGGTCGGCCCGGAGGTCGGCGGGCAGATCGGTCAGCGCCGGAGCTTCGAACCCCGCCTCGGCGTAGAGAGCCGCGAGCCGGGCCTTCAACTCCACCTGGTCGTCCGTGAGCGTGGGCTCGAACCCGGGCCGAAGAACCGCCCCGGCCTCGACCTCCAGACGACCCCCGGCGACCTCGTGCGCGAGAACGGCGTCGGCGAAGGAGGGATGCGCACCACGGGGAGCCGTGCCCCGCACCTTCGCGACATCGAGGCCCGGTCGGAACGCCTCGACCTCGTGGATCGCCTGCACGTCGTCCACCACGCGCGCCCCGAAGTCCCGCACCGCCGTCGGCGCGAAGACCGTTCCGTCGGGCGCGCGCGCGACTCCGGCGAGCCGGGCCGATTCGAGAGCCGCTGCGACCCTCCCGGGCGCGACGCCCGTGCGGATCGGAAGCTCGTCCGGATGGAGCCCCTCGGGGCCCCGGACCTCGAGGGCGGCGAGGACCCGCACCTCCGGATCCGGCCCGACCCTGTCGGCCAGACGCATGGAGACGTCTCGGGCATTTCTCCCCCGACGGCGCGGGGGGTGGATCTCGGCGATGGTGCCGCCGGCGATGGTCGTCACGGGTGAGTAGGCGCGGACGACGAGGCGCATTCCGACGCGTGCGACGATTTCCCCCTCGAGCCGGAGCTGAACCCACCCCGAATCTCCGGGTCGGAGGTGGTCGCCCGGCGCGCCGTCGAGATCGGCGAGCACCGTACAGCGAGCCATTACCTCCGCTGTCCCCGCGTGCACCCGCACCCGCTGCCCGGTCTCGATGGACCAGCCCGTGTCGGCCAGCACCCGGATCCGGACGGTGAGCATGCGACTCGGTTCCCACCGCGGGTTCGACAGGAGAGCGTGGCCGCGGGTGATCGCCTCGGGATCGACACCGGTTCCGGTCACCGCGACCGCGACTCGTGCGCCCGCCTCGGCGACCGGCGCGTCGACGCCGTGGGTCTGCAGCCCCCGCACTCTCGCCTCGAGGGTCCCCGGCGCGACCCGGACGGTGTCACCGACTCCGATCCGGCCGCTGACGAGTGTGCCGGTCACCACCGTCCCCGTGCCCCGGACCGTGAAGACGCGGTCCACGGGCAGCAGGAGGATGTCGTCCGCGTCGCGATCCACGGCGCGCCCCGCCTGGACGAGTTCGGCGCGGAGCTCCCGCAGACCGGTCCCCTCCTCAGCGGAGGTCCGGACGATCGGTGCGTCGGAGAACCGCGTCGGCGCCAGCGTCTCGCGCACCTCCTCCTCGACCAGGTCGATCCAGGCGTCCTCCGCCGCATCCGACTTGGTGAGCGCGACGACGAGCCGCCGGACCTCCAGCAGATCTAGAATGGCGAGGTGCTCTCGGGTCTGCGGCATGACTCCCTCGTCGGCGGCCACGACCATCACGGCGACATCCATCCCCGTCGCTCCGGCGAGCATGTTTCGGACGAAGCCGTCGTGACCGGGCACATCCACGACCCCGAAGCGGATATCCCCCTCGGCGAGTTCCGCGAAACCGAGATCGATGGTGATCCCTCGCGCCTTCTCCTCCGCGAGCCGATCGGTGTCGACCCCGGTGAGGGCACCCACCAGCGCGGTCTTGCCGTGGTCGATGTGCCCCGCGGTCCCGAGAATCAGGCGTCGAGTCACGCGCGGCTCCGGGTCGCGGGCAGGAGGGCCGCGAAGACGCGAAACGCGTCGAGAGGGCGCCCTCCGACCACATGCACCGTCGTGAAGTCGCTGAACAGTCGCAGATGCGCCCGGATGTGATCGAGCCCCTCCGGAACGCGCCCCGCCGCGAGCGCGGCCAGCTGCGCGCGGGCACCCGGACCGACGCGCGGCCCCGCGAAGCGTTCGCCGCACTCCGGCCGGAGACAGCGCACGCCCCCCGCCTCGAAGTCCATGCGGGCCATCTCGTCCGACCCCGGCGGCCTCCCGCACAGGACGCAGTGCGTGAGCTGCGGATGGAACCCCAGCTGGCCGACCAGCCTCCATCCCCGAGCCAGCAGCACAGCGGGGACCAGATCTGCGGGCGTGTCCGCCAGCTGGTCCAGGGCCGCGCCCAGGCCGTCGTAGATCAGGTGCGCCTCCTCCTCGCCGTGGTGACGAAGCACGATCTCGCCGAGCACCCCGGCGGCCGCGAAGGCTACGGGGCTACGGCCGATCCCGGGCCGCGCCTGGATGAGGGTGACGTCCCTGAGAGTCTGGAGGTCCCGCCCCGGCTTGAGATGAACCTCGAGGTCCACCTCGTCGAAGACGCCGGCGCTCGCTCCACCCTTCGCGCTCCGCTTCCGGATGCCGCGCGCCATGACGGCGACCACGCCCTGATCTTCCGTGAAGTACCGATGAATCCGGCTCGTCTCGGAGTAGTCGTGTGTGCGGAGCAGCACGGCCCGTGTCCGGACGGGTCCCGAACCGGTCATGGCCCGTGGGCTCCCGGGATCACGCTCCCTCCGTCTCGAGGTCGGTTCACCCGCTCTGGAGCCGTGCGACCAGCTCGTCCCGTTCTGCGGCGAGGCGGTCGCGTTCGCTCGCGTCGCTGGTGGCCTCGATGCGTTCGTCCAGCCGCGCGATCTCGAGCAGAATACGTTGCCGCGTCTGGGGGTCCGCTGGCGACCCGGGACCATGCGACGTATCCCCGCGAGCGACCGCGCCGGCGCCTCCGGACGCACGCGTCGCGCCCGCGCCGGAAGCGGCGGGGCTCCGTCGGACCGCCCACACGCCGACCACCGCGAGACCGAGCCCGATCAGCACCATGAGAAGATCGAGTCGGACACCCTCACCCCCCAGCGTCTCGGTCGCCTGAAACGACACCACCGAGTCGGTAAGCGCTGCCGCGGCATAGCGTCGATAGATCACGCCGGGCTCCAGCTCCACCGGCTCGACCGCCACGAGCCCCGTGACCTCCATGTCGGGCACCGGCTCCCTGACCAGGACCTCGAGTTCCCGTGTCTCCCCCGACAGCGGAACCGCGAGGGCGAGCGAATCGATCGCGTAGCGGAGGACCAGCTGTCGCAGCCCGGGCGTCAGCGGCATGGAGACGGCGACCGTGTCTCCCTCGAAGCTGGTGGAGACGGGGGCGATGTCTCCGCCCCCTACCTGCACCTCGCCGATGTCCGCCGGCATCCGATACCGCCACGTCGCGGCACCCGAATCCGCCGGGACCAGCGTCCGCCCGGCCGGTACGTCGAGCTCGATCAGATCCGTGACGCTCCACCCCGCCTCGAAGGGTTCGATCAGCAGGTAGCGTACCGACACCGGGATGTTCGCGCCCCCGGTGGGCACCGAAAGAGTGTCGAACACCTCGATCCGGTAGGTCGAGTCCAGCTCCACCGCGGTCGCGACCGGAGGACCGAAGTAGAGGACGCCCTGATGATCGACCGACGCGAAGTAGACCTCCCCGCGGCCGCCGGGATCGGGCACCGTCGGAAGGCCGAATCGAAAGGTGCCGTCCATCTCCGCGGTGAGGGTATCCAGTGCCCCCGCCTCTACGGCGTCGACGCGATGGAGGACCACCTCCACCCCCCCGAGCGGTGTTCCCGCCCGGAGCACGAGACCGGACAACACCGGGTCGGCCTCCACCTGCCCGACGATCGGGGAGGTCGTCAGAAGCGTCGCGACCGCGGTGAGCAGGAGGGCACCCGGGACGTGCCGGGCATGGAGGTCGACGGGCCGGCGGCTGCGGGGATTCCGCCTCATGGGCTGAACCGGCCGAAGTCCTCGGGATCGAGACCGCGCAGGTACGATTCCAGGTCCTCCGCAGACATGCCCTCACCGACCTCCCGCTCGACATCCGACGGATTCGGTCCCGCCGACGGCGCCGTGGGGTGAGGCCCCTCTCCCTCCCCCTCGACTTCGAGATCGACCAGGTCGAGAAGGCTCTCGTCCGCGAGGATCCGTACGTCGGCCCGCAGCGCGACGGCGATCGAATCGGAGGGTCTGGCGTCCACATGCACCTCCCCTGCGTTCGTCCGGACGACCAGCGAGGCGAAGTAGGTGTTCTTCTCGATGCGCGGGATCTCGATCCGGTCCAGCGTGCCGCCGACCCGATCGACGAGCGCCACGAGCAGGTCGTGCGTCAGGGGACGCCCGAACTTCATCCCCGCCATCTGGATCGCGATGGCGCGGGCCTCCGTCGCTCCGATCCAGATCGGCAGCAGTCGCTCGCCGTCGTGCTCGCGGAGAACCACGACGGGACTGTTGGTGGACCGATCCAGACCGAGACTCTGCACCTTCACTTCAACGAGCACGTGGACTCCCTGGCGTGATTCAAGTACTGGACGAGCCGCCCGCGACGGTTCACGGAATCGATCACGACGGCGCGGCACCCCGCTCGGACGTGTCCGCTCAGAGCGCCTCCCTGAGCGCGTCGATCCGGTCCGTACGCTCCCACGGGAAGAGCAGGACGTCGCGCTCGAAGCGCTCGACGGTCTCCGACGTCCTGCCGAAGTGTCCATACGCCGCGGTCGGCCCGAAGATCGGCGACCGGAGCGAGAGCGCCTCGATGATCCCCAGCGGCGCGAAGTCGAATGTCGCCCTCACGGCCCGCTCCAGCTGCTCGTCGGGCACCTCACCGGTGCCGAAGGTATCGACCCGAACGGAAACGGGGTCGACGACCCCGATCGCATACGCGAGCTGGATTTCGCAACGGGCGGCGAGCCCCGCCGCCACGACGTTCTTCGCAGCCCAGCGTGCGGCGTAGGCCGCCGATCGATCGACCTTCGTGGCGTCCTTTCCGGAGAATGCGCCGCCGCCGTGACGGCCCATCCCTCCGTACGTGTCCACGATGATCTTGCGGCCCGTCAGCCCCGCGTCGCCGTGAGGCCCACCGATCACGAACATCCCGGTGGGATTCACATGAAAGGTGCAGTCTCCGGCGTCGAAGAGGTCGTCGGGAAGAATCGGCGTCACGACCTCGTCGATGACCGCCTCGCGAATGGTGCCCTGATCCACATCCGGGTCGTGCTGCGTGCTCACGACCACCGTGTCGACGCGGACGGGTCGGCCATCGTCGTACTCCAGCGTCACCTGCGCCTTCGAATCCGGTCGTACCCACGGCAGGTCGCCGGCGTGGCGGAGGTCCGCCAGCCGCTGGAGGATGCGGTGCGAGAACACCGTCGCGGCGGGCATCAGCTCGGGCGTCTCGTCCGTCGCGAACCCGAACATCATGCCCTGATCTCCCGCGCCGCCGGTGTTCACCCCGAGGGCGATATTGTCCGACTGCTTGTCGATGGTCGAGAGGACGGCACAGGTCGTCGCATCGATGCCGAAGTCGGAGTTCGTGTAGCCGATCCGGCGCAGCGTCTCCCGCGCGATCTCGGGAATCTCCACGTACGTCTCGGTCGTGATCTCCCCCGCCACAAGGACGAGTCCGGTCGTGACCAGCGTCTCGCACGCGACCCGCGACTGGGGGTCGTCGGCCAGCATGTGATCGAGGACGGCGTCTGAGATCTGGTCGGCGACCTTGTCGGGGTGGCCTTCCGAAACGGACTCTGAGGTGAAGAGATGACGAGACATGAACGCAGCGGGTGCGGAGGAAGCGATGAACCGGGACGTCCCGGCACGGGAGGCGTCCCGGAAGCTAGAGAGGCCCGCCGAAGGCGACAACCGCGACCGGGGGGTCCACCTCGGGGGCGGACCGGTCCGGTTCAGCGGGGTGGAAGCGCCAGTTCCCATCGCCCGCGAAAGGGCGTCAGATCCACGGCGTCCCCGATGCCATCTGCCAGGCACTGCATGACGTCGCGCGCACTCGGCGCCGACAGCGCCGCCCGCGCCGCCTTCCGGGCGGATGTGGCCTCCAGTTCCCGGAGGACGCTCTTGAGCTCGGGAACGGTGTGCCACGCCACCGACAGCGTGTCGATGTCGAGCCCCATCAGCAGAAACGCCCCGAGCACGGTCGCCGCCATCTCACCGCACACGCTCAACTCGATCCCGGCCGCACGCGCGACACGCGCGACCGAATGGAGTTGACGGACAACGCTCGGGTGGAAGGGATTGTAGAGGTGCGCCAACCGCGAATTCGTGCGATCCACGGCCAGCGTGTACTGAACCAGATCGTTGGTCCCGATCGAGAAGAAATCCGCGTGGCGCGCGAGCTCCGCGGCATCGAGCGCGGCCGCCGGGGTCTCGATCATCACCCCCACCTTGTACCCGCGACTGAAGGGAGTCCCGTCCGCGCGCAGAGAATCCTCCTCCGCCTCGAGCAGGCTCCGGACCCGACGCACCTCGTCCACGTCGTTCACCAGCGGGATCATGATCCGGATGTCGCCGTGCACGGTCGCCCGGAGCAGGGCTCGCAGCTGGCCTCTGAACAGCTCCGGCTTGTCCAGAAGGACCCGAACGGCGCGCCAGCCGAGAAAGGGGTTCTCCTCCGCCGGCATGTTCAGGAACATGGGAAACTTGTCGCCACCGAGATCGAAGAGGCGAACGTAGACCGCCTGGCCCGCGAAGGCCTCGGCGACGCGACGATACGCCTGGAACTGCTCCTCTTCGCCCGGCATGTCGTTACGGCCGAGAACGAGGAACTCCGTGCGGAAGAGACCGATCCCGTCCGCCCCCGCGGCGCGGGCGTTCTCGACCTCCACCGGAAGATCGAGATTGCCCCGGATCGACATGGGCTGCCCATCCCGCGTGACCGCATCCTGCCGCGCCTCCGCCTCGACTTCCTCCTCCCACGTCCGCAGGCGCGCACGGCGGTCCACGAATGTGCGGTGGTCCTGCTCGTCCGGCGATACGATCACGCGTCCGATGCGCCCGTCGAGGATGATCTCGTCTCCCTCGTCCGCCACATGCGTCACCTCCCCGAGTCCGACCACGGTGGGGATCCTCTGGGAACGAGCCAGAATGACCCAGTGCGACCCGCGCGTGCCATGGTCGGTCGCGATCCCCACGACGTGCGGCGACTCGATCTGCACCACCAGCGACGGCGTCAGGTTGGACGCCACCAGCACCACATCCTCGTCGATGCCGTCGAGGTCCCACGGATCGGGCAGATCGAGGAGGCTCCCGAGCAGTCGCGTCTGCAGGTCCTCCAGGTCGTTGAGGCGATCGAGCACCATCGGGTTCGAGGTGCCGCTCATGCGGGCCTTCAGCTCCAGCATCCTGAACTCGAACGCACGCGCGGCCGAGAGGCGATTCTCCCGGACGTAGCGCTCGGTGTCCTCGACGACCGCGACATCGTCCAGCATCAGCATCTGCGGATCGAAGATGCGGGCCTCGACCTCACCGAGTCGCTGGACCGTGCGAGCCCGGAGTTCCTCGATGCGGAGCCGGGTCGCGTCCCGTGCGGCGGTGAATCGCTCGAGCTCCAGCTCGATCTCGCTCGGGTCCACGACGCGGTGGGGTACGGCAGGGATCACCCAGTCGACCCGGTGCACCCGGCCCGACACGATCCCCTGAGCCGCCGGGAAGCCATCCAGAACCGTGGACATCTCAGTCCTCCTCGAAGCCGCTCGCCACGAGCTTCTCCAGCGCGTCGAGGGCGTCGTCCGCGTCACTGCCGTCCGTCTCGATGTGAAGGCTGCTTCCGCACTCCGCGGCCAGCATCAGTACCCCCATGATGCTCTTCCCATTGACCCGGATTCCGTCCTTCGTGACCCACACCTGCGCCGCGAAGGTGCCCGCGAGCTTCACGAATTCCGATGCCGGCCGCGCATGCATTCCGGCACGGTTCACGATTTCCACGGTCGTCTCGGGCATCGTCGTCGGATCAGAGGGAGAGGAAATGGCCGGCGAGCGCGAGCACGCCGACGCCGAGTGTGACGATCCATGCGGTCGGGCGCCATGCACGGGGGCCGAGAAGGTGGCCCCCGAGGAGGGCGAGGACCCCGGAGAGCAGGAGGAGGCCGGACCCTCCCCCGCGGCCGAGATCCATCAGGAGCGCACCCGACACGACGCCCACGAGCAGGCATATTCCCGCCTCGATCCTCCTCGCTTCGCGGGCGAGTCCGAGCTCTCGGAGACGACTCCCTAGCGTTCTCCCGGCGGACCAGCCGATCTCGAACCCCCAGAGACGCAACGCGAGGTGCCCGGCATTGTAGACCAGGAGGAACGTCACCACACCGGCTCCGATCGAGAAGGCGACAGAGACGGAGATTCCCAGAAGCGAGCACAGGGGCAGCCACCCGGCCCATACGAGCCGATCACCCACAGCCCCCAACGGACCGCGGAGCGCGGCCCGGAACCGGTCGACCTGCGCGGGATCGACGCCATCCATCTCCATGCGGCCCAGCGCCCCGAGCGCCAGCGACGCGAGATAGGGGTGAGCGTTGAAGAGCGATGCGTGACGAGCCACGGCTCGCTCGAGTTCGTCCGGATCGGAGTGCACGTGGCGGAGCACCGGGGTCAGCGCGAAGGCCATCCCGGTGCCGAGCATGGTGCGGTAGTTCCAGGCCGCCTGCACGAGCAGGGACCGGAGCAGGACCGAGACCCTGACGCCCATCGGGAGCGTCGTGGGCCCCGCCTCCGGACCGGAGCCGCCGATCCCCTCGCGCGTCTTCACGCACCCCCCAGGAGAAATGCACCCGCGACGAGGCCGACGCCGAAGACGACAGCGCGGCCCCGAGTCTCCGCGACCCCACGGAGGACGATGCCGAGCGACGCCAGCGCGCCCATGGAGACGAGCGCGTAGGTCAGCGTCGTGGACGCCGGCCACGGACCCGCGAGAAGTGGAGACAGCATCCGGGCGAGGAGAACACCCACGACCGTGAGGATCCCGCCTCGTGCGAAGTCCGCGGTCAGCCCGAGCGCCTGCGCGCGGCCCACCTCCCGCACGCCGAGATGATGGGCTGGATCGTCCGCGCCCCGCGCGTTCCACTGCCGCAACAGCGCCTGACTCTCCCCCGAGATCCAGCCCCAGCCCAGGCCCGCCGCGACCCCGAGACCGGCGGCGGCGGCGGACGGGACTACCGCGGTGGCGGCGGCGACGGCCACGACCGTTGCGATACCACCCTCCGGATACCGTCCCCCGCCGCTCGGCACCGCGACGAGCAGGTAGAGTTCCAGGAGCACTCCGATCTGCCCGCCGAGGCCCGGCTCCCCGAGAAGCATCCCGACGATCCATCCCACGACGAGCGGGCGCGAGAGCATGGACTGGACCGCCGCGACGCTATCGACGGCGACCACGCCGCCGACCAGCGCGAGGAACAACAGCTCCATCACGAGGAGAGCATCGCGTCGAGGGGGACACCAGGCTCATCCGGCAGGGCACGCCCCTCGACCTCGACTCCCGCCTCGGAGAGCGCCCGGAGTCCCGCCTCGTCCTCCGCGCCCAGGTTCAGCCACCTCCGAACCGAACGGCGGCCCGGAGCCGGATGCAGTCCCCCGATATTCACGGTTTCCCCCTCCATGACCCGTCCTGCGGCGAGTCGGCCCATCGTATCGATATCGGATGTGAGAAGAATGGTGGGTACCTCGTCGGCCAGGAGGGCGGGCAGAACCTCGCACGCCGAATCGACGTCGAGGAATCGTACATCGGCCTCGTCATCCACGGCGAGTCGGTAGAGCTCCTGCTCCCACTCGCTCGTCGCGAGGACGTCGTCCACGACCACGAACCGCCGCGGGTGGAGGCGCCGGCCCCAGCCGATCACCACCTGCCCGTGGATCAGCCGCTCGTCAACGCGGAAGAGCCGAATCGACATTCGGGGGGGCTGTCAGGGCACGCACGCCGTCCCGACCTCGCGACACCACATGCTCGACGAGCTCCGCGAGGGGAAGCTCGCGGTGAAAGAGAAAGTCCAGGATCATCGCCAGATTCACACCGGTCACCACGGCGAGAGGTTTTCCCTCTCCACAGCAGACGCGTGCGGCCAGCGTGCACGACCCCGCCGCGAGGTCGGTGAAGACGACCGCGGGGCCGCCCGAGGCGTCCGAGAGGATGGCCTCCTTCAGCTCCTTCGGTCCGAGGCCGTCGTTGGAGACCGGAACGAGCGCGCCCTCCTCGACGCCCGAGATTCGCAGCGCCGCCTCGACAAGCCCCGCCGCCATCGAACCGTGCGCCACCACGATTCCCCGGATGGGTCGGGACGTCACTCGTAGTCCTCCTCGAGATACTCGCGTACCGGACGCATCGACGCCCGGAGAGACTGGTCGAAGGCGGATGCGGAGTGCACCCCCGCGAACTTCAGAAGATGATTCATCGCAAGCACCTCCGAGATCACGGTGATGTTCTTTCCGGGATTGAGCGGAATGGTCACCGAGGGCAGCTCCACGCCCAGGATCGACTCCGTCTCCTCCTCGAGACCGGTGCGGGTGTAGTTCCCGACCTCGCTCCAGTGCTCGAGATGGACGACGACCTCGACCCGCTTCTGCTGACGAATCGCACGAACCCCGAAGAGCCTGGGAATGTCGATGATCCCGACGCCGCGGATCTCCATGTGGTGGCCCTGCCTGGGGTGGCCGCGCCCCAGAACCACATCGTGCCCGCGTCGCTCTGCGAACACGAGGTCGTCCGCTACCAGGCGGTGGCCCCGCTCGACCAGATCCAGCACACACTCGCTCTTCCCCACGCCCGACGGCCCCACGAACAGCAACCCGACCCCGTACACATCGGCGAGCGACCCGTGCAGGGTCGCCTGAGGCGCCAGGGAAGCGGCCAGATACGGCTTGATTCGGAGGTAGAAGTCCTTCGTCGGCAACTTCGACCGGAAGACGGGGATCCCGGCCTCGCTCGCAAGCCCCACCATCATCTCCGGGAGCGTCTGGCCCTTGGTGACGAAAACCGCCGGAATCTCGAACCCGAAGAGTCCGACCAGCCGATCGCGCCGGTCGGACTCGGAGAGCGTGGCCAGGTAGGTGATCTCCGTTTCACCGAAGACCTGCATGCGGCCCTGAGGCACGCGTGTCGTGTACCCGGCGAGCGCGAGCCCCGGCGAGGAGATGTCCGCATCCGCGACCGTGCGGTCCAGGTCGGCATCCGGCGTCAGGAGTTCGAGCTCGAGGCTGTCCCTCCGATTCTCCAGAAGATCCCGAACGAGGAGCGTGGCCTGACTCTCGGGCCCGATGAAGCTCACGTGGTTTCGGGGATCCGATCGCTGCGGGACGATGCCTGGTGCTTCTTCTCGGCACTGCGCTTGCGGCGCAGGATCTTGGAGAGGCGGTTGTACATCAGGTCCAGTGCGGCCATGAGGTCGTCCGCCTCCCCCTGCGCCACGACGTGGTTCTTTCCGTCGATGTGGAGGATACCCTCGGCCCGATACTGCCGTCCCTCCTCGGTGATGACGACCTCGGCCGAGGAAAGACCCGGATCGAACCGCTTCACGCGTTCGATGAGTTCTTCGGCACGCTCCTTGACGTCCTGTCCGATGTCGCAGTGGCGGGCCGTGATCTGGATCCTCACATGGACTCCTTGGTCGATGGAAATCATCCTGCGTTCTGAAACCTATCCAGCGTCGGATGCGTGGACCAGAAGGACCCGCTCGAGCAGCGCCTCCCACCGATCGACGGAGCTATCCCACGAATATCCGGCCGCGAAGTCGACGGCATTCGACCCGAACCTCTCCCGGAGTTCATGGTCTCCCACGAGATGCTCGATCGCGTCGGCCAGGGCGCCCACATCGGCGTGGGGGACGAGATATCCCGTCTCCCCGTGCACGACCGATTCCCGCAGCCCGGGGGAGTCGCTCGCCACCGTGGGCGTTCCGCATGCGGCGGCCTCGAGATTCGAGATGCCCCATCCCTCCTTGGGCGAGGTCAGCACGTGGATCCACGACGAGCGAAGCAGTTCGAGCTTGGTCGGATCGTCCACGAATCCCGGAAACTCGACCCGGTCTTCGAGACCGAGATCACGGGTGATTCCCCGAAGCCGCTCGGCGTCGTCTCCTCGACCCGCCACCCGGAACCGCACATCCAGCCCGCGATCCGCGAGCTGCCGAACCGCTCGGAGAACCAGGTCCACCCCCTTGTACCGTTTGAGACGGCCGATGAACAGAAGGGTCGGCACCTCTGTCCGCGGCGTGTCTCCCCGCGTGTAGTGCCCGACGTCCAGCCCGTTGGGAATCACCTCGATGTCTTGGGCCCGCAGACCCCGCCGAACGAGATCCTCCTTCGTGCTCTCCGAAACGGACACGGTGGTCAGACCCCGGAACACCCGTGGAATCGGGCGCTCGAGCAGCACCGTGGCGAGGGCCACGGGAATGCTCGCCTCCCTGAACGCCGTCCTGCCGAACAGATGATGGACGAGGGGAACCACGGGCGCGGCCCGCCACCGTGGGGTGAACAGCGGAACCTTGTTGAGGTCCTCGACGATCACGTCGAAGTCTCGATCCCGGAGTTCACGGTCGAAGGTCCTGCGCGCGTGGAGCGGGAAGGTGTACCGGCCACCCGTCCGCAGGACCTCGATCCCGTCGAGCTCGGTACGCTCCGGGGCCTCATCGAAGCCGGAACAGAGCAGCACCACCTCGTGACCACGTGCGGCAAGACGGCCGAAGGTCTCGTGAAGGTGGATCTCCGCCCCCCCACCCTGCGGATTCTCGCGGTCCTGCCAGTTCACCACGAGGATGCGCATCGGTCCTAGGCCGACTCCGGCCCGGCGCCCGGGGATGCGTCGGGAGCCGCGGCGACGTCGGAGAGGGTCGCGTCCTCACCCGCCCGCGCGGCACGCCAGAGCGCGTCGAGGACGCCGTTCACGAATCGCGGAGAATCCGGCCCCCCATACTGCTCCGCGAGCCGGACGGCCTCCTGAATCGATACCTTCGGAGGGATGTCCTCCATCCACAGGAGTTCAGCGGCGGCGAGGCGCAGAAGAGCCCGGTCGATCGCCGCGACCCGGTCGAGAGACCAGTTCGACAGCGAGGCCGTGATGCGCCGGTCGATCTCCTCCATGTGCGCCTCCGCCTCCTTGAGCACCGCACGCACGAAGGGGAGGCGACGGGGCGAGATGCGGCGGGTAGCGGTGGTCTCCACCAGAGCGTCGCGAAGCGAGATCTCGTCGATCCCCGCCTCCCACCGGTAGAGGATCTGGAGCGCCCATGCGCGAGCGCGGACCCGGTCGATGCGATCCCGGCGGTGTTCGAAGCTGCGGCTCATGACGTCGGTCTCGTCTCGTACGGCGGATGCGGTCTCGGAGCCCGGTCAACCATCGACCGGCGCTCGTGGGGGGCGTGCGGTGGCGTCGGGGGCGGACTCCGGGTGCCGATCGAACCGGCCCATCTCGATCGCCGCGAGGGCGACCTCACGTCCCTTGTTCTCCCGCTCGGGGTCGGCACGCTCCTCGGCCTGCTCTCGATTCTCGGTGGTCAGCAGGCCCAGGATCACCGGGACATCCCCCTGCAGGCAGACATCCATCAGTCCCCGGGCCGCCTCTCCCGCCACGAAGTCGAAGTGGGCCGTGTCGCCCCGGATCACACAGCCGATCGCGATCACGACGTCGGCCCGTCCCGATCCGGCCAGTCGAGCCGCGGCCCAGGGCAGCTCCCAGGCCCCCGGGACGCGACGAACGACGACGTCTTCCCTCCCCACCCCGTGCTCGCGAAGGGTTTCGACCGCCGATGTGGTCATGAGCTCCGTGAGGTCACCGTGGAAACGCGTGCAGACGATCGCGACGCGCAGGCCGGACCCGTCGAGCCCGCCCTCGAGCGCCGAGGTATACGAACCTTCCCCGCTCATCGCCGCCTCACAGCATGTGTCCGAGCTTGAGACGCTTCGTCTCGAGGTACTGCTCGTTGTCCTCGTTCGGGGTGACCTGGAGCGGCTCGCGGCCCGTGATCTCGAGGTCGTACCCGTCGAGGCCGACGACCTTCTTGGGGTTGTTCGTCAGCAGACGGATCGAGGACAGACCGAGCGCGAGCAGGATCTGTGCTCCGATTCCGTAGTCGCGCAGATCCGGCTTGAACCCCAGCGACTCGTTCGCCTCGACCGTATCCTGGCCACCGTCCTGCAGCGAGTAGGCGCGAATCTTGTTGCCGAGCCCGATTCCGCGGCCCTCCTGGCGGAGATACACGATCACGCCCGCGCCCTCGTTCGAGATCTGGGCGAGCGCGGCCTCGAGCTGCTCGCCGCAGTCACATCGCCGGGAGCCGAACACATCCCCGGTCAGGCACTCGGAATGCATGCGGACGAGCACGTCCGGGCGCCCCTCGACGTCGCCGCGAATCACGGCCAGGTGCTCCCGCCCGTCGAGGAGGCTCTCGAAGGCGATGACGTCGAACTTCCCGTGATCGGTCGGCAGTTCGGCACGGGCGATCTCCCGTACCAGACGCTCCTTCTGGAGCCGATAGCCGACGAGCTGGGCCACGGTGATGAACTTTAGGTCGTGCTCTTCCGCGAACTTCTCGAGTTCGGGTCGGCGCGCCATCGTGCCGTCCTCGCTCATGATCTCGCAGATCACGCCGGCCGGCTCGAACCCGGCGAGGCGGGCCAGGTCGCACCCCGCCTCGGTCTGGCCGACTCGGCGCAGGACGCCCCCCGGCTTGGCCCGAAGGGGGAAGATGTGGCCGGGACGGCGCAGATCGTCGGGCGACGACGCGGGGTCCATGATCACGTCGATCGTCTTGGCCCGGTCGTAGGCCGAAATGCCCGTCGTGACCCCGTACCTCGGATCCGCGTCGACGGAGATCGTGAACGCCGTGCCCTTCGGATCGGTGTTCGCGTCCGTCATCGGGGGGAGGTCGAGGCGGTCGGCATGCTCGGGCGTGAGCGTCACGCAGATGAGTCCACGCCCGTGCTGCGCCATGAAATTGATGTTCTCGGGCGTGGCGGCCTCGGCGGCACAGACCAGGTCGCCCTCGTTCTCCCGATCCTCGTCGTCGGCGACGATGATCATCTTCCCCGCGCGGAGATCGTCCAGCGCGGCCTCGATCGTGTCGAATTCCATCAGGACTCCGTGGCGTCCGAGCCCCGACGCGCACCGGCGTGCGCCCCGAGGATCTTCCGCGCGTATTTACCCATCATGTCGCCCTCGACGTTGACCGGATCGCCGATGTCGAGGGTCGCAAGGTTCGTGTGTGTCCACGTGTGCGGAATGATCGCGACCTCGCAGAGGTTCGGTGGAGTCAGCGCGTTCACGGTCAGGCTGACGCCGTTGAGCGTGATCGAGCCATGCGGGATCGTGAGGGCCCACACCGCCTCGGGCAGCGTCACCTCGACGAAGCGGGTGTCTCCGGCCGAACGTACGCCTTCGAGGCGACCAATTCCGTCCACGTGCCCTTGTACCCAGTGGCCGTCCAGACGGTCACCAACCCGGAGCGCCTTCTCGAGATTGACCCGGGCGCCCACCTGCCAGACGCCCGCCCGCGTCCGGTCGAGGGTGGAGCGGACTGCCTCGACAAGGAAGGTGTCATCGGCGATGTCCACCGGAGTCAGGCAGGCTCCATCGATCGCGATCGAGTCGCCGACCGCCGTATCGTCGAGCCACCCCTCCGGCGTCTGAACGCGGATGCGGCGGAGGTCGTCGCCCTCCTCGGTCGATGCGACGGTTCCCACGGCGGAAACGATCCCGGTGAACATCAGGCGGCCTCCGGAGCGGAAAGCCCCGCCGTCCGATCCCAGACGAGGAGGGCGTCGCGGCCGAAGCGCCGCGGGTGGCAGAGCATCTCCCACCCGTCGTCATCGCCCGGACCGGCCTCGCCCGGTCGACGACCCGGAAAGGCGGGTACGCCGTCCCGGCCGAGCACCCGAGGCGCGACGAAGAGCATCAGACGGTCGAGGAGTCCGGCCTCCGCGAAACCCGCCACGAGCCGTCCTCCGCCCTCGACGAGCAGCGAATGGACGCCAAGATCTCCACAGACGCCGACGACGGCGCCCAGGTCGAGCGCGTCGCCGTCGGCCTCGACGGGGTGGACCTTCACGCCGGCACGCTCGAGTTCCTCGATGCGGAGTTCACCAACCCGCTCGCCGCAGAACAGCCACACCGGGGCGTCATCGACGCTGCCGACCAGCGCGCCGTCCAGGGGGAGTTCGGCAGCCGCGTCCAGAACGATCCGGACCGGGGCCGTGCGCGCCTCGACGTCGCCCCGTACGGTGAGCCGCGGGTCGTCCACCTCGACGGTGCGGGCGCCGACCACGACGGCTTCGTACTCGGCGCGAATCCGGTGCACCTCGGCGAGCGCTTCGGGGCCGGTCACGGCGGTCTGCTCCCCCTCCCGGGCCGCGATCCGGCCGTCGAGACTCGACGCGAGCTTCGCGGCTACATGCACCCGCCCGGTGCGCGCCCGATGGAAGAAGGCGGGGTTGTCGGCGAGGGCATCGCGCGGCGACAGGCACGGGCCCACGACGTCGACCCCCGCCTCGGCCAGAGCGCGCCCGCCGCCGCTGGATGCACTCCCCGGGTCGGCGGCGCCGTACACGACCCGCGCTACCCCGGCGGCGGAAAGCGCCTCGGTGCAGGGCGGCGTGTGCCCGAAGTGTGCGCACGGCTCGAGAGAGACGTACGCCGTGGCCCCCTGCGCGGCCTCGCCGGCCTCGCGGAGCGCGACCACCTCGGCGTGCGGCCCACCGAACTCGGCGTGCCAGCCGGAGGCGACGGGGGTGCCGTCGGCCGCGATCACGCAGCCCACCATCGGATTGGGACGCGCGCCTCCCCGACCGTGCAACCGGAGCGCTCGGGCCCGTTCCAGCATGGCGCGGTCGAATCCGGTGAGGGCCTGCGGAGTCACGGGCATCGACGCGTCAGAGCGTCAGACGAAGCGAGATCGAGCCGAATGCGACGTCGCCGCTCCAGCCGATGTCGGCACCGATACTGGTGACCAGGAACGTGCGGGTGACGCCGCCGAACACCACGGTGTGGGTCTCGCGCTCGTCGTCGAAGTCGATCTCGACCGCCGGGCCGCCGCTCCCGTCTGCCTGGATGCGGCCCGCCGTCGAAACGCGGTCCCACCCCACCCCGCCGTGCACGCCGAAGCCGAGCAGCTCCTTGCCCAGGGTGGCCCGGATGGAGGTGGTCGTGACATCGGCATCGAGCGACCCGTCCTCGCCCTCCATGACATACGAAGCGCCGCTGCGACGCATCACCGAGACCGACGCGCCGGGCAGCGTGAACGACTCCCGGATCAGGCCCACCCGGACGCCGTATCCCCAGGCGGTGGACGCCCCCTCGAAGCTGTCGTCCGAGGGGAGCCGCACCGTGGAGACGTCGGCGAGCACATCCACACCCAGCACGCCGCTCACGGTGGGTGCGGCGGAGAATCCGTCGAACGCTCCGACTCCGATCGTCGCGCCGAAGACCGGACTCCATCCGGATGCGGCGTTCCCGGAACCCGGCCCTGCCCCCCAGCTGTCGGCGCTCGTGCGGTCGAACCGAACGAGGCTCGCCCGACCCGCGAAGGCGATCCTCGGGGTGGCACCGAAGCGTCGGCCCAGCGCCGAGGCCGTACCGGGCAGCGAAGCCCCACCGGAATGCCCGATGCCGAGCCCGCCCCGGATGTCCTCCGCCGCGCCCGACGCGGCGCACCCGGCCGACTCGTTGCCGAGCTGGAAGGCGAAGCACGCGAACGGCGCCTGCGCGATCGCGGCGGACGGGGCAGCCAGCAGCATCGCGAGGGCGACCCCCGCAGCAGACGCGATCCCTGCGGCGGACGCGATGGACGCGATCCCCGCGGTCGGTGTCGACCTGCAGCATCCCGCCGCCCGCACCGTGCACACCGTCCGCTCCATCCGCCCCAAACTTCCGTCAGTCCGCATACCGCACCCCCGCGTCGCCGTCGGCGATCGCCTCGATCTCGCCCATCAGCCATGGCGCCTCTCCGGTCTCCCGGAGGCGATTCATCACGCCATCCACCTCGTCGCGTCCCACGACGAGGATCATGCCGGCGCCCATGTTGAACACGCGGTACATCTCGTCGCGGTCGACGTCGCCTTCGCGGGCCAGCACGTCGAAGAGCGGGCCCGGTTCCCAGGAGGAGCGCTCCACCACCGCGCCCAGTCCGCCCGGCAGCACCCGCGGGAGATTCCCCGGCAGACCGCCGCCGGTGTTGTGCACGAGGCCGCGGACCACGCCGTCCCGCACGAGCGGCAGGATCGGCCGGGCATAGCTGCGGTGGACGTCCAGCAGCACGTCGCCCGCGCTGCGGCCGAGCTCGGGAAACTCGTCGTCCACGCCCAGGCCCATCGCCTCGAACACGATGTTCCGCGCGAGTGTGTAGCCGTTCGTGTGCAGCCCCGAAGACCGGAGCCCCACCAGCACGTCCCCCGCCTCGATCGACGTGCCGTCCACGATGTCGGCCCGCGGCGCGATGCCGACGATGAAGCCGGCCAGGTCGTACTCGTCGTCCGCGTAGAAGTCCGGCATCTGCGCGGTCTCGCCACCGAGCAGCGCGCAGCCATTCTCGCGGCAGGCAAGCGCGACCCCGGTCACCACGTCCGTCACGACCGACTCGTCCATGGCGCCGGTAGCGAGGTAGTCCAGGAAGAACATCGGGCGTGCGCCCTGCACCAGGATGTCGTTCACGCAGTGGTTCACGAGGTCCTGGCCGACGGTGTCGTGGCGGCCCGTCAGGAAGGCGACCTTGAGCTTCGTACCGACGCCATCCGCGCTCGACACCAGTACGGGCGCGTCGACGTCGTCCGGAACCGCGTACAACCCGCCGAAGGCACCGAGCTCCGAAAGCGTGTTGCCGTCCCTCGTGGAGGAGACCAGCCCCTTGAGACGATCCTTGGCGCGATCCGCCGCGTCGAGGTCGACGCCGGCCGCGCGATAGCTCTCGCTCATTCTCCCTCCACCGTCTCGGCGGTCAGCGCGTGCTCGAACGCGGTCATCTGCCTGAACTCGGCGACTCTCCGGTCGACCTCGACGAGTTCCAGGGTTCGGAACCGGTCCACGCTGAAGTCCTCGACCGCGAAGGATCCCGTCGCCGACCCGTAGATGATCGCGCGTCGCAGGGCGTCGTGTGCGTCGTCGTCGTGGACACCCTCGGCGGCGAGCGACCCGAGAAAACCCCCGGCGAAGGCATCTCCGGCGCCCGTCGGGTCGAACACCCGCTCGAGGGGATATCCCGGCGCGAAGAACATCCAGTCCCTCGCATACAGAACGGCCCCGTGTTCGCCCTTCTTGACCACGACGTACCGAGGGCCACGGTCCATGACCCATCGAGCCGCGTCCAGAAGGCTCGGGGTGTCGGCGAGCTCGCGGACCTCCGAATCGTTCAGCAGAAGGATATCGACGTGCTCCAGCACGCGGAGGAGTTCCGCGCGCTTGCTCTCGATCCAGAAGTTCATCGTGTCGGCCGCCACCAGCCGAGGCGAGTTCATCTGCTCCAGCACGTCGAGCTGCAACTCGGGGTCGATGTTGCCGAGGAAGACGATCGGCGAATCGCGGAGGTGCTCCGGGATCCGTGGCCGGAAGTCGGCGAAGACCCCGAGGCGCGTCTCGAGCGTGTCTCTGGAATTCAGGTCGTAGTGGTAACGGCCGGCCCAGAAGAAGCTCTCGCCCTCCGCCGTCTCGATTCCCTCGAGATCCACCCCGCGCTCGCGCAGGAAGTCGAGGCGGTCCACCGGGTAGTCGTCCCCGATGACGCCCACGACCCGGACGGGCGCGAAGAGGCTCGCCGCGGACGAGAAGAAGGTGGCGGAGCCACCGAGCACGCGCTCGGCCTTTCCGAAGGGAGTCTCGACCGAGTCGAGTGCGACGCTTCCGACGACGAGAATCGACATGTGATGCGGATCGGGGTTCGGAGAATCAGTCGGCGGAGCGGTCCATGCGCTCCGGGGCCTCGATGCCCAGGATACGGAGTCCGTTCGCGAGAACGGTCGCGGTCGCGCGGGCCAGAACCAGCCGCGCTGCTCGAAGATCCGGGGCGTCCACCAGGACGGACAGCTCCGGGTTCTGAGAGGGATTCCCGGCGTGGTACCAGCTGTTCACCGCTCCCGCCGTCTGCTCGAGATAGTCGCACAGGAGGTGGGGAGCACGAAGCTCCGCCGCCTTCTCCACCCAGCCCGGGAAGTCGGCCAGCTGCTTGATCAGCTCCCGCTCCAGATCGTGGTCGAGCACCGAGAGGTCGGTATCCGCCCCTCCCGCTTCACCCATCGCGACGCCCGCCCTGGCGAAGATCGAGTGCATCCGGGCATGAGCATACTTCACCTTGTAGATCGGGTTCTTGTCCGACTGGTCGAGCGCCATGTCCAGATCGAACACGAGATGGCCCTCCGGCTTTCTCATCTGGAAGAAGTAGCGCGTTACGTCGACCCCGACCTCCTCGAAGAGATCTCGAAGCGTGGTGTACGTCCCGGCACGCTTGGAGAACTTGACCTCGCTGCCCTCGCGCTCGACCCGAACCATCTGATGGAGCACGTACTCCGGGTACTTCTCGGGAAGTCCCAGCGCCTGCACCCCGGCGCGCACCCGGGCGACGGTGCCGTGGTGATCCGACCCCTGGACGTTGATCGCCGTCCGGTAGCCCCGCTCCCACTTGGTCATGTGGTAGGCGACGTCGGGAAGGAAGTAGGTCGCCGTACCGTCCGAGCGGAGCATCACGCGATCCTTGTCATCCCCGAACTCGGTGGTCTGGAGCCAGGTCGCGCCGTCCTCCTCGTAGACGAGTCCGGTCTCGCGAAGTCGCTCGACCGTGCGCTCGACCTCTCCGGTTTCGTAGAGGGACGATTCGAGAAAATACTCGTCGAACACGACGCCGAAGTCGGCGAGATCGCGGTCCTGCTCCGCTCGCAGCATGGCCACGCCGATCCTGCGCATCTCCTCGAGCGCCTCCTCCGAGTCGTCCCCGCGGAAGCGGTCGCCGTGCTCCTCCATGGCGGCGCGCGCCACGTCGATCACGTACTCGCCCTGGTAGCCACCCTCCGGCACGGCGGCGTCCACGCCGAGGAGCTGCTGGTAGCGCGCCCACACGCTCGACGCGAGCCGGTCCATCTGCTTGCCCGAGTCGTTGTAGTAGTACTCGCGGTGCACCTGCCACCCGGTCCACTCCAGGAGCGACGAGATCGCGTCGCCCAGCGCGGCCTGGCGGCCGTGGCCGAGGTGGAGAGGGCCGGTCGGATTCGCCGATACCCACTCGACGAGAACCTTCCGGCCCGCACCCTCGTCGACTCGACCGAAGGCGTCGCTACCGGCGCAGATGTCGACGAGCACTTCGGCCACCGAATCCGTCGACAGGCGGAAGTTCAGGAACCCGGGGCCCGCGATCTCGACCGACGTGATGCCGGCCTGGTCCCGATCGACGAGCGATGCCAGCTCCTCCGCGATCGCCCTGGGCGCACGTTTCAGACGTCCCGCCAGGGTCATCGCGACGTTGGTCGCGAAGTCCCCGTGATCGGGGTCTCGTGGACGCTCGAGGTGAGGCTCGACGTCGTCCACGCCGAGCGAGGCGAGGGCGGCCCCGAGTGCGGACCGGAGGCGCTCTTCGCTCACGTGTCCGCGCCGCCGGACGGCTTCGGAGGGCTGGGAGCCGGAGACTCGGACGAGGATGACCCGGAGCCTCCGGATGCGGAGTCGCCGGACTTCCCGGTAGCCGCCTCCTTCTCCTTTGCGGCCGCCTTCTTGTAGCTCTCGCTTCGGTAGTCCGTGATGTAGAAGCCGTCCCCCTTGAAGAGAAAGCCCGCGCCACCGGACAGTTTCCGCTCGGCATCGGCCCCGCACTCGGGACACGACGCTCCGGGATCGTCGGACATCTTCTGGAAGACCTCGAACGCGTGACCGTTCGGGCAGCGATACTCGTACGTGGGCATGGGCTTCCGGGGCGAAAATGTACACGCATGTTTCCGAAGTCCGGGCCCGCCGTCCGGTCGTGGAAGCGGACGGGCCCCAAGCCCCGCAATCTAGGCGTTTTCCGCCGGCGCCGGGAGTTGCGAGCCGTCGTAGGTGCCCCACACGGATCGAAGCGTGTCGGAGATCTCGCCGAGCGTCGCATGCGCCCTCACCGCAGCCACGATCGGGGGCATGAGATTCGCTCGGCCCTCGGCGGCCACCCGTATCACGGCACGCGCGGACTCGACCGCGGCCTCGTCCCGCCCGGAACGGAAGGCCGCCAGTCGCTCCACCTGCTCCCGTTCCAGCGCGGAGTAGTCCGGCTGGGCGATCCGGGCCTCCTCCTCCTCCTCCGCATGGCAGTTCACGCCGACCACGCGCCGCTCGCCCGACTCGATGTCGAGCTGGTGTCGGTAGGCCGCGCGGTGGATCTCCTCCTGCATGAACTCCACGGCCCGCGCCGCGCCGCCGAGATCGTCGATTCGCTGGAGGTAGTCACGCGCGCGCTCCTCGATCTCATCGGTGAGCGACTCGATCAGGTAGCTCCCCGCCAGCGGGTCGGCGCTGCGGGCCACGCCCGACTCCTCCGCGAGGATCTGCTGGGTGCGCAGCGCGATCCGAGCCGACTCCTCCGTGGGCAGCGCGAGCGCCTCGTCGTACCCGTTCGTGTGCAGCGACTGGGTGCCGCCGAGCACCGCCGACAGAGCCTGCACCGTAACCCGCACGACGTTGTTCATCGGCTGCTGCGCGGTAAGCGTCGAGCCGCCGGTCTGCGTGTGGAACCGAAGCCGTGCCGCTCTATCCGAGGCCCCGTGACGCTCACGCATGAGCCGCGCCCACAGCCGTCGGGCGGCCCGAAACTTCGCGATCTCCTCGAGGAAGTCGTTGTGGGCCGCGAAGAAGAAGGAGAGGCGCGGCGCGAAGTCCTCGAGTGCGATGCCCGCGTCGAGGGCCCGGCGCACGTACTCCAGCCCATTGGCGAAGGTGAAGGCGATCTCCTGCGGCGCGGTCGACCCGGCCTCCCTGATGTGGTAGCCGGAGATGGAGATCGTATTCCAGCGCGGCACCTCGTCGGCGCAGAACGCCATCACGTCGGAAATGAGCCGAAGCGAGGCATCCACCGGATAGATGTACGTGCCCCGCGCGATGTACTCCTTGAGGACGTCGTTCTGGATCGTGCCGGCCAGGCGCGAACGATCGATTCCCCGCTCGTCGGCCACCGCGACGTAGAACGCCAGGAGGATGGCGGCCGTCGAGTTGATGGTCATCGAGGTGGAGACCTCGCCGAGGTCGATGCGATCGAACAGAGTGCGCATGTCGTCGATCGTGTCGATCGCGACGCCCACACGACCCACCTCCCCCGCGGACATACCGTGATCGGAGTCGTATCCCATCTGGGTGGGGAGATCGAAGGCGACGCTCAGCCCGGTCTGGCCCCGCTCCAGCAGGTAGTTGTAGCGCCGGTTCGTCTCGGCCGCGGTCCCGAATCCGGCGTACTGCCGCATCGTCCAGACCTTGCCGCGGTACATCGTCGGGTAGACCCCCCGCGTGAAGGGGAACTCGCCCGGCTCGCCCAGCGCCTCCTCGGGATCCCGAATCCCGTGGTCGGGGCCGTACACGGGGTAGAGCGGAAGGCCCGAGTCGGTGGTCACGTCCGGCGGCGCGTGCTTCGTCGACTCCGTCGTCACGTCCGGCGGCGCGTGCTTCGTCGCGTCCGTCGTCGCGGCCCCCGGTTCATCCGTCGTCGCGTCCGTCGACCCGCTGTGGCTCGCGTCGTCGTTCATGCCTCCTCCTCGCCCTCCTGCTCGAGCGCCTCGAATTCCACCAGGACCTGGCCCTTCTCGACGGCGTCACCCTCGGACACCGCGATGCGGACAGCCCTCCCGGCGCCCTCGGCCGTCAGTTCGTTCTCCATCTTCATCGCTTCGACGATCACGACGCCGTCGCCCTCCTTCACGACATCGCCCTCCGCGACCTCGATCCTCATCACCAGACCCGGCATCGGGGCCACCACGGGTTTCGGTCCGGATGCGCCCGCCAGGGCGGTAGTCATCTCACGGAGGTGTCGCGTCCGAGCGTCCAGCGCCTCGGTCCGCACGGGCACACCGTCCACCAGGAGATCCCATAGCCCCTGACCGTCGCCGCGGCGCGCCACGACCCGGTGAACGCGCCTGCCGACCCGGAGGAGCCAGACATCGGTCCCCTCGATCGGGACGAGCTCGGTGTCGAGGTTTTCACCGCCGAGGGTGATTCCGTCGGAACCCGACTCCAGCTCGATCGGGTCACCGTCGTCGACTCGCACGAAATAATGCATGCGCTTCAGGGTGTAAGAGTTGAATCTTCGAGCGGGGCCGCCTGCGTGGCGGATGCATCGGGGCGAGCGTCCAGCGTCACCACCGTCTCGACGTGAGCGGTCTGGGGAAAGAGGTCGAAGCCACGCACACGTCGGACCGCATACCGGTCTCCGAGTCTCGAGAGGTCCCGGGCGAGCGTGGCGGGGTCACAGCTCACGTAGACGACCCGCGGGATCGGTACGCGCGAGAGGGCATCGGTCACCGCCTCGTCCACACCACCTCGAGGCGGATTCAGAACGAGCCGGTCGGCCGGGAGGTGATCGACCAGGCACTCCTCCACCCGACCCTCGTCCACGGTGAAGCCGTCGGGTGCATCCCTCCGGGCCATGCGGGCCGCGACCGGATCCGACTCGATCGCGACGACCTCGGCGCCGTGCCGGGCCAGTCTCCGGCCGTACCCCGCCACACCGGCGTAGGCATCGACGATCCGCAGCCCCTCGGGGTTCCCCAGCTCACCCAGCACCGATCGGTGCACGGCGTGCGCGCCCTCGCGATTCACCTGGAGGAAGGCCGACGACTCGAGTGCCAGCTCTTCGCCGAACCAGCGGTCCCGGACCGACGTCTCACCTGCGAGGAGCATCGGTCGGTCGGATCGGTCCGGTCGGTGCCAGATCGCACGCAGCCCCTCGATCTCGTCGACGAGCCATTCCGCGGTGCGGGCGTCCTCATTGCCCGTACGCCCCCCCTCCACCACCAACACAACCCCGTCGTCGGCCGCACGAAGCGTCAGCCGGAGTTCGCGACCCGGCGGGAGACGGTCGGCGCGTCCTCCCCACCTGGCACGGAGTGCCGTCCACACCGGCCCGATCGACGACTCCGGAAGCAGGCACTCGTCGTGCACGTCCACGATGCGTCCGGGGCGATCGAGCTCGTGGTATCCGGCCAGAACACGACCGCTGCGGAGTCGCTTCAGCGTGAAGGAGACGCGATTGCGGTACCCATACTCCGACTCCGCGGGCTCCACCTCGATGTCGCCGAGCTCGATTCCGCCGATCCGGGCCAGCGCCTCACGGATCCGGTCGGCCTTCCAGGCGACCTGTCGTGCGTAGTTCACATGCTGGATCTGGCACCCACCGCAGACGTCGTAGAGTGCGCAGGGTGCCGCGCGGCGATCGGGCGACGGCTCGACGATCTCGACCAGGTCTGCGCGCGCCCAACTGGAGCGCTCGTCCGTCAGTCGCGCCCGGATGTCATCGCCGGGGACCGTCCTCGGCACGAAGATCGCGCGGCCCTCCGGCGATCTCCCGACCCCGGAGCCGTGCGACGTGATGTCGTCGATCTCCAGCTGGATCGTGTCGTCGCCGCTCACGGGGTCGACGCGGTGGCCGGATGACCGAGTGCCCGCCACGCTCCGAGTCCGACTCCCTCCGCGCCGTCGCCCTCTTCTCGTCGTCCGATTCTGGGGGCCGTGCGCTGCCGCCGTCGCGCTTCCTCGAGAAGAACGGCCGCTACGGCCGCGGCGCGCATCGTGTCGGCTTCCCGATCCCCGGCCCGGGTGAGTTCGGGGTACTCGTCGAGAAAGCGGATCGACAGATCGCCGGACCTGAACACGTCGTGCGCCATCACGCGGCGATGGAAGGGGCCGGCGTGCGCGGGACCGACGAGTTCGAACTCGTCGAGGGCTCTCGCCATTCGGTCGATGGCTGCATCACGGTCCGACCCATGGGCGATGAGCTTGCCGAGGAGAGGATCGTAGTGCAGGCCGATCTCGAGCCCCACCTCGACCGCGCCGTCCCACCGGACGCCGGCACCCGTCGGAAGCGAGAGGTGATCGATCCTACCGGTGGACGGAAGAAACCCACCGTCCGGATCCTCGGCGGTGATCCGACACTCGATGGCGTGTCCACTCATTCGGACGTCGCTCTGGGCGAAATCCAGCGGCTCACCCGCCGCGACCCTGAACTGCCACGCCACCAGATCGTGGCCCGTCACGAGCTCGGTGACCGTGTGCTCGACCTGAAGCCGCGTGTTCATCTCGAGGAACCAGAATTCGCCCTCCTCCCACAGGAACTCGACGGTCCCGGCGCCCCGGTAGTCCACGGCCCGCGCAGCGCGAACGGCCGCCTCACCCATGGCGGCTCGCTGCACCTCGTCCAGCACGGCGGAGGGCGCCTCCTCCACCAGCTTCTGGTGCCGGCGCTGGAGGCTGCACTCCCGTTCGCCGAGATGCACGACGTTGCCGTGGGTGTCACCGAGAATCTGGATCTCGATGTGCCGGGGCCGCGCCAGGTAGCGTTCCACATAGACGGATCCGTCTCCGAAGGCGGCCACGGCTTCTCGGCGCGCCGCCTCGAACGCGCGTTCGACGGCATCGGGCGTCTCGACCACGCGCATCCCCTTCCCTCCGCCGCCGGCAGCCGCCTTGAGCAGGACGGGGAAGCCGATGTCGGTGGCGGCGGCGAGTGCTTCGGCAGCGTCCTCGGCCGGGTCGACGATGCCCGGAACGATAGGTACGCCCGCGGCCTGCATGCGTTGGCGCGCAGCCGTCTTGTCGCCCATCGACTCGATCGTGTCGGCCGTCGGACCCACGAACACCAGGCCCTCCGCCTCCACCGCCCGGGCGAACTCGGCGCGCTCGGCCAGGAAACCGTATCCGGGATGGACCGCGTCGGATGCAGTGGATCGGGCGGCCTCGAGGATCCGATCGATCCTCAGGTAGCTCTCCGCCGACGCCGCCGGTCCGATCTCGACGGCCTCGTCCGCGAACCGGACGTGGGGCGCGAGGCGATCCGCCACGGAGTGGACCGCGACGGTCCGGATTCCCATTTCTCGCGCGGCCCGCATGATGCGGATGGCGATCTCACCTCGATTGGCGACCAGAAGCTTCTCGAACACGTCGGGCGTCCCATTGGGCGATTGCGCGACGGGGGCCGCGCGGGATCTCGAACCCGAAGTGTACCGTGCGCGCCCGCCGAGGGGGACCCCGGCCGCCTCCGGCGGACGCTCCCGTCAGTCGGGGCGCCGCGTCCCCGTGACCTGAATCTCCCTGTTCTCACGGCGTACGCGGAAGGTCACCGTTTCCTCCATGTCGTAGCTTCCCAGAATCCGGCGGACGTCGCCGGAGTCCTCCACGTCGCGGGCACCCACCCGGAGAATCACGTCGCCGGCGACCAGTCCGAGGGAGGAGCCGTCCACGACCTCGGTGACGAGAACGCCACTGTCCGTCCCGAAGTACGTCGCCAGCCCGTCGTTCATCTCGGTCAGGCGCACACCGTCGATGCACCCCCCGGCGCCGAGCACCAGCACGTGCATCTCGCCCTCCGACTCCGTGTGAAGACGGACACAGGGATCCATGTCGGCCCGGGGGAAGAGAACACGCCGCTGGCGGCTGGATTCGATCCGCTGTTCCTCCATCTGTTCCGCGATACGCCGCAGTTCCGCTTCGCGTCCCCGGGTCATCTCGCGCAGCCGGCCCGCCTGTTGCTCGACGCGCTCGAGCTCTTCACGGATGCGCTCCTCACGCAGAGTCTCCTCCAGCCTCCGCTGCTCGACCAGCATCTCGCGATCGCCCTCGAAGCGGAAGTTGAGACCGCGCAGACTCTCGCCGGCGACCTCGAGCGACTCCCGGAGCTCCCGCATGTCCTCGACGTCGAAGTCGAGGTCGAACTCCATGTCGCCGTCGAGGCCACGAAGGAAGAAGGCGTTGGTCGCCGGCTCGGGGGCGACCCGAAGCATCCGCTGAGACCCGTCACGCAGCACCACCATCTCGACCTCTTCATCCGGATCGAGGGCGCCGACGATCTTCGCGAATCGCTGAGTGGCCAACGACCTCTCGGGGTCGAGATCCTCTTCCGCCTCCGGGTCGAGTTCATCGAACACCGATCGGCCGTCGACCGACACCACGACGTCTCCCGCGATCAGCCCGGCCTCCGCGGCGGGACTTCCGTCCATCACGTCGGTGATCCCCACGCCCCCGACGGAGGCGTCGTCCTGATTCATCTCGATGTAGACACCGATCTGCGCGCGACGATCGAGGCCGAGCCCCGAAAGGGTGAACGACTCCAGCCCCAGATCGCCGCCACGGATGCAGGTACAGTTCTCGATGGGATCCCCGTCGGCGTCCACACATTCGCACTGAAGGCGTTCTCCCGTCACCATCTGGGCCGCCACCGGTTCGACGGAGGCCACGAATCCCCCCAGCACGAGCATGAGCCCGATCCCCACCGCACCTTCTCGAATCATCCCCATCCTGCCATCTCCCGAGTCACCGAGTGTTCATGGGGCGACGCTCCGGCCCCGTTCAACGACTAGGATGCGTGCCGAGCGTCGGTGGTTGCCCGGCGACACCGCTAGAGCGGGATGTTGCCGTGCTTCTTCGGCGGATTCTCGTCGCGCTTGTTCCGCAGCATGTCGAGGGCGCTGATCAGGCGAGGACGGGTATCCCGGGGGTCGATCACGTCGTCGACGTAGCCGCGGGCGGCGGCGATGTAGGGGTTCGCGAAGGTCTCACGGTACTCCTCGAGGCGCGCTTCCGTCGCCGCATCCGGATCGTCCGATTCGGCGAGTTCCTTCCGGAACAGCACCTCCACCGCACCCTTCGGACCCATGACGGCGATCTCGGCGATCGGCCATGCGAGATTCATGTCCCCTCGGATGTGCTTCGAGTTCATGACATCGTACGCGCCCCCGTACGCCTTCCGGGTGATCACGGTGACCTTCGGCACCGTGGCCTCGGCGAAGGCATACAGCAGCTTCGCGCCGTGCCGGATGATCCCCCCGTGCTCCTGATCTACGCCAGGGAGAAACCCGGGCACGTCCTCGAGCACCAGGAGCGGGATGTTGAAGGCGTCGCAGAACCGCACGAAACGCGCGCCCTTCTGGGATGCGTCGATGTCCAGCACCCCGGCGAGCACCGCCGGCTGGTTGGCGATGATCCCGACGGCGTGGCCGCCCAGGTGGGCGAAGCCGGTGAGAAGATTGCCGCCGAAGTCGGGCTGTACCTCGAAGAACTCTCCGTCGTCCACGATCGCCCCGACGACGTCCTTCATGTCGTAGGGCTTGTTGGGGTTGTCCGGGACGATCGTGAGCAGCTTCTCGTCTCGCCGGTCGTGAGGATCCTCACCGGGTCCGTCGGGCGCCCGCTCCCTGTTGTTCTGCGGGAGGTAGGACATCAGCTCCCTTGCTGCGGCGATCGTCTCGGGCTCGGAGTCGTGTGCGAAATGGGCGACGCCGGACGTGCCGGCGTGGATGTCCGCACCGCCGAGGCCCTCCATGTCGATGTCCTCGTGCGTCACCGTCTTCACGACGTGGGGGCCGGTCACGAACATGTAGCTCGTGCCCCGGACCATGAACACGAAGTCCGTGATCGCGGGCGAGTAGACCGCACCCCCGGCGCACGGCCCCAGGATGAGCGAGATCTGCGGGACCACACCCGACGCGAGCGTATTGCGAAGGAAGATGTCCGCGTACCCGCCGAGGGAGGCGACCCCCTCCTGGATGCGGGCACCCCCGGAATCGTTCAGCCCGATGATCGGCGCACCGTTCTCGAGCGCGAGGTCCTGGAGTTTGACGATCTTCTCCGCATGCGCCTCCGACAGCGATCCACCGAAGACGGTGAAGTCCTGGCTGAAGACGTAGACGAGCCGTCCGTGGATGGTCCCGTACCCGGTCACGACGCCGTCCCCGAGCACCTTGCGGTCCTCGAGCCCGAATCCGGTCGCACGATGGGTCACGAATCGGTCGAGTTCGACGAACGAGTCGTCGTCGAGCAGCAGGTCGAGCCGCTCCCGCGCGGATAGCTTGCCCCGCTCGTGCTGTCGCGCGATTCGTGCCTCACCGCCACCGAGTTCGGATTCCTTGCGGAGGGTCTCGAGCTGCTCGAGCTTCTCCTTCATCGACATCTGGGTTCTCCCTGCGGGATCGGCGAGGTGGACGCGAGCCGCCGCTCGGGCGTTGCGTCGGCTGCGGTTGGTGTGCGTCAGCGGGTCGGCGCGAGACCGGGAACGATCGAATCTGGTCCGATGGTGGGCAGCGCGTCACTGGCACGGTACATCGGGACCAGACGCGGATACAGCGTATCGCCCCCTTCCCGGTAGAAAACGAGCGACGCGGAGTCCGCGGCGGGGGTGCCGGGACACGCCCAGCCGTCCCGGCGTCCGGGCCCGGGGGGGACGGTGTCCGCGGTGTCGGCCGGCGGCGGATACGCCCGCCAACGCTGCACCGGTCGCACCTGGGGGATCCCGACCGGCTCGCCCGCCACGTAGCAGAGCACCTCCTGTCGTCTCACGATGCGTCCGTCCTCGACAGAGAGAATGCCGGAAGCACCGGGGAAGTCGGAAATCTGATCGAGGGCGTCCGCCATCTCACCGGGGGTGCGCGCGCCCGTCCGGGCCGCCTCCATCAGGAGCGAGGCCGCGTCGTAGCCCAGCATAGTGCCGCCCGGTTCCACGAGGCTGCGGCGGAATCGCGCCTCGTACGCCTGCACCAACCGGTCGAATCCCGAACCGTCCCCGAGGTCGGGGGATGCGGTGACGACCCCCGAGAGGTGCCGGGCGGACACAGCGTCGCGGACACCGGCGTCGGTCCAGGCCGACGTTCCGAGCACCTGGATGCCCAGCGTGTCGAGGCCGTAGAAGGTGATCTGCGGTGCCAGCGCCTCCACATCGGCCGCCGGCACCGGGAGGAGCAGCGCCTCGGCGCCACTTCTCGACGCGCCGAGGATCTGATCCTGGAAAAAGGTCAGGCCGGGAGGGTACACGAGCTCCTGGACGACGGACCCGCCGGCAGCCTCGAAGGCCTCGCGAAAGATCCGCGCCTCCTCGGCCGAGGCGGCGTCCGAGGGATGGATCATCGACACGGTCGAGATCCCGGACGCGGCGGCCCACTCCGCGAGGGTGCGCGCCGACCCGGGGTCCAGGCTCCCGAGCGAGTAGACGTCCTCCTCGCCTCGAGGGAGCAGGAAGGCCGTCGGCGAGACGACGGGCATCGCGTCGGTTCGTGCCCTCGCCGCCGCATCGAGAGCGGCGTCCTGAAGGGGCCCGACCACCCCGAAGCTGCCCGCCTCCTCGATCGTCGGAACGACGCCCGCCGCCTGCACCGCGTCGCCGGCGTCGTCGTACACCTGGACCTCCGCCCGATCGTCGAGTTCCGCTGCCGTGACCGCGGCCAGCACGCCTTCGCGGACCTCTTCCGCGAATCGCCGTAGCGCAGGGGAACCGCTACTGGGCAGAATCGCCGCGATCGGGATCCGATCGGCCAATGTGGTGCGCTCCGCGATGCCCTCGCCCGCCAGCAGCGCCTCGGCGGCGGTGAGATCAGGACCGAACGCCCCCGCGGATATCGCGCTTCGAGCGGCAGCGCGGGCACCGGTGCCCGCGCCATCGGCCCCGCGCGCCCGGCCGAGCGCGACCCACACGGGGGCCGCCAGTGGCGACGGCGTGAGGATTCCCTCCGTCGCCGACTCGAGCTCGTCCCGGTCGAGACGACCGACCACCTCACGCATCCACCCGAAGTCGGTGGTGCGCACCTGCATGTTCGTAGGCAGCTCCAGCGCAGTCATGACCGCCTCCAGCGATCGCCCGGACTCCGACTGGACACGGGCGAGCAGCAGGGTCGCCGGGCCCCACCTCGGGTCGTCCTGCTGCATCCGTGGGAGCAGCCGCTGGAGATCGGCCAGTGCGATCGCCTGATCCGCGCCGGCCTCGGGCGTACCGAGCGCCCTGGCGCGGACCCAGAGCGCCGCCCCCGAGCTTCCGGTGGCGGAATACTCCTCGACGATCCTCGTGGCGAGTGCGACGGCTTCGTTCACCCGCCCCTCGCGCAGCGCCGTCTCGGCCTCGCGCAAGACCTCTGCGGCTCGCCGCTCGTCGGAGCGGGAGACCGGAGCGGACGCGATGGCAATCGCCGGCAGCACCGGCCCCGCGGCGTCGGGCGTCCCCCCCTGAACCGTCTGGCACCCCGCGCCCCCGAGAATCAGGAGTACGAGCGCGAGCGTCGTCCGAAAACACCCTCGCCCAGCCGCGCAGAGCGCGACCGGGCGAGAGATGGAGCGTGACTTCGCGGACTTCACAGCCGTCGGATCAGCTCTTGTCGTCGTCTTCGTCGTCGGCGTCGTCCTCTGCCGGCTCGGAAGCGTCGTCGTCCGACTCGTCCTCGTCGTCGTCCGAGTCATCCTCGTCGTCGTCCGAGTCGTCGTCGTCGTCGTCCGAGTCGTCCTCGTCGTCGCCCGAGTCGTCCTCGTCGTCGTCCGAGTCGTCCTCGTCGTCGTCCGAGTCGTCCTCGTCGTCGCCCGAGTCATCCTCGTCGTCGTCCGAGTCGTCCTCGTCGTCGTCCGAGT
>JGI12210J13797_10380710_pt1 | contig 51764 bp, 43 predicted proteins | sample ElkSlonscriptome_3_FD_13797 | JGI IMG/M metagenome (IMG submission 13797) | reverse complement strand
CCAGTATCGCGCTATCGCCTTGGCGCAGACGACGCCGGGTCCAAGTGCGCAGCGCGGCTTCCCATTGCTCATCGTCGTGGCTGTTCTGCTCGGGGGTGTTCAGGTCCGGCGGCAGATCACCAACATGAATCTGTTTGGTGGACGCCATCACGGTCAGCCAGCGCGCGGTATTCTCGAGCTGGCGAACATTGCCGGGCCAGTCGAGCCGTTCCAGATGATCGAGCGCGTCGGTGGCGAGCAACTTGGGCTCGCAGCCTAATTCATTGGCGGCTTCGCTGAGGAAGTGACGCATCAGCAGACCGATATCCTCGCGTCGCTCGCGCAGCGATGGCAGATGGATGCGAATCACATTCAGGCGGTGGAACAGGTCCTCGCGAAAGCGGCCGTGGCGCACATGCTCCTGCAGATCTTGGTGGGTTGCAGCGATGATGCGCACATCGACCTTGATCGGCGCGAGACCACCGACCCGGTAAAACTCGCCATCCGCAAGCACGCGCAACAGCCGGGTCTGGAGTTCGGCAGGCATGTCGCCGATCTCGTCAAGGAACAGCGTGCCGCCATCGGCCTGCTCGAAACGCCCCTCGCGACGGGTTTGCGCGCCGGTAAAGGCACCGCGCTCGTGGCCAAAGAGTTCCGACTCCATCAGGTCTCGTGGGATCGCGGCCATGTTCAGCGCGATGAACGGCGCGCCCGAGCGAGGACTGTGCCGATGCAGTGCACGTGCGACGAGTTCCTTACCGGTTCCGGATTCGCCATTGATCAGCACGGTGATATTGGAGCGGGCGAGGCGCCCGATGGCGCGAAACACCTCCTGCATCGACGATGCCTCGCCGATGATGTCTGGGCTGTTCTCCAACGGCACAGCGGCGGCATCGCCCTGTTGTTGCTGATGGCGGCAGGCACGACGCACCTGGTCGACGGCGTCGTCGAGATCGAACGGCTTGGGTAGGTATTCGAAAGCCCCGCCATGGAACGCGGAGACGGCGCTGTCGAGATCGGAGTGCGCGGTCATGATGATGACCGGCAGGTTCGGATACCGGGCGTTGATCTGTTGCAGCAGGTCCAACCCGTCGATTCCAGGCATGCGGATATCGGACAAAATCACGTCTGGCCGATCGCGGTGCAACGCATCCATGATGCCGACGCCGTTGGAGAAGCTGGTCACATCCATGTCCGCTTGCCGCAGGGCGCGCTCGAGGACCCAACGAATGGACCGGTCGTCATCGATGACCCAAACCCGTGGAATTTTAGTCATCGTCGGTCTCCAACGGCAGGTAGACGAAGAATTGGGTCTTGCCTGGTCGACTCTCGCATTCAATCAGGCCGCCGTGTTGGTTGATGAGTTCCTGCGCAATCGGAAGGCCGAGGCCGGTGCCGCCTGCACGCCCTGAGACCATGGGGAAAAAGATCCGGTCCATGAGTGCATCCGGAATGCCCGGGCCGGTGTCTTCCACCTCGATGCGCAGCACAAGGCGGTAACGCATGTTGCCGACCGTGAACTGGCGCAGTACACGCGTGCGGAGAATCAGTTCGCCATGGTCGCCAGCAGCATTGGCGCCATTGCGCGCGATGTTCAAGAGCGCCTGGATCAGGCGGTCCGAATCGGCCTTGAAGTCAGGGATGCTGGGGTCGTAATCCCGGACGATGCTTGGGCCCGATGGGAACTCCGCCCGCAGGAGTCCGCGCACATGCTCAATGACGTGGTGGATATTGACGTTCGCCAGATGCGGCAATTGATTGGGCCCGAGCATCCGGTTCAGCAGGGCCTGTAGCCGGTCCGCTTCATCGATGATGATGCGGGTGTACTCGCACAGCTCCTGGCTCGGCAACTCACGCTCGAGCAACTGCGCAGCCCCACGCAGGCCACCAAGCGGATTCTTGATCTCATGCGCGAGGCCACGCAACAGCGCCTGAGTGGCCTGGTGCTGAGAGAGCAGATGTTCTTCGCGGCTAATCCGGATCTGACGGTCGACCTGATGCAGTTCCATCAACAATTCGTCGGCCGATCCAGGATGGTAGAGCGGCAGTACGGTGCAGTTGACGCGAATGAATTCGCCGTCTGGTCGCTGCATTTCGACTTCACGCTCGGTGAAGGGCTGGCGGGTTGAGAGCGCATCGCGTAGACGCGCCTCGACAGGTTCCGTGGGACAGCGCACCAGGTCGACGGCGTCCCGACCCATGACCACCTTTGCACTGACGGCGAGCAGCAACTCGCCAGCCGGGTTGATATAGCTAAGCCGTAAGTCGGCACCGAACAACAACACGGCCGTATTGAGATTGCCGAGGATAGTCGCTTCCAACTGATGATTGGCGTTCCGCTTGTATTTCATCGACTCACAGGAATTCTGGCCCAGTGCCGGTGAGGGGGGATGGAAGGCTGCACAGCCTCCGTGGTTTTCGGCCGATACGCTAGCCTGATGTTTTAAGCAATAACCGAACCAGCTTGCTGGGTGCGCCATGCCGATGCTGTTTCGGCGCTCGAATCAGGAACGGCAATCGGCCATAGACCTTGTCGATGACGGCAGCGGGCATTCTCATGCGAGGAGCGCCCCATTATGGCGCGGTTGCGCACTATTGCGGGCAGACGCATCACTGAGGCAGCGGAAATCAGCGCGTGGGAACGCAGATTGCTTGGGCGCGCGGGCTGTTTGCCGGTGCGTCAAGTATTTTTGCGATCTCCCCTGCGCCCGGCGAAAAGCCGGGCGCCGAGGGGCTGCGGCGGCAATTGCACAATGGTCCTCTAGAGTCGCGCTTGGCCCGCTCCGAGCATCGCACAGGGGTACCAACAGAGCGCTGAACGCGTGTCGGACTGAGGCATCGCCTCGCTAGAGACGGTGCAACTAGTCCGGGAAGCGTTGGAATATGCCCTTGGCCACGAAGCACTGGGGCCTGGGGTCAGGGCACGGTGCCCTCGACAAGCGGGGCTCGGATGTGCGCGTTGATCAGTGGTGTGGCGGCGACGAGAGCGCCGGCATCGTCGACGACCTGGGCCTGTAGGCGATGACTGCCCAAAGCCAGGCCGGTGAGGCGAATCTGCGTGCGGTTGCCCAGATCGCCCTCGACATTGACACCGTCTACCTGCACGCGCAAGTGGTGGTCGTCCTGAAGCGGCGGCGACAGCAGCAGCGACAACTGGATCTCGCGCTCCTGGTTACGCACGGTTGCATTGTCTTCGGGACTGACGATCTCGAAGCTCGAGTAAGACCCCAAAAAGCCGGAATCCGCCGGCCAACCGGGGCTGGAGGAAGGGAGGGTGGTCGGCTCCGCATCTGTGCCCAGAGGCAGGTCGAGCTTGGTGCTGTTCTCGATCGGCCGGTCCGTATAGACGGGTCGGCCATCGGCGTCCAGCGACTTGTACACTTGCGCTTGACCGGCAAGCGGGAGCAACAACAGCGATATGTACAGAAGACGCGTCATGATGCGAGAAGCATAGGCCGGAGATTGCACCAGCGCAACGCAAAGCGCCCCTTGACGGGGCGCTTTGCGAGCTCGAGATTTCGCAGGGGCCGACTAGAGGCTATAATACATGTCAAACTCGATCGGGTGCGTGGTCATGCGCAACTGCGTGACTTCTTGCATCTTGAGGGCGATGTAGCCGTCGATGACATCGTCGGTGAAAACGCCGCCGGCATTCAGGAACTCACGGTCCTTGTCCAGCTCATCCAGGGCCTGGTCCAGCGAATAGCAGACCTGCGGAATGGCCTTCTCTTCTTCGGCCGGCAGGTCATACAGATCCTTGTCCATCGCATCGCCGGGATGGATCTTGTTCTGGATGCCGTCGAGACCGGCCATCGCCATGGCCGCGAACGACAGATACGGGTTGCCCATGGAGTCCGGGAAGCGAACCTCGATACGGGTCGCCTTCGGGTTCGCGTCATGCGGGATGCGCACCGATGCAGAGCGGTTGCGAGCCGAGTAGGCCAGCATCACGGGGGCCTCGAAGCCTGGCACCAAACGCTTGTAAGAGTTGGTGGAGGCATTGGTGAAGGCGTTCAGGGCACGGGCGTGCTTGATGATGCCGCCGATGTAATACAGCGCGGTTTCGGACAGGCCGCCATACTTGTCGCCGGCGAAGATGTTCTGACCGCCTTTGCCGAGGGACTGATGAACGTGCATGCCGTTGCCATTGTCGCCAACCAGGGGCTTGGGCATGAAGGTAGCGGTCTTGCCGTAGGCGTGCGCGACGTTGTGCACGCAGTACTTCAGGATCTGGTTCATGTCCGCGCGCCGGACCAGCGTGTCGAAGCGGGTGCCGATCTCGCATTGGCCGGCGGTGGCGACCTCGTGGTGGTGAACCTCCACCGAAACGCCCATCTCCTCCATGGCCAAACACATGGCCGCACGCAGATCGTTCAGCGAGTCGACCGGGGGCACCGGGAAGTATCCGCCCTTGACGCCGGGACGGTGACCCATGTTGCCGTCTTCGAACACGCGCTCGGAGTTCCAATCTGCCTCATCGGAGTCGACCTTATAGAAGGCGCCGCTCATATCGGCACCCCAGCGTACGTCGTCGAGAATGAAGAACTCGGGCTCGGGGCCGAAAAAGGCGGTGTCGGCGATGCCGGTGGACTTGAGGTAGGCCTCGGCGCGCTTCGCGACCGAGCGCGGGTCGCGCTCGTAGCCCTGCATGGTGGCGGGCTCAAGGATGTCGCAACGGATGTTCAAGGTCGTCTCATCGGTGAATGGGTCCAGCACCGCTGTATCAGCTTCCGGCATCAGGACCATGTCGGACGCCTCGATGCCTTTCCAGCCGGCGATGGAGGAGCCGTCGAACATCTTGCCGTCCTGGAACATCGCGTCATCGATCATGGCGGCAGGCATCGACACATGCTGTTCCTTGCCACGGGTGTCGGTAAAGCGAAGGTCGACGAACTTGACGTCCTCGTCTTTGATCATTTTCATGACGTTGGCGGACATAGGCAAAATCTCCCGGGTGTGTTGTCAATGGGGTTGCGGTTTTTGCGCACGATACGGGCGACGGGTCGGTCATTTCGAACGACAGGGACGCCGTTTCAGTGGCTGGATGCATCGCGACGGAATGCAGCAATTGTGCCATCCCTGCAGAATCTGGCTCAATGCCCAGTTGACCCTGTGCAAACCGTGGCTTTCGGCAAATCGGTTGTTGTCGGGGTTGGTGTTGGGCGCGCCCCGTCTATACGCTGAGAGTGCACCATGACAGCGCGCTCAGCGTCGCGTTCGCACCAACACGATGCATCCTAACCGAAGTAGACATTGACGCGAGAAAATACCGGGTCAGCGGCCAGGAGGGTGCGGAGGCGATCGCGCAGAGCCTCGGGCTCCGCGCCCTCGCCACAGGCAGTTTGGAGCGGAAAAAACACGTCCACCTCGATCTTGCCGTTCAAATAATGCAGCAGGACCCGTTTGCGACTCGCGATCTCGGGGATGCCGGCCCAGAGTGCGTCAAGCCGTTCCAAGGCCCCTCGTCGGGTCGGCAGGTTCATTGTCGGTGGTGCCGAATCGTCGTTTTCTGGGTCGATATGCACCGTAACGTCGGTAATTTCGTCGATTTCCTTCTTGAGCTTCTGCTCTACCATCACGCTGATCAGGTGGCCCTCTGAGACGCTGACGAAGGGGTCCACGAGCACATGCACGTCGGCAGACGCATGTCCTGCAAGGGTCCGCGTGCGCAGCATATGGATGTCGCGAACACCACCGACGTCGGCGATGGCACGACGCACCACTTCGAGGCGTTCGGCAGCGAGACCCGTATCGACCAATTCATGGATCGCGTCCCATCCCAGCTCCCAGGCGATCTTGGCGATCATGACCGCAACCACCACAGAGGCAACCGCATCGAGATAGGGCAGACCGGCAAGGGTCCCGCCGATGCCGATCAGGACGACGACCGAAGAAATGGCATCACTGCGGTGGTGCCAGGCGTTTGCGCGCAGCATGTCGGAGCGGACGCGTTTGGCGTACGCCAATGTGTACCAGTACAGCCACTCCTTGATCAGAATCGACGCCAGCGCGGCGTAGAGCGTCATTGGCTCGGGCCGCAGGAGTTCCTCCGGCGAAAACAGTCGGTGAATAGCATCCCAGCCAATGCCGACGGCGACCAAGATGAGCAACACGCCGAGCGCGAGCGTTGCCACGGTCTCGAAGCGACCATGCCCGTAGGGATGTTCGTCGTCCGGCGCCATGGCGGCCTTGCGTCCAGCCACCCAGACCAGTGCGTCCGAGGCCAGGTCGGAGAGGGAATGAATACCGTCCGCGACCAGCGCATGGGAGTGTCCCAGCACGCCAGCGACAATCTTGACCACCGATAGCACGATGTTCGAGAGGGCGCCGACGGCCGTGGCCCGGGTGACCGCGCGGGCTCGCTCTTGTCGCGTCGTTTCGTCCACGTTTATTCCAGTCTGCTCGTCGGCGGCTATGACGAACGGGATTATATCGCCATACCGCGAGCAACACTTGTGCAGCACGGAGGCTGGGGACGCGGCTGGGCGGGTATCGGCCGATACCGATACAATGCGAGGTTTGAACGGCCCCTTGGTGCTCGCTTTGTCATCTTCGACCACGACCCCGCTTAGTTTTCAGGACCTGATACTCCGGCTGCAACAGTTCTGGGCAGAGCGTGGCTGCGTCATCATGCAGCCCTACGACATGGAGGTCGGCGCCGGCACCTTCCACCCGTCGACCTTCTTACGCGCAATCGGTCCGGAGCCGTGGAGCTGCGCCTACGTGCAACCCTCCCGGCGTCCGACCGACGGCCGATATGGTGAGAATCCGAATCGGCTGCAACATTATTATCAGTATCAGGTCGTGCTGAAACCGTCGCCGTTGGAGATTCAGGAATTGTATCTGGATTCGCTACGGATGCTGGGCATTGATCCCTTGGTGCACGACATCCGCTTCGTCGAAGACAATTGGGAGTCGCCCACACTCGGCGCCTGGGGGCTCGGCTGGGAGGTCTGGCTGAACGGCATGGAGGTCACTCAGTTCACCTATTTCCAACAAGTGGGGGGGCTTGAATGCCGTCCTGTTACCGGTGAGATTACCTATGGCCTCGAACGCATCGGCATGTATTTGCAAGGTGTCGAGAGTGTCTTTGATCTAATTTGGACACAAACGCCGGCGGGCCCTGTGACCTATGGCGACGTTTACTTGCAAAACGAGCGTGAGCAGTCGGCGTACAATTTTGAACTGGCCGACGTCGACGCACTGTTCGCTCAGTTCGACGTCTGCGAGCGGCAAAGCAGCGCACTGGTAGAATTGGGTCTTCCTCTTCCCGCCTATGAGCAGGTCCTGAAGGCGTCGCATCTGTTCAATCTGCTCGATGCGCGCAGCGCCATCTCCGTGACTGAACGCCAGCGGTTCATTCTGCGCGTGCGGACACTCGCCCGGGCGGTCGCCGAGACGTACTACGCGAGCCGGGAGCAACTCGGCTTTCCACTATTGCAGCAGCACTGAGGTTCATCGCGTGGAGCAGAAGCAAGATCTTCTCATCGAGATCGGTACCGAGGAGCTGCCACCGACAGCATTGAAGCGGCTCTCGGAGGCCTTTGGCGAAGGCGTCTCCAGGCAGCTGGCGGAGCACGAGCTGTCGCACGGTCCAATCTCCCTATTTGCCACCCCGCGCCGGCTTGCGCTGCTGGTCCAGGACGCCTTGCCGCGGCAGCCCGATCGGGAAACGCTCCGTCGAGGACCCGCATTGGCGGCGGCCTTCGACGCGACTGGACAACCGACCAAGGCCGCCAGCGGATTTGCCCGGTCCTGTGGTGTCGAGGTCTCGGATCTCGCTCGCGAGGAGACCCCAAAGGGTGTTTGGCTCGTCTACCGCCAACAGGTTGAAGGTCAGCCGATCACGGCGTTGCTGCCGCTTTTGATCACCCACGCTCTGGAGCAGCTGCCCATCCCCAAGCGCATGCGCTGGGGCAGCGGCGACGAAGCATTCGTTCGCCCGCTGCATTGGGTCTGCGTCCTGGTCGGTCATGACACAGTGCCTGGACAGATCCTAGGCATTGAGATCAGCAATCGTTCGCGTGGTCATCGCTTCCATGATCCAGACAGCATCGTCATCGAGTCGCCTGAAACCTATGTCGCAACCTTACGCTCGGCCCACGTGGAGCCGAGTTTCGAAGTTAGGCGCGAGCGAATCTCAGCACAGGTGACCGAGCTTGCTGCATCAATACGGGGGCACGCGTCAATGCCGGAGGCGTTGCTCGACGAGGTCGCCGCCCTGTGCGAATGGCCGGTCGCCCTGTTGGGGCGTTTCGATCAGCGCTTCCTCGAGGTCCCACCCGAGGTGCTGATCGAGACGATGCAGAAGAACCAGAAGTATTTTCCAGTTTTCGGGCTGGATGGGGCACTGCAACCGTACTTCATCACCGTAAGCAATATCGAGAGCCGGGAACCGGAATTGGTGCGTGCGGGCAACGAACGTGTCATCCGCCCGCGCTTCGCCGATGCCATGTTCTTCTGGCAACAGGATCGTAAGCGCTCCCTGGCGGACCGTCAGCCGGCCCTCGCGCAGGTCATCTTTCAGCATCAGCTGGGCAGCGTCCTCGACAAGGCCAGGCGAGTCGGGGCCCTCGCGCGACAGATCGCGGACGAGTTGGGCGATGATGCGGACCTGGCGGAACGTGCTGCATTGCTCGGCAAATGCGATCTGGTCACGCTGATGGTCGGCGAGTTCGCCAGCCTGCAGGGCATTATGGGGCGCTACTACGCGCAGCACGATGGCGAGGATGGTTGCATTGTCGCTGCCATGGAAGAGCAGTATCTACCGCGACACGCTGGGGACCAGCTGCCGCAATCGCCCTGTGGCCGCGCCTTGGCCCTAGCGGACAAGCTCGATAGCCTGATCGGCATCTTCTCAATCGGTCAGCGTCCGACAGGGGTCAAAGATCCCTATGGGCTACGGCGCGCAGCCATTGGTGTCTTGCGCATCATGATCGAGACGCCGTTGCCGCTAGACTTGAAGGCCCTGCTGGCGTCCGCCGCGAACGGCTACGGAGAAGGGACCAAGGCTGCCGCGGCCGTCGATGCGGTGTTCGAGTACATGACCGATCGACTGCCAGGCTACTACAGCGACCGAGGTCTCGGCGGCGACGTCGTTGACGCCGTGCTTGCCACAGGATCGGCAATTCCAGCCGATATTGACCGCCGGGTTCTCGCCGTCGGGGAGTTTCGGAGACTTGACGCGGCGGGCGCGCTGGCGGCTGCGAACAAGCGCATACGCAACATCCTTAAAAAGGCGCCTGGCGAGGCCGGCGCGAACGCGATTGTGGCGGCGGCATTGGTCGAGCCGGCGGAGCGGCGTTTGGCCCAACGTATCGAGACGATGCAGTCCATGATCGAACCGCTGCTCGCAGCAAAGGACTATGCCGGCGTTTTGGGCACGCTGGCCGAATTGCGCACCGATGTGGATGCCTTTTTTGCTGCCGTGATGGTGATGGCCGATGATCCAGGGCTGCGGGCAAATCGCATCGCCATCTTGCGGGGGGTGGCGACCCTGTTTCTGACCGTCGCCGATATCTCCCGGCTACAATCGCCCGCCTCCACGTCATGAAGACGCCGGATTCCTTCGATGCGATGCTCGACGCGGTGCAGCAGTTTCACCAGCGGCACCGATTTGCCGAGACCGGTGGCGAGGAACTCGTCTATCGCGTCGCTCTGATGGCGGAGGAGTTGGGGGAGATCTCTGAATGCGTCACCAAGGGAAAATCGCGCGAGAGGCTCGCCGAGGAGGTCGCAGACTTGCTGATCCTGTTGATTGGGACCGGTATTGCTGGCAAGTTCGACCTCAGGGCGGCATTTTGGGCCAAGATGCAGCGACTCGAAGGCCGGGAATCCCGCATGGTCGACGGCAGGATACGGGTATCCGAGTTCCGGGAGGATCGATAAATGAACCAACGGTGGCGATCATCCCGATGAAATTGGTCATCCTCGATCGCGACGGCGTCATCAACGCGGACTCCGATGCGTACATCAAGTCTCCGAGGGAGTGGGTGCCCATTCCGGGCAGTCTAGAGGCCATTGCCACGTTGACCAACGCCGGCATGACCGTGGCCGTTGCGACCAATCAGTCGGGCCTTGCCCAGGGGTTGTTCGATATCGATACGCTGAATCGGATTCACGGCTTGATGGTCGAGCGGGTCGATGCGGTTGGTGGTCGGATCGACGCGATTGCCTTCTGCCCGCACGGACCAGACGCCGGTTGCGAGTGTCGCAAGCCCGCACCTGGTCTCCTGTTGGCGCTGGCGAAACGCTTCGGTATCTCGCTGCTGGACGTCCCGGTCGTAGGAGACTCTGTGCGGGACCTGGAGTGCGCGCTCAGCGTCGGCGCGAGACCAATCCTGGTACGTTCCGGTAAGGGCCGCGATGCCGCCGAGAGTCTACCGCCGCATTTGGCCGGCGTTCTCGTCGTCGAGGATCTCGAAGCGGCCGTCTCAGCAATCCTCGCCTAGCGCATCGGTTATGACAACATTTCGTTCGATGCTGTTTCTGCTTGTGCTCGTGTTTGCGGTGATTGGCTATTCCCTCGCCATCATCGCGCTGAGTCGCCGGGTAGAGCGACAGTCGCTGTTGAACCTGGCGGCGAGCTGGTCCCGCGTGGTGCTAAAGTCATTGAAGGGCTTGTGCGGACTCGACTATCGTCTATCCGGCCTCGAGAATCTCCCGCAAGCACCGTGCATCTTGATGGCGAAACATCAGTCGGCGTGGGAAACCATCGCCATACCCAGCGTCATCCCGCGACCCCAAGCCTGGGTGCTTAAACAAGAATTGATGCGCGTGCCCTTCTTCGGCTCTGCGCTTCGGGCGTTTGGTCCAATTGCGATCGATCGTAAGGCGGGGCGCCAGGCGATGCGGCAGCTCTTGCAGCAAGGCGTGGCACAGCTCGAACAGGGGCAGTCGATCCTGGTGTTCCCGGAAGGGACGCGGGTGGCCGTTAGTACCGAAGTACCGTTCAACATCGGTGGTGCCTTGCTCGCGCAGAAGTCCGGCGCAGCGGTCGTACCAATTGCACATAACGCTGGGGTATTCTGGAAGCGGCGCGGTCTGCGCAAGTTGCCGGGGTGCATCGACCTAGTCATCGGGCCTCCGATCGATCCAGCGGGTCGTTCGGCGAAGGAGATCAACGCCCTCGTAAAGGCTTGGATCGATGAAACCGTCGACGCGCTGCCACAGTCACCAACGCCCACCGTCTAACGTTGGCGATGCGTCCGAAAGACGGACTCGTGGTTCCGTGTTACCCGACCTGAGAGTTGCTTCAAATGGGCCGAGGGCCTGGGGCCGATGTCCTGCACGATTGGACCTGTCGGTCGGGCCCCAGGTTCTCCGCGCCCGGCCCTCTCCAGCCGAGGGCGTTAGATGTCAATATTTCCTGCTTCCAGGGCATTGCGCTCGATGAAGGCTCGCCGGGGTTCGACATGCTCGCCCATCAAGGTGGTGAAGATTTGATCGGCCGCGACTGCGTCTTCGATGGTCACCCGAAGGAGTCTGCGCGTGGTCGGGTCCATCGTCGTATCCCAGAGCTGCTCCGGGTTCATCTCTCCTAGGCCCTTATAGCGCTGGATGTGGTAACCGCGCTTTGCCTCAGACATCAACCAATCGTAGACCTGGTCGAAGCGCTCGACCTCGCGCCCGCGCTCACCGCGACCGACCTTTGCGCCAGTCTGCAGCAGACCATCAAGCTTTTCCGCAAGGGCTGCGATACGTCCGTAGTCGGCGGAGTCGAAGAAATCAAAGGAGATCAGGCGACTCTCTGGGATACCATGCACGAGTTTCGTCAACTCGATGCCCCCTGCTTGTTCGTCGTCCGCAGGCCGATGTCGAATCGCATAGCCGATGGCAGGACCACTCATCATCGTCAAACGCGCCGTTAGCGGTGACGCCCATTGTTCAAATGCATCGGGATCGGTGCGAAGCTCCGGGGTGAAACGGGGTGCATTCACTAGCTCCGCCAGAAATAGGGGATCGTAGCGTGTGGACAGGCGAGTGATCATCGCGCGAAAGATCTGATAATCCCTGACCAAGCTTTCCAACGCGACATCGGTCATCTGCGGTGCATCCGCGGCCACGGCGAGTCTGGCGCCGTCCGTTGCTGCCTTGATTAAGGATGCACCGAGTTCCAGGTCATCGAGCAGATAATCCTCTTGCTTGCCGCGCTTGACCTTGTAGAGTGGCGGCTGAGCAATGTAGACGTGGCCGCGGTCCACCAATTCGGGCATTTGTCGGTAGAAAAAGGTGAGCAATAGGGTTCGGATGTGGGCGCCGTCGACGTCTGCGTCGGTCATAATGATGATGCGGTGGTAGCGCAGCTTGTCGGGGTTGTATTCTTCGCGGCCGATACCGCAGCCCAACGCGGTGATTAGGGTACCCACCTCAGCGGACGACAGCATCTTGTCGAAACGCGCCTTCTCGACGTTCAGAATTTTTCCCTTCAAGGGGAGGATGGCCTGGAACGCGCGGTCACGGCCCTGTTTGGCAGAGCCGCCGGCGGAATCACCCTCCACGATGAAGAGTTCGGATTGCGAGGGATCCTTTTCCTGACAGTCGGCGAGCTTACCGGGAAGCCCAGCAACATCCAGTACACCCTTGCGTCGCGTCATTTCGCGGGCCTTGCGCGCTGCCTCACGCGCACGGGCGGCCTCGAGCATCTTGTTGGCAATGATCTTGGCATCCGCGGGATGCTCCTCCAGGAACGTGAACAGATGCTCCGCAAGTAGCGACTCGACTGTTGGCTTGACCTCGGAGGAGACCAACTTGTCTTTGGTCTGGGACGAGAATTTCGGGTCCGGCACCTTCACCGACAAGACCGCTGTTAGGCCTTCGCGGGAGTCATCGCCCACTGGTTTCGTCTTCTGGTGCTTATCGAGGGCCCCGCGCTCGATGTACTGATTGAGCGTCCGAGTCAGCCCGGCCCGAAAGCCTGCCAGATGGGTGCCGCCGTCCTTTTGCGGGATGTTGTTGGTATAGCAATAGATCGACTCCTGATAGGAGTCGTTCCATTGCAACGCAACTTCGACGGTGACCCCTACCCGGTCCGCGGTGAAATAGACAACATTCGGATGGATCGGCGACTTGTTCTGGTTCAGGTGCTCGACGAAGGCCCGAATCCCACCCTTGTATTCGAATGCCGTATCGCGGCTCGTGCGTTCGTCCTTGATCCTGATGCGGACACCTGAATTGAGGAACGACAATTCACGGAGGCGCTTGACCAAAATGTCATAGTGGAATTCCAAGTCCGCGAAGATTGTCGGCGACGGCTTAAACCGGATTGAGGTGCCACTGCCCGCAACGTCGCCGATTTCCCGGAGCGGATATTGAGGTTCGCCAAGGCGGAATTCCTGCTCGTATTGGGTACCGTCCCGGGCGATGCGAAGATGGAGATGTTCGGAGAGGGCATTGACGACGGAGACGCCCACTCCGTGAAGACCACCGGAGACCTTGTAGGAATTGTCATCGAATTTACCGCCGGCGTGGAGCACGGTCATGATGACCTCGGCCGCGGATCGGTTCTCCTCGGTATGATTGTCGACGGGTATTCCGCGGCCATCGTCGGAGACGGTGACGGAGCCATCGGCGTGGATCACGACGGTAATTTCGCTACAGTAGCCGGCCAACGCCTCATCGATGGAGTTGTCGACCACCTCGAAGACCATATGATGGAGTCCCGTTCCATCGTCTGTATCGCCAATATACATACCAGGGCGCTTGCGGACTGCATCCAGGCCACGAAGAACTTTGATGTTGGTGGAATCGTAGGTCATGCGGGGTATCGAGGTCCTTTTGTAAGGGATCTGCGGCTGATTCATGCGGCCGTATTGCTAAGGGGAGCCGCTCTTGGGATCTATTGGGCCACGTCTGCAACGGCAGGGAGCTCGGCACGAGGCCCTGGCGCTGGCCTGGAGCGGACAAGCGTTTGATTATAGCGCGAAAGGGGTGCCTAGCGGCCGGTTACAACCGGGTTGGCTAGGTAAGGGGGTAACGTCTGGAGCGGTACTTTCCGTCCTGGGGGAAGATCGAATATGGTCAGGCGCGGGCGATGGCTCCGACTTTACCTTGTTCCACGTGGAACACTGTCACGGAACAGTGCGACGAAACATCACCTTGCGGCTCCGAGAGGCTTGTGACGATGAGTTGATCCGCTGACCGGTATAGCAGCGGGAGCACCTTGCCCTGGATCTGCGAATCGAGTTCGGCGCCTGGATCATCAACCAGCCAGACCGCCCGACGCCCAAGCGCGTCAAACACAACCCTAGCGGCCGCCACCTGGAGCAAGATACCCACTAACTTATTCTGGCCGCGTGACCCAGCCCACGGCACCCCTTGTTTCACAAGATGGAAATCTGCTCGGGAAGGAGATAAGAAGGTATAACCGCGCGCAACATCGGCGGCTCGATGCTCGCTCAGCCATCCCCCGATGTCGAGCCCTTTCGCCAAGCCGCTACGCCATTCCAGCGCCACCCCTGACAACGCTGGAAAATCATGCGCGACCTGTTCAAAAGCGGCAGACAGCGCCCCGACAAAGCGTTGGCGAAACTCGGCAACTTGCGTTAGCACCGCAGCATAGTCCTGGTCCCACACCGGACGACCGCGGCCGCCCTCCTTCAGCCAGGCATTGCGCTGAGCCGCTACGCGGCGGAATCGCTGACGAAGCCCACCAAACTGTGGTTCCACGTGGAACACGTTCCAATCAACGAAGCGTCGTCGCAAGGTCGGATCACCCTCCAACAACGTGTGCATCGCAGAACCGACAAGGCGAACAAGAAATCCTCGGCCGATGGATTGCGCCTGCCGTCGTTCCGCGCTGGACCAATGTCGCTCCCAACATTGATCGCCATCTCGAAGGCGAGCCTCGAGCCGTGTGCAAAACGCTCCGCGTGACGTCAGTGGGCCGTGTCGCCGACCGCGAAAACTGCTGCCGCGGCTCAACACATACACCGACTCAAGAACACTGGTCTTCCCAGCCCCGTTGGGGCCAACCAGCCAAATGGTGCCATCAGGAAAGGTGAGGTCGACTGCCTGTAGATTCCTAAGTCCGGAAACCCGCAATCGCTCTATCTTGACCACGTCGCCTCGCGAGCATCAAAGCCGCATCGGCATGATGACAAACGTCTCACTCTCGGCGCCCTCGCCGCGCCAAATTGCGCTGCTGTCCGCGTCGCGAAACAAGACCTCGACCCGCTGCATATCGATCGCTTGCAGCACATCCACGATATACGCGACGTTGAAGCCGATCACGACAGAGTCGCCGTCGTACTCCATTTCAATCTCATCGTCCGCCTGCTCCTTTTCCGGATTGTGCGCCTGTAACCCAAGCGTGCCCGAGGTAAAGCTGACCCGAACGCCCTTGTATTTTTCACTCGAAAGGATAGCCGCTCGTTGCAAGGCTGCCCGCAACACGTCCCTGTTCAACACGGCCTTGCGCGCCAGGTCCCGAGGAATCACACGGTCATATTCGGGATACCGGCCATCGACGAGCTTCGATACCAATACGGTGCCGCCAAACGAAACACGAAGGGTTCGATCGGACAACTCAACCCGAACCGACTCTTCCTGTAAGGCCAGAAGCCGCTTGAGCTCGACAACCGTCTTCGCCGGCAAAATCACCTGACGCCGCGCGTCCTCTTCTACGATCCCCGTCTCCACAGCCTCCGTCATTGTCGCCAGCCGATGACCGTCGGTCGCCACGGCGGTCAGTACCCGAGACCCCAGTTCCAGCATTACGCCGTTTAGGTAATAACGGACATCTTGCTGCGCCATCGCAAACGCCGTCTTCTCAAGCATCCGCTTCAACACGGCCGAAGAGACCTCGAGGCTAAGCCGCGCCTCGCCAAGCTCCAGCGACGGAAAATCCCCCGCCGGCATCGTACTCAACGAAAACCTGCTTCGCCCTGACGACACCAACACCCGTTCTTGATCCGCTCGCACTCGAACGCGAGCGCCTTCCGGCAAAGCGCGGCAGATATCAACAAACTTCCGTGCCGGTACTGTGACTTCACCATCCTCATCGCTGTCCACCCCGACCAAGGTCCCGATCTCCAACTCAAGATCGGTCCCACGAATCAGGACTTGCCCATCCGAGACACTCAAGAGCAAATTACCGAGAATCGGTAGTGTCTGTCGACGTTCAACAACTCCCGACACGATCCCCAGCGCAGGGAGTAGCTCCGATCTTGGAATCTCGATGTTCATGCCCCGAATCTCCTAACCTAATCTTTCTTAGCGACAAGACAGCACTTGTCTTAAGGCGCCCCAGCGGCCCTGGGCATTGTACGCTCTAAACAATCAAACCCGATTCTGCGCTACGCCCGTAACAAACGACTCGCACTCCCGCCCAAGAGCGACCGTCAATCCCACTGGTCAAGACGTCAGGGTCCGAAACAGGTTCTTGTAGTCTTCTTCGACCAACGGGTCGCTCTCGCGCAAGGATGCGACCTTTCGGTTCGCATGAATGACCGTGCTATGGTCGCGCCCGCCAAAGGCCGACCCAATCTCGGGCAGGCTATGTTTGGTCAGCTCCTTTGCCAATGCCATCGCAATCTGTCGTGGCCGAGCGATGCTCCGCGTTCGTTTGGCAGAGAGAAGATCGGCGACCCGAATCTTGAAATAGGTCGCGACAATCTTCTGGATGTTCTCGATCGTCACCTGCTTGTCTTGCGCAACCAGCATGTCCCGTAACACCACACGCGCGAACTCCATGTTGATCGGTGCCCCCATGAACTTTGAATTGGCGGCCAGCCTTCGCAACGCCCCTTCTAGCTCGCGGATATTCGAGCGCATCCTCTTGGCAACGAAAAACGCCACGTCCTCCGGCAACGTCACCTCCATCAGCGCGGCCTTGCTGTGCAGGATCGCAACCCGGGTTTCCAGGTCTGGTGGCTCGATTGCCACCGTCAGACCCCAGCCAAAGCGAGACTTGAGTCGCTCCTCGAGACCGGTGACCTCTTTCGGAAATCTGTCGCTGGACAAAACGATTTGTTGACGAGTTTCGAACAGCGCGTTGAAGGTATGAAAAAATTCCTCCTGCGACCGATCCTTATTACCAAAAAACTGCACGTCGTCGATCAGCAACGCATTCACACGCCGATACCGCTTCTTGAACTCGTCAATCTTGTTGTGTTGCAGCGAGCGAATCATGTCCGAAACGAATCGCTCCGAATGCACGTAAACCACCAACGCTCCAGGGTTGGTCTCCAGAATGATATTGCCGACCGCATGCATCAAATGCGTCTTACCCAGACCGACCCCTCCATAGATGAACAAGGGATTGTAGTCCCGGCCAGGGTGGCGCCCGATCTGCATCGACGCGGCCCGTGCAATCTGGTTCGATTTCCCCTCCACGAAGGTATCGAAACTGAAGTCACCATTCAGATTGCCCGCCGCCCGACGCTTGGCCAACGCCTCACCGGTACATGCCGCTGGCGTTCCGCCACTGACGCCGTGCGTGGATACCTCCGCCCCAGGCGACTTTGTTTCGGCTGGCTTTAGGGACCCGATCTCGAAACTCATCTGGTAGATGCGTCCCCCGCTGACCTGAGCGCACAGGGTCGTGATCCGCTTCTCGTAATGCTCCTTCACCCAATCCTTTACAAAACGATTGGGCGCATACAAGCGCATACAATCGCCCTCGTCCTGCGCCTGCAACGGCAGAATCCAAGTGTTGAACTCTTCCGACGTCAAATCCTCTTTCAGAAGGTTTGAACACTCTCCCCAAACCTGCACCATCGCGATCTAACCCCTCTATCAATCTCGGTGTCTATCGTCTCGCCTGCAGCTGCACCCGGCACCGCTCTCGTCGCGTCGCCATTCTTGACCCCGATACAAAACCAAGCGCCAGAGACAGCTGGCGAGCGCATCCGCCCGACGGGAAGATGGGCTCCAGTCTAGCCATGTACAGCCAAGTTATCCACAACCAGGAACGCGAACCGACAGGCTGTTTCCATTGACCTGCGTGCGATGCCACGATATGATTGTGGGTCTTTTTTCCAGGCGCTTGGCGACCTAAACGGCCGGGCGTCCGATTCACCCGTACATTCAATCAGTCCATCCTGGGAGTTCTGCCGTGAAACAGACCTTCAACCCGAGCCGCCTCAAGCGTGCTCGCACGCACGGATTCCGTGCGCGCTCTGCTACCCGAAACGGCCGCAAGGTACTCCAAGCCCGTCGCGCAAAAGGTCGCGCCCGACTAGCATCCTGAGCGGCTCAACACCGTCGTCCCCCGGCAGCGCGCCCAGTCCTGAGCGCCTGACGCGGCAACGACGCCTGCTGCGCGAGGTGCAATTTCGGCGTGTCTTTGCAGACCCTTACAAGTCTTCAGACCGTTATTTCTCGCTTTTGGCGCGAGTTCGATGTGCGGCCGAAGAGGTTATCGCCGCAACACCTCAAGCGCCGGGCGCGAGCTGGCACTCGGCACGGCTGGGTCTCGCCATCTCACGCAAGTGTGCCGCGAAGGCAGTCGACAGGAATCGCATCAAGCGGCTAGTTCGAGACAGCTTTCGACGCCACCGTTGGCCGGATTGTCCGCTTGACATCGTCGTCATGTGTCGGCCTCCCGCTCGCGACGCGGACCGGCGGCTCCTGCACAGCTCCCTGCAAAGGCATTGGACGAAACTTCGAGAGCTCGCATGCGTAGGCTCGCCTATTTAATGATTCGCGCTTACCAGCTGCTGGTTAGCCCGTTTCTTGGCAATCATTGCCGTTTCTATCCCAGTTGCTCGCAGTACGCCATCGAAGCCATCGATCGCTTCGGGGTTCTGCATGGCGGCTTCATGGCCTTGCGCCGACTGTCGCGTTGCCACCCCTGGCATCCCGGCGGCTTAGACCCCGTTCCCGACTCACGGAAATCCTGTGACCATGGATAATATCCGGCTCATGCTCGTCCTCTCCTTGGGCGCCGTTCTGTTCCTGATCTACCAGGCATGGATGCAGGACTATGGCCCTGCCCAGCGCCCCCCGACCGCCTACGAACAACCCAACACGAGCCCGCCAGCATCAAGTGACGCCGCGCCCGCAGACGCGCCCGACGCCCCGCCGGTTGCGGCGCCCACCGGCGCCGAACCCGAAATGGCTGGCACAGATGCGCACAACGTCGATCCAGCCGCGAGCCTGATCACGGTCGAGACGGATGTCGTGCGTGCCGAGATCTCTACCCAAGGCGGCACCATTCAGAGCATGTGGCTCAAGGATTACGCGGCCCGGGCCGAATTCCCCGAGGAAAAATTCCGCCTGCTCAAGCCGCAGCCGCCGAATATGTTCATCGCCCAATCCGGCCTGCTCGGTGGCGCCGAGGGCCAATTGCCAAATCACAAGTCGCTTTTCACCGCCGAGCAGCAGTCCTACTCCCTGGGGCCCGACGCCGGTTCGTTGACCGTGCAGTTGTCTTGGACCAACGATGCCGGCATCGAGGTCATTAAGCGCTACCGCTTCGAGCGCGGCAACTACCTCATCACCGCTGAACAAGAAGTCATCAATAACAGCCCAGAAGCCCTGGCCGTTCGCGACTACGACCAACTGCAACGCACGGAACTCTACGACCCGCAGAAGTCCAGCTTCATCCATACCTATACCGGCGCCGTCTACTACGGCCCCGAGACCAAGTACAAGAAAGAGTCGTTTGACGACATCACCAAGGCGCCGCTCGACCTCACTATCGTCGATGGCTGGGTCGCGATGATCCAGCACTACTTCATGGCCGCCTGGATACCGCCAAGACAACTCGAGCAGACCTTCTACACCAAGACTGTCGGCGGTGACCGTTACATCGTCGGCATGTATTCACCTGCGGTCACAGTGCCGACCGGCTCTTCTCACGCCTTCACTAGCGAGTTGTTCGCCGGTCCCAAATTACAGGATACGCTGGCGGAGATCGCTCCAGGACTCGAGTTGGCAGTCGACTACGGCTGGCTGACCATCCTCTCCGAACCGATCTACTGGTTGCTCAGTGCGATCCACTCCGTGGTCGGAAACTGGGGGTGGGCCATCATCATCCTCACCATCCTCATCAAGCTCGCCTTCTACAAGCTGTCGGAGACCAGCTACAAGTCGATGGCCAACATGCGCAAACTCGCCCCGCGGATGCAGGCGCTCAAGGATCGCTACGGCGACGACAAGGAACGCATGAACCAGGCGATGATGGAGATGTACAAGAAGGAGAAGATCAACCCGCTCGGCGGCTGCCTGCCAATTCTTGTACAGATACCGGTCTTCATCGCCCTGTACTGGGTGCTACTAGAGAGCGTCGAGCTCCGCCACGCTCCCTTCATTTTGTGGCTGGACAACCTGACGTCGCCGGACCCCTATTACGTGCTGCCGCTGATCATGGGCGTCTCAATGTTCGTTCAGCAAAAGCTCAATCCGCCACCGCCCGATCCGATCCAGGCCAAGATCATGATGGCGCTGCCGTTCGTGTTCACTGTCTTTTTCGCCTTCTTCCCGTCGGGCCTCGTGCTGTACTGGACTGTCAACAACCTGCTGTCCATAACCCAGCAATGGTACATTACCCGTCAGATCGAAAACGCCGAAGCGGCCAAACACCGCAACTGATCGGCCGAACACAACGCCTCGACGCGCTGCCCTGCTCCATTCAGGCAGGGCCCTTGCGACAAACCCCGTGACCCAACGCGACAGCATCGCCGCAGTGGCCACCGCACCCGGCCGCGGCGGCATCGGCATCGTCCGGGTCTCGGGTCCGGCGGTTCGACAGATGGCCAAAACGCTGCTCGGCCAGCTGCCGCGACCGCGCCACGCCGTCTATTGTGCCTTCGCCGACGCCACTGGCGAGACCATCGACAGCGGCGTCGCGCTGTTCTTTTCCGGACCCCACTCCTTCACCGGCGAAGACGTCCTGGAACTCCAAGGCCACGGTGGCCCGGTCGTGCTCGACCTCCTGCTGGGGCGCGTCCTCGATCTCGGCGCCCGTGCCGCCCGCCCTGGTGAATTCAGCGAACGCGCCTTCCTCGCGGGCCGCATCGATCTGGCCCAGGCCGAGGCCATCGCCGATCTCATCGACAGTACCACCGCGGTCCAAGCCCGGCTCGCCGCCCGCACCCTGCGTGGCGCCCTGTCTCAGCGGGTCCAGAACCTGCTCGACGCCCTGACCCGACTGCGTGCCTTTGTCGAGGCCGGCCTCGACTTTCCGGACGAGGATATCGACTTCCTCGCCGACTCCAGCGTCCACCACGACCTCGGCCACTTGGTCCAACAGACCCAAACCCTGCTCGATGACGCCCATCGCGGCGAACGCGTCCGCGACGGTCTCACCATCGTCATCGCCGGCGCCCCCAACGCCGGCAAATCTAGCCTACTCAACGCCCTCTCCGGCAACGACGTTGCCATCGTCACACCTATCCCCGGTACCACCCGCGACCTGCTGCGCTCGGATATCCAGCTCGACGGCCTACCCCTCCATATCGTCGATACCGCCGGCCTGCGTGACTCAGTCGACCCCATTGAAAAAGAAGGCATCCGCCGAGCACGCGCCGAGATCGAGCAAGCCGATCGCGTCCTGTGGATTATCGACGACGGCGCCGATCCACAGGACGCAGCCCTCGACCGCAGACGTCTCCCGGCGGGCCTTGCAGTCACGCTGCTACGCAACAAAATCGATCTCAGCGGACGGGTGCCAGGCGTCCACGCCAAACCGGACGGCACCACCGAGATCGCCTGTTCCATGCGCACCGGCGCCGGCCTGACCGCATTGCGCGAACACCTGAAGGCCTGCGCCGGCTACCGCGCTGACGACGGCGGGGCCTTCAGCGCTCGCCGCCGACATCTCGACGCCCTCCGCCGCACCCACACCCACCTATCCGCCGCACTCGCCGCACTCCAACTCACCGCCGCCCCCGAATTGATGGCAGAAGACCTGCGCCAGGCCCAACACAGCCTCGGCGAGATCACCGGGGTATTCACATCCGACGACCTACTCGGTCGCATTTTTGGCGAATTCTGCATCGGAAAATGAGAGCAACGTAGCGCAGTCAGTTCGTCGGTCTGACGTGGAGCCTCGCTAGACACAGGTGTTTTCTGTCACCTAACGACTTGGCGGCGCCATAAATTCCGGTCCGACGGGATCGGTCACATGCTTGCGAACGATGTGGTCAATGGCGTCGAGCGCCTCGCGGTCGAGGCTCCATCCATCGATGATATTGACCGGCTCCATTTGCTCGGGCCGGCGCGCGCCCCAGAGGGCAACGCTATGGCCGGGTTGGTCGAGTAACCAGCGCAGGGCCAGCGCCATCACGTCCTTGCCGTAGCGCTCCCGGGCGAAAAGATCGAGCGCGTCAACTGCGGCCAGGTACTGTTCGAAGCGCGGCTGCTGGAACTTCGGGTCGCTCTGGCGCAGGTCGTCGCCGTCGAATTGCCGCTCGCGGGTCATCTTGCCGCTGAGCAGTCCCCGGCAGAGCGCGCCATAGGTCAGCGTCCCGATGCCGTGGCGCGCGCAATAGGGCAGCACGGCATCCCCCGCCTCGCGCTCGAAGAGGTTATACGGGGGTTGATTGGCGTGCAGTGGCGCGGTCGCGCGGAACGCATCCATCTGCTCCGGAGAGAAATTCGAGACGCCGATCGCGCGGATCTTGCCCGCGCGGAAGAGGTCGTCCATGGCGCGCGCGGTCTCCTCCATCGGCGTTTTCGGGTCCGGCCAATGGACTTGATAGAGGTCGATGCGGTCGGTGCATAGCCGGCGCAGTGAATCCTCAACCTCGCGTTCGATGCGCGCGCGCGTCGCCTCGCGCCAGACCTTGGTTTCGTCGTCGGACCAGTTCAGCGCACATTTGGTCGCGAGCACCACCTTGTCGCGCAGCCCGTGGCGGGCGATGGCCTTGCCGATGATCTCCTCGGAGCGGCCCATACCGTAGACCGCCGCCGTGTCGATCAAAGTCACGCCGAGCTCGACCGCATGGCGGATGGTTTCGATGGAGGTCTCCTCGTCCGTGCCGCCCCACATCCAACCGCCGATGGCCCATGTGCCCAGTCCGATACGGGAGACGTTCAGATCACTGCCGCCTAGATTGGTGTATTCCATAGTTTCTCCTGTGTGTATATCGGACAGGTGCGAGTTTCGAGGTGCGAGCTTCTAGGAATTTGTGATCGTCACCGTATCACCGATCATAAATTGATTCCTCTTTAACGCGGCTGTCGCGCTCGCCGAAGGTCTTTTTTTGGGGGATGAAAGAACCAAGCCTACTCCTGGGTCTTTAGCTGTGATGACCGCACAGCGGGTTCGCAAATCCGAGACGCCTCCGAGGCTACCCGCCCCGGCCATCACCCTAAATCGCAACGGGATGCGGCGCTCCGAGGCCGCACCCCGAACCGCGGCGTTCAACTTACTTCAGGACCGAAATCATGACCAAAAAGACAATGACCCCCGCTGCCGCCCTCGTCGGTGCTGCACTTGTCGGCAGCCTCGGCACCGTCGGCCTCGCGCAGGCCGCTGGCAACCCCTTTGCCGCCCAGCCTCTCGACGCGGGCTATCTGCAACTCGCCGAGGCAGGCACCGAGGGCAAGTGCGGGGAAGGCAAGTGTGGCGCCGACAAGGAGAAGGACGGCAAATCCGGCGCCGACAAGGAAAAGGAAGGCAAGTGCGGCGAAGGTCAATGCGGCGCCGATAAGGCGAAGTAAAGGCGATACGGGGACGCAGTAGCGCCACGGCCCCGCTTGACTTCGACACGGCGGATCGTGCTTGCGCGCTCCGCCGCGCGCGTTGACGCCGAGTCCTGCAACGGCGCGATGCGCGTGAGTAGACCTTCGCCCGAGAGCGGGATGCCGTCGCGCCGCGGCGGCATCGGCATACCAATGACCTTGAGCCGATAGGCCAGATCTTCGCGAACGCGCTAAGCCGCAGCCTCTTCGAGCCGATCCCGGCCTCTCGCAGCTCCGGGGCCATTTCTGCTCACTGTACTTCGGGAATCCGAAATCAACGGCTGTGAGCAGAGGAAGCAGGCGCCAACCACGCTGAATTCAGCGGGATGGGAAAGGCAGCGGGACCTGCAGAACCAGCGTCTCTGGGGCGAGGCATATGGCTTCGCTGCAGGCCTGAAGACGCAGCTCGAAGGGTAGCCAGGCGCGTGGATCCTCGCTGACATCGGCCCGCTGTTTCGGCTTTGGCTCGAGCGTCGCATCGATCCGGACCCGGCCTTGGTAGACCGCCAGCGGCGCGCGCTGGAAGCCGAGCCGCAAGACCTCGGGCGGCGGGTAGCTGGGTGCCGCCATCCGTCGGTCTGCACGATCTCCGCGCATGCGCAGGGTCGTTGCAATGAGCTCGTGCTGAAGCGGTCGGTGGGCATTGACGTGCCAACCCGGTTGCATGGTGAGATCGATGACCAGGGTGACGCGGCCGTCGTCACCCGGGGTGTTTGGGGCGCTGATGCGGGCGTCGGCGCGCACGGCGCCCCGTGCCGCGAATTGACGGGGCCCGGTGTCGCCGTGGCGCATCAGGTTCAGTGCCGTCAGTAGCGACGGAAAGGCGCTCGGGGCCCGCGCGATCAGGCCCGATGTGCTCGCCAACAGGTCAGTCGCGTGCCGTTCGTACGCGAGCTCATCGGTACGCCGGGCCAGCTCCGCCAACAGTTGCAGCGCCGCCGAGGTGGCAGACGGCATGACCCCGTCGGTGACATCCTTCGGCCGCGCCATCAGCGGCGTCTCCCCGGCGGCCTCGCCCATGAAGAGACCGCCTTCGCCGCGATCGGCAAAGTGCTCCCAAAGCGCATCGGCCATCTCGCTGGCGCGCGTCAACCAGCGCTGCTCGCCGGTGGCGTCATAGAGCGCAACCATTCCCTGTCCGAGAAAGGCATAGTCCTCCAGAAGCCCCCGCTGAGCGGTGCGTCCGTCGAGATAGACGCGATTGATCCGACCCGGCGCCGGACGCTGCTCGGTCCAGAGCAGCTCCGCGGCGCGTTCTGCGGCGCTCAGATAGCGCGGCTCGTCGAAGGCCTCGGCGGCCTCTGCGAGTGCGGCAATCATCATGCCGTTCCAGGCGGTGAGGATCTTTTCGTCGCGATGCGGGTGCGGGCGCCCCTCGCGCTGTTGGTAGAGCCGCTGATTAATGGCGTCCAAGCGTTGCCAAAGCTCGGCCGAGGACAAGCCGCGCGCCTCGGCGAACGCATCCGGCGCGGTCGCCAGATGCAGGATGTTCCGGCCCTCGAAGTTGCCGAATTCGGTCACCCCGTAGAGGGCGATGGCGAACTCGGCGTCCTCGGGCGACAGCACGGACCTCAGTTCGTCCGGTGTCCAGAGAAAGAACAGCCCTTCCTCACCCTCGCTCTCGGCATCGGTGGCGGAATAGAAACCACCCGCCGGGGAGGCCAGATCGCGCAGCACGAAGTCCAGCGTGCGCCGGGCCACGCGTGCCAGCTCCGAGTCGCCGGTCAGGCGCCAGCCGGCCAGATACACGCGCGCGAGCTGCGCCTGATCATAGAGCATCTTCTCGAAGTGAGGCACCAGCCAGTCGTTGTCGATGGCGTAGCGATGGAAGCCGCCGCCGACCTGGTCGTGGATGCCGCCGCGCGCCATGCTCTGCAGCGTGAACACGGTCGCCGTCAGCGCGGCTCGATCGTCCCGGCGCAGCGCTTGATCGAGCAACAGCGCGAGCCGCGGCGCCTGCGGGAACTTGGGGGCGTGACCGAACCCGCCCTGCAGATCGTCATGCTGCTCGAGCAGACTTGCGACGGCCTGATCGACGATCCGGTCTCCGAGCTCGGCGGCTTGTGCCTCGGCCGCGAGCGCAGCGGCAACAGCGGCGGCGATCTCGGCCGCCCGGGCGCGCATCTGTTCCGGCCGCTCTTGCCACAGGGTGTTTAAGCGTTGCAACAGTGCGCTGAAGTCGTCGGGCGGAAAGTAGGTCCCGGCGACGATGGTCTTGCCCTGCGGCGTGAGGATGCTCGACATCGGCCAGCCGCCGCTGCCGGTGAGCAGTTGCACGGCGGTCATGTACACCTGATCGATGTCGGGGCGGACCTCCCGATCGACCTTGATCGCCACGAAATGCCTGTTCAACAGCTCGGCGATGGCGCTGTTCTCGAAGCTCTCGCGCTCCATCACATGGCACCAGTGGCAGGTCGAGTAGCCGATGGAGAGAAACACCGGTTTGTGCTCGCGGCGGGCGCGCTCGAACGCCTCCGGCCCCCAGGCATACCAGTCCACCGGATTGTGGGCATGCTGAATCAGGTAGGGCGAATCCTCCAGGATCAGTCGGTTGGTGTAGCGAGGCCTGCCATCGGGCAGCAGGTGCTCGGTGCGCGGGCGGTAGTCCGGTCCCTTGGCCGCAAGCGCCGCCGCGAGCCGACGTTGCAGCTCGGGCGGGTGGGTTGTCGAGACGTCTTCCGCCGCATGCGCGCCGTCAGGGCCCTCGGCGCCGGCGCCGAGTACCTGCGCGGTGGTCAGGCAGAGCAGCAGGGAAAGGCCGACGAGCAGACGGTTCATGGGCGTTCCTCGGGGTTAGGGCGAGTTGATTGCCTGCCGGACAGGCGCAATCGGCGGTGTCTCGATCCGGACGGTTGACGGCAAGGTGGCATCGCAGCATGTTGTCAATGAAAGCACCGTTGACTCAAAGGGTTCTTGGTGTGTAGCGTTGGCGTCGATTCGAGGTTGTCCTCCAGCCGGACAGCCGACTCGATCGCCTAGCCGCTGCATCGCTTGGCTCACCCACATCCTCTGCCACGGTGACCGACATGCGGAACACCATCGTCAGCGGGTTCTTAGACCGCCGCTCCGTCTGGTTATTCCTGATTCTATTGCCGAGCGTGACGATGGCGGCCGATGAACAGGCTTCGCCGGGGTCGATCGGCGAAGGCTCGCAGGCGTTATCCTCGGGAACCGTCGTCGACGCCTCGATCAGGCCGCTACGCGACGCGCTCTCACCGCTGATCGAGTCTGCGCAGGAACGTTTTGGCATTCCGGGGCTCAGCGTCGTGCTGGTCCGTGGAGAGCACATCCTCTGGGCGGAAGGGTTCGGCGTCGTTGATCGGCAACGGGGCATCCACGCCGGTGCTGGCACGCGCTATCGCGTCGGCTCGCTCGCCAAGCCCTTCACCGCGCTCGCCGTGCTCGGACTCCAGGCGTCCGGCAAGATCGATATCGATCAGCCGCTCAGCGCCTACCTCGAGGGCTTTAGGCTCCGCCGTCACTTCAGCGCCGCGGCCGACCCGATCACGGTGCGCAGCGTGCTCACCCATCATGCCGGGCTGCCGTCCGACCTCAACAAGGGCCTGTGGTCGGCGACCCCGTTCACCGATGTGGTGACGCGGCTAAAAGACGAGTATGCGGCATTTCCGCCGAACCTCGTATTCAGCTATTCGAACGTCGGATACAGCCTCTTGGGCCACCTGGTCCAAGAGGTGAGCGGCAAGCCCTTTGAACGTTATGTCACCGAGCAGCTGTTTCGCCCGCTCGGCATGACCGACACCCGGTTCGCAGCCATGCCTTCGCCGCGCGGGTCGCTCGCGGTCGGACACAAGGCCGGGCAAGTGATGACACTGCTGCCGATTCGTGATCTGCCGTCGCAAGGTCTGGAGACCACCGCCACCGACCTGGGGCGATTCATCAGCCTGCTGTTGTGCGGCGGCGCGCGCGATGGCCGACAACTTCTGGCACCAGATCTGATCGAGACAATGATGGAGCCGCAGAACGACGACATCGCGCTCGATCTGGACGTGACCAACGGGCTCGGCTGGTTTCTGGAAGACGGCACCATCCCCGGCGCCGGGCGGGTCGTGCGTCACGGCGGCGCAACCCTTGCTTACACCGCGGACTTGGTGATGTTGCCGGAGGAGGGTCTCGGCATCGCGGTGCTGGCCAACGCGGGCGGCGCCCGCAGCGTGGTCGCGCAACTGGCCCAGGCGGTGCTGTCGCAATCGCTGAAAATGATGCCGGAGCCGCTGCCGCCCGATCTGCTGCTGGCTGCTGACGACAAGCACCCGCAAGCAAAGGCGATGATCGACAGCGAGGGTCGCTATGCGACGGATTTCGGTTTGCTCTCGATCCGCACCGAAGACGCCAAGCTATGTGCCTGCATGACCGGCGAAACGCTCGATCTGATTGCCTCGCCACAGGGCTGGCTCGATGTCAGCACCACGGTCGAAGTGGGCGCAATGGCGCCAGCGAGCCGCCCGCTTACCCAGATGCGCTTCCAGACGCGCCGGATTGGCGATCGCGATGTCGTGATCGCCGACACGGGCGATGGTGAAGTCGTGCTCGGCGAGAAGATCCCGCCGGAGCCTGTCCCCGACACCTGGCTGGCTCGGCTCGGGCGCTACCGAGTCGTCAATCAGGACCCTGGCTTCCCGGTCCAGGACCTGGAGCTCAAGCTGAACCAGGGTCAGGTCTGCATGAGCTACCGCATGCCGATGCTCTCTAGCGACCGTATTCAGGTGCCACTGCGGGCCATTTCCGATGATCAGGCCATCCTGTTGGGACTGGGCCGCACCCGTGGGGACACGGTGCGGTTCGAGGAGCACGATGGACAGGCTCTGCTTCGCTACTCCGGCTATCTAGCGGAGCCAGAGGCCGATCAAACTGAAGGGCCGACTGCGGCCCCGTGAAGAAGGAGGCGCTCGAGAGCGCACAGGAGCGAGTCTTGCATTGGCTGGTGGCGCTCGCCGACGATGGCCAACGCGTTGACCATGCTGTTAGCGCAGACGTTCATCTTGCCGCTCGCCCGCTGCTCTGCATGCGCAGGCAAAAACATTCAACCGGTTGATGGATATACACCCCCGGATCTGCCAGTATCGGTCTCACCAGGCCATCCCGGTAGTCGGAGGCACCCCTTGGACAGCTTCATCCAAAACCACGAGACGACGATCCGCCTCGTGTTCTTTTTCGGCGTCTTCGCGCTCATGGCGTTTTGGGAAGTTCGCGCGCCAAGACGTGCGCTAACCCTGACCCGGCTGCAACGCTGGACCAGCAACCTTGGCCTGGTCGTCCTGAATACGCTCGTACTGCGTATCCTGTTTCCCGCGGCGGCGGTCGGGATGGGGCTGTTCACGACTGCGCAGGGCTGGGGGCTGTTGAACGCGATCGCACTCCCGAACTGGCTTGCGGTGCTGGTGGCCGTCGTCGCGCTCGACTTCGTGATCTGGGTGCAGCACGTGCTGTTTCATGCCGTGCCTGGGCTGTGGCGGCTCCATCGGGTCCATCATGCCGACCTGGATTACGACCTCACAACGGGCGCGCGTTTTCACCCGATCGAGATCGTCCTCTCGATGCTGATCAAGTTCGCGACTATCGCCGCCCTCGGTCCGCCGGTGGTGGCCGTCATCCTCTTCGAGGTGATCCTCAACGGCATGGCCATGTTCAATCATGCCAACGTGCGTCTCCCGCTCGGCGTCGACCGCGTCTTACGCTGGTTCGTCGTCACACCCGACATGCACCGTGTCCATCACTCGATCGACGACGACGAGACCAACTCCAACTTCGGCTTCAACCTGCCCTGGTGGGATCGCCTACTCGGCACCTACCGAGACCAGCCGCGCGCCGGCCACGAAGGCATGACCATCGGGATTCGCGACCACCGCGATCCGCACCGGGTCGATCGGCTCGACGGGATGCTGGTGCTGCCCTTTATCGGAAAGGTGGCCGACTATGCGATCAATCGACGAAGCTGGGCGGATCAGCCGCCGGACACACGGCCCTGAATAGTTCCTCTATTCCACCGAATGGTAACGCAGCTGGGCGCCGTGAGGCGTGCCGTGGCGGCCGTCGCGACGCCGACCCAGCGGGAGACCAGCGCCGTTCGTCTGAATCGCAATGCGTACAGGCCGTCGCATGAACTCCAAAGCGGTCTGCTGCTCGTTCTGAGTTCATGGTTCGTTCTTCGTGATCTCGTCGGTATCGGGTCCCGTTAACTTGCGAGCCGGCTCGTTGACCGGATAGCCGAGACAATGCGCGAGTGCCAGCCGGCTGTGCCGGGCGAGAAAATCGCGTGAGAGGCGGCGCTCGTTGAACAGAAGTTGCTGGCTCGTCGCCTGGTCGAGGTAGAGCATGTCGTCCGGTCCGGGATCGAAGGGCCGGCGGCTGATGCGGGCAATACGCCCCAGATTCAGACCGCGCCCATCGTCGAGCAAGATCAAGTGCGGGGTGAGTCCTCGAGCCGGATCCGGGCGTGGAAAGTCGACGAGCCCGAGCAGCACGTAAGGTGTTCCGTTGACATGGACACCGAGGTGGATGGCGCTCTCCACCACTTCCACCAGGTAGATCGTTTCCCCGATGGCGCTGCGTAGATCCTCAACCTGGCGATGGTAGTTGGCGGACGGCCAAAGGTCTTCGTTCGTCGCATCGGGCGTGTCGCCGGGTTGCTCGGCGTTCGCGGTCGAGTCGGTTGCCATGATCGGCCCTAACGTCTCGTGTCTGATGGGGCTTTGGATCAGACGATCCTCATCGGGTAGCTCGTCGAAACTCCTTCAACCCATCGGCCGCCTCCCAAGGGCTGGCTCCGATTTGTCGGATGTTCTGAACGGCGTCCCTGGCATCCGTGACGCTCGACCTCTTGGCCTGGGTGGGTGCTGCGATGGGTGCGGCGTTCGACGTGACTTCTGGGTCAAGGTGCGATCTTCCAATCAAGCGAATGCGTAACTGTACTGCGTTGCGCGAAAGCAAACAAGTGAAGGTCGGCCCGTATTGCCGATCTGTCGCTCGCCGACAGCGCTGGATCGGTCGCTAAGCGACGGGTTCTCGGTCCCTCTTTATTGACTAGTCTTAGATTAAGAATAAGGACAGTAATCAGTGTTGTGGACAAGCCAAGATACGGGATAAATTGTAATTAAATCAGTATATTAAAGATTTTTTAGGCAGTGATTAAAGGCACCTAAGTCTTGTGCATAGAATGTTGATCGTTATTGCCGTTAAAACGATGCACCGTTTTTCAACAATCTCAATAGCCTTGTTACCAACAACTTGTTCTCCTAACCGAAAGCGCAGTGCGCGGCGACTTTTTTTGCGGCAGTGAGGAGACCGAGATATCTCTTCGAGGCAGCGGCACACCGTGCTCGGTTTGGAGGGAAGACGAACGGTTCTGGCAATCGATGGCGACCGATTCGCGCCGGAAGCCTGGTCGCGCTGGCGAGTTGGTTTCGAACTGATGGTCAGGTTTCGGCGGGATTCGCGCTGACGTTATCTTTACTAGTCTTAGAATTCAAGATAATAGTAATAACAAGCCTGGTGGATAATTCAGATTCTGCTATTAACTCCCTATTTTTCAAAAATATGGATATTTTTCAAACTGTGCACGGGAGGGGCCGTTTACTGTGGATAAGCAGTGGATAGAAGCGGGTCTGAAAACTATCCACAGATCATCCACAGGCTGGATGCCTTGGTTAATAACTGCTTGTTGGCCTGGAGTGGGGCAGGGTTTGGCGGCGTGGTGCGGCGTATCGTTAGGGGTTGCTCTCTGTAGGGGGGTGACGCCGGGGCTTGAACGCCTGTACGCGCCGTCGCAGCTGGTCTCGCTCGGCGTTGCCGCCGATCCCGGCGTAGCGCAGGCGCAGATAGCGCCCGACGATGTCGTCGATGCTGGGTTGCAGGTCGGGACGCTGCTCGACGATGCGGTCGCGATGATCCACTGGCCCCTCCCCGGATCGGCGCCGGAGCCCGAGCGGCGTCAGCTTGCGTAGAAACCGCAGATAGGCCAACGTTTCCGGGTCGCGCACGCGAGGCCGCTGGTGAAGCGCGAGGCTCCAGGCCAACATCACGACAGCGGCGGCGATGGTCATCAGCAGCACCAGGCCGTAGTCGCGGAGATGGCCTAGACCAAGGGCGTCGAGCAGGCGCTGTTGCTTGTTGCGGGAAAATCCGACCACCCACTGGCGCCAGCCGGAGTTCAGGGCGTCGGCGAGCAGGTGTGCCTGATAGAACAGGTCGCCGATGACGCCCTGATCGTCGATGCGAAAGCGCACCGGTGCGCCGGCGCCCATGGCCCGCATCCGCGAATCGGCGTCGACCCGCGCGGGGTTGACGTAGGCGGTGGGGTCGACACGGACCCAACCGCGGCCCTCCAACCAGACCTCATTCCAGGCATGGGCGTCGGATTGCCGAATCAGGTAGTCGCCGCTGAGCGGGTTGTATTCCCCGCCCAGGTAGCCGAGCACGATGCGCGCGGGGATGTCGGCGATGCGCATCAGCAGCGCGAAGCTGCCGGCGTAGTGTTCGCAAAAGCCGCTACGTGCATCGAACAGGAAGGCATCCATGGGGTTCGGACCCAGGTCCGGCGGCAACAGGGTGTAGTAGAACTCCTGCTGATTGAAATGACTCAGTGCGCGCTGGACGACCTGATCGGGAGTCGCGCCATCGGCAAGCCAGTCGGCGACCAATGCCCGCATACGCGGGGTGATATTGCCCGGCAGCGCGGTCGCCGCGGCCTCCTCGACCAGGCTGAGTCCCTCGGTGCGATAGTTCAGCGCCGAGCGCATGCGGTAGAAACGCAGATCTTCCACGGCGCGCGCCGCGACCACCTGAAAATCGTCGGTGAGTCGGGCGTCGTTGGGGACCTGAGTGGGCATGTCCAGGCCGATGAGCCAACGCTGATCGGTGGGTTCCAACACCACGCTGTAGCCGATGTCGTCGCCGATGGGCTGCACCCGGGTCTCGGCATCCGCGAACTCGTCCGGCCGCGCCGGTGTCCACCGGCGACCGTTGGTGTGCCAGACGACGATACCCCGCCAGTATAGGCCCTCCGCGGGGATATCCGGCGGTTGGTCAAAGCGCACGCGCAGCGCATCTTCGCCGGAGACCACGAGATCCCGCACGGAGCCGGGTTCCAGCCAGTCTTGCAGTCCGGTGATGGCAAACTCGTTCTCCAGACCAAGATTCCACAACGGGCCGCTGAGTCGCGGGAAGAACAGGAACAGCACCACCGCTAGCGGCAACGCCTGTAACGTGATGATGCCGGCGACCCGCCCTGCCCGCTGCAGCCGTGGCCATGGCGTCTTCAAGGCAGGGGTGTTGGTGATGTCGTAGAGCAGCGCCAGGTTGGCGAACAGCAACAGCGTCATGAACAGCGTCAGCAGCGCAGACTCGTTGAACAGGAACTGCACCACGAGTAGAAAGCCGAAGAGCAACAGCAACACGCGCAGGTCGCGCAGGGCGCGCACCTCCAACAGCTTCAGGGCCATCATGGTCAGCAACAGCGCCGTGCCGGGGCTTTGTCCGGCGACGCCGCGGTAGGCGTCGATAACGTTGAGCAAGCCCGCCAACGTCACGAAACCGAGCATCCAAGGCCCAGGGCGTAAGGTTGGCCAGCGGATGCTGAGCAGCCGGAGCGCAAAGACGGCGCCGATGAACAGCCCAACCTGAGGTTCCAGCTCCAGCAACAGCGGCGCAAAGCACAGCCCAAGCAGCAGCGTGACGCCAAGCAACTGCCAGGTGTCCGGCGGTGGCGACGTTGAAGCGGCGCGCGGCGGTTTACCCTGCCCTGCCTTCAGCCCCGGCCTGGCAGGTCCGATCGCGAGTCGCCCGATCGCAAGTTGTCTGATCGCGAGTCGTTGGGCCTTGCGCTGCCAGTGCCTGGTCCAGTTAGCCATCGCCGGAGAACCTCGCTAGTGCCTCCAAACAGCGGTGTTTGTGGGTCTCGCCCCGATCATGGTCGATGTCCACGCCGGGCAAGCGCAGGCCATAGCGCATGGCCTGGGCGTGGGCGTCGAGGATCTGCCTGGTCAGGATGCCGAGCCGCGCTTCGTCGTCGTGCGCTCGGACCTGGTGCCAGTCGATCAGCACGTTGGAGGCCCGATCGCCTCCGAATTGCTTGACCACCAGTCCACGTTGTCGCGCGAGCGCCTTCCAATCGATCCGCCGCGGCGAATCGCCGGGGCGATAGGTCCGTGGGCCGATGTAATCGTCGGCGCCGCTGCCGAGATCGCCCCTCCCCCGATGCTCGGCCACATCCACCCTGCCCGGCGCTGGCGCCCGCGGTGCCGGTGCCGGATAGACCAGTACCGTCGCGGTGAGCGGTACGCGGGTCCAGGCGCGAAACAGTCCGAACGGGTATCGGGTCCCGATCTCAACGGCGTCGAGTGCGAGCTCCCCGCGCCGCGCGGCCGTCTTGCGGACCTGCACTTGCGCATGACCCATCGGGGCCAGTGCGATGTTGCCGCCGTCGCGCAACTGAAGTCCGGCTCGGGGCCGGCCACCCGCTTCCTCGATGGTGACGGGAAAGCGAGCGGTCTGGCCGGGAAAGACCGGAGCCCCGTCGCGTGCCGCGAGGCGCAGCTTCAGCAGATGAAACCAGCAGTGATGCATGCTGACAATGGCCGCAGAGGTCATCGCGAAGGTCAGAAATAGCGCCAGGTTGTTTTGATAATTCAAAGAGCCCAGCAGCATGGCGAGCAGCACCAGGGCATAGCCCACGCCCGCGCCCGTGGGCAGGATGTAGACGCGATGCGGATTGGTCGCCGCTGCGGTGGTGGTGGTTGCCGCGCGCGGGGGCTGGACACGTCGAACGAGGGCGCGTATCCGAGACGTCGCCGGTGTTTGCCAGCCCAACCTGGCCTTGAGCGCGTTCAGTGCCGGAAGCGATCGGCCAAGGCGCCGGGCGAGGGGCCGGGCGGACATCAGGGGACCGGCACCGCCGAGAGGATGTAATTGGCGATCTCGGCGTGGCCGTTGGGGCTGTCGTCGTTTCCGCTGATGAGCCGATGGCTGACCACCGCCGGCAGCACCGTGCGCACGTCCTCCGGCAACAGGTATGCACGGCCAGCCATCAGTGCCCAGGCCTTGGCGGCGCGTACCAGCGCGAGTCCGGCGCGGGGGGAGAGACCGTGCTGGAAGCGCTCGCTGGTGCGTGTGAAGCTCAACACAGCGTGCACATAGTCGATGATCGCCGGGGCAGCGTGTACCAGTTCGGCCTGTTTCTGTGCGACGATTAGCGCCCGCGGGCCAAGCACCGGAGCCAGTTCAGCCAGCAGGTGGCGGCGATCGGTACCTGCTAACAACGCCTTCTCCTGCTCAGCCGCTGGGTAGCCGAGCGCGATGCGCATCAGGAACCGATCCAATTGCGATTCCGGCAGCGGATAGGTGCCGATCTGATAGGTTGGGTTTTGCGTGGCGATGACGAAGAAGGGTTCTGGCAGCGCGCGCGTCTCGCCCTCTGCGGTGACCTGGCGTTCTTCCATGGCCTCCAACAGAGCGCTCTGGGCCTTTGGCGTTGCGCGGTTGATCTCATCCGCGAGCAAGAGCTGCGAGAAGACCGGCCCCTGATGGAAGCGAAAACGCTCGCCGCCGCGCTCGTAGACCGAGACACCGATGATGTCCGCCGGTAGCATGTCGCTGGTGAATTGCACCCGCGCGTAATGCAGCCCAAGCAGGCGTGCGAGCAAATGGGCCAGCGTGGTCTTGCCGACACCCGGTACGTCTTCGATCAACAAATGCCCGCCCGCTAGGATGCAGGTCAACGCGAGCCGCAGCTCCGCGCTCTTGCCCAGGATCACCGCATCGGCGGCCTCGAGCACGGCGGACAGCGGGCTGGTTGAAATGGCCTCGCGAAGTGTCGAAAGCATTTAGATTCTCCGATCATGCCCCGGCACGTTGAGCGCGACCGGCCCAGGCGTTGCGTCGTCGCGGCGAAACCAGCGATCCGCCAATCGCCTAACCGGACGCCCTTGGCCTATTATATGGGGCTAAATCAGGAGAGAGTTGGGACCATGTTGGCAGAACGGCAGTATGACGTGATCGTAGTGGGCGGCGGCCATGCCGGCACCGAGGCCGCCCTGGCGGCGGCACGCTGCGGCGCGCGCACGCTACTGCTGACGCACAACATCGAGACCATCGGCCAGATGAGCTGCAACCCGGCCATCGGCGGTATCGGCAAAGGTCACCTGGTGAAAGAGATCGACGCCCTTGGCGGCTTGATGGCGTGGGCGGCGGATCGCGCGGGCATCCATTTTCGCGTCCTAAATCGGCGCAAGGGGCCGGCCGTGCGCGCCACCCGAGCCCAGGCGGACCGGATTCTGTATAAGACTGCCGTGCGCGAGTCGGTGGAGGCAGCGCCGAACCTGCACCTGTTTCAGCAGGCGGCGGACGACTTGATCCTGGAAGCCGGCGCCGATGGCGGGCGCGTCGCCGGCGTGCGCACGCAGATGGGGCTCGAGTTTCGCGCCCACGCGGTCGTGCTCACCGTGGGCACCTTTCTCGGCGGGCGCATCCATATCGGTCTGAGCAATGATCGTGGTGGGCGCGCCGGTGATCCGCCGTCCATCGCGCTGGCCGATAGGCTGCGTGAGCTGCCCTTCAACGTGGCCCGCCTAAAGACCGGCACGCCACCGCGAATCGCTGCGCGCAGCATCGACTACTCCGTGCTCGAAGCGCAGCCCGGCGACGACCCGGTGCCAGTGTTCTCGTACCTCGGAAGCGCGGACGAGCACCCGCGCCAGGTCTGCTGTCATATCGCCCGCACCACCGAGCAGACCCACGCCATCATCCGCGGCGGTCTGTCGCGCTCGCCGATGTACAGCGGCGTCATCGAGGGTGTCGGTCCGCGCTACTGTCCGTCTATCGAGGACAAGGTCGTACGCTTTGCCGACAAGACCTCGCATCAGATCTTCGTCGAGCCCGAGGGCCTGACTAGTGCCGAGGTCTATCCCAACGGCATTTCCACCAGTCTGCCCTACGACGTGCAGGAAGCCTTGGTGCGCTCGATTCCGGGTTTCGAGCAGGCCCATCTGACCCGGCCTGGATATGCCATCGAATACGACTTCTTCGATCCACGCGACCTGGCGCCGACGTTGGAGACCCACTGCGTGCCGGGCCTGTTCTTCGCCGGCCAGATCAACGGCACCACCGGCTACGAGGAGGCAGCGGCCCAAGGGCTGCTGGCCGGCGTCAACGCCGCGCGCCAGGCGCGGGGACTTGAGCCCTGGTCGCCGCGCCGCGATGAGGCCTACATCGGCGTGCTGGTGGACGACCTGATCACGCGCGGCACCAGCGAGCCCTATCGCATGTTCACAAGCCGCGCCGAGTACCGGCTGTTGTTGCGCGAAGACAACGCCGATCTGCGCCTGACCGAGACCGGACGCCGACTCGGATTAGTCGATGACGAACGCTGGCAGCGCTTCGAGGCCAAGCGCGAGGCCATTGAGCAGGAGCGCCAGCGGTTGAGCGGCTGGCTGGTGCGTCCCAATACCGAGACCGCGGAACGGATCGAGCAGGCCACCGGGGAGCAGATCCGCCGCGAGGTACGCGCCCTGGACCTGCTGGCGCGGCCGGGCGTCTGCTATGCCGCGCTGGTGGATGGCGCCGGCATAGCGCTGACCAACGGCGGCGATGCGCCCAGCGACCGGGCCGATGCAGCGGTCGCCGAGCAATTGGAGATTCAGGCCAAGTACGCCGGTTACGTCGAGCGTCAGCGCGACGAGATCGAGCGTCAGCGCGGGCACGAGGCGCAGGCCTTGCCCGCGGACTTCGACTACGCCAACGTGCGTGGCCTGTCCGCCGAGGTGATGGAGAAGTTTCAGCGCGTGCGCCCAGCGACCATCGGCCAGGCCGCACGCATTCCGGGGGTGACGCCGGCCGCCGTCTCGTTGCTGCTGATCCATCTCGCGCGCCACAAGCGGCTCGAGCAATTGAGTGCCTGATGCCAGACATCCGATCGCCATCGCCCGCCGCCGACCTCGATCGCGCCGCGCTGCGTCGCCGGCTCGACGCTGGCCTGGCCGCGATGGGCGCGGGCATCGATGCAGCCCTCGACGACGCCGGTCGCGATCGGCTGATCGCCTTGCTCGCCTTGTTGGTGCGCTGGAACCGCGCCTATAACCTGACGGCGGTCCGCGATCCCATGGACATGGTCCCACGCCACCTGCTCGACAGCCTTGCCGTACTGCCCTGGGTCACTCGGGGTCCGGTGCTGGATGTGGGCACAGGCGCCGGGCTACCGGGCATTCCGCTCGCCGTCGCACGTCCGGCGTTGCAGTTCACGCTGCTTGACGGCAATGGCAAGAAGACCCGCTTTGTGCGTCAGGCAGTGCTGGAATTGGGTCTCGACAACGTCGAGGTGGTGCACAGCCGTCTGGAGGCATACCGGCCCGGACCAAAATTCGCTACCATGACCGCCCGCGCGGTCGCCAGTCTCAGCGAACTGTCTGTCCGCTGTGCTCACCTGGCCGCGGCCGACACGCGATTGCTCGCCTTGAAGGGCCGACTCCCCGAGCAGGAAATCGCAGCCCTGACGGCGACGACATCTCCCAGTGTGTCGGCTACCGGTGAACCGCTTGGCACGTCAAGCCGGATTCATGCCGCCACATCCTGCACGGTCCATGCTCTGCGTGTACCCCAGCTCGACGGCGAGCGAAACCTCATCGACATCCCGTTTTCCGCGAGTGCCCATGGCTAGAATCATCGCGATCGCGAATCAAAAAGGCGGCGTTGGCAAGACCACGACCGCCGTCAATCTCGCCGCATCGCTGGCTGCGCTGAACCGCCGCGTGCTGCTGGTGGACATGGACCCTCAGGGTAATGCGACCATGGGCGTTGGCGTCGATAAGAACGCGCTGGAGGTCACCGGCTGTGACTTGCTGGTCAATGGCGTCGCCTTCAACGACTCTGCGGTGCGGGTTGCCGAGCCAGCGCCGGGCTTCGACCTGTTGCCGTCCAATGGCGACATGACCGCGGCCGAGGTCGGGCTGATGACGGGTGGTCAACGCGAGCGCACGCTGGCATCCGCGCTGGCCCTAGTCGCCGAGCGCTACGACTTCATCGTCATCGACTGCCCGCCCTCGCTGAACATGCTCACCGTCAATGCCCTGGTGGCGGCGGACGGCGTGCTGATCCCGATCCAGTGCGAGTACTACGCGCTCGAGGGCCTGTCAGCGCTGTTGGATACGATCGCGCAGATTCGTTCCAGCCGCAACGGCAGCCTGCGCATCGAAGGCATCCTGCGCACCATGCACGACCCGCGCAACAACCTGGCGAATCAGGTCTCAACCCAACTCGTCACGCATTTCACGAGTCAGGTCTATCGCACCATCATTCCGCGTAACGTCCGCCTAGCCGAGGCCCCTAGCCACGGAATGCCGGCGCTGCTGTACGACCGCGCATCCCGCGGCGCGGTCGCCTATCAGGCGCTCGCCAGCGAGGTCCTGCGGCGCCGTGAGCCGGCGCCGCATGCGGCATGAAATACGCGCTCCGAATCTCAGAGGACGAAGCCAGCATGAGCACCGCGAAGAAGCGTGGACTGGGCCGGGGACTCGACGCGCTGCTCGGCGGCGCTCGCGACACCGCCGGCGATGACGGCGACCCGCAGGATGAGCACAGTGGCGTCGGGCTGAGCAAACCAACGCCCAGTGACCCCGTGTTCCAGGTTGCGCTGACCAGCATCGAGCGTGGCCGCTATCAGCCTCGGCGCGAATTCGACCCGGACAGCCTGCGTGAGTTGGCGGACTCGATCGCTGCACAGGGTGTGATCCAACCGATCGTGGTGCGTCCACGCGCGAACGAGCGTTATGAGATCATCGCCGGCGAGCGCCGCTGGCGTGCCTCCAAGCAGGCCGGACTGGAACAGATTCCAGTCGTTGTCCGCGATGTCGACGAGCAGACCGCGCTGGCCATCGCGCTGATCGAGAACATCCAACGCGACGATCTCGCGCCGCTGGAGGAAGCGGGCGCCCTGCTGCGCTTGCTCGATGAGTTCGGGCTCACCCACCAACAGGTCGCGGAGGCCGTCGGAAAATCCCGCACCACCGTCACTAATCTGTTGCGCCTGCTCGAGTTGGAGGCCGAGGTCAAATCGATGCTCGACCAGGGGCGCCTGGAAATGGGTCACGCTCGGGCCCTGCTCGGGCTCAAGGGTGCCGCGCAGACGCTGGCCGGTCGGCAGGTGGTTGCACGGGGTTTGTCCGTGCGCGAGACCGAAAAGCTCGTCCGGCGATTGCAAACCGAGGGAGTCGATCCCGGTCACAGCGCGAAGCCGGCGCCCGACCCAGACATCCGTCGCTTGCAAGACGACTTGACCGAGCGTCTCGGCGCGCGGGTCGCGATCCAGCATGGCAACAAGGGCACCGGGAAGCTCGTCATTGCCTACAACAGCTTGGACGAACTCGACGGCATCCTCGCCCATATCAACTAGATTGCTCGCGTGCGCAGAATGCGCTTGCCGATGCGTCAAGTCTTACGGCGACGACGCGTTTGCCCACCGAAGGGCCAAGGCCCGAGCGCCTGAGGCCAAGAGGCGCAATCATGCTGAACACCGGCCCTCGTCCCTCGGCGCTCCCGAATCGCTCCGGCGTCGGCAGCCGCCGCTGTTCTCGCGAAGCTTCGGCCAGGGCCGGCTTATTGTGCAGTGAAACATCGAACTTTCCGATGTGTCAGCGGCGCGCCGGTCTATTCGACCGAAGCCTAGCCTGCCTTCTGGCTCTGCGGTAATCGCGCTACTGCCTCTGAATCAAATGGTTTTTTTTTATCGGGGGATAGAGCGCACGAAGGGGTCTCGGCATCCAAGGATCGCTTTATGGCATGATTGACGGGGTTTGCTCCAATTTGACCGGTCGTTTTGGCCGCGCGTATACTTCGCGGCCTTTACAGGAGGGGTTCGATTCAGACGCACACGGATTCGATCGGCCCAGTCAACAGGGCACAGCTGAAACGGTTGCTGCAATGGCAGGTCGTTTTTGCGCTGCTCGCGGTGTTGGCGGCCCTCCCCTTCGGCGTTATGGCACTGAAGTCGGCCGCCATCGGCGCCGCTGTTTGCCTTCTTGCAAACTGGATTTTTGCCCTACGGGTCTTCCGTCGCTATAGCGCCCAAGCGCCTGGCGAGTTGGTGTTGCGCATGTACGGTGCCGAGGTCGTCAAGGTTGTGATGATTCTTGGTCTTTTCAGCGTCGCCTTTGCCACGGTTGAGGACCTGAATCTGCCGGCCCTGCTCGGCACCTATTTCGCGGTGCAGGTTTTGCCTGCGCTGTTTGCTTCCAGGCCGGACGCGCGTTCGACAAAGTGAGAGACGATCGATGGCTTCTGAATCGCTGACTGCACAGGAATACATCCAGCACCATCTGACCAACCTCACGTTGGGATGGCATCCTGAAGAAGGCTTGACCTTCGCCCACAGCGCACAAGAGGCCTCAGAAATGGGCTTTTGGGCACTGCACGTCGACAGCATGCTGTGGTCTATTGGCCTCGGCTATTTGATGTATCGATTCTTCTTGAAGGTTGCAACGAACGCCACCGCCGGCGTGCCGGGTTCGGCGCAAAACTTTGTCGAATGGATTATCGACTTCGTCAACGAAAACGTGCGCGGCTCCTTCAGCGGCAAGAACGATCTCGTTGCCCCCTTGGCGCTGACAATCTTCGCCTGGGTATTCTTGATGAACGTGATGGATCTGGTGCCGGTGGACCTGATTCCCTGGGCCTTCGGCCAGTTCATGAGTCTGTTCGGTGCCGACCCGCACCACGTCTACATGCGGGTTGTACCCACCACTGATCCCAACGTCACCTTCGGAATGTCGCTAACGGTCTTCCTGCTGACGCTCTATTACAGCTTCAAGATCAAGGGTGTTGGCGGTTTCGTCGGTGAGTTGACACTGCAGCCGTTCGGTAAGTTCGGTATCCCGGCCAACTTTCTGCTGGAAGGCATCAACCTGCTGTCCAAGCCGCTCTCGCTGTCGCTGCGACTGTTCGGCAACATGTACGCGGGCGAGATGATCTTCATCCTCATCGCGCTGATGTATGGCCACAACATGATGTTGGACATCTCCGGCGGTGTTCTGCAATTGGCGTGGGCGATCTTCCACATTCTGATCATCACGCTGCAGGCCTTCATCTTCATGGTGCTGACCATCGTCTATCTGGACATGGCACACCAAACGCATCACTGATCCGTCGTTCACTCAACTCAATTCAACCCCGAGGGGAATCCAATGGAAAACGAAATCGCACAAGCTTTGCTCGTCGTTGCGGCCGGTCTGATGCTGGGCCTGGGTGCCATCGGTGCGGGCGTCGGCATCGGCGTGCTCGGTGGTCGCTTTCTGGAAGGCGCTGCCCGTCAGCCCGAGCTGATCCCGATGCTGCGTACGCAGTTCTTCATCGTCATGGGTCTAACCGACGCGTTGCCGGTCATCGCGATCGCGATGGGCCTGTACGCGATGTTCGCCCTCTGACGAAACCTGATCAAATCAGGCCTGATCCCAATCGGCCCCGACGGGGCGCAAAGAGCAGGCTCACATCAGGCGTCCCAAACGACTAGGCTCGACTTTGTTTGTCCTCACGGGAAAGCAGTCGTGAGCAGCGACCGGGAACGGCGACAGGGCAAGAGGCATACCGATGAACATCAACATCACTCTAATTACGCAGATGATCGCCTTCGGGGTGTTCGTCGTGTTCTGCATGCGGTACGTCTGGCCGCCAATCACGAAGGCCCTCGATGAACGTACCGCCAAGATAGCCGAAGGATTGGCAGCTGCCGAGCGCGGCCAGCAAGAGCAGGAACTCGGCGAGCAGCGCGCCCTGGAACTCATGCGTGAGGCCAAGGGCGACGCGTCGGACATCATCACACAGGCGCAGAAACGCTACAACGACATCATGGACGAGGCCAAGCGCGATGCACAGGCCGAGGCCGAGCGCATCAAGACCGCGGCGCACGCTGAGATCGAGCAAGAAACCAATCGGGCGCGCGAAGAACTGCGCGAGCGCATGGCCACGCTAGCCATCGCCGCCGCCGAGAAAATTCTGCAAAAAGAAGTCAACGTGGACGCCCACAAGGCAATCGTCGACTCGTTCGCCAAACAGATCTAAGGCAAGCAAATGGCCGGAGACAGCACAACCATCGCGCGACCTTACGCCGAGGCCGCTTTCGAAGTGGCTCAGGAAAAGAAGGCGCTGGGCGACTGGGCCGACGCGCTCGGGACCCTCGCCGCGATCGTCGAGGACCCGCAGATATCCGAGCAGGTCGGCAATCCGAACGTCTCCGGCGAGACGCTGCGCGACCTCATCTTTGGCGTCGCCGGTGAAGGTCTCAGCAAAGAAATGCAGGGACTCGTCCGGCTGCTCGCGGCCAACAAGCGCCTCGTCCTCCTGCCGGACATCGCGCGCCTGTTCGACCAAATGAAGACGGTCGCTGAAGGCCTGCGTCGTGTCGAGATCCGCAGCGCCTACGACGTCAGCGCGGCCGAACAGCAGGCATTGACCACCACGCTAAAGGCACATTTTGGTTCCGAAGTCGAGCTCAGTGTTGAGCAGGACGCGAGCCTCATTGGTGGCATCGTCATCCGCGCCGGCGACGTGGTGATCGACGGCTCCGTGCGCGGCAAGCTCGACCAACTGTCCAACGAATTGCAATTCTGACTCTTACCGGAACACCGCCATGCAACTGAATCCCTCCGAGATCAGCGATCTGATCAAACAGAAGATCGAGCAGTTCGACCTCAAGACCGAGGCTCGGGCCGAGGGCACCATCGTCAGTCTCACCGACGGCATCGTGCGCATCTATGGCCTGTCGGACGCCCAGTATTACGAGATGCTCGAGTTTCCGAACAATACCTTCGGCCTCGCGTTGAACCTTGAGCGTGATTCGGTTGGCGCCGTCATCCTCGGCGACTACACGCAACTGACGGAAGGCGACTGGGTACGTTGCACAGGCCGCGTACTGGAGGTGCCGATTGGAGAGGGCCTGCTGGGTCGGGTCGTCGATTCTCTCGGCGCGCCGATCGACGGCAAGGGCCCGATCGACGCGGCCGGGAGTTCGCCGATCGAGAAGATCGCCCCCGGCGTTATCGCGCGTCAGTCCGTCGATCAGCCCATGCAGACCGGCCTCAAGGCGATCGACGCGATGGTCCCGGTCGGCCGCGGCCAGCGCGAATTGATTATCGGTGACCGCCAAACGGGTAAGACCGCCGTCGCCGTCGACGCGATCATCAACCAGAAGAGCACTGGCGTTAAGTGCATCTACGTCGCAATTGGGCAGAAGAACTCGTCGGTCGTCAATGTCCAGCGCAAGCTCGAAGAGCATGGCGCCATGGACCACACGATCATCGTCCACGCCGGTGCCTCGGAGTCGGCAGCGATGCAATACATCGCGCCGTATGCAGGGTGCGCAATGGGCGAGTATTTCCGCGACAAGGGCGAAGACGCACTCATCATTTACGACGATCTGACCAAACAGGCCTGGGCCTATCGCCAGGTCTCGCTGCTGCTGCGCCGTCCGCCCGGCCGCGAGGCGTACCCCGGCGACGTCTTTTATCTACACTCGCGCTTGCTCGAGCGCGCCGCTCGGGTCAACCCGCACTTCGTCGAGCAGGCGACTGACGGTGCTGTAAAGGGCAAGACCGGCTCGCTAACGGCTCTGCCGATCATCGAAACCCAGGCCGGCGACGTCTCGGCCTTCGTACCGACCAACGTGATTTCCATCACTGATGGGCAGATCTTCCTCGAGACGGACCTGTTCAACGCCGGTATTCGTCCCGCGATCAACGCTGGTCTGTCGGTATCGCGTGTCGGCGGTGCGGCCCAGACCAAGATCATCAAGAAGCTTGGCGGTGGTATTCGACTGGCTCTGGCCCAGTTCCGTGAGTTGGCGGCATTTTCGCAGTTCGCCTCTGATCTCGACGAATCGACGCGTAAGCAGCTGTCCCGCGGTGAGCGCGTCACAGAACTGATGAAGCAGTTCCAATACTCGCCGCTCAGCGTCGCAGAAATGGCAGTCAGTCTGTTTGCTGCCAACGAAGGCTATCTCGACGACGTCGACGTGAAAAAGGTCGTCGCCTTCGAGCGGGCGTTGCAGGGCTACATGAGCAGCACCCAAAAGGCGCTTCTGGAAAAGATCGACGCCAGCGGTGACTACAGCGAGGAGATCCAGCAGTCGCTGCACGCAGCGATCAAGGACTTCAAGGCCACCAACACCTGGTAAGGCGAAGCGCTGGGCGTGGTTCACTCCGCGCCTTGCCGGCGACCCCGCGCAGCCGCCCTCCCTGCGGCAGCGTGCGCAACCAGCCCACGCGTTGGGCATACCGTTTTCGGAGCTGATTAATGGCAGGCGCCAAAGAGATTCGCACCAAGATCGCGAGCATCAAGAGCACGCAAAAGATCACGGGCGCCATGCAGATGGTGGCCGCGTCCAAGATGCGCCGCGCGCAGGACCGCATGAACGGTTCCCGGCCCTACGCCGAGAAGATGCTGCAGGTCATTCGCCACCTGGCCAAGGCGTCGCCGGAGTATCGGCACAGCTTCATGGCGGAGCAACGTGAGATAAAGCGCGTCGGCTACATCGTTGTCTCCTCCGATCGAGGCCTCTGCGGCGGACTGAACAGCAATCTGTTCCGCAAGTTGGTGGTTGACATCCGGGAGAAACGCGAAGAAGGCATCGAGCCCAAATTCGTCACCATCGGCAGCAAGGCGCTCGGTTTCTTCAAACGCTTTGGCGGGCACGTAGAGGCTCAGGTTACCCAGTTGGGCGACAAGCCACACATCGAGGACCTGATCGGAGCGGTCAAGGTGATGCTGAACGCGTTCGAGAATGCCGAGGTGGACGCCGTCTACATCGCTTACAACGAATTTGTCAACACCATGACGCAGCGTCCGATGATCCGTCAGGTAGTCCCGTTGAAGGCCGAAGACGCCGCTGGCACTGGACCGATCTGGGACTACATCTACGAGCCCGACGCCCGGGTCGTGCTCGACAATCTCTTGTTGCGTTACATCGAGTCGCTGGTCTACCAAGCGGTGGTCGAGAACGGTGCCAGCGAGCAGGCGGCACGCATGGTCGCCATGAAGTCCGCCTCTGATAACGCCGGCAGCATCATCGACGAGCTGCAGCTGATCTACAACAAGGCTCGCCAGGCGGCGATCACCCAGGAGATCTCCGAAATCGTTAGCGGTGCCGCGGCGGTCTGAACGCGCGCTGGAATGACCGCACCGACCCGCTCTCCAGGCAAGCTCAACACCAGTTTAAAATGCTGTTTCGAATATCCTTTCGCACAGCCGCAAGGCAGAAGATGAGGAATCAATTATGAGTTCCGGTAAGGTGGTGGAAATTATCGGCGCAGTCGTCGACGTGCAGTTCCCGCGCGGCGCGATGCCCAAGGTCTACGATGCCCTCAAAATCGACTCCACCGGCCTGACCCTGGAGGTGGAGCAACAGCTTGGCGACGGCATCGTCCGTACCATCGCCATGGGCACCACCGATGGCCTCAAGCGCGGTATCGAAGTCAACAACACCGGCGCACCGATCAATGTCCCGGTTGGTAAGGCGACGCTAGGCCGCATCATGGACGTGCTCGGCAACCCGATCGACGAGATCGGTGAGATCGGCCATGAAGAGACCTGGCCGATTCATCGCGATGCGCCAAGGTTCGAAGATCAGGCCAGTTCGACGTCGATCCTGGAGACAGGCATCAAGGTCATCGACCTGATCATGCCCATCGCGAAGGGCGGTAAAGTCGGCCTGTTCGGCGGTGCCGGTGTCGGCAAGACCGTCACGCTGATGGAGCTGATCCGCAACATCGCCGCCGAGCATTCCGGCTATTCGGTGTTCGCGGGCGTCGGCGAGCGCACCCGCGAGGGCAACGACTTCTATCATGAGATGAAGGAGTCGAACGTTCTCGACAAGGTTGCGTTGGTCTACGGTCAGATGAACGAGCCGCCGGGCAATCGCCTGCGCGTCGCCTTGACAGGGCTGACCATGTCCGAGTTCTTCCGCGAGGAAGGACGTGATGTGCTGCTGTTCATCGACAACATCTACCGTTACACGCTGGCTGGAACCGAAGTCTCGGCCCTGCTCGGCCGTATGCCCTCCGCGGTAGGCTATCAGCCGACCCTGGCCTCGGAGATGGGCGCACTGCAAGAGCGTATCACCTCCACGCGCACCGGCTCGATCACGTCGTTCCAGGCCGTCTATGTTCCGGCGGACGACCTCACCGACCCGTCTCCCGCGACCACCTTCGCGCATCTCGACGCGACCCTCGTCCTGTCGCGCCAGATCGCCGAGCTTGGCATCTACCCGGCCGTTGACCCGCTGGATTCGACCAGCCGAATCCTCGATCCGAACGTGGTCGGCCAGGAGCACTACGACACCGCGCGTGCCGTGCAGGGCACCCTGCAGCGCTACAAGGAGCTCAAGGACATCATCGCGATTCTCGGCATGGACGAGTTGTCGGAAGAGGACAAGCTGACCGTGTCTCGGGCACGTAAGGTCCAGCGCTTCCTGTCGCAGCCGTTCTTCGTCGCCGAGGTCTTCACAGGTTCGTCCGGCAAGTACGTCTCGCTGAAGGACACCATCGCCGGATTCCAATCCATCGTCGACGGCGAGCACGATGCGCTGCCGGAGCAGGCGTTCTACATGGTCGGCTCCATCGACGAGGCGGTCGCCAAAGCCGAGAAGATGTGATTGGGATGAGAATCGATAGATATCGCCTTAGCAGACGGAGCCCATTGCCATGGCAATGACCGTACATGTCGACATCGTCAGCGCCGAGGGTGCCATTCACTCCGGCCTCGCGACGATGGTCTACGCCCCCGGCGAGATGGGCGAGCTCGGTATCGCGCCGCGTCATTCTCCGCTGATTACCAGGCTCAAGCCTGGTGATGTCAGGGTCGACCCCGGAGATGGAGAGATGGAGCATTTCTACGTCTCCGGCGGTATGCTCGAAGTGCAGCCGGATGTGATAACCGTGCTCGCCGACACCGCCATTCGCGCTGAGAACATCGATGAGGCCAAGGCCATGGAGGCCAAGCGCCGCGCTGAGGACGCCCTGGCCGGCCAGACCGCAGAATTCGAGTACGCGAAGGCCCAGACCGAGCTTGCCGAGGCCATCGCTCAGCTGCGTGCCATCGAGAAGCTGCGCCGGACTAAGGCCGGCTGATCTATTCCCGATACCCGAGCAGCGAGGCGCGTCGGGGTCGACGTCCCTAGATTGCTTGACGGCGCCAGCTGCTTGCAGATGCGTCAAGTTTTTTGGCGACAACGCGCTTGCGCACCGAAGGGCCGAGGCCCTTGGGCGGAAAATTGCCCGGTGATCGAGTACAGCGGCCCTTGGCCCTTGGCGCTTGGCCCTCGGCCCACTCCGATCAACGCACCTGCGCAGCAACAGAACGCCGTACGCTCGTCGGTCTGAGGCATCGCGTTGCTCGTAGTAGGGCTGGCCGCCGTGCGGTCGACTGTCCGCGCCGCGCTTTTCCCTGTACTGCCTTGCAGGGATACGCCCCCGCCCATGCGGGGGTTCTTCATTTCTGGCCGTTCGCCGGAACCCCTGGTTGCGTTATCCTTTCATGTTGCTCAGTCATTCGTCCCGAGTCGATCGATGTCCGACATCATTTGCAGTGGCAAGCTGGTATCCCTCACGTACAGCATCCGTGATGAGCGGGGCAATATACTGGAACAGAGCGATCTGCCGGTTTCCTACATTCAGGGTGGTAACAACGAATTGATCGGCGGTCTGGATCGGTCGGTCGAGGGTAAGCGTGCCGGTGATGAAGCGGAGCTTGAACTCTCGCCCGACGACAGCGGTTTCGGCCCTTACGATCCAGATCTGACGTTCACCGACGATATCGACAATGTGCCACCGGCGTTTCGTCATTTAGGCGCCGAAGTCACGATGCAGAATGAGTCTGGCGAAAGCCGCACCTTCTACGTTACCAATATCGCGAATGGCCGCCTCACCGTCGACGGAAATCACCCCTTGGCTGGTAAGCGCCTGTTCGTTCACATCCGCATCCGCGAGGTCCGCGAACCGACCCTGCAAGACCGACAACAGGACATCAGGGAGGAACGGGATGTGACCCTGCACTAATGCAGCACGCAGATGTGTCGAGCGCGTTCGTTGTCGTTGTCGTAATCGACCATCGATCCCACCACGATTGCGAAACCGACAGCGACAACGGCAATGATATCTGAAGGTCTCGCAATCTCTGCGCTGCTGCCTCGCAGAAACGCCGACCCATTCACAGGAAGCACGGGCAGCCCGATCACAGGAGTCTCTGAGCATGAAACTAGGTGTAGTCATCCTTGCGGCAGGTAAGGGGACCAGAATGCGTTCGGCGCTGCCGAAGGTTCTGCACCCGCTGGCCGGCCGTCCATTACTGCGCCATGTCTTGGATGCCGCCGAAGCCCTCGGTGCCGTGGAGATCTGTGTTGTGTTTGGCCATGGCGGTGAGCAGGTTCCGAGCGCGCTCGCCGACGCGGACTGTACCTGGGTGGAGCAGGCCGAGCGCCTCGGCACTGGTCACGCAGTCCAGCAGGCGATGCCCGCGATGGCGGATATGGATCGCGTGCTCGTGCTCTATGGCGACGTGCCCTTAATCGAACCGGAAACCCTGAATCGATTGGTGGCCGACAGTGCCGACGCCGCCCTTGGCCTGCTGACCACGTTACTGCCGGATCCCACCGGATACGGCCGCATCGTCCGTGACAAGCGTGGCCAGGTGCTGCGCATCGTCGAGCAAAAAGACGCCAGCGAGGCCGAACTTGGTATCCGCGAAGTCAACACCGGGATTATCGTTGCCGATCGAGGGCGCCTGGGCCTTTGGCTCGGCCGCCTGCGCAATGACAATGTCCAAGGCGAGTACTACCTGACCGATGTGATCGGACTCGCGACCGACGATGGCGTCGGCGTCGTTACCGCCGAGCCCGAGAGTCTCGAAGAGGTTGCTGGTGTCAACGACCGGCTGCAGCTGGCGGACTTGGAGCGCTACCATCAGCGTCGGCTGGCGGAAGCATTAATGCATGCCGGAACCACGCTGATGGATCCGGCCAGGCTCGACATCCGCGGCACATTCGAGTGCGACCGCGACGTCATCATCGACGTCAACCTGGTCTGCGAAGGCCGGGTCCGCATCGGCGCCAACGCGCGCATCGGTCCCAACTGCCTGCTCAAAGACTGCGAGATCGGTCCGGGCGCGGAGATCTTCGCCAACTGTGTCATCGAAGGGGCTAGGGTCGGCGCCGGTGCCCGCATCGGCCCGTTCGCCCGCCTGAGACCAGAAGCTGACGTCGGTGCCGGTTGCCATATCGGGAACTATGTGGAGATCAAGAAGTCCCGGATCGCGGCGGGCAGCAAGGTCAATCACCTGAGCTACATTGGCGACACCGACATCGGCGCCGGCGTCAACGTCGGTGCTGGCACCATTACCTGTAATTACGACGGCGCCAACAAGCATCGTACCGTGATCGGCGACGAGGCCTTCATCGGCTCCAACGCCGCCCTAGTCGCCCCGGTGGAAATCGGCGCCGGCGCCACGATCGGTGCAGGCTCCGTCATCGCCCGTCATGCGCCGCCGGGGAAACTCACGCTGACCCGTGCCAAGCAGATCAGCATCGAGCACTGGCAGCGTCCGGTAAAACAGCCGGAGCCGGTGCCAACGGAAGAGGGCTAACACAATGTGTGGAATCGTCGGCGCAATCGCCCAGAGACCGGTCTCGGCCATCCTGCTCGAGGGCCTGAAGCGGCTCGAATACCGCGGCTATGATTCCGCCGGTATTGCCGTCCTTGATGCCGCGGGCCGGCTCAACAGAGTGCGCACGCTGGGCAAGGTATCAATGCTCGATGCGGCGATCAAGGCGAACCCCATAGAGGGTTTCCTCGGCATTGCCCATACCCGCTGGGCAACCCATGGGGAGCCCTCCGCCGAAAACGCGCATCCGCACCTCTCCGGCGAGCGTTGCGCCATCGTCCACAACGGCATTATCGAAAATCACGCGCAGTTGCGCCGGGAGCAAAGGGCCGCCGGCCACACCTTTACGTCGCAGACCGATACCGAGGTGGTGGTGCATGCGGTGCACGACGAATTGACCGCCGGCCATTCACTGACCGATGCCGTGCGTCGGACAACCGCCCGATTGGAAGGGGCCTTTGCCCTCGGCGTCATCGACAGCCAAGACCCCGAGCGCTTGGTCGCCGCGCGTCAGGGCAGTCCGTTGGTTATCGGTGTCGGCTTTCAGGAATACTTCATCGGCTCGGACGTCTTCGCGCTGCTGCCGGTCACTAACCGCTTCATTTTTCTTGAAGAAGGCGACCTCGCCGAGCTGCGCCGCGACGGCCTGCACATCTGGGATGCCGACGGGCAAGCGGTGCAGCGCCCCATCCGCGAATCCTCCGTCGCTGCCGATTCCGCCGAACGTGGCGAATACCGCCACTTTATGCTGAAGGAAATCTTCGAGCAGCCCCGTGCCGTGGCCGATACCCTAGAAGGTCGCCTCGGCGCCAATCGCGTGCTCCCGGAGGCATTCGGTCTTGACGCCGAGGCGGTGCTGGCACGCGTTCGCGCCGTCACCATCGTCGCCTGCGGCACCAGTTATCACGCCGGTCTGGTGGCGAAATACTGGATCGAAGCCGTGGTCGGGCTGCCCTGCCACGTGGAGGTCGCTAGCGAATACCGCTACCGCAAGCACGTGGTGCCGCAGGAGGCGTTGTTCGTCACCATCTCCCAGTCCGGCGAAACCGCTGACACCCTGGCCGCATTGCGTATCGCTAAGGAGCGCGGCTATGCCACCACGCTCGCCATCTGCAATGTCCCCGAGAGCTCCCTGGTGCGCGAATCCGACCTCGTGCTGCTAACCCACGCCGGACCAGAAATCGGCGTTGCCTCCACTAAGGCGTTCACGACCCAGCTCATCGCGCTTTTGCTCTTGACCATCAACCTCGCCCGCTACCACGGTATGGACCCCGAGGCCGAGGCTGCCGCGGTGGCACTGCTGCGCTCGGTGCCAGCCCAAATGGAAAAGGCGCTCAACCTGGACAGCCGCATTGCCGAGCTGGCGGAGTCATTCGTCGAGAAGAACCACACGCTCTTCCTTGGCCGGGGTGAGCAATACCCCATCGCCATGGAAGGCGCGCTCAAGCTGAAGGAGATCTCCTATATCCACGCCGAGGCCTACCCCGCGGGCGAACTCAAGCACGGGCCGT
>JGI12210J13797_10704899_pt1 | contig 52758 bp, 44 predicted proteins | sample ElkSlonscriptome_3_FD_13797 | JGI IMG/M metagenome (IMG submission 13797) | reverse complement strand
TGCGAAATATGGAGCGATCGCCTCAGGCTACTGCGCCACGAGGCTAAGGACATAGGTTAAGATTAGCAGACCGTAAGTGTATGACCCAGCTTGCCTCACAACTTTATAGATAGCTCACGTTACCTGCCATGACTGCACCTCGTCGCTACCACATCACCACCTTCGGCTGTCAAATGAACAAAGCCGACTCCGAGCGTATGGCCGGAATTTTGGAGTCGATGGGCTACCAGTTTGAGGCTTCTCCTGAAAAAGCTGATCTGGTGCTCTACAACACCTGCACCATTCGCGACAGCGCCGAACAGAAAGTTTATTCTTATCTGGGTCGTCAGGCTAAGCGCAAGCAGAATGACCCCACCATAACCCTGGTGCTAGCGGGCTGCGTGGCTCAGCAAGAAGGGGAAGCACTGCTGCGCCGAGTTCCCGAACTCGATTTAGTCATGGGGCCACAGCACGCCAACCGCCTGCAGGATCTGCTAGAGCAGGTGGAAGACGGCAGTCAGGTAGTGGCCACCGAGCCGGTCCATATTATGGAAGACATCACCAAGCCCCGGCGCGACAGCTCTATTAGCGCCTGGGTAAACGTGATTTACGGCTGTAATGAGCGCTGCACCTACTGCGTAGTGCCGGGGGTGCGGGGCGTGGAGCAGTCACGGACGCCAGAGGCGATTCGAGCTGAGATGGAATCCTTAGGGCAGCAGGGCTATAAGGAAGTGACGCTGCTGGGACAGAATATTGATGCCTATGGCCGAGACCTCCCCGGTTCAACAGCAGCAGGTCGCCACCAGCATACTCTCACCGACCTACTCTACTTCGTCCATGACGTGCCCGGTATCGATCGCATCCGCTTTGCCACCAGCCATCCCCGCTATTTTACGACGCGGCTGATCCAAGCCTGCGCCGAGCTACCCAAGGTCTGCGAACATTTCCACATTCCCTTCCAGTCGGGTGATGACGACATCCTGAAAGCCATGGCGCGGGGCTATACCCGCAAGCGCTACCGCCGCATTATCGATCAGATTCGTGCGCTGATGCCTGACGCAGCCATCAGCGCTGATGCCATTGTGGGCTTCCCTGGCGAAACAGAAGATCAGTTTTTGAACACGATGAGTTTAGTCGACGATATTGGCTTCGATCTGCTGAACACGGCGGCCTACTCCCCTCGCCCCGGAACCCCTGCCGCTCTATGGGATAACCAGCTCTCAGAAGAGATAAAGCGCGATCGCCTCCAGCGCCTCAACCGGCTGGTGGAGGTCAAAGCAGCGGAGCGATCGCAGCGCTATGGGGGGCGGACAGCAGAGGTGTTGGTCGAGGGTATCAACCCCAAAAATCCAGACCAGGTAATGGGGCGAACTCGGGGTAACCGGCTGGTGTTCTTTCCTGGCAATTCAGAGCTACAGGGCCAGCTGGTTGACGTAGATATTACCGAAGTGAGAGCCTTCAGCCTCACCGGGGTACCAACCGCTCAGCGGCAGTTAGCAATTTTCTAAATCCTGCGCCCCTCTCTGTTGCCTGAGATGCGCTAGCTGGGAATGCTATCGACGTAGAGACAGCAGCTTATCCATGGTTCTGAAGAGTGATCTGGGCGCGCGAGGGCTATCCGGGGGTGGCATCGCTTGGGTTGTCAAAAGGCAACAGCAGCATAGCGACAGTGGGTTGACTCTTATGGAGTGCCTCGTTGCTCTCACCACCGTAGCTTTAGCAGGGACGTTGGCCGGACCACCCCTGCTGATCGCCAGCGCAACGCAGATCCAAAACCGCCGCGTTCAGCAGGCCCAGCATATTGCTCAAGGAGAAATTGACCGGGTCCGGGCCGTGGCACGGCAGCTGGGGACGGGTATCACCAGCGCTGACTTGCCGCCCGCCAGCATCGCTGACCAGGCGGAGCAGCCTCCACCTCGGGCGATCGCCGCTGTGCGTTCTCCCTTTGAGCATTGCCATAATGGCAACGCCGTTACCCAAGCAGACCANGGCATTGGCGTTGATCTCGATGGCGATGCCGACTGTACCCCTGAATTTGTGCTGCAGTCGTTTCGCACCGGTCAGTCTCCATCTGCCGCTGCTGCTGAGTCAGCTATGCCGTTTGACGTCGTAGTTCGCGTCTATGCTGCGTCGAAGGGCAATGCCCCCACCGAAGGACTACAGCCTGGCCTGGCCCCCATCCGCCTGAGTCAAACGACCAGCAGTCGTCGTCCGCTGGCCGTGGCCACCACAGCGATCGTTCCAGAGCGCCCGGCGACATTGCTGTGCTATCACAGCTCGCAGTGTTTGCCTTGAGGTTTTCCATGGTGTGGTGGTTCTGCACCTTGGCTCCATGAGCGCCGCCGCTCTACGCCGTGGCGGTATGTGCCGTGCTGTAGCCCGTACTCTAGCTCGTACTCTAGCTCGTACTGTGGCCCATACCGTTGTCAGAGGGCATGTCAAGGCATCTGACCCAAGTCAGCCTCAAGCCGGATTCACCCTCACTGAGCTGTTGGTGGTGCTGCTGCTCGCGGGAGGCATTGTTTCTGGGGCGCTGCATATTGCCGTCAGTCTGCTGCAGGCAAACCAGCAGGACATGACCCAGGCTCGGGTGTCAGGTGACCTGTTGCGATCGCTCAACTATGTTGCCGATGATTTGCGGCAGGCGGTATATGTTTACGATGGCAGCTGCCTTGGTCAAGGTCAGGGCGCAGTGCCTCAGGGCGGCTGTCCTGGGCTGGCAAACCATCTCCCAACAGGGTTAATGCCCGAGCGAGAGCGCTACCCGGTGCTGGCCTTTTGGCGACTATCACCACTCTCTCAGTCGCTACAGCAGCAGTGCCGTCAGGGTCGACTGCCCGCCTCAGCCTGCCAATCACAGCATAGCTACACCCTTGTGGTCTATGCCGTGAGCACCTTAGATAACAGCGATATCTGGCAGGGGGAAGCTCGCCTGCAGCGCTACACTCTGAACAAGTTTCGCCAAAGTGGCGAGGCAACCTTGGGCTATGTTGACCCCAGTCGGTTCAACCATCAATTTCACACTTGGCCTTGGTATCACCGCTCTGGTAGCGCCGCAATCGCCAATCAGCAGCAGGGCCGACCCTCACTACGGGGCAATGCGCCAGTACCGCTGGTCGATTTTATCGATTTCTCAGTGCAGCAGCCAGACCAGGGAGCGAGCTGCCCAGAGGGATACCGACCTACAGCGGCGGCTAAGGTGCTAGCCCGACTGGACAGCGTTCTCGGCTGTGTCGGCGGGACGGCGAATCAGCAGCATGTCCTGGTCATGCTGCGAGGTCAACTGCCTGCTGCTAGTCGCTCTAGACCGTCGGCACAGCAACCCAGGATTCAAACCCAGGTATTCACCCGTTCCCAACTGCATTATCTACCGCCAGATTAAGAATTTGGGTCGAGCGGATCGATAGGAATCTGAATGCAGGCTTCTAGGGACTCGATGCTGTTTCTATCAACGCTGGCTCTATCAACGCTGGCTCTGCTAACGTTACCTCTGCTAGCGCTGCTGCTATCGACTGCTCCTGCCAGCAGGGAAGCGGCGTCAGAAGACCGATCTGAATCACTGCTTGCAGCAATTGAGTACTGCGCCAATGTGTCGGCGGCAATTGGACTGACCTCCATCACCAGCTCCCAGTCCTTCCACTGTGACAGGGCAGGAACTGCTAGGGAACAAACCCTCCAACGCCCCTGAACCGGAATGCTCAGACGCTGGCATTCCCCACCGCGTCTGCCAACTGGAAGATAACTCCGGCAGTGGCGACAGGAGGAAATCGAGGAGGGTGTGCGCTTCATGTGATGTAGATCAGCTCAACAATCCTTTAGTTTTAACCTGATTAAGTACCTCACGATCTCTATTTTTGAGATATTGGAACGCTTTACCTGTATAGCTTTTCAGCGATCCCAAGCAAAAAATTAAGTTTATATTCTCTTTATTTTTGCGTCAAGAAAGTCGATTTTATTGGCAGTAAAATTGGCTTTGAAGCAGCCTTCAAATCGCCTAACAGCATTTGGCATAAATAGAATTAATTTATATGAAACTCCTGGAGATCATCTAATCTTGTCATATGCACTTTAAGGGATGTGGTCGACAGTTCTAAACGTGAAGGTGAAACAACTACCCTGCTTAGGTTGGCTATCAACCATGATCTGACTTCCATGCCGCTGTGCAATCGCCTGAGCGATAGCAAGCCCTAATCCTGTACCTCCACTCTTTCGGGAACGATCGCTGTTTACTCGATAAAACCGTTCGAAAATCCTACTTTGCTCCTCAGCGGAAATACCAATCCCCGTATCTTTGACGGCGAGCGTTGCAGAGCGGTCATGGTTGGTTAGACTAACAACCACCGAACCTCCTGGCGGCGTGTACTGAATGGCATTGGCCATTACGTTAGAGGCCAAACGATAGAGCTGGGATTCACGCCCCATAACATGGATTTCGGTCTCGGGTATCTGACCTATGAGCTCGATATCGTTTGCAGCAGCGAGTTCGGCTGATTCCTCAGTTAAGTCAGCAACAATATCATTTAGACAGCAAGGCATCTCTGACTTAGCCGTAGCGTCTTGCTCCAGGCTGGTAAGCAAGAGCAGGTCGGTCACCAATTGGCTGAGACGGCGACCCTGACGTTCGACAGTGTGCAGCAGCGGGGGACCCTGTTCTGCTTGTTCTGGCGGTAGGCGGAGCATTGCTTCCACAGTAGCCAGGAGGCTCGCGAGGGGCGATCGCAGCTCATGAGCCACATTGGCGGTAAACTGCTGCTGCCGCTGGTAGGACTGAGAAATGGGCTGCATTGCCAATCCCGACAGCCCCCAACTCGCGATGGCAGTGAGTCCCAACGCCAGGGGGAAGCCGCCGATTAAAATCCACCTAAGGCGCTGAATATCGGCATCAAAGGCGGATAGAGTGCGTCCCACCTGGAGATAGCCCCAAGAAGGATGCTCGTGGGGCTCTTCACCAAAGGAGTGGGTGTGGGCGGCGCTGTGCAGAATGGTGGTGAACTGGCGATAACGGCCACCATCTTCAGTTTGGAGGGTTTGCCAGATGTCTGGATTCAGCTTAAAGAGCAGCGGTTCTGGCTGGTTGGGCGAAAAGGCCAGCAAGCTGCCTTGATTGTCGAACAGGCGAATGTAGTAGGTTGTGCGATCGCTAATCCCCAGGGTGTGGCGTTGAATCAGCGACGGATTTCGTTCACAGGGCTGTTCAACCACACAGAGATCAGGAAAGATTTGCTGCAATGTGTCGGTCGGATTTTCTGAAGCGGGGAGCCTCGGCTCCAGGCTATCGTGCAGCGTACCCGCGATTGATTCAATTTCTCGCTCTAGCGCTACCCAATTGGCTTGCACCAAAGCACGGGCCATACCTAACCCCGACAGGCTTAAAATGCCACCCATCACCAAGGCATACCAGGCCGCTAACCGGAGGCGACTGTGGCGAAAGAGCTGCTGACTATTCATGGTGCGGTTCCAAAGCGATACCCCTGACCCGGCACCGTTTCTATAGGGCAGTCACAGTCGTAGCGGGCAAACTTGCGACGCAACAGACGAATCTGGGCAGCAACAACATTGCTGACGGGTTCTTCATCGATGTCCCAAAGTTGGGAGCGTAGCTTGCTGCCCGGAATGATGCGATCGCAGTTTTCCATTAAGTAGGCCAGCACCTGAAATTCCTTTGGGGTCAGGGGTATTTCCTGAGCAGGTCGGTTGGGTAGCTCAAGCACCAGCCGGGTGTTGGCATCATCTAGGGTAAATGCACCCACAACCAACTGCTGAGGCTTTAGTTGAGGCGATCGCCGCTGCAGGGCTCGCAGTCGGGCCAGCAGTTCCTCCATCACAAAGGGTTTCACCAAGTAGTCGTCGGCCCCTGCATCCAGTCCAACGATGCGATTTTCCGGCTGCCCCAATGCCGTCAGCATCAGCACTGGCAGCGGATTTTGGCGCGCGCGTAGCCGCTGACATAGTTCTGGCCCGGAGATTTCTGGCAGCAGCCAGTCAAAAATAGCCACGGTGTAGTCCGTCCACTGACTCTCCAAGCAATGCCATGCCAGTGCCCCATCGGTGACCCAGTCCACCACGTACTTTTCACTGATCAAGATCTGCTTAATGGCCAGCCCCAAATCCTCTTCGTCTTCTACTAGCAGGACTCGCATAGTACTTGAACCATTCACCACGAAGCCGATTTTATCGAAGTCGTGCCCATTTCATCCGATTTTCATCCGACATATGCCACTCTGTTGGGGATTCTACGTCGCTTTATCGGAACTTTGAGGAGGTCTACATGAAACGGTTGTCCATACTAAGCGCTCTGCTTGTGATTAACCTAGCGACAGGCACCCCTGCGGCTCTAGGTCACGCAGGACATGGGGATGAGTTTCAAGCTGAAGGCGGCGTCAATCGAGTCGAGGTCAATGCTCAAACTGACCCGCTGCTGGGGATTCAAGTCAGTCCCATTGAGTCCGCCCCAGACGGCAGCGGCACAGTGATGATTCCCGTATCAGCCTTAGTAGAAGACAATGGCCGACAGCTCGTGTTTGTACAGTACGAAAATTTCTACGAGCCTGTTCCCGTCACCACAGGCACAACGCAGGGCGAATTAATTGAAGTCACCGAAGGGCTATCTACGGGTGAGGAACTGGTCACACAGGGCAGCCTGTCTCTCTATGCGGAGTCGCGTAAAACCCCAACCGCTGAAACTGATGAAATAACCTCAACCGCTGATACCCATGCCCATGCCGATGCCCAGGGAATTCCCCACAGCCATGACGCAGCAGGCAACTTGGTTGAGGGCGGTGGGAGTGAAACCGCCTCCGATGTCCTCGCCGCTGAAGCGGAGCAGGATGGGGGCATTTCAAAACTGATGCTGGCTGCGGCTGCAGTCGGTGCAGGCTTAATCATTGCGGCGATCGCCATAGTTACGGCTCGCAGCAAGAAGACTTCAGCCTCTGAGGGTTCTTACTCCACAAAGAATGAAGGCTTTTAGGGCAGATGTTGAACGCACTACTGAACCAAATTCTCAGGAACTCTATCGCTCAACGGTGGTTTATTGTGGCAGGGGCGATCGCCGTCACCGTTTTGGGCCTGTTCAGCGTCGCCACCATGCCGCTGGACGTATTTCCACCCTTTGCCCCACCCCAGGTGGATGTTCAGGTGGAAGCGGTGGGGCTAGCGCCTGAAGAGGTGGAAACCCAGATTACCGTCCCCATTGAGAGCGCGGTGAACGGCCTACCGGGAGTGACGACGGTGCGGTCTTCTTCAAAGGTGGGGCTGTCCATGGTCAGCGTGGTGTTTGACCAGAGCGCCGACATTTCCCAAGCGCGACAGGCGGTGACAGAACGGCTGCAGCAGGTCACCAGCCAGCTCCCAGAAAACGCTCACTCACCAGAAATTTCCCCTTTAGTTTCGCCGCTGGGCACGGTTTTGCAATACGCCTTTACCACGGACGGCCAGCAGACCAACCTGATGGACCTGCGCCGTTTGGTGGAAGTCACCCTAAAGAACCAAATTCTCTCGGTACCGGGCGTGTCTCAAGTCACGATCTACGGTGGTGACGAGCGGCAAGAGCAGGTGCTCATCAACCCGGAAAGGCTCCAGGCCCTCAATGTCTCCCTCAATGAGGTCACCACTGCTGCTGCCGGAGCCAGCTCCAATGCTCCAGGCGGCTTCCTCATTGGCGGCGGACAAGAGCTGCTCGTGCGCGGCGTGGGGCAGATACAGTCCGCTGAAGACCTGCAGCGCTCGGTGGTGACGGTGCAGGGCAATCAGCCCATTCTGCTACGGGATGTGGCGACGGTACAGACCGGCGCGGCACTGAAGCGGGGCGATGCCAGCTTGAACGGTCAGCCCGCCGTCGTGTTGATGATCAACAAGCAGCCAGCAGTGGATACACCCACCGTCACCAACGCTGTCGAGAATCTAATTGCCCAACTGCAGGCCACCTTTCCCCCCGATGTGCAGGTAACCCGCACCTTCCGGCAGGCCAACTTCATCGACTCGGCCATTCGCAACGTCAGCGGCTCCCTGCTCCAGGGTGTGGTCATCGTATCGATTATCCTGCTGCTGTTTTTGATGAACTGGCGCACCGCCATTATCACCCTCAGCGCAATTCCCCTGTCGCTGCTGGTGGGCCTACTGTTCATGAAAGCCTTTGGCCTAGGCATTAATACTATGACCCTTGGCGGCCTGGTGGTCGCCATTGGCTCGGTGGTAGATGACGCGATTGTAGACATGGAGAACTGCTATCGCGGGCTGCGCACAAACCAGGCCCAGGACAGTCCTAAACACCCTTTTCAGGTGGTGTTTGAGACCTCGGTGCAGGTACGGCTAGCGGTGATTTTTTCCACGGTGATCATTGTTGTGGTGTTCGCTCCCATCTTTAGTCTAAGTGGCATGGAGGGCCGCATCTTCGCACCGATGGGACTCGCTTACCTTTTTTCAATCTTGGCCTCGACGCTGGTGGCGATGACCTTATCCCCGGCGCTTTGCGCCATTTTGCTGGCGAACCAAACTTTACCGCGCGAAGGAACTGTTGTCTCTCGATTGGCCGAACGCCTCTATCGCCCGCTGCTAGGGATTTCGATGCGGCTACCCCAGCTCGTCCTCGCCCTTGCACTGGCGGTTCTTGTCGCGTCAGCAGCGGTGGTACCCACCCTGGGGCGGGTCTTTCTGCCCGAGTTCCAGGAGAAATCCCTGGTGAACTCGATGGTGCTATTTCCCGGTATTTCCCTGGACATCACCACAGGGGCAGGCAATGCCTTGGCCAATTCCCTAGAGGGCAACCCCCGCTATGAGTGGGTGCAGGTGCGAGCCGGTCGTTCTCCAGGAGATGCGGATGGTGCGGGGGTGAATATAGCTCACGTCGATATCGAACTCAGCGATGCAGCCTTAAAGGACCGAGAAGCTAGCGTCACGGAGCTGCGGGAAGCGTTCTTGGAACTGCCGGGGGTGGCTCCTAACATCGGCGGGTTCATCTCCCACCGCATGGATGAGGTGCTCTCCGGAGTGCGAAGTGCGATCGCTATTAAAATATTTGGCCCTAACCTAGCAGAACTGCGCAGTATCGGTGAGCTGGTGCGCGACACCATCGAACCAATTGCAGGGATAGTGGACTTGCAGCTTGAACCGCAGCTCCCAATCCGTCAGGTGCAGATTCAGTACGACCGGGACGCTGCAGCGCGGTACGGCTTAACCATGGCCCAAATCTCTGAGGTTGTGGAAACAGCCCTAAATGGGCGCGTTGTTGCCCAGGTCCCGGAAGACCAGCAGTTGATCAACATCGCAGTATCTCTGCCAGAATCCGCCCGCAACAGCTTGGATGCCATTAGCGCCATTCCCATAGCCACCCCGACGGGAGAGCTGATTTCCCTGGGCACTGTGACTGATGTGAGCTACGGCATGGGGGCAAACGTGGTGAACCGAGAGGATGTCTCTCGCCTGATTGTGGTATCGGCGAACGTGGCCGAGCGAGATCTAGGCAGCATCGTCGGTGATATTCAAGCCCAGATTCAGGAAAATGTGCAGTTGCCCAACGGCTACTTCATTAAGTATGGAGGCCAGTTTGAGGCGGAGCAAAACGCCACTAACAACCTGCTGGTCTATAGCCTCCTAGCGGCGATCGCCATCGCGGTGCTGATGTTTTTCTCCGTCAAATCCTTCCCGGCCACTGTCGCCATCATGATCAACCTACCTCTGGCACTGGTGGGGGGCATTGTCTCTATCCTGCTGACAGGCGGAGTGATATCGGTGGCCTCACTCATTGGCTTCATTACCCTGTTTGGGGTCGCCGTCCGCAACGGGCTGCTGCTGGTAGACAACTACAACACCAAGTTTGTCCAGGGGATGCCGCTAAAGAAGGCCGTGTTCCAAGGTTCTCTAGAACGGGTGAATGCCATTCTGATGACAGCTTTGACCTCAGCGTTGGGAATGTTGCCATTGGCGATCGCTAGCGGTGCGGGTAACGAAATTCTGCAGCCGTTGGCGATTGTAGTGCTAGGAGGTTTGTTCACCTCTACAGCGCTGACTCTACTGGTGCTTCCTGCCCTCTATTCCCGGTTTGGTCGCTGGTTTATGCCTAAGCCCAGACGGAGAGATTTAGAGCCTGCCCTCACCCATAACGGCGCACCGCAATCGACGATGAGCTGACGATGACTCACATTTTTTCTCCTCTTGAGGCGGGCAATTGCTGAGGGGGCAAGCAATTCCGCACAGCGGCGATCGCCGGGTTATGCAATTCGCGCTTTGCCAATAGGAGTTTCTGCTGCTTCGACAATCAAGGTATTGAACAAGCTCATATCGGTTCCATCGGGAAAGGTGATGTTGAACGTACCGCTGTTCTGTGGCAACGGGCCTAGATCGATAGTCCGCTTAGCCATATCACCATTGATGGTGAGATAGGCCTGAAGCCCATCTGTCACATCGGTCTGGAAATTCTGAAATGTGATGGTTCCACCCACGCCAGCAATGACCGCAATTCCGAGGGTGCCAGTGGTTGTATGGTCGTTCAATCCTGTAAACATACTCATGGTTAGTGTCCTGACTATCAACATCAGTAGCTATGCTACGCCATGTCGCCCCGGAGAAAGTAGTGCGATCGCCTTGAATCCCCATAAAATGCAGATATTGCGACAGCCTAGAGCAGCCCTTTGGTCGTTGACGCCTGGCCATTGACGTAGGACGTATGACAAATCATCTTGTCCAGTGTGAAAGCCTTTATCTACGCAAGCATGCCGACAACCCCATCGATTGGTGGCCGTGGTGTGACGAGGCATTGGCCTTAGCCACCAGCGAAAATCGGCCCATATTTCTGTCTATCGGCTATTCGAGCTGCCACTGGTGCACAGTCATGGAAGGGGAAGCATTTTCTGATGAGGCGATCGCCGCCTATGTAAACGCCAACTTTGTCCCAATAAAAGTGGACCGAGAAGAGCGGCCTGACCTCGATAGCATCTACATGCAGGCGCTACAGATGATGACCGGGCAGGGGGGGTGGCCATTGAACATTTTTCTCACGCCAGGCAGGGTGCCCTTTTATGGCGGCACCTACTTCCCTGTCGAGCCCCGATACGGGCGGCCCAGCTTCCTAGAGGTGCTGCAGTCTATCCGCCGGTTTTACGACAACGAAGCCGCTGACCTGCAGGCGATGACCCACCAAATGATGGCGCAGCTGCAGCAGGTCAATCAGCTCACACCCGAAACCACCCTCACGTTCGACATCTTAGACGCTGGGCTAGACTACAGCGCTGGCATCCTGTCAGCCGCTGGCCCAGGGCCGCGATTCCCCATGATTCCCTACGCAGACGCTGCGCTGCGGGGGGTCCGCTTCGGCCAGGCAAGCCGCTACGATGGGGCCGCTTTGACGCAACAGCGGGGCCTAGATCTAGCCTTAGGAGGAATTTACGACCATGTTGGGGGTGGGTTCCACCGCTACACCGTTGACCCCACTTGGACCGTACCCCACTTTGAAAAAATGCTCTATGACAACGGGCAGATCATGGGATATCTCGCCGATCTGTGGAGCATGGGCCACCATGAACCGGCATATGAGCGGGCGATCGCCCATACCGTTGGTTGGCTGCAGCGGGAGATGGCGGCCCCGGAGGGCTACTTTTACGCCGCTCAAGATGCCGATAGCTTCGAAACTGCTGAGTCCGTAGAACCAGAGGAAGGGGCGTTCTATGTTTGGGACTATGCTGAGCTAGAATCGCTGCTCACAGATGACGAGTTAGGTCAGCTATCAGAGGCTTTTGACATCAGCCCCAACGGCAACTTTGAGGGCCATATCGTGCTGCAGCGCCACCATGGGGGTGCCCTGGCCCTATCTCTCCAGCCTGCCCTTGGCAAGCTCTTTCACCAGCGCTATGGACAAGAGCCTGACGCCGTGGCGTCCCCTGCCCGCACAGCAACAGAAGCAAAAGAGACGGATTGGCCAGGGCGCATTCCCCCCGTCACTGACACCAAAATGATCGTGGCCTGGAACAGCCTGATGATTTCTGGGCTGGCCCGAGCGGCAGCGGTTTTCGACCGTCTGGAATACTATCAGCTGGCCGCACAGGCTGCGCAGTTTATCCTGGAGCATCAGTGGCACAATGACCGGCTACATCGCCTTAATTACGGGGGCGACCCAAGCATACTGGCCCAGTCTGAGGACTATGCTCTGTTGATCAAGGCCTTTTTGGATCTCGACCAGGCAGCGGTAGCTTTGGGGCAATCTACCGATAGCGCGACAGAGCAGTCTGGGGGCTGGGCCTTGGCCGCAGAGCAAGTTCAGCGGGAGTTTGACCAGTGGCTAGGGAGCGACGCCGGGGGCTACTTTAATACAGCGAGAGATAGCAGTGATGATCTGCTCATCCGGGAACGCAGCTATGCCGACAACGCGACCCCAGCGGCAAATGGTGTAGCGATCGCCAACTTGGTTCGCCTCGCTCTCCTGCGGGAGAACATGACCTATCTCGATCAAGCCGAGGCCGCGCTGCAGTCTTTTGGGGCTCCTCTCAAAACCTCTCCCCGGAGCTGCCCCAGCCTCCTCACCGGCCTAGATTGGTATCAGAACCATACCCTGCTAAAAACAACGGCAGACATGGCCACAGATCTGATGTCGCACTATTGGCCAACTTTAGTTTGCGCCACTGCAGCCTTGCCGGAGGGAGCGGTTGGTTTGGCCTGCCGAGGGCTGAGCTGTCAGGAGCCTGCGCAGTCGCGAGAGGAGCTGATAGAGCAGCTGCAGCACAGTCAGCAGCGACAGGCAGATCTGGAAGACTAAGCCGTGATCTGCGGGACTAGATGTGAGGGACCAGATGTGAGAGACCAGATGTGAGGGAAACTTTGGTCGATTGAGCCTCAAGGGCGTCTGCTGCGACTGAGCGAGGAAAAAACCGGCCCAAGACACCATAGCTCACCAGTCCAAAGTACTCCCGCGCGATGAGAAACGTTGACCCGGCCTTTCCCAATTCGTCTTGGGGCAATGAAGTTGTGTAGGGCGTGGCCTCGAAGCCAAGGCTACGAAACGTCAGCAGCGATCGCAGCATGTGGGGACCGTCCGTAACCAAAATGATGCGCTTGACGCCTTGGGGCTGGAGGATGCTGGCGGTGTACTGCGCATTTTCTTCCGTGGTGCTAGAGCAAGGTTCACCATCGATCGCGCTGCGGGGTACGCCACGCTCTGCGATCTGATTGATGAGGGGAGGGGCGTCGCTCCGGCCGCTGACAAACACTCGGGGGGCATCACCCTCGCGCCAAAGGTCGGAGGCAGCCTCTGCCCGAGAGGCATGGAGCTTCGGGCCGCGGCCCAAGACAACAATGGCATCGGCTCGAAACTGGTCGGCTTGAGATTGGGGAATGGGAAAGGTCAGCGCTTTGAGCCCGACCGTTGTTGCTAGGGGGGAGGCCACGCTGAGGTATAGAGCCAATGTGGCTAAACTCAGACCGCTGATCCAGCGCTTAAAAGGCAGCTTTGTGACCCAGGGAAGTACGGCCAGAGTCAGCAGAGTGACAATGATCCGTTTGTAGTGGGCAAAAATATCGAAGGTCTGCCATGAGAAGTTGGCCCATAGACCAGCAGCAGTTTCAGGGCAGGCATTAGGGTCAATCATGATCAACATGCTAGCGACAACGTTATGAGAGTTGATATATTGCATCTGCCCTGCCGCTTGGGACAACAGTTCTGGCTTAAAGCACGATGTTTCGTAGGCGGCAAAGCGCGCAACTGTCCCAATGCATCAGGACAATTGCCGTAAGTCAATACCTCCCTATACAGGGACTTGAGCCCTCTACCGGCAACTCACTCAAGCCTTTGCTTCGTTATAACCTTCGCGAACCTACGATGTCGAAGCAATCATCGCGTTGGCCAATTGCTCAGCGGAGCATAGGAGCACGGAGCATAGGAGCACGGAGCATAGGAGCAAAGTTGAGGTGCTACAGTACGGGGGCCGTTATCTAGATTCCCCATCGCCTGAGTTATGAAGCGCCTAATCTCACTTATGGTTAGTCTGGGCATTCTGGCCTTGATTTACTGGAAGATCGATTTTGATGGTTTGATTCAGGTATTTCAAAACTGCCATCTCCTCTGGATGGTGGTCAGCCTTGGAATGGTGATTCCAATTACGGCGGCATCGGCCTGGCGGCTGCAGGTGCTCTCGCCACCCCAGGTCAAGCTAACGGTGGCAGAAGCGAACCGACTGATTTTGGCTGCTAGCAGCCTCAATATGGTTTTGCCCTCGAAAATGGGGGACATTGCCAAAGCCTACTTCATGCGCGATCGCGGCGGCATCAGCGGGTCGTTGGCGGTATCGCTGGTGGTGTTCGAAAAAGCCTGCGATATGCTCTCGCTGCTGCTGTGGTGCGCCTTTGGGCTTATTCTTTACGAACCCAAGAATGAGCTATTTCTGGTGATGACGGGGGTGATTTTCACGGGGCTGATTGCGGGATCATTGCTCCTCGCTTCCCCTTGGGTTGCCGCCATCGCGTTTCGGGGGGCACAGCGCGTTGCCCCCGGCAAAACCCGATCCAAATTGGAGGATATGCACCAGTCCTGGGAAGCGATGCACCGCTACGCCTGGCGCGATCGCGATCGCCTATTGACGGTGACGGGGCTGTCGGTGGGCATTTGGCTCTTGCATCTCCTGCAGATTTGGTTTTTCATTCTGGCCCTCAATGCCTGGGTACCGTTTTGGGTCAACCTTGCCCTATCTCCGCTCGCCATTTTAGCCGGACTGCTGCCGCTTACCTTTGCAGGGGTAGGAACGCGAGACGCCGCCCTGATTGCCTTCTATGCTCCCTTTTTCAATGCCCAGATTGGAGCGGCCTTGGGGCTGCTGTGCACCTCTCGCTACCTCATACCCGCCATGGCCGGTCTGCCATTTTTACAGCGCTACCTCAGCGCCATCGGTGGCGGTGCTCAATTGAGAAAACCTAGACCAAAGGGGGCATCTAGCGATCGCTGAAGTAGGGAACTCAAGCAACTCCCTCGGCCTCGCTGCTCAAAACTCGCTAAGGTAAAGGAACACAAAACCATAAACACACGAGCCTCTCTATGCGCGTAATCTTGATGACCGGAAAAGGCGGTGTCGGAAAAACGTCAGTTGCAGCTGCGACAGGGCTGCGCTGCGCTGAGCTAGGCTATAAAACCCTAGTCCTCAGCACCGACCCAGCCCATTCTCTTGCCGACAGCTTTGACCTGGAGATGGGCCATGATCCAACCTTAGTTCGCCCTAATCTTTGGGGCGCTGAGCTAGATGCCTTGATGGAGCTAGAAGGCAATTGGGGAGCCGTCAAGCGATATATTACCCAAGTGCTGCAGGCGCGAGGTCTAGAGGGTGTCGAAGCGGAAGAGCTGGCAATTTTGCCGGGGATGGACGAAATTTTCAGCCTGGTGCGCATGAAGCGCCACTATGACGAAGGCGAGTTCGAGGTTCTCATTATTGATTCTGCTCCAACGGGGACAGCCCTGCGGCTGCTGAGTCTACCAGAGGTGGCGGGCTGGTATATGCGCCGCTTCTACAAACCTCTGCAGGCTATGTCCGTAGCTCTACGGCCTTTAGTTGAGCCCCTGTTCCGTCCTATTGCGGGCTTCTCCCTGCCCAATCGCGAAGTGATGGATGCCCCCTATGAGTTTTATGAGCAGATTGAGCAGCTAGAGCGGGTTCTAGTGGATAACACCAAAACATCAGTGCGGCTGGTGACCAACCCTGAAAAGATGGTGATCAAAGAGTCTCTTCGCGCCCACGCCTATCTCAGTTTGTATAACGTGGCGACTGACATGGTCGTGGCCAACCGCATTATCCCCGATGCGGTTACAGACCCATTTTTCAAGCAGTGGAAAGAGAATCAGCAGCAGTACCGCCGCGAGATCCACGATAACTTTCACCCCCTGCCGGTAAAAGAGGTGCCCCTCTTTACCCAAGAGATGTGTGGGATAGAGGCGCTAGAGCGCTTAAAAGATATTCTGTACGCTGATGAAGATCCGTCTCAGGTGTACTACAAAGAGACGACGCTGCGGGTCGTTGATGAGGGCGAGAACTTCAGCCTCCAGGTCTATCTTCCTGGCATCCCTAAAGACAAGGTGGACTTGAGCAAAACAGGGGATGAGCTCAATATCCGCATTGGCAACCACCGCCGCAATTTGGTGCTGCCCCAGGCGCTGGCAGCGCGTCAACCCTCTGGCGCGAAGATGGAGGATGACTACCTTAAGATCAAGTTCTGATGTGGCGCATCTCGATGGCCATCAGGGTCAGCGCTGTATCCAAAGAAAAAACCCCGACCCATGGGTCGGGGTTTAGCTCACCAAGTCCTGAACCTTAGACATTTTTATAATGGACAAGTGACGACCCAAAATTTCTACGTGATTTCAGGCAGTTGTTGGCAAAGAGCAGACCTCGATCCGTGTTGTTGCGGAGGTGCCAACGAGCTAATTGCTACGGATTTACAATATGGCAGTTGTATAGCGCGCTAAACTTGCGCGAGGTTGTATAGTAATTGTCCTTATGCCTCAGAGCAACTGCGCGCCCTGTCGCTTGATGCCTAGAAAATGCCGCGCTTTGGGCCATAACTATTGGCTCAAGCATTGGCTCAAGCATTGGCTTAAGCATCAGGGCAGACGCAGTAGTTTTTAGCATCACCCCCATCACTCAAACATCAGCCCCATGCCAAAACGCGATCCTGCCATCCTTAAGCGTGTCACCGTCAGTCTTCCCTTCGGTATTGGCTCTGCCTCTTGGGAAGCTGACCCCAAGGAACGTCATGCAGCCTGGGAGCTATATGTGGAGCTGGTAACCCGCGTTGCGGTGCAGTCCCTCAGCGCCCAACAGGGCTCAGTGCGAGAAGCAATGAACTCCCTATACAGCCTGTTTGGCTCAACTCGCGAAATTTTGCGCAAGGCAGGGCCAGACATCGGGGCATCTCATGATTCCGTGGGCGGCATTGCGATCGCCGTTTTGAACCGTGGCCTACGTCCCTTTTTGTCCAAGTGGCACCCAGTTCTGCAGACCTGGGAGGAAGGGCGGCCTGCAGGTACGAGCCCCCGCGATCATGAAACGGCCTGGGAGCAAGAGCCTGCGCTGCGAAATGAGCTGGAGGCCCTGCGGGCAGATTTGGAGCAATATGCCAAGGCGCTGGCCAACATCGCCGGAGTCGAAGCCTCACGGCAGTAGGCGCTACCGCAAAAGCCGGTCAATCATACCGCTGGCCTGGGACAGGTACCCCCCGCCAAATTGATTAAAGTGATTGATGATGTGGTACAGATTGTACAGCTGTTTTCGACGCTCATATCCCGGCGAGAGCGGATAAGCGGCCTCATAGGCCTGGTAAAACTCTTTGGGAAAGCTGCCAAAGAGAGTGCTCATGGCCAAATCAACTTCGCGATCGCCATAGTACGTTGCGGGGTCAAAGATAACCGGCTCGCCGTCTTCTGTAACAGCAGCATTGCCAGACCAGAGATCGCCATGAACCAGAGAAGGCTCAGGGTAGTGATCTGACAACAGCTCCGGAATCGCCTGCAGCAGCGCATCTTGCTGCGGGAAATGACCGCCCCGCTTGCGCGCCAGCTTCAGCTGATAGCCAATACGGTGGTCACGAAAGAAAGCTGCCCAGCTGTCGGTCCAGGGATTTTGCTGCGGAATAAAGCCGATGGTGTTGTTTTGATCCCAGCCGAAGGCATCCCGCGTCACGCGGTGCATCGCCGCCAGGTGTTCCCCCATAGTCTCCCAAGACCCATGGGTACCATAGCCAAACGCAAGCCATTCCAGCACGATATAGGCGGAACCCTCTACAGTACCCCAGCACAGCGGCTTGGGCACTCGAATCGTATCGGTTTGCGCCATCTCCTCAAGCCCCTTGGCCTCTACCTCGAACATGGCCGCCTTAGCGGCGTCGTTGAACTTAACGAAGTAGGCAGTATCCCCGTGGGAAAGGGCATAAGCTCTGTTGACGCTGCCGCCGCCCACAGGACGCCGGTGCTCTATGGTGAAGGGGCGCTGAGATGCTTGGCTGATGTGCGTGGCAATGTGATCCCACATAGGCATAGTTTCAAAAGCTGTGATGGTTCTGCAGAATCGGGGATGCAACCGTCATCCTAGCCGCAAACCTGCTTCACGGCGTCCCGCAGTTTAATCTGCTCCCACCACACTCGCAGCTTAGGTGTCTGAGCTGTAACCGCGTCAAACTCCTTCGTTTTCGACAGGTAGACGAAAATTGGCACCAGGTAAAAATCCGCTAGGGTGATGGCGTTGCCCAACAAAAATGGATTGCTGACACAGAGGCTTTCGATGGCCTCCAGCGCTTTCTTAACAGGGGCGATCGCTTGTTGAACTGCTTGTTCATCAGTGTCACCGCCCTGCTGAGGCACAATCAAGCGTTGAATCACGATACTACCGATGGCAGGGCCGTAAAGGTAGCTATCGATAATGGCAGCAATTTGATGCATGCGGGACTGAGTCAGCAGATCAGAGGGCGCAAATTTACCCTCAGCTAGCCCGTTGAGGTAGTGCGTGATGGCCGAGGTTTCGTAAATCTGAGTTCCATCGATTTCAACAGCAGGCACTTTGCCAAACGGATGCTTTTTCAGGTAATCGTCGGTTTTGTTGTCGCCATTGAAGATACCGATATCGACCAAATCATGGTCCATATTGGCCTCCACCAGCAGCAGTCGCACAGTGCGAACATAGGTGCTGATGGGAGTTCCGTAGAGGGTAACAGTAGCCATAGGGGTTAGAGAAACATCCGTTAACTTTGTAGGGCCTCACCCGCAGGATTACCCTGCCGCTCTTGATCTAGCCGCCGCTTGCGGGCATAGAACTGAATCGATGCTGCCATGAGCACAACCAATCCCACTACTAGATAAGAGGTCGCGTTGGTTGGAAAGTTATTTTTGAAAATGGCAAGGAGCACGATGGGAACCAGCAGCAGCGTCGGTAGTTCATTAAGCGCCCGCAGCTGCTGACCGCTCCATTGGCATTCGCCCTGGGCCAGCTTTTTCATGAGGCGGGAGCAGTAGTGATGATAGCCCAGCAGTACGGCCACAAAGACCAGCTTTACATGTAGCCACCAATCATGGAGTACCGCAGGCTCCTGCCACAGAATGCCCGCCGCCATCACCACCGTCACAATCATGCCGGGAGTTGTAATGATGCGCAGCAGACGCTTCTCCATCAGCGCATACTGGTCTTTCAAGATGCTGCGAGCAGGCTCTGGCTTTTCCTCTGCTTCGACATGGTAGACAAACAGACGGACAAGATAGAACAACCCCGCAAACCAGACAACGACACCAATGAGGTGGAACGCTTTAAACCAAAGATAGGCCATGGAAATTAATTGAGGAAAAATGGATTCTAAAGGCAGAAATTAACGCACAAGGCTGATAGAACTTGCTGGCCAACCCTAGCTCAGCCAGCGGGCAACGTCTTTCGCGTGATAGGTCAAAATTAGATCGGTTCCAGCTCGCTTAAAGCTGGTCATCGTCTCCAGCACAACTTTTCGCTCATCTATCCAGCCATTGAGAGCGGCAGCTTTCACCATAGAGTACTCACCGGAAACGTTGTACGCCGCTACGGGCAGATGGCTGGCCTGCTTCACTTGCCAAATGATGTCCATATAGGCCAGGGCTGGCTTCACCATCAAAAAGTCTGCCCCCTCAGCCATATCCAGCTCAATCTCCTTCAGCGCTTCGCGGGAGTTGGCGGGATCCATTTGATAGGTGCGGCGATCGCCAAATTGGGGAGCAGAATCTGCTGCATCTCGGAAGGGGCCGTAATAAGAAGAAGAATACTTCGCCGCATAGGACATGATGGGCAGATCGGTAAAGCCAGCGTCATCTAGCCCTTCGCGAATCGCCTGCACAAAGCCATCCATCATGCCAGAGGGCGCGATGATGTCGGCTCCAGCCTTGGCCTGAGACACCGCCGTCTTTTTCAACAGCTCTAAGGTTGGATCATTCAGCACCCGCCCTGACAGGTCACCGGTTTCCAGGTAGCCACAGTGGCCGTGGGAGGTATATTCACACAGGCAGGTGTCCACAATGATCGCGAGATCAGGGACAGCCTCTTTCACCGCGCGGGAGGCCTGCTGCACAATCCCATGGTCGTGCCAGGCTCCGGTCGCTTCGGTATCCTTAGCTTCAGGGATACCAAACAGAATCACGGCAGGAATACCCAGGTCGTAGACTTCCTTAGCCTCGTCCACTAGCTTGTCAATAGAAAGCTGGTATACGCCGGGCATAGACGAGACCTCTTGGGCCACGCTGCTGCCATCAACAGCAAACAGTGGGTAGATGAGGTCGCTAGTGGTAACCACCGTTTCTTGCACCATGCGGCGTAGCTGAGGATGGTTGCGTAAGCGGCGAGGACGGTGAGCTGGAAACATAGAGGCGTCCGTGGCGATGATTTGACGGTGAGCAGTCCAAAATACTGTTTCTATATTTAACGTGCTAGCGGGTTCTGGGCTCACGGGCTGTAACATTCTTTGACAGTGAAGTCTGCTGTGACAGTGAGGCAGAGCCGCGAGGCCCAGGGCAAAGACGGCCGCAGGCGCTAAGGATACAGACTAACAGCAGCATCTGCCACTATCGCCTTGACCCGCTCTCCAATCGAAAACTCGTGATCTGATGCCAGCCGGGCGACAACTTCTCGCCCTGAGGGCAGCTGCAAACAGTAGCGGTTCTCTCGTCCTAGAAACTGGCGATCGCGCACAGTGATATCGCCCGCGCTGTCGCTGATCAAGGTGATCCCATCTTGGCGAATCATTGCATCAGCTTGGCCAGAGGAATTGTGAGGAGAGGACGCCGAGGCTCCCTGTGGGACATGGGGCGCAGCGAACGAGCCTAGCTCTGTCACCCAGCCCAGCTGAGGATGATGCTGGGCCGGAATGAAATTGGCCTGGGTGACAAACTCAGCCACAAAGCGAGATATCGGCGCATTATAGAGCTCTTGTGGCGTCCCCACTTGCACCAGCTGCCCATCATGCATCACCGCAACGCGATCGCACACCGATAGGGCTTCTTCTTGGTCATGGGTGACAAAAATCCCCGACACGTTCGCAGCCTTAAAAATGTCCCGCAAATCCTGTCGCAGCTGGAGCCGTACTTTCGCATCTAGGTTACTCAACGGCTCGTCTAACAGCACAATCGGAGGGCGGGGAGCCAGGGCACGGGCTAGGGCGACCCGCTGTTGCTGTCCGCCAGAGAGCTGGTGAGGATAGCGGTCTTCTAGCCCCCGGAGACCAACCAATGTCAAGACCTCAGCAACCCGGCGGCGTCTGTTTTGCGCGTGGGTTCTGGCGCGTCGTTGTCCTGCGGATAGGCCAAAGGCTACGTTTTTTGCCACGGTTAAGTGGGGAAAAAGCGCGTAGTCTTGAAACACCATGCCGATGCCGCGCTTTTCAGGAGGAAGCCACTGCGGCCCCGCAACGGGTCGTCCAGAAAGATAAATACTGCCTGCCTGGGGGCGTTCAAATCCGGCGATGAGACGCAGCAGAGTTGTCTTGCCGCATCCCGACGGCCCTAGCAGCCCCAATAGCTCTCCTTTGTCGAGCCGCAGAGAAACAGAGCATACCGCTGGCGCAACGTTGGAGAACTGCCGCGTTAGACTGTCGACCCAAAGAATGGGAGCTGATGAGGCAGAGGCGCTATCAGGCGCGCTTGAGAATGGTTGGCACTCTAGGGAGACATTAGCGGCTGATGACATAGCGGTATCAATACGACGTTGGGTCGTCAGCAGGATGGATAGTCCTATTGCGCCCTACTATCTAAGGTACTGAATCAAACCTCGCTTTTGCAACTTCTTCGCAACTATGTGCTTTTGTATTGGCCTGCATTAGGCGAGCTCAGATAATACGAACAAGGCGATACAAATAAAGCGATCGCCCCCGTAAGAGCGATCGCTTTGTTTATGACAGGCATAGCGTCGCTATGCCTATGTCTCTATCGGGGTCACTTTAGTAATCGAAGTCACCCATGCCGCCGCCACCGGCTGCAGGAGCCCCATCCTTAGGCTCAGGCATGTCGGCAACGATACATTCTGTTGTCAGCACCATGCCAGCAATGGACGCCGCATTTTGCAATGCAGAGCGGGTCACCTTCGCAGGGTCGACAATACCCACCTCAAACATGTCGGCGAACTCGTTGTCAGCGGCGTTGTAGCCCACGTTGAAGTCTTTCTCCTTCACTCGCTCAGCAATGACCGCACCGTTTTGACCCGCATTCTCAGCAATGCGCTTCAGAGGGGCCGTCAGCGCCCGAGCCACAATCATGGCACCCAGCAAATGCTCATCTTTAAGATTGCTCTCAGCCCAGTTGGATAGCTCAGGAGCGAGGTGAGCAAGGGTTGTGCCACCACCGGGAACGATACCTTCCTCAACAGCCGCCTTGGTGGCGTTGATAGCGTCTTCTAAACGCAGCTTGCGGTCCTTCATCTCAGTTTCGGTGGCGGCACCCACTTTGACGACGGCCACACCACCGGAGAGCTTGGCCAGACGCTCTTGGAGTTTTTCCTTGTCATAGGAAGACTCAGTTTCGTCGATTTGACGGCGAATCTGCTCGCAGCGAGCCTTGACTTCCGCCTCGTTGCCTTCGGCAACGATTGTGGTGTTGTCTTTAGTGATGGTGATACGACGCGCTTTGCCCAGCATGTCGATCTTGGTCGCATCCAGCTTGAGACCAGCGTCTTCTGTGATCAGTTGACCACCTGTAAGAACAGCCATATCCTCTAGCATAGCCTTGCGGCGATCGCCAAAGCCGGGAGCCTTGACAGCAGCGACGTTGAGCACGCCCCGCAGGCGATTTACCACCAGGGTAGCTAGGGCTTCTTTCTCGATGTCCTCGGCGATGATCATCAGAGGACGACCGGCGCGAGCCACCTGCTCTAGGACGGGAACGAGATCCTGCACTAGGGCAATTTTCTTGTCGGTGAGAAGGATAAAAGGCTCATCGAGCACGGCCTCCATGCGCTCGGTGTCGGTGGCGAAGTAAGGGGAAATATAGCCCTTATCAAACCGCATGCCCTCGGTAACCTCTAGCTCGGTGACCATGGACTTGCCTTCTTCCAGGGAGATGACGCCTTCGCGGCCCACCTTATCCATGGCCTCAGCAATCATTTTGCCGACTTCTTCATCATTACCAGCAGAGATGGAGCCCACCTGAGCGATCGCGCTGGAATCTTCCACAGGACGAGCCTGCTCAGCGATCTTCTCGACCAAGTACGTCGTTGCTTTGTCGATACCGCGCTTCAGGGCAATGGAGTTGGCCCCAGCGGCAACGTTGCGCAGCCCTTCTTTGACCATGGCATGAGCCAAAACCGTTGCTGTGGTCGTGCCATCGCCGGCAGCGTCGTTCGTTTTTGAGGCCGCTTGACGGATCAAAGAGACGCCCGTATTCTCAATATGGTCTTCTAGCTCGATTTCCTTAGCAATCGTAACGCCATCGTTGACGATTTGGGGGGCGCCAAATTTCTTCTCTAGAACGACGTTGCGGCCTTTGGGGCCAAGGGTGACAGCAACTGCCTCTGCAAGAATGTCCATCCCCTTTTCCAGGGCACGACGGGCATTCTCGTTGTAAATGATGCGTTTAGCCATAGTTCCTCTAATTGTTTTCTCTTTGACAAAGTCTCACTGAACAGCCGTTATGCGACGATAGCAAGGATGTCTTTTTCAGATAGCAAGACGTACTCATCGGTTCCGAGCTTGATGTCGGTTCCGGCATATTTGGAATAGAGCACCTTGTCGCCGACTTTGACGTCGACTTCCTGGCGGGCGCCATCATCACCGCGCTTGCCTGGCCCAACCTGAACAATCTCGCCAATTTGAGGCTTTTCCTTCGCCGTCTCAGGCAGTAGGATCCCCCCTGCTGTCTTCTCTTCGGACTCAGACACTTTCACAAAAACGCGATCGGCCAAAGGCTTAACGGTCGAAACGCTGAGAGATATAGCTGCCATCTAAAACACACTCCAAACTAAAGTCAGTACAAGTTCCGCAATTAATTATGTCGCTGGTGACAAACCACCGGTCTATGCCTCAAATGCGCAGTGCAACGGTGCGATCGCCAGCGAGCCAAGCCACAAGTTTAGCACTCTCGGCTCATGAGTGCTAATTTAGCGAACAGAGCTGTACTGTGACAACGGCTACAGTTGTACGGGTTACCGAACTGGGGCGCTATAGCGATGCAGCAGCATTCGCAAAAACGCTGCGGCTGTAGTCTGCTGAGGCGGGGATTGGGCGGTGGTGCGCCAGCCTGTCACCTGGTGGGGCGATCGCCATATCGTTAGGTGATCCACAGGGGGAGTAGCGTAAAAATGGTCGCCATCGTGAGGCCCCAAAAGTAGTGACATGTCATGGGTAACCTGATCATGGCTGAGGCGATGCAGCGGAAACGGCTCAAAGAGGGGCACACCCCAACCGTCTATGGCAATGAATCCATCAACAGGAATGTGCTTCCGCCATAAATATCGAGCAGCCCCTAGCCCACCAACAACCCCTGCACTAAAGGCCACAAAGCAAACTCCCTGCTCCCACGGCAGCTGATGGGTCTCCAGCCATGCGACGAGGTGGTGAGGAGAGTAGGCCGGCTGGATATGGGCCGGGAATGTTAGACAGGGTGAGGGTGGTGACAAGATACGCAGAAATGAGGCCGTTGCAGCTTCATCGTGCATGCCAGGACACAAGATGGTGATCATACGGCTGCCCGTTGCTCAAGACAACGTACAAAACAACACATAGGACCAGACAACACACGTCGAACTGGCTCCGTAATGCCGACATCGCAGATAGATAGAATTGGCAATTCCCGAGTCAAATCTTATTACACCCCAACTAACGACTGCTCTTGACCGCTTTGGCGGTCAGCTTATTACCGTAATAGCCGCCGTCACCCAATTACAGACGTGTTGCCCGTACAGCATACAAATATAGAAAGTTGATGAGTTATTGAATGGCTTGAGCCAAAAATATCAATACTGTATTGCGAAAGTAGGTTATTATTTGGCCGCTTACCTTGAGTTCCATAACAATAGAAATTGCCTTGGCAATTCAAATTTAATCGCTTGTTTTGTGATTCTCAACGAGCTGACAGCAATCCTCCGCAGCGCTGATCAACCGAATCACGATAGAGAATGTTCCTTCAACCTTATCTAGAATTGGGGTTATCCAATCACAGCTATATTGACTGATCTCAGCTGCCCGCAATTGTTAGTGTAACCTACGCTGCACATCTACATTAAACTGCAAGCCGCCCTACAGAATGGAGGCGCAAAAACCTTGCTGTGAGCGGTCTTACCCCTCTTGCGCTAGTGACAAATGGCATATAAATTAATTGCCAATAGAGTCAGGTTTGATCTGGCTTAGGTGTGCATCTTCGAAAGAATTACTGCTATGAATAACTCTAGCCATTCGGCGCTACTCCCCATAGCAATTGCTTTAGCGACTACAGCTTTTACCACGTCGTTCACGCATTATTTGCTTCAGCGTCCCTGGTGCGTCCAGATCAATGCGGACCAGAGCCAGCAAATTGTCTATGGCTACGTCGGCTGCGATTCTCTAAACGTTGTGACTCACCTTCGACAGCCTGACCTTACGTTAGGGCTGCTGCATTCTGAATCGCAGCTGTCACCTAATGTGAATAACCGAGACTAGGGTACTCATGACCTAATTATTTCGTATCTGCTGACCCGTACGTCAGATTATCTACTCTACTGCCTGTCGGCGTAGTCATTTAAACGACTACGTCGCTTCCATCACGTTGCATCTACGAGGACAATATCATGAAGCTTTTGTTCGCACTCGCTATTGGGGTTGCGTCACCTATTGCAGTTGTCATGTTACGCAGTGATGACATGCTCACGAAAAGCCCAGGCTGCGACCCTGAAGTTCACATCTGCAGTTCCCTCAATCTTCAGGCTCAATCGGTTTTAGCTCAGCCTGCTTTAGACGGATAGTGGTAGACATGCTGTCTCTGGCAAAAGGCTGCTGGTGCCTCAGAACTAAGGGTAACGCAGCAGCCTTTTTGCCTATCGCATGGGATATAACCCTATTTCTTCTCAGCGGCAAGTCCCGATGGACAAGCCACTCCAGTGCCCCCTAGACCACAGTATCCGCCCGGATTTTTAGCGAGATATTGCTGATGGTAATCCTCAGCAAAGTAAAACTCAGGGGCGTCTAGAATCTCTGTTGTAATACTGCCATAACCAGCTGAACTGAGCTTTTCTTGATATGCAGCTTTAGAGGATTCGGCTAGCTGTTTTTGGTCTGCTGAGTAAGTATAAATACCTGAGCGGTATTGGGTGCCAGCATCGTTACCCTGGCGCATTCCTTGGGTCGGATTGTGGCTTTCCCAAAACACTTTGACCAAGTCAGAGTAGCTGATCACTGCAGGGTCATAGACCACGCGAACGACTTCGTTGTGCCCTGTCGCTCCAGAACAGACTTCTTGATAGGTTGGGTTAGGAGTGTAGCCAGCCGCGTAGCCTACTGCAGTGCTATAGACTCCGGTCTGCTGCCAAAAGCAGCGCTCTGCTCCCCAAAAGCAGCCTAGGCCAAACATAGCGATCGCCATGCCGTCAGGATAGGGAGGCTTGAGGGAATTGCCGTTGACGAAATGCTTATCTGAAACCGACATCGGAGTATCTCGACCAGAGAGCGCTTGCTCCGGAGCAGGCATTTCCGCTTTCTTTCCAAGTCCAAATAGTCCCATTTAAATCTTTCCTGGTAAATCGTAACCGTATTAAAGTGTCATTTTTATTTTAATTGCTCCTTCTCTCCACTACAGCCTGTCATCAGTAAGGATATCCCCACCGAGCGCAGTTTTCTTTGGCGGCCAGCCCGGTAACGCGCAGTGCTATGGCCTCACTCACATCAACAGCATCCACCAGGGCACCGTCGAAGGTCACATCTGTCAAATGGGCTCCGCGAAATATCGCTCCCGATAAAGTCGCGCCCCGAAACGTCACGCTCTGCAGCTTGGCACCGCGAAAGTCTGCGCCAGTCAAATTTGCATCTCTAAAGTCGACGTTGCATAGCCATGCCCCATTGAGGTGAACCTGCTGCAAATTGGCCGACCGCAGCGTGGTGTTGTATAGATGCGTCCCCAGACATTCGCTATCCTGCAAACTGGCCTGATCTAGGTCAGTGTCGTAGAAATACGCCTCGGAAAGGATGGCTTGGGTGAGCTGGGCTTGATAGAGCTTAGCGCCCGTAAAAGTTGTCCGGGTAAGAATAGCCCGAAATAGCGTTGCCCCCGCCAGATTGGCTTTGGCCAGGGTGGCATGGTGGAGATTGGCGTATCGCATATCAGCGCCGACAACATTTGCGCCAGTTAGAACCGCCTGGGTCAAGATAGCGCTTTGCAGCTGGGCGGCAACCATATCCGCTGCCACCAAACGAGCCTGGGTCAAGTTGGCATTGCAAAGGTTGGCATTGTTCAGCGTTGCCTGGGTGAGATCTGCATGGGCAAGATTGGCTCCTTTCAGGTTGGCTCCGGTCAAATCGACCTGCCCTAAATTGAGTCGGTTGAGAGAATGTCCACCTAAATTGCTGTGGCTCAAATCAGGCCGTAGGTCAGGATGGCTCTGCCGCCAGCTGTCCCACTGCCGCGAGCCGCGTTGAATTAGTCTCAGCTGCCCTGCGATCGCCATATCCAGCTACTCAGCCACCCCATCAAGCTGGGATCGACCGCGCACGTTTTCCATTGCCGCAAGGGACGCGCGGGACGCAGCTAGGATATCCTGCTCTGCGCCGCCGAGATACAGTCGGCCAAAGCTCCCCACTGCCGAAATTCGCAAAATGTTGATCAGCGCTGCTTTCTCAGCTTCGTTGGCCGCCAGAGCTGCATAAGCCGCTGGCTGAACTTCTAAGACATACAGGGTTTGCCCCGCCACAATCATGTTGCCCCGACGGACGCGGTTGATCAGCTGAGTGTGATGAGCATCGATGTTGCGGATGATTTGGCTTGAAACGACCTTCGGTTTGAGGCAGTCACTGGCCTTGGCCCCAATGGCATTCAAAATGGCCTGTCCCGCAGCCTTAGTGTCGCTCTGCCGAGAGGAGTGGACCTCCAGCAAACCATACAATCGCTCAATCATCAGCACCCCAGGTCTAACAGAGGCTGACTTGAGAGCGATATCCATCAGCCGGTTGACTTCAATTCCGGGTAAAATCTCGATCCAAAGAGAGGAATCTCCGGGGAGCGGGAGAAATCCCTGGGCTTCGGTGCCAAGGTAGGCTGCGTGCTGGTGCTGGAGACTATCAATATAAACGTAGCTGCGAAGATCAACGCCCAAAGTTACCCCAGTACCTATTTATTGCTCTACAGTTGCGCCATATCAAGATTCAGTATACGGGCTGGGGGGATGCCCTGGCTATGGACGCTTTCGCTGGCGGCAGGTCTCAATTGAGAAAAAAGCCATACCATTGTGTCTGCTCTACTACCTCCTCCTACTTCTAGATCGCATATAGGATATCAATATCCAATAGATGCGGTTCTCCAAAGGGAGATCAAGCATTGACTCAAATCAGACCTCTTCAATATCTATGACATCACCACGCCCCATAGCCCTCATCACCGGAGCCTCTAGCGGTATCGGCGCCGCGATCGCCCGCAAATTGGCCCAAGAAGGCTACTGCATCATTGCTGTAGCCCGTCGGATAGAGCGGCTCCAGGCGATGGCGGCAGAATTTCCCGATGGCGTCATTGTTCCTGAAGGCGTGGACCTGCGCCGGGAGGCTGACATTGTGGCGCTGTTTGAGCGAGTCAGCGCCAGCGGCAAAAGCGTAGATGTGTTGGTGAACAACGCTGGGCTAGGGCGACGAGCGCCGCTGCTCTCAGGAGACGCCGAAAGCTGGCGGGAGATGCTGGATGTCAACGTGCTGGCCCTCACTATCTGCACCCGCGAGGCCGTGAAGCAGATGCAGGCCAATAATAGCGGTCATGTGATCAACATCAGCTCCATGGCAGGGCATCGGGTTTTGCCGAGCAGCACTTTTTACGCGGCCACAAAGTTTGCGGTCAGAGCGCTGACAGAAGGGCTGCGGCAGGAGCTGCGCAGCGCCGACAGCCCCATTCGCGTCTCGGCCGTCAGCCCTGGGCTGGTGGAAACAGAGTTTGTGGCTCAGATGGATAGCGAAGCCCAGGCAAAGGAAACCTATGGTCGCTTTCCGGTACTGCAGCCCGAGGATATTGCCAACGCGGTATGGTATCTTCTGTCGCAGCCAGAGTATGTGCAGATTCACGACCTACTGGTGCGTCCCACTCAGCAGAAGGCGTAACGCCCCTGCTTGAGCCATTTTCGGGCCGTCTTTAGGCCATCGCTAGGCCATTACCATACCGCCATCAATAGTCAGGGTTTGCCCTGTAATGTAGGCTCCCGCCGGGTCAGCGGCCAAAAAACGCACCAGTCCCGCCACCTCTTCTGGCTTACCGAAGCGGCCCAGGGGAATGAATTTGAGGATATCGTCTGCCGCTTTGAGATCGTGGGTCATATCGGTTTCGATGAAGCCGGGGGCTACGGCATTGACCGTGATGCCGCGAGGGGCCATTTCTTTGGCGACGGTTTTAGTCAGACCCAGAACCCCAGCCTTTGCGGCGCTGTAGTTGGCCTGACCGGGGTTGCCCATCTGGCCCGACACCGAGGCAATGTTGATGATACGGCCCGATCGCTGCTTCAGCATCGGTTTGGTTACCCCCTGGATGCAAAAGAAAACGCCCGTGAGGTTGAGGTTGATCACGGCCTGCCAATCGGCGGGCTTCATGCGCATTAGCAGAGTATCGCGGGTGATGCCCGCATTGTTCACTAGCACATCTACCCGGCCCCATTTGTCCATCACAGTTTTGAAGAGTTCTTTCACCTGCGCTTCTTCAGAGATATCGGCTTGCACTGCGATCGCCTCCGGCCCCATGGCTTCGATCTCAGCCACCACCGCATTTGCGGCCTCACCAGAGCGGGCATAGTTGACGACAACCCTTGCGCCCTCGGCGGCAAGCTCTAGGGCAATGGCGCGACCTATGCCCCGCGACGCTCCCGTCACAACGGCCACCTGGTCTGTGAGTCGTTTGGTCTGCGCCATGTCCATACCCTCGATTCTCGGTTCAAAAATGCTTGATTATATTACCAAAATCGCGGTGCAGGAACGCCTTGCCTTTTTTTTGCCCTAGGTCGCCTGCTTTCACAAAGTCTTCACGGTTGCCAAATCGGTTGCGCTAGCACTTGAAAAACGGGACAGATACACTGTGAGAGCAAAGGTATATTATCTGTGACTGGATTCCGGTAATGAATCCCGGTCACAAGCATTGATTCCGTAGAGCTACTGTATGGTGTGCCCGCAGAACAGCACAGAACAGAACAGCACAGAACAGCTCAACTATTATCTAGTCGCCCAATCGGCTAACTATTGTCGTTATTCAAACCCCTATTTCCTATGGCCGCTCCCATTTCTCCCGCCGCTCTTATCAGTAAACCCATCACCTTTGGGACCGATGGTTGGCGCGGTGTCATCGCTGCCGACTTTACCTTTGAGCGTGTTGCTCAAGTTGCTCCGTTAGCGGCCCACGCGCTGCAGCAAACCTATGGCGATACGACAGACAGCCGCACGGTCATTGTGGGCTACGATCGCCGCTTTCTAGCCGAGGAATTCGCCCAGCTTGCCGCGCAGTCTATTCAGCAAGCCGGCTTCGATGTCATGCTCTCTGAGAGCTACGGGCCGACCCCGGCTTTTAGCTGGGCAGCGAAGGATCAAAATGCTCTCGGGGCCATCGTGATCACCGCTAGCCACAATCCTGGCCCATATTCAGGCCTAAAGATCAAAGGGGGCTTCGGGGGTTCAGTTCCGCCCGAGGTGACGAAAAGCGTCGAAGCCATGCTGGAGCAGCCCCCCGCACCCATTGGTGAGCCCGGCACCCTCGAGACATTCGACCCCTGGCCCAGCTACTGCGGCATCATCCAGCAGCGGGTCAACGTTGACGTCATTTGTGAGGCGATCGCCAGTGGAAAACTCACTGTGTTTGCCGATGTGATGCATGGGGCAGCAGCCACCGGTATTGAGCGCATTCTGGGCATTAAAATCAACGAGTTGAATAGCGATCGCGACCCGCTGTTTGGCGGCGGTGCCCCGGAGCCGTTGCCCCGCTATTTGCCGGATTTGCTCGACCAGGTCAAAAACCACGACAAGGGCGGTTTGACAGTGGGGCTGGTCTTCGATGGCGACAGCGATCGCATCGCCGCAGTAGATGGCAGCGGCACCTTTCTCAGCTCACAGATTCTGATTCCCATTTTGCTGGAGCATTTAGCGACTCGGCGGGGCTACAGCGGCGAACTGGTAAAAACCATCAGCGGCTCCAATTTATTTCCCAAAGTAGCGGCACTTTACAACATGACGGTCCATGAAACCGCCATCGGCTACAAATACATCGCCGACCGGATGAATGAGGCCCAGGTGCTGCTGGGTGGTGAAGAATCTGGCGGTATCGGCTATGGACATCACATCCCTGAGCGGGACGCCCTGTTGTCAGCGATGTATGTGCTAGAAGCAGTCGTCCAGTCTGGGAAAGATTTAAGCGAGCTGTACAGTCAGCTGCAGGACAAGACCGGATTTAGCTCCGAGTATGACCGCATTGACCTACCCTTGGCCAGCATGGAAGTGCGGTCCCGCCTGGTGGAAGAACTTGAAACCAATCGCCCTACAGAAGTGGGAGGGCAAGCCATAACCGACTGCCTCACCGTTGATGGCTACAAGTTTCAGCTGGCGGATGGCAGCTGGCTGTTAATTCGTTTCAGCGGCACAGAGCCCGTCCTGCGTCTGTACTCTGAAGCGATGTCCACAGCGGACGTGCAGCGGAACTTGAGCTGGGCCAAGGACTGGGCCACAGCGCTAAGCTAGCATCCAGCATCCCCGACCACGGGGATTTCTGCGATCGCAGCGCCAGATTGAAGGTATCGCGGCAGTCCCTACTCTCTTCAGGGTAGGGAAGGATAGCGCGTGAGCGCAGCGAACATAGTAAAATGTAGATGGAGAGCAACAACTGTAATAGAGCCTCCAATAAGCGCTGTCTTTGCTCAACCCGTAAACCCGGCTCTTGTGCGAGAGAACTGTCAGGATGTATTAGCGCTACCTGGCCGGAACCAAAGATTTCGCAGCGAGACTCTTCCATCTCGCAGTCTGGACAATTAGTTCACGGGGCAGGGAATCGGCCTCGTTAAACGCTGAGTCGTCGGCCTCTACCAACTACGTAAGTGGAAGGCAAGTCGGGACTGTGAAGCGTAGGAAACCTCGACCCCTTAGGTCGGGCGTAGTTCATTACACTCATATATTCTGGATCGTCTTCTTTGACATCCTTGCGCTTGGGGCAGCATGGCATATCCTGCAGCATGGCATATCCTAGGGTTAGCTAGTCTTTTAAATTAATTCAGCATATTTCTCATATTTTTATAGATATCACGACAAGACAAGTGGCGCTTTAGCTAATTCGCTCTGTAGCACCCTGTAACCAGCGATTTTCGCCTATGTTTCCCTTCTATCTCCTCAGCGACAGCCACGCTGAAACGCCACATCTCGCTGGGTATAAGGCTGGGTATCTCGCTACATTGATGCGCCAAGGCTATCGCGGCGTGCCAGGATTCGTCGTTGGCATCCCCCTATGGCGTCAGTTTGTTGCTCAAGTGAACTGGGGAGAGCCCTTAATAGACGGATTGCCCTCGACAGCTCTAAACGTCAATGTAGATGACTCTCACCAGCTTCAGTCTGCTGCTCAGCGGCTGCAGCAGGCTATTATGGCACAGCCATTCCCTCCAGCTTGGCGATCGCCTCTTGAGGCCCATATCGCAGCGCTACAGACCACGACAGTCATATTGCGCCCCTCTATTGCGCTATCGACGGGAGCAGACCCAGCGACAGTCCCCACCACCGGCTTGATCCAGTCTGGGCTTGCCGCTACAAATCTAGATGCAGTTATCAATGGCATCAAGGCATTTTGGGCGCAGTTGTTCCGCGCTAAAAGCCTGTTCTATTGGCAGCGAAGGGGCATTTCTCTGGCAGACGTTCGGCTCGCTGTGCTGATGCAACCGCTCAAGCCCGCCGTTGCGTCTGGTCGTCTCGATATCAGCGGCCATGACCTATGTCTGAGCAGCGTTCATGGCCTGGGCTATGCGCTGACCCTGGGAGAGGCGATGCCGGAGCAGTACTACCTCAATGGAGAAACAGGGCAAACGCAAATAGTATCCGGGCGGCAAGCCTATGGCTACTGGCTGCAGCCGTCGTCTGATATCGTCACGTCACCCACCGACTCAAAACAGGTCCCAGAGGTAGCCTTGTCCCCTCATGCCGATGGCATTTCTGTGCTGCTGCATCAGCCCGTTCCGTCTCGCCTATTACAAGACGGTATGGGCGTTATCTCTCCATCACAGCGGCAGCAGCTTGTCACATTGGGCCACACGTTAGCAGCTCGCTGGCTGCCGTCTTTGGGGGCAGCGGCGGCCCAACAGAGGCCCCATCTGCAAATAGAGTGGATTCTATGCCGCGATCGCCATCAAAACGAAACGGTCTACGTGACTCAGGTTGCTCCATACCCTGGCCCCAGCATGGTTTACCCTGCTGCAGCCGCTGAGCAGCAGGGCAGGTCCCAACATACGGCTCCACCCCCTGTCAGCCCAGAGAGCCAGCGCCAAGGGTCAGGTCAGCAGCAGTCGTCTGAGACGACTGTAATACAGGGCTTAGGAGCTTCTCCTGGCCAAGTTAGCGGTCGGCTACACCGGGTCGAATCGCCGCGAGATCAGGTGCCTCCAAACGCTATTCTGCTGGCAGTCAACGTCACGCCAGACTGGATGCCATTGATTCAGCGGACAATGGGGGTCATCGCGGAGCAAGGCGGCATGACTAGCCACGCGGCCATCTTGACTCGGGAGCTGGGGATTCCGGCAGTGGTAGGGGTAGCCCATGCGACCCAGCGATTGCGAAGCGGTGACAGGGTCATGATTGACGGCGATCGCGGCATCGTGACGCTGCTGCTGGCAGCAGATGCATCGCACCCTGATATCCAACGTGACATTCAACCCGTTACGCAGCCGCGCCGCACCGCACGTCTTGCAGGCAGCACAGTAGATAAGCAGAGTCCTGCAGCTCTGAACTTGACAGGTTCTCCCGTTGTCAATCCACTGCGGGAGGACGAGTATCGCATTCGCCCGAGGGGCAATTTCTGCAGTCTCTCCCCGTCCCACAAGACAGAGACAAAGCTGATGCTGACCCTCAGCAACGTTGACCAGCTTTACTCAATCACCAACATTCCCATCGATGGCATTGGGCTACTGCGCTCAGAACTTTTACTGCTGCCGCTGCTCAACAATCAGCATCCCCTTCAGTGGCTCGCCTCTGGTAGGCAAGAACAGCTCGTTAGCCGCATTGCGGCCTCTGTCAGCCAGCTGGCCGCCGCTGTCTTTCCCGATCCAGTCTTTTACCGCACCTTAAATCTCTGCACCGACGAATTCTCTCATCTAGAGGGTGCCCCATCGGCCCATGAGCGCAATCCTGCGTTAGGCGAACATGGCGCCTACAGCTACGGCATCTATCCCGATTTGTTCAAGGCAGAGCTTCTCGCCCTACGGCGAGTGCAGCAGGCCGGGTATTCAAACCTGCGAATGCTGCTGCCGTTTGTGCGCTCGGTTGACGAGGTTGTCTATGCGCAACAGCTGATTCAGAGGGCTGAGCTACATCAAGTTGAGAGCTTTCAGCTGTGGATCATGGCTGAGGTGCCGTCAGTGCTGTTCCTGCTGCCTGAGTATGCGACTCTGGGCGTTCAGGGCATCGCCATCGGCAGCAATGATTTAACCCAGCTTTTGTTTGCCGCTGATAGAAACAATCCAACCCTCAGCAGCCGGTTTCACGCGCATCCTGTTGTGATGCAGGCCATCAGACAGCTCGTGACTCAGGCCAATGAACTTGGAATCGGCAGCTGCCTCTGCGGAGATTTACCCGGCTATCACCCCGACATTATTTCTGATTTGATCGCATGGGGCATTGGCGCTATTTCAGTTCCACCAGCGACGGCAGCCACGGTGCGACAGGCGATCGCAGCCGCCGAGGACAGCAAGCTATCTAGTCATTGAAGCCATCACGGTCTTGAGGATATTCGCTACGTCTGCCCTCTATTTGGTTATCGCGATTGTGCTGGCCAACCGGTTTCAACAAGAAACCCCAACGCTGCAGCAGAGAGTCGGCATTGCGCTAGGGCTTCTTGTTAACTATGTTGATTACGGTTTAGAAGGTCGGCTACAGCGCTGTCTCCACCGTATCAGCGGAGTTAGGTAGGGTGGCCGTGGGCGCTACAGCTGCAGAATGAAACATTGCGGTGCGCGTCACCGAGCCATTCGCCAGATCGAACAGCGGGTTGGACAAGATACCGGCAAGGGAAGTGCCAACCAACGTGATGACAATGGCAACTTGGATAGGTCTCATCCCCGGCAAATCCCAGCGGACCTCAGGGTAGTTTTTGATGGAATCTGACATCTCGTGGGGCTCTTTGACGACCATCATTTTCACAACGCGGATGTAGTAGTAGATGGAGACCACGCTGGTGATCAGACCGAGAAGTACTAGCCCGTAAGCTCCAGCCTGCCAACCGGCCCAGAAGAGGTAAATTTTACCGAAGAAGCCTGCTAGAGGCGGAATTCCCCCGAGAGATAAAAGGCAGACGCTCAAAGCCAGGGTCAGCAGCGGGTCTTTTTGATAGAGCCCACTGTACTCCGTGATCTCGTCAGAGCCGGTGCGCAAGGAGAAGAGAATGATGCAGGCAAACCCGCCCAGGTTCATCAGCAGATAGACCAGCAGATAGAACACCATGCTGGCATAGCCGGTGTCCGTGCCAACCACCAGGCCAATCATTACAAATCCAGCCTGACCAATAGATGAGTAGGCCAGCAGACGCTTCATACTGGTTTGCGCGAGAGCGACAACGTTGCCCAACACCATACTCAGCGCAGCCAAGGCCGTCAGCACAAACTGCCACTGATCGGAAATAACCGGGAATGCGGTGACGAGGAGACGTACCGCAAGGGCGAATCCTGCTGTTTTAGAGCCAACAGACAAGAAAGCCACAATCGGAGTTGGAGATCCCTCATAGACGTCGGGAGACCATTGGTGAAATGGCACAGCAGAAATCTTAAACGCAATTCCAGCGATGACAAACACAAGGGCAATGAGCAAGCCCAAATCACCCTTGTCTGACATCTGAGCCGCGATCGCTGCCAGCCTAGTTTCGCCACCTGACAACCCGTAGAGCAGAGACGAGCCATATAAAAAGATGGCAGAACTCGCAGCCCCAATGAGCAGATATTTTAGAGCTGCCTCATTGGAGCGCGGATCTCGCTTCATGTACCCCGTCAGCAGGTAGGAGGAGATACTCAGCGTCTCGAGCGAGACAAAGATCATCACCAGCTCGTTTGCTCCCGACAGGAACATGCCTCCGATTGTCGCCGTTAGGAGAATGACGATAAATTCGGCCAGGGCTGTCCCCGACTGCTGAACGTACCGCACTGAGATCAATATGGTAAGGGCTGTCGATAGGGCAATGATGCCTCGAAAGACAACGCTCAGCGGGTCTGATGAGTACGCACCTAAAAAAGCATCGGTCTCGACACTAGTCCACTGCCAATAGAGCGATACGACGGCCCCGATCAGTCCGGCGATGGCAACATAGGGCGACCAGCGGGCCGAGGCACTGCGCCCCGTGACCAGATCCCCCACCAGCACGATGAGCAAGGTCAAGAGGACAATGCCTTCCGGCAAGATTGCTCCTGCATTGAGTTGGCTAGATAAATTAGCAATATCCATACTAAAGTCGGCGCGATGACTGCATTAGTTTAACGATCGATGGGGTCACTGAGCATAGCTTGCGATCCCAACTTGTTGGGCTTCGGCTACATCAGCGGCTTAGGCTCTGTCTCATAGAATCATACCTTGTGTGCTCCTTGGATTTTGGCACAGGTCGAGATATGTTCGCCGGCTTTCTGTCAAACCAACGATAGATTTGGCGCAATTTCGACAAAGATATATAACAGAATCATGATGGTTAGACCAACGGCACCGGTAATCTGGCTATAGCCTGTAGGTAAGACTAGATTTAAGTCAGGCTAGCCATATGGCTTTGGTCTAGACCTCTGGCCACCTAAATCCGGCTGCTGTCGATTTGCCATCCTTTCACTAGCCCTCGTTCGGCACGTTAGGCTGTTCTTTTAATACTTCCGTTAGATTACGTCTTGAGCAAAACGCCCATGTCAACCCTCGTCATTGTTGAATCTCCCACAAAGGCAAAGACAATCCGAAATTACTTACCATCTGGCTATCAGGTCGAGGCGTCTATGGGACATGTCCGTGACCTGCCCCAGTCGGCTACTGAAATTCCGGCTTCGGTCAAGTCGGAAGATTGGGCTAAGCTCGGCGTCAACGTAGAGTCCGACTTTCAGCCGCTTTATGTGGTGCCGAAGGACAAAAAGAAGGTGGTCAAAGAGCTCAAGGAAGCCCTTAAAAATGCCGATGAGCTGGTGTTAGCCACGGACGAAGACCGCGAAGGAGAGAGCATCAGCTGGCATCTGCTGCAGCTGCTGAAGCCCAAGGTGCCAACTAAGCGCATGGTGTTTCACGAGATCACCGAAAGCGCGATTCAGGCCGCATTGGAAAACTGTCGCGATGTGGATGAGCAGCTCGTCCATGCCCAAGAAACCCGCCGTATTTTAGACCGCCTGGTGGGCTATCGGCTCTCACCGTTGCTGTGGAAGAAGATTGCCTGGGGCCTGTCGGCAGGCCGAGTGCAGTCAGTAGCAGTGCGGCTTTTGGTGAATCGAGAACGGCAGCGCCGCGCTTTTCGCCAGGGAGCGTATTGGGATCTCAAAGCGGAGCTTGCTAAAGACGAGATGCCCTTTGACGCTAAGCTAGTTTCCCTAGATGGAACTCGTCTGGCAACCGGAAGCGATTTTGACGAATCGACGGGGCAGATTACTGCAGGGCGTAACGTCTTGCTGCTGGATGAGACGCAGGCGCGATCGCTACAGGAGCGGCTCCAGTCCCAGCCCTGGACCGTTGCCAATCTAGAAGAGCGCTCTGCCACCCGCAAGCCCTCTCCTCCCTTCACCACCTCAACGCTGCAGCAAGAATCGAACCGCAAGCTCAGTCTGTCGGCTCGCGACACCATGCGCACAGCCCAGGGACTCTACGAGCGAGGCTTCATCACCTACATGCGGACCGATTCGGTGCATCTCTCTCAGCAGGCGATCGCTGCCGCTAGAAGCTGTGTGCAGGCCATGTATGGCGAGGACTATCTCAGTCCATCGCCCCGTCAGTATTCAACCAAATCTAAGGGAGCCCAAGAAGCCCACGAAGCCATCCGTCCTGCTGGCGGCACGTTTCGTACCCCACAGCAAACCAANCTCTCAGGTCGCGACCTGCAGCTGTATGATCTAATTTGGAAGCGCACTGTGGCCACTCAAATGGCTGAGGCACGCCAGACCCACATCACGGTGCAGCTTCAAGTTGATAACGCCACATTTCGCACGTCGGGTAAGCGCATCGACTTTCCAGGATTCTTCCGCGCCTATGTGGAAGGATCTGATGATCCCAATGCCGCTATCGAGAACCAGGAAGTTGTGCTGCCGCCAATGCAGGTGGGCGATACCCCCAACTGCCGCACCCTAGAAGCGGTTGGTCACGAGACCCAACCCCCCGCCAGATACACAGAAGCTTCCCTTGTGAAGATGCTAGAGAGCGAAGGCATTGGGCGGCCCAGCACCTACGCCACAATTATTGGCACAATCATTGACCGGGGCTATGCCCAAATGATCAAAAACGCCCTAGTGCCGTCGTTCACGGCATTTGCGGTGACCTCCCTACTAGAGCAGCATTTCCCGGATCTCGTGGATCCTAGCTTCACCGCACGGATGGAGCGAACCCTAGACGACATTTCTACAGGGGGGACAAACTGGCTTCCTTATCTAAAAGAGTTCTATCACGGTAAGAGCGGTCTAGATACCCTGGTCAAGCAGCGTGAGGACCAGATTGATCCTGGAGATGCTCGCACCGTAAACCTGGAAGGTCTTGACGTCAAAGTGCGTATTGGCCGCTATGGAGCCTACATTGAGGCAGATGGTGAAGAAGGACCGGTCAAGGCCTCCATCCCCCATGATTTGACGCCATCAGACTTGACCGAAGATCAAATTCAGCTGCTGCTCAAGCAAAAGACCGAAGGACCTGAGCAGCTGGGTGTCCATCCCGAGACCGACCAGCCAATCTTTGTCCTCATCGGCCCCTATGGTCCCTATGTGCAGATGGGCGAAGACGTTGAGGAAGGCAAAAAACCCAAGCGCGCATCTCTTCCAAAGGGGATGACGATCAACGACGTCACCCTAGAGAAAGCCGTCGGGTTGCTGGCGCTGCCGCGTCTGCTGGGAGAACACCCTGACACGGGGGCTAAGGTAAAGGCCAGCCTAGGCCGGTTTGGCCCCTATGTGGTGCATGACCAGGGAAAAGACGGGAAAGACTACCGCTCTTTGAAGAAAGAAGACGATGTTTTGACCGTAGATCTAGACCGGGCTTTGGAGCTGCTAGCCCAGCCGAAGCGCGGGCGCGGACGCAAATCAACCACACCCTTGCGGGAACTCGGTAATCACCCAGACGGTGGCGATATGATTGGCGTTTACGACGGTCCCTATGGTCTATATGTAAAGCATGGCAAAACCAATGCTTCCCTGCCAGAAGGAGAAACGGTTGAGTCGATCACTGTAGATAAGGCCGTGGAACTGCTGTCGGCGAAAGCCGCTACAAAGGGCAAGTCGAAAGCCAAATCTACAAAATCGACGACCAAATCCAGTAAAGCCAAATCTAGTAAAGCGGCTAAGTCCACGACGAAGAAAGCGGCTAAGTCCACAGGGACAGCGAAGACGTCAACAGCAGCTAAAAAAACGGCAGCTAAATCCACCGCAAAACGAACCAAGGTCAAAGCGTCAAAGGCAACAGCGGCCCTGACCGAATCTGAGGCGGGAGCATCTGCATCATCGAGTCGCGCTCAGTCATCGTCCAAGGCGGCCGAATAGCCGTTTAGGGGGGGGTGCATGCCATTGAGCCCCCTACAGCCCCTAGGCAGGTAGTAGAAAGCTGAACGATAGCGATTAATCATAACAAAATAAGGGTAGGAATCTTATAACAAAAGATTCCTACCCTTATTTAATCGTTATAGTGGCGGGGAGCGGATTTGAACCACTGACCTTCGGGTTATGAGCCCGACGAGCTACCAGACTGCTCTACCCCGCGTTGTCTCCCCAGTATAGCAACAGATGTGCGAATTGGCAGAAATTTTGCCAGAGCACCTCATCTTAGGACTTTTGCAGCAGCGGCTCGCCCTAAGCAACGGGCTAAACCATCGTTAATTCGCCGATTACATCTAACCGCTTGTAGTCCCCCAAAGTCATGAAAGCTTCTGACAGGTCTTCAGCAGCTGATGGGCTGATCCAGCCGAGCTGTTTCATCAAGTGGATGGCGATCGCATGCTTGGCCCGCTTCGCTCCATCTGTGACCTTGATGGCCATACCTAAGCCACTGCCGACCCGGGCAATACATTGAATTCCTTCTGCCCCAGACTTACTGACAAGTTCGCCCTGACTGATCTCCATCACGCCAGTATCAAATTCTCCTTTCCCTGAAACAAGGGTCGGATGATGGGTCATAGCTCGAATGACGCGCTCTAGACCCAAATCCGCTCCAGAGGCAAGGTGAGCATAGAGCGCCGCTAGCTGATTGAGCTGCATCAGATATGTCGGAGCGCCGCAGTCGTCATGGACGCGAATGAATTCGTCGGCAGGCATATGGAGCAGTTCAGCAACCTTGCCAAGAATGAGTTTTTGCACCGGATGGTCACGCTGCAGGTAACCTCCTAGGGGCCAGTTTCGCTGTCGGCAGACCGCTAGCATACCGGCGTGCTTCCCCGAACAGTTATGCTGCAGCGGGCTGCGTTTGCCCGCAGGAACAGGGCACTGTAGCGCCGATGGAGCGACATCAGCACGCCACAATATGTTGAAGGCTTGCCGCGCCTGCTCAATAGCGCCCCGATGGGAGCCACACATGATTGCCAGATCTTTATCCGTCAATCGATAGGTCTCCATGGTTCCGGTGGAGGTGACCGCTAACGCCTGAAAGGGCTTAAGCGCAGAGCGAACGAATACTTCAGAGTCAGGATGCCCTGCAGATGATAGCGTTCGTCCCTTGTCGTCACAGACCACGGCTTGAACCTGATGAACCGATTCAACAAGTCCCTCTCTTAGAAGCTGAACTTCAAGCTCAGCGGTTTGTGTACGTTTTCCCATAATCGGCGTTTAAGCAACCAGAAACAGTAAAAGAATATCTCCACATAGGAGTAGGCCAATGAACAGCAAGGTCTTCTGCAGTCTACTGAGCAGAGGCTTAAGCTGATAAGCCACAATCAACCTATCCCGCTGCAGCTCTTGGTCGGGCTTTTGCCACAGCTGACCGTCGTACCAGCCTGATTCTTCGTAGGGAATCATAGGCTCATTGAGTCTGTTATAGACATATATCCAGCCTGAATAAAGCTGAATCAGGGCTAGAACCGGAATCAGCGCAGCGCCAGCGGCGGCGCTCAACGTAAATTTTACAGCGTACTTTTCTAAAGAGAAGCTGGCCGCCGCCATTGGCCCCGCGATCAGCCACCCCGATACCCACAGGATGATTGTGGGTTTGTAGTAAGAAAACCGGCTCAAGGTTGCCCAGCGAAAGAACCACGATTCTTTGAGCTCACCATACTCATTGATCGGCAGCTGCTCTGCAGGGACGGGACATATCGAAGAAGACTTCATAGAGAGTAAAGCGCTATAGGTAACTTGAGCAGCGACGTAAGCCACGCGTTACTTCTACACCATAGCGGGTTCGCCCCAGAATAGTAGAGAAATTCTCTGCCCTAGGACGCCGTAGCAAGGTCGATGCGCCGAGCATGTCCCCAGAAAGCCTCTAGGCCGTAGTATTCACGCTCTTGGGGCATAAACACATGGGCAATGATGTCGCCATAGTCTAGCAAAATCCAGTTGCCATCGGTAACGCCTTCAACATGCTGAGGGGTGCGGCCCCAGTTTTCTTCTACGGCCTGTTGAATAGCGCGCGCGATCGCCCTGACCTGCACGTTCGAGAATCCCGTCATGACGATAAAGTAGTCGGCCAGGTAAGACACATCGGCCACAGCAAGGACCGCAATGTCGGTGGCCTTGCGATCGCTAGCAGCATCGGCAATATTCAGAGCAATATTCAGCGTTTCGTCCAAGCCATCTTTGGATAGAGCGGCGCTAGACTGCTGCCGGTTGGATGGCTGAGTATCAGCGGTGCGGTTGGCGTTAGGGCGATTAGTCATTCAGAGCTTAGTTTTTCTAGATGGGCGCATTGCGGTTTTGGACAATCGTGAGTCAGCGCTGGGGATACGGGCTGCGGAGCTGCCAGGGCTTGATCTGTTGGCATAGTGCAGAATTACCTACATTGTACCGGGGGTTGCCTTGAGGGGCCTCTTGCCTTAGCGCTTTTTAAAAACCAGTTACGGGTAGCAATAGCCCGAGGGTGAATGGGCTGATTCTTGTCGATTAGGTGTCGAATAGTGCGATTGCAGGCCATCCACACTGCCGTATGAAGATTCTGCTGACTCATGTGCCGCAGCTTTTCGAGCTCTGCTGTTTTACCCCGACCCGGCTCAAGGCCGTCTGCCAGAAATACAGCGCAGCTCAGATCGTCCATGGCAGGACGCCCTAAGGTGTGGTTGGCGATCGCCTGCAAAATATCGGGGTCAGTGATGCCAAACTCGTCCCGAGCCACAATGGCCCCCACATCGGCGTGAAGAAGTCGAGGATTATGCCTGAGAACGTCATCTAGCTCTAGCCGGTCGGATCGAGCCAGGGACAGCAGCCGCTGAGAGTCAAAATATTTAGCCGTGTCGTGAAGTAGGCCAGCGGTGGCGGCTTTGCCTTGATCTAGGCCATGGCGCTGAGCCAGAGCGACCGACATCTGCTCAACGCGCATCACGTGGGCTAAGCGAGGTTTAGGTAAGTTTTCGGTCAGCCAGGCCACAACCTGCTGTCTGTCTGCTGCTATCATACGGCTGCATAGTATGCATAGTCTTCCTCTCTATTAGGATAGCGATAAAGCCATGGTGCTGCGCGGAGAGGTCTGGGAATAGCAACTTTTGGAGCGACATGGCTGGCGATGCCCGACAAAAACAGGCCCGGCAGATTGCCTTAGAGGCACTCTTGCAGATTGAGCGTGAAGTCTTTTCAGATACGGCTCTAGATAAAAGCCTCAGCCAAGCGCCTCTCGATCCTCGCGATCGCCGATTTGTCACAGAACTGGTCTATGGGGTCACCCGTCGCCGCCGCACGCTGGATGTCTTGATTGATCAGCTCTCCCGCAAGCGATCGCGCCATCCCGTCAAGCTACAGGCTATTTTGCGCTTGGGCCTCTATCAGCTGCGCTATTTGACCCAAGTTCCCCCGTCAGCTGCGGTTAATACCAGCGTTGAGCTAGCCAAGCATAGCGGACTGCGCGGCCTCGCCGGCCTCGTCAACGGCATGCTGCGTCAGTATAGTCGGCTGCAGGCCCAGGGCGACCCGCTGCGGCTGCCCGAGGAGCCCATTGCGCGACTAGCGGTAGAGCACAGCTATCCCGACTGGATTGTGGCGCTGTGGGTCGATACCGTTGGCTTGGAGGATGCTGAGACGCTCTGTCAGTGGTTCAACCAGCCCCCGTCCCTCGACCTTAGAATCAACCCCCTCAAAACTAAGCGCACCGAAGTGACAGCGGCCCTAGATGCGGCGGGAATCGGGTACCAAACGCTACCGCTGCCCCAGGCGATACAGCTCTCGGCCCAGCCCGTCAAGAGCATTCCAGGCTTCGACGCCGGCTGGTGGAGCGTCCAGGACAGCAGCGCTCAGCTCGTGGGCCACTGCCTTGCCCCCCAACCGGGAGAAACCATCGTCGATGCTTGTGCAGCCCCTGGGGGCAAAGCGACCCATGCGGCAGAGCTAATGGGCGATCGCGGTGTGGTGTGGGCCTGCGATCGCAGCGCCAAAAGATTGAAGCGGCTGCAGGATAACCAAGCTCGGCTGGGGTTGTCTTCGCTACAAACAAAAGCCGTAGACCTGCGAGAGCTAGACTTTGAGGCTGTAGACCGGGTGCTGCTCGATGTGCCCTGTTCCGGGCTAGGCACCCTGCACCGCCACGCCGATGCTCGCTGGCGACAAACGCCTGAGACGGTTGCAGGTCTAGCGCAGCTGCAGCAAGAGCTGCTGAACCACGGAGCGAGCTGGGTCAAGCCCGGCGGGGTTTTGGTCTATGCCACCTGCACCCTGCATCCTCAGGAAAATGAAGCGGTCGTGCGGCAGTTTCTGATGACCCATAGCGACTGGGCCATTGACCCGATCGACCTACCGGACATCGCCCCTGAGCAGCTCTCCTCATGGCGCTGGTCAACGCCCCGTTCTGATGACGGCATGGCTCTCACAGGCTGCCTCAAAGTTTGGCCCCATCGCCACAACATGGATGGCTTTTTTGTCGCCCGGCTGCGGCGTGAACCTCACCCGATAGAGGGTTAGGGCTCGGGCTGGCGCTACGCTCTCGTTTGGTTGGGGCGGTTTGGTTGGGGCTGACTATAGGCCAGTTCCCCGAGAACATACACCCTCTCAACAGCACGGTCATCCCCCATCATCATCATGGCAAAGACGCGGTCACCCAACTCATCCAACGTGGCCGGGGTCTGGGAGCTATTGCGAAACGCCATCAGCGGCGTTGCCCTCGGATCAAGCACAATGAAATCAGCATCTTTGCCCACATCAAAGCTACCTAGGGTATCGTCTAAGCAGAGCGCTCTTGCGCCCCCCAAGGTGGCAAGAAACAGCGCTTTGAACGGTGATAGCTTTTGCTGGCGCAGCTGCGCTACTTTATAGGCTTCGTTGGCCGTTTGCAAGAGAGAAAAACTCGTTCCCGCACCGACATCTGTTCCCAAACCAACTTTAACTGGATGCTCCGCTGATTTGGCCTGCTCGAGTCTGAACAAACCGCTGCCCAGAAATAGATTTGAGGTTGGGCAAAAGGCGATCGCGCTTTTCGCCTCTGACAGCCGCTGAAATTCGCCATCGCTCAGATGCACGCCATGGGCAAACACCGACCGTTCCGCCACAAGCCCTGCTCGATCGTAGGCGTCCAAATAGCCGTCACAGTCTGGAAAGAGGGCTTTTACCCACTCTACTTCTTTGGCATTTTCGGAGATATGCGTATGCAGATACACATCTGGAAACTCCTGCAGCAGCTTTCCGGCGCGCTTAAGCTGCTCGTCCGTTGAGGTGATGGCAAAGCGGGGCGTGACCGCATAGCGCAATCGCCCTTTTTTGTGCCATTTTCGAATCAGCGCCTTCGTCTCTTGGTAGGCGGACTCTGCGGTGTCGCAAATGGAGTCGGGGGCGTGGCGATCCATCATCACCTTGCCCGCAATCATGCAGAGGTTGCGCTGCTCTGCCGCCTCGAAAAAGGCATCGACAGATTGGGGAAATACAGTTGCAAAGACTAGGGCTGTGGTGGTGCCATTGCTGAGCAGCTGGTCGAGAAAAACCTCGGCAACGTTTCTAGCGTAGTCTTTATCCTGAAATTTTCGCTCGGTGGGAAAGACATACTGGTTCAGCCATTCTAGGAGCTGTTCCCCATAGGCCGCGATCATGCCCGTTTGAGGGTAGTGGATGTGGGTGTCGATAAATCCCGGCATGATCAGCCGGTCAGCATATGCTGTAGTGGGGATATGGCCATACTCAGCCGCTAGGGCATTGTAGGGACCAAACGCCTTGATTCTGCCCCCCTCCAGCACCAGCAGCCCGTCTTCAACATAGCGGACGCTTTCCGCTTCAGATCCATAAAACGGATCGCCCACAAAATCTAGGAACGATCCACGAATAGACTTGAGAGCGACCTGATTTAGAGGATCAGTCAGCTGATGTTGTGGCGCAATCATTTGAGTAGACCTACTGCTTTTGTGGGCCATAGGCTATTAGAAGGCTATTAGACCGTTTTCAGACCGATAAGCCTGCTGCTGAAGGCGGCTGGGCTTCCTTAGGTCGAGAGGAGTCTTTGAGCGATCGCCGGGTTTGCTCTGCTTCACCATGAGCCTTCAGCAGGGCAGCAACCTTTTTACGAATCATGATGCCAGGGCGATCGGTCGACATATGCTCTTCTCCTCTGGGACTAAGGGGCACATCGTAATCAGTGGATTCTAGAATGCGCTTGTCTTCCAAGGTGACAGCGCGGTCAAAGGCGATCGCATCGCGGGCTGGGGTATCGGCTTCGGTATCGTTGCGAACGCAGAACTGCACCATTTGGGAGAGGCGATCGCTGATGGGCGTCATGGTGTTCACAACGATATGCTCTAGGCCGTTGGGATAGGTGATCTTGAGCTTGATGGTGAACGGCATGAACCAGTCCATATCCAATGTGCGCAGCGTCTGGGCTTCTGCCATGTTTAGGTTTTGCTGCTGAAGCTCTGGATTGACCACGCCTAGGAGACCATGGACATGGATTCCCCAGTCGCTTTCGGTGATCTCTAGCTTGTCGGGGGTGGGATGGTCTTCGCTGCCAAAGGTGGTGGTGTGAACAAAGGTCGGATGGGCCAGATCTAGCTCGTTTTCCATCACCCGCAGGCCAGCACATTGCCAGGGCTCATAAAATTCGTGCAGGAGCCGATAGCTTGAATCTTGAGCTTCAGCGATTGTGGGGATGTCGATCAATGGCTCTTCCAGGCATACCCAAGCATAGCCATAGCGCTCGGTACAGCGATAAGCCTCGACGCGGTAGCTCGCGGGTATAGCGCAGCCTGCTTTGAGCTGAGGGACCCGAACACAGGCCCCCTGGGCATCGAATTCCCAACCGTGATAGGGGCAGCAAATGCGGCCTTGCTCTACCTTGCCGAGGGAGAGCTGGGCGGTGCGATGACAGCAGCGATCGCGCATGGCAGCTGGATCACCCTGCTCGTCAAGCCATAGCACCAGCAGTTCTCCCAGCAATTTGAAGGGCTGAGGGCCATCGACGAGGTGAGAGCAGGGAACGACGGGATACCAAAATCGACGAAACGTAGGCTGTTGAGTGACTAACATAAGAATTTGGTTTCGAAGGGTCATAGGTCTGCTGCGATCAACCAAAGCGCAAGGATTCGAACGCAAACCGAAAGATAAACACAGCGGCCAAAATCCAGGTGATCAGAGGAATTTCACTAGAGCGACCTGCAGCGAGTTTGGTGAAGGGATAGAGAATCAGTCCAGCAGATAGCCCGGCGGCGATGGAGAAGCCCAGGGGAATAAAGAACATGGTCACAAAGGCCGGGATAGCTTCTGTCAAATCGCCCCAGCGAATACTGCTAACGCTGGCCATCATCAGCACCCCAACAATCAGCAGAGCAGGGGCCGTGGCGAAAGCGGGCACCGCCTCAAAGATAGGCACAAAGAGCAGGGCTGCAATAAACATAATGCCGGCGACAACTGCCGTGAGCCCAGTACGTCCTCCCTCAGAGACCCCAGCTGCAGATTCGGCAAAGGTGGTTACGGTGGAGGTGCCCATAATGGCCCCCGCAGTGGTGGCGATCGCATCTGCCGATAGGGCCTGATTGGCCCGAGGTAATTCTCCCTTATCGTCAATGTAACCAGCCTGCGTCCCCACTCCCATCAGCGTTCCGATGGTGTCGAACATATCCACAAACAGAAAAACCAAGAGTACGGCAAGGAAGTCAATGATGTTGCCACCGTTGATGCCCCCCAGCCCAACGAAAGCTTGCCCAAACAGATTGGAGGGAAATGCCGGGATGGCCACAACGCCAGTGGGCGCTTGAGCCACGCCAAAAATCCAGCCTAAGATAGCTGTCCCCCCAATGCCCCACAGCAGCGCTCCTTTGATCCGTCTCACAATAAACAGCGCAGATATAAAAATTCCAAAGGTAGCCAGGAGGGTAGCCGGTTCACGAAAGCTGCCAAAGGCTGTTTTTGTCACCTCGTTGGCAACAATCAGTCCTGCGCCGCCGGTTGCCGTATCTCCACTCAGGCCGATATAGGCCAGGAACATGCCAATGCCTACGGTAGTAGAGGCTTTGATGCAGGCGGGGACGGCAGCAATCAGATGGCGGCGAATATCCGTGATGGTGAGGGCGATGAAGATAATGCCCTCTATGAGAACGCAGGCTAGGGCAACGCGCCAGTCAATCCCCAGCCCCAGCACGACCGAGTAGGCGAAAAAGGCGTTGGTGCCCATGCCAGGAGCCAGCACGAAGGGATACTTGGCATAGAATCCCATGACCAGAGTACCGATGGCGGCGGTAATTCCTGTCACCACGATTAATTCTCGAAAGAGATCCCCAGACTCCTGTAAAAATACCGCGTCTGACATAATCAGCGGATGAACCACCAAGATGTAGGCCATGGTCATAAAGGTGGTCAACCCGGCCAGTATTTCAGTGCGGAAGTTGGTCTGATGCTGGGCAAAATTAAAGTAGTTGGCGATCGCACCCTGCCATCCGGAATAAGGCGGCGGCGACTCAGGCGGCTTTTGCTGAAGCTCCACGTTGGGCTGATTCATCACTAGTCTCCAGGGAATGAGTTGGCTTACTCAGGGCAATAGGCTTATATAGGTATAGGAAAAGGTTCGATCCATGGCAGCTGTGGCAGTGCATTCGAGTTTGTATACTGTATGCATTCGAAAGTCATCTGATTGTGCCGAAAAATACAGTTCTCGCTGATGCTAAAGCGAGCAGAATTGCTGACGACAGCAGTCTGTCAGCAGGCAATGAGCTTCACAAAAAAACGCCCTCCGGAGTTGTCAATCCAGAGGACGATCGAGATATTAAAAGGCAGGCGATCGCAAAAGACAGGCGATCCCTGGCCTACAGGAGCTATTGCCCTCTGTAGATCCGCTCTAGCCAGTCGCGCTGCTCTTCTACAGCCGGTAGGTAAGGATAGAGTTTGCTCCGTTCAGCAGAAGCGATCGGGCTTTGGCCTGAGGCTTGGGGGCGATGCACCATAAATGCAGCGAGGGCTTGCCATTTGGCTTGAATTGCTTGCCTAATTGTCGGTGGGTGGGCCTGGTGAGGCGGCATAGATGAAAATTGATTGGGCACGACGATCTAATTCAATATCAAAACTGTATATTCAAATACATTTTAGCGGCTGAGCTGGATTGTGTTGGTGCCGGGTTGCCGTACCGGATATTGCGTCTACTCAGCTGCATCAGCGTGATTGCTCTTTTCACGTGCTGACGCCCTGTACTGCAGCGGTTCGCGCTTGATCTGTCGTCAGGGTAACGTTTCGCCTAGGATTGTGCCGATACAATACTCAATGATGTGACATGCCGGGGTTCTACCCGCAGCAAAATCAAAACTGATGGCTGACCCGACCTTCAGCGGGACTATGGCGGCTAGTCTGGTGATTGAGCACACCGTCCCTGCAGAAGAAGGGCCGGCCTTTCGTCGGTGGCATGGCAAGGTCACTCAATCCGCCCAACGCTTCAAAGGACACATTCGCACGGATTTATGCGCACCTGTCACATCACAGCCCGATCAGCCCATGACATGGTATTCCATTGTTCACTTTGAGTCGCCAGATTTGCTCAATACCTGGATCACGTCCCGAGATCGCGAGGCGCTCATTCTCTCTGGGCGTAGAGCGTTTTCCTCCTATCAGTTTGTTTCCTTTGCCACCGGCCTAGAAGGCTGGTTTTCTCGTCGCACTAGAACCGAGCAGTTGGGGCTTGGGCCACCGGCCTGGAAGCAAAATGCGGCGGTTGTTTTGGCCCTGTACCCCACGGTAATGCTTCAATCTAAGCTGTTCTCGGCTCTGGGGCTGATGTCATCTTGGCCCATGGCCACTGCTATGATCGTCAATAACATCATCACCTCGTCGCTATTGACCTGGGCCATCATGCCTATCGTCACCCGCCTGCTGAAATTTTGGCTACAGCCTGCTCCGCAGCCTACTTCAGTGAAAACTGATCTCTTTGGGGTTAGCATTGTGGCGGTTATGCTGGGTTTGATGGTGCTGCTGTTTATCGCTCTGTAGCCCTAGAGATAAGCGATCACATAGCTTGTTTATCCTACCTTCTGGGGAAGCCTTACTCTCTATTCAAGGCTTATTCTGATAGAGAACTATGTTTGGAGGCATTTATTTGAGTTCATCCAAGACTCCGCGCACAAAGCCATTTACCCTCAACGGTAAGCTGGTCGGATTTAGAAAAGACGGCCGCAAGCTCAAAGGTCTTAAGATCAAGGCTGGGGACGCCAGCTATCGAGTCAAGCTGCCGAAGTCGGTGCGACAGACCTTACCCTCAGGTTTGGCCAAAGGAAAGCCGGTGCAGGTGCTGGGCATCGCTAAGCAGAAGAAAAACGGCAAGCTAAAGCTGAAGGCTGCTGCTGTTCAGGTGCTGGCAACAGCGACGGCCTCGCCGGGGCTAGATCTAGATCTAGGGCAGACTGCCGCCGCTAGCCCAGCTGCCGAAGACGCATCATTAAACGGAGCCATCGCAACAGCCATAGCACCCGCTGATCTCAAAACCGAGACGCAAAAGACAAAAGGCCAAACTAAAATTCTGATTTGTCAAAAAGGCAGCTGCTGGAAAAAGCGCAACGGAAAAGCAGTGTGCGATTGGCTAGAGCATCGCCTGAGCGATCGCGGCCTCAGGGATGATGTGATCATCAAAAAGACCGGATGCATGGATCGGTGTAAGAGTGGCCCCAACCTAGTCGTGATGCCAGGAAAAACGCGCTATAGCCGCGTGGGTCGCTCGGATGTCGATCAGTTGATTGACCAGCATGTTGCGACAGCAGAGCAGGGGCGCAGTTCTAATGGAGCCGCAAAGCCTTAGGCCAAGAAGTGGTGCGCGTTAGGGCTAGCGTTCACGATCGCTTTGGGCGCTGCACGATGGTTTCCGCCACCCTCTGCTTCGCTGTGGGCTCAATGCCAATTAGGCGCACAAATTGATTGGGATAGGTCGCGATGCAGGTGTTTAATGCCGCAATGGCGGCCTGCTCACTGCCCTGGACAGTCGTACAGCTTTGCCAGGCGTTGGTCTGGAATCGCCGCTGGTCTACATGCTCAATCCCAATGTGGTAGCCCTGGGAGATCAGGTGACGAACGGTGTGATGAACCTCATCTGTCACCTCGTCTGTCACCTGGCCTGGTGGCGTGGTTTGGGACAGCTGCGGGCTATCCGTTGGTGGGGTGGGATCGGTCGTCAACGGGAGAGCAGTCTGGCCATTGCCTGGGGTATTGGCTGCGCTGTTGGCAGTCCGATTTGGCGAAGCCTGCTCCTGCAGAACGCGGTTATACGCTTCTGTGAGCTGCCCGTCTTGGACCTGCTGCTGCTCTGCGACGAGGCTTTGCCCAAAGGCCAGTAGATCCTTCAGCGCCATGTTGGGAGGGGGGAACTTCGGAGGACCGTCGGCGCTGTTGACCACCCGCTGAGACACAGCGCCTACCCCCACGTCATGGATAAACCGCAGCACCTGTTCGTCGTATACGCGGGCTCGCAGGGCGCTAAAGAAATCGATGGACTGCTGCGGAAACGCTTCTACAAGCTGGGTCACCGCCGCTGAGGAAAGATTGTCAGGCCGAAAGATGCCGCTGACAATTCCCAGGCGATCGCTCTGGTCTGGTTGCCAGTAAAACTTTTCCATGCGCCCGTCCCGCACGAGCGGCGCGTACAGCGTCGAGAAGTCGTTGCCGGTGACGATGATGGGCACCCGGCGGATGGGGGTCTCGTCGTAGCTGCCGGGCAGCTGCACATTGGTGGGGTTGTCGGCAATGTTCATCAGCGTGGCGTTCACCAGCTGGGTGTTGACGGTGTATTGGGTACCGGCGTCAAATCGCCCGGCTCCGGCATCCAGGTCGTTGATCATCACCACCGCCATGCGGCCCCGCACCCGCACTAGCTCAGCGGCCTCCCGGTAGCGCAGCCGCAGCAATCGCGCTGGGTCGCCGGCATCCGGGCTCTCCAATTCCCCGCCAGAAATATGGACCGCCTCGACTCCCATCTGCTCTAGGGTGAGTTCGCATTGAAAGGTTTTGCCTTCTCCCTTGCGGCCATGGACGCCCAAAATCAACGGGACGCGCACGCCGGGCAGGTCCAGATAATTTTTGGTGAGATGGATCGCGAGTTTGTCGCGAAATCGAGGGGAAAGATAATAATCCATATACCGATGGTTTCGGCCTGTCTTCTTGAGTCTACTTTAGCTGGGGATCATTCAGGTCTGGCAGATCTGAACGATCTGGCGATCGCGTCATTGTCTAGGACCTCAAATTCATCAAAGGCGAGCAGGGCGGTGCTGGCCCTGTAAAGTCACTTCCACCGCGTCCAGCCACTCGCCAAAGCTGGTGAAGGGATCGGCGGTGAGGGCCTCCCGGGGGAGCGGTGGTAGGGTGAGACTGCGCTGGCGCTGGGCGGAGGTGGTCATACTGCGGGCCAGGTTGTACAGCAGTCCGGCGTGGTCGCTGGCGCTGGAGGCCGGACCCTGCAAGTCGATGAATAACGGGACGACGCTGCTGGGCAGCAGGCAGCCTAAGTTGCTGAGCAGGGAGGTTTTGCCGGTGCGCCGCTGGCCGATGATGGCCGCGTTCTGCAGGGGACGAGTCTCCAAAAGGTTAAACAGCCGCCGCACCACCCGCCGTCGCCCAAAGAGCTGGCGCGGCTGCGAGATGGGCGTCCCCGTCACAAAATAGGACGCTGCGATGGGAGCACCCCTAGATGACACCAACTGCCCGCCCTGCGGCTTGTCTCGTTGCGATTGAGAGCGGGCTATGG
>JGI12210J13797_10865926_pt1 | contig 53274 bp, 39 predicted proteins | sample ElkSlonscriptome_3_FD_13797 | JGI IMG/M metagenome (IMG submission 13797) | reverse complement strand
GCCATGCTTCGTGACCGCTTTCCAGGTCCATCACGACCAGGCTGAGATCGCGTGCTTCCTGGACCTCACCCGCATCGAAGCGGATATAGGGCTGCGACTGGTAGGCCATCACTTTGTCACCGACCGCGAAGGGTGCAAACGCGACCGGCAGGCGGAATCTTCCCAGCGCCTCGCCCTCGTCATCAAGGATCGTCCATTGATGACGCAGCCATTGATCGTCGTCGTCGCTCAGGCGGCTTGCCAGGACATGTCCGCCGACGCGTGAACGGTACTGCTCACCCTCGGTGGCCTGGTTTCGATCGCTGCCATAGAGCTTCTCCCAGCGATTGAACTCGGCGATGCCGGTTTCGGAACGTTCGACCGCCGTGGCCTGGGCACTGTCGATCCTCAGCACGCCGCTTGCCGAGACCAGGGTGGTGTCGACGATCGGCGCACTGGATGGAGCGGCTGACTCACTCGAGCTTCCCAGACGCGGCATCTTGGGCGCCCGATTGATCCCTGCGACGGCCGGCGCACCGATCAACTGGCGCTTCATATAATCCCAGGCCAGGAAGACCCTCCCGCCCTCGGCAAACATTTGAGCCTGGAACCGCTCGCCCGGCCGCTCGCTGATCAGGAACGACACCTCCTCGGGCAGATCCAGCCTGAACTCGCCGAGTGTCACACCCGTCGTCGGATCGAGCCAATAGGCGATCGGCTCGCGCGGCTGCTCACGGTTACCGAGCACCAGCAGCCGTCCCTGATGTAGGGCCATCGGCTCGGCCAGTTCGGCGCGTGACCAGAGCAACTCACCGCTGTCAGCGGCGCGCGCACTGAGACGATCGGTCTCCATGGCAAAGATCGTCGAGCGTGATCCATCGAAGACCAGCCCACTGGCAAAGGCCGGCAAGGTCGCTTCCTGAGCGATCGCCGGCAGGCTGCTCAGAATAAGCGCTGTGCACAACAGGGCAATGGCCAGGACGCGATGACCCGTCAGCCGAAGCGTCGGGAAGTGTTGCTTTCTTTTATTCTGAATCGACATTTCAGTTCACCTCATTCTCGAAGCGGTCGCCAAAGATCAGATCGGACGCATCGATGTACTTCCATGCGCCGCGCCCGAGCAATCCAGCAATCAGCACGTCATCATCGATGTCGTAATCCAGTTCGAAGACCGGTGCATTGGGGAGATTGGCCCCACCCAGTCGCGACCAGCTGCTGTAGCCGGAGCTTTCGAAGGCGACGAAGATGCCGCGATCGCTTCCCACCAGCAGGGCCGGATCGTCACCTGGCGCGAAGGCCAGTGCGCGAAGTCGACGGGGGTTGAAGCTTCCCAGATTGCCGGTGATATCTGTCCAGTTCGTTCCGAAGTCGGTAGAAAAGGCAACCTGTCCGGTGCTGAGAGCGAAGATGTCTGTGTCGTCGTCCGGATTTATGGCCAGACTTGAAATGGGCTGACCTGTTGGTTCGCTGTTGAAGGCGACAAGAGCAGGAGGGGCGGCTGTACGGGTATAAAGACCCACCCCCGAAGCCGCCAGTACAAGGTCCGCATTGCCGCCGGGGACACCGTAGATCAGCGGATCACCAACGAAGCTATTGATGGCGATTCCGTTCCCGATCGACTGCAGCGTGGCCGCACCGTCAACCGTCTCATAGAGCGCACTGCCCGCACCGATCAGAAGTCGATTTCCAACGACCGGATTGGTGGCAATCGGCGTGTAGAACTGGGGACTGAATGCCGGCCCGGCAGTCACGTTCAAGCCGGGAAAGTTCTGGGAGACCAGAGCATTAGCCGGATCCATGATGCGGCGCCGGAAACCTCCGAGATTCTGGAAGCTGGAATAACGGATCGACTGCGTGCCACTGAAGATGTTGTCAACGGCCACATCACCGCCATCGGCTGTCGATACGCTTCGAAACGTGGCACCATCGGGTACAAGCTGCTCTGTTGTGCCAACATCCTGCGCACCGCCGATGATGATGTCCGACAGGGAATCGTAGGCAATGCCGTGATATTCCGTCGTGGACAAATCGCCATTGATCGAGAACCAGTCGCCGCTGGCGTTCTGTGGCGAAGTGCGGCGGTAGATGCCGCCGTCGTCGACTTCGATCAGGTCGCCATTTGCATCAAAAGCCATTTCGCGCGAATCGGCATGCGGTGACGAGTTGCTGGCAGTACCAATGTGGGTCAGAGGCGTCCAGTTCGTCGTACTCGCATCAACGAACTCTCCCCGAAACAGCCGGCCGGAAAAATCGATGCCATTAATCGAGTTGGGCCAAAAAGGAGGTTGTCGATCCGTAAACTCAGAGAGAAATGGCTGCCGATCTCCGCCAACGTAGACGGTCGAGTCGTCCTGCGGATCGGCCTGGATCGAAAAATGGCGACTGCCCTGGCCACCGGGGCTGGCACCCACGGCAACGCCGTCCTCGATGGTGGTCGGGACACCCATACTTTCCCAACTGTCGCCACCGTCGCCTGAGCGAAAAACTGCTGCCAATGCCCCGGTATCAGGTGCCTGAGTGCTGCCAGGAATACCGATCATGCCGACATATACCGTATCTCCGGATACGCTGAATTCGACATTGACTGTACTGTTAGTGATGAAAGAATCCACCTCTGGCGTGGAAACTTTAGTCCAGGTGGCACCGGTATTGGTACTGCGATAGATGCCATTCACACCACCGACATTATCAGCAAAGATTACGCTGGTAAAAAGTCGCGCCGGATTGGACCTATCACGTCCTATATCGTGCGTCACACCACCCGGCAGACCGGTGGCGGATCCATCGCCGCTGGAGATCTGGGTGAAAGTCGCGCCGCCATCGGTGGAGCGCCAGATGCCGATCTCACCGAAGGTAAAGGCATCGGCCGTATTGACCGCTGCCACGATCGTCGAGCCCCGCGCCGCTACCGCCGCCACGTTGCGCCCGACCATGGCGCCTCCGCCGTCAATTACGGTCCAGTTCGCTCCCCCATCGGTCGTCCGCAGCAGACCGATTCGACCGCCCCCCTCAAATAGGTAGCTGGAGAATCGGCCGATACCTGCAACCAGGGTCTGATGCGTGACATCGGTCGGATCCATGTCCAGGCTGCCGATTGACAAGGACTGGAACTCATCGGTCAGACTGTCCCAGTTCGGTCGCAGATCGGTCGCATTTTCGGTCTTCCAGATACCCGCATTCACGCCTCCGACATAGATAATGTCCGCGTCGCTGGGGTGGGTGACCACGGCCTCGATAGCACCGACGACTTCGTCATCCGGAATGACGTTTTCGATCTGCCCACCGGTCGCCGGTGACGGGCCTTGCTTGGCCCAGATACCGTTGGCTGGGACACTGCGCTCTGGTTGAGCCAGGAGTGCTGCAGGAAAAAGCAGTGCAATAAAAGAAATCAAAGTCAATGGAAGCGCGAACCATCGGGCGGGCCGCTGAGAAGTTTTCATGACATTCCCCTTTTTTTGAGTTTTTGAAACGGACGTGAATACAACGGGATAGTGGATCGCCGTGAATCCACGCTTAGTTCGCCATTACGGAGCTTAGGTCGTGGCGTGATCGAGCGCAATTGGTTACAGCGCTTTTCTGAGGTCATGATGGCGTCCAGATCAATTCCAGCGCCAGGGCGCGACCTGGACGATCCAGGCCAGAACCGTGTTCACGGTAGGCGCGATCCAGCAGGTTATCGAGGCGAACCCGCACATCCCAATCCTGATCGGGTTGCCAACGTCCGAACAAACCAAGGTCGGTCCATCCGGGCGTGCCGTCGGGATTGATGCGTGCATCGCGGACATCGCTCGGGTTGAGTCGATCCTGCTTGGTCGCTGCCAGCAGTCGCGTACCCAGGGTCCAGTCCGAGCTCGCATCCCAGCTGACCTGAAGCTGTCCGTTCAGCGGCGGAATCCGATCAGCCGGTCGACTGGCCTCACCAGACAACTGCTCGTGGGCGCGCAGCCAGTTGCCGCTGAGCTCAACCAGCCAGCGCGTGCCAGCTTGCCAGCTCAACCGTGTTTCCACGCCACGAAAACGGGCACTCGCTGCATTGCGCGTCTGTACGATGTCCCGACCCTGTTCATCCGTTTCGCCGGTCAGCACGGAGGTAATACGGTCGTCAAAACGCGACTGAAAAAGGAAAGTTTCAGCGAACCAGTCCGCGTTCTGCCAGCGCAGACCCAATTCAACGCTGTCCACGGTTTCCGGACCGAGATCCGGGTTGGGAATGCTGAATCGATTGCCAGGCCGCTCCCCCAGGTTGGCCACATCGAAGACGTTCGGTGCCCGAAACCCACGGCTCGCCTTGAACAGAACGGAGGCCTGATTGCTGAACTGCCAGTTCAGGCCAAGGTCACCTGAAAATGCCGTTGCGCTCAAGTCGATGGCCGGGTCGTCGTCTCGCGCGGGCAAGCTGAGGTCCGCCTGGCTATGGCGGACACCCCAGTGCAGACGAAGGTCGGGTCGTGCTCGCCAACGATGGGCGAGAAAGAGATCGAAATTTTCCTGCTCGGCGCCATCGGGAAAGCGGGAACTTGCAACCGAGGTCTGGCCCTGACGGGTTCGAAAGCGGGCGCTGGCGACCTGGTCCCGATACATATCGAGGCCGAAGTGGAAGACATGCGCGCCGCGTCGCGTGGTTGCGAAAGTGCGCAGGCCGTCCAGGGTACTGCGGTTGGACTCTTCGGTGAATCGATCGGAATCGAACGCTTGGCTCTCGCGATCATCGCGCACCACCTGACGACCGATCTGCACGCTGACATTGTCAAGCCAGGGCGACGGATCCTGCAGGCTGTATCGGATGAGGCCGAAAGACCGCCGATTTGGCGCGAAGTCGGCCTGCGTGTTCTGGGGTTCGGTCTCGCCGAAACCCGGGACCAGGCGATCCACTCTGGATGTTCGGGGCTGGTTGACGTACTGCACGAGAAAGCGCAGGGATTGACGCGGAGTCAGGGACCACTGCACCGAAGCATCCGCTGCCTCTGAGCGATAGGCGCTGGGAAGACGCTGACCGCTGGCCGTCTTGCGATCGCCCACATGCTGCGTCGTCAGTCCGAGTCGCGCCGATACCGTCTCGCCACGACCCGAAAGGCCAAGATGAGCCATGGCTTCCGGGTCGTTGCTGCGGCCGCGCAAGCGAACAAGGACCGGCGGAGCATCGTCCGGCGTCATCGATGCAAACTGAATAACGCCGCCCATCGCATCGGAGCCGAACAGGGTGCCGGGCGCACCGCGCACCAAATCGACAAAGGCGATCGAGTTCGAATCGATCAGCGCCAGATACTGATTCGGAGCATTCCTGAACAGGGCATTGTTGATTCGGAAACCGTCCATCAGGTGCAGCACTTCAGATCCCTTCAGGCCGCGAACGATGGGAATGCCCTGCCCCGGCGTGGTCTGCTGGACGAACACGCCAGCCTGACCGCGAAAAAGATCGACCGTGCTGGTTGCCAGCTGTGCATCAAGCGTCTCGCGGTCGATCGTTGTCAGCGCCTGGGAGCCAGCCAACTCAGATGCAAGGCTGCGCTCACCCACAATCGTGATCGAGTCCGTGGTGTCCGTATTGTCCTTGGGATCGTTCGTGGCACTGGCTGTGGCCAGGCCGGACAGCAGAAAGAGTGTCGAGGTCAGCCAGTGGATCGAGCGGTCAATCGCTGCGTTCATCGTCGGTTTTTTTGCTCTCATTCTCATCAGTCTGGTGGAGTTCGGAATGCCAGCACGATGGACGGTCGGGAAATCAGCGTGTTTTTCTGCGGGAAGAACGGATCAACGCGCGCCGGCGTGACGGAGCGTACCACCAGGCGGTACCGCGTATCCGGCTCCAGACCTTTCAAGATCAACTGCGATGCGGTGTAGTCGACGGTCTGCTGCTGAATGGCCGAGGACAGCGGTGGGGGCGGCAGTTCCGACTGAAAACGGTCGCTGAACAGGCCGGGAAGCGATTCTGCATTGACTTGGTAAAAACCCGCACCGTCCAGGGGATAGGCAATCGGGTCCCAGGACAGCGTCGCGCTTGTCGATGTCAGCGCGCCCCGCTCGAATTCGGCGGGCGGCACGGTCTGCCAGGCTTGCCAGTTCGGATTGAGCTGGTCAAGCAGCGCGCTCAGAGCAGCGTTCTCTGTCTCCAGGCGATTATCGAACAGCGTGAGCTCGGAAAGATTGTTCAGATCAAGGAGATTGTCTGGAATCTCCCCGGACAGGTCATTGCCGGTCAAGCGCAGGCTCTGGAGCGCGCCGGCCTGTCCGAAGGCCTGCGGGATCGGGCCGGTGAGTCGGTTGTAGTTCACGCCAAGTTCCTCGAGCGATGGCCAAAGGCCTGCACCGTCGGGCAAGGAACCGCCGAAGTCGTTGAATTCGGCCCGAAGCTGTCGCAGGCTCGGGATCTCGGCCAGGGACCTCGGTATTTGACCGCTCAGGGAATTACCTTCAAGCCATAGGCGTTCAAGCTGCTGCAGTCCCGACAGATCGCCAGGGAGCGGGCCGTCGAACCGGTTGAACTGCAGATTCAAATCGACCAGCGCGCCGAGCCCCGACAGGCCATCGGGTAGTGGACCGATGAGCTGATTCGAGAACAGGAACAGCCCTTTGAGCTGGCCGAGCTGGCCGATGCTCGACGGCAGAGGCCCGGTCAACTCGGCATTGCCCAGAAACAGCCACTCAAGGTCAATGAGTTCACCGAGCTGGTCGGGAATCATTCCGCCCAGCGGGTTGTTGCTGAGGGACAGCTCGCGCAGATTCTCGAGCCCCCCAAGAGCAGTCGGCAGGCCGCCACTCAGGTCATTGTCGTCCATGTACAGACGCTCAAGCCGGGTCAGCAAGCCGAGCGAGGCCGGTAAGGTGCCGCTCAGATCATTGCGCTGAATGGACAACTCCCTGAGCGCCAGGAGCTGGCCGATGCTTGAAGGAAGCGGTCCGGAAAGCGCGTTGTCACTCAGGTCGAGCACTTCGAGCGAAGCCATCGCGCCCAGCGAACCAGGCAATGGGCCGACGAGCAGGTTGTCGTCCAGCGCGAGCACTTCCAGCGTCGTCAACTCGGTCAGACTGTCCGGAATCGATCCACTCAGTTCATTTCGAGAAAGGCGAAGCACCTGCAGCGACGGCATCTGCCCCACAGCAGCGGGCAGCTCGCCATTCAGCGCGTTGTCTTGCAGCAACAGCCATTCGAGCTGACTCAGATTGGAAAGACTGGCGGGAATCGGGCCGCTGAACTGGTTACCGTCGAGATACAGAAAGGTCAGAGTAGACAGATCGCCCAACCAGGGTTGAAGGAATCCGCTGAGCTGATTCGACGACAGCCACAGGAAACTGAGTTGATCGAGTTGGGTCAGCGAACTGGGCAGGGTGCCGACAAGATTGTTGCCTGGCAGCCGCAAATCCACAACGTGGCCGCCGATGCAAGTCACTCCGAACCAGGAGCATTCGGTGCCGGGCGCTGCGTTCCACCCTGTTTGCTGGTTCCAGGAGGAACCATTGGTAGCAACGTAGAGATCAAGGAGTGCGCTGCGCTCGGTCGGGGGCACCTGTGCCTGGACATCAAGGGAGGTCAGACCAATCGCCAGTCCGATTGCCACACCGATTGCCACACCGATTGGGAGCACCGGCCCGAAGGGCCAAGGTCGATCCGGCCGTCCGACGCAATGGCGATCCGTTGCGGTTTGATTGCCGGTTGGCATCGACTATTTCCCTTGTTTTTTCAGATCAGAGCTTGAATGGACGACGGCTTCGAGCCATTTACTTGTTTAAAGCGCGAGGCGACCGCATTTTGGTTCATGGACTTGTGGCACTGGTCGCATATTCGACCGACGCTAAACTAGTCTAAACGGCAAACTGCAAGCAGAGGACGAGCTCATGGCCTGGTTCAATCGACTGATCGGCACCGGCAAGCGCCGGATCATTACCCTGAGCTTGCTCGGGGTTCTCCTGCTTGGTGGCGCAGTGATGTTCTGGGCCGATCATGAGCCCGACCAATTCGATGTCATCGCCGTTGCCGAAGCCCGCGCAGTCATCAACAATCATGAAATCCGAACGGGTTATGTCACGACCTCGACCCTGATCGAGGTCGTGGATACCATGCTGTCCAAGCGTGGCGGCTACCTCTACAACGATGTTCTGCCACCGTTTGTCTTCATGGATAACATCCCCGCCTGGGAAGTCGGCGTGATCTTTCAGGCGCGCGACCTGGCCCGCTCGCTTCGAAACGATTTCAGCCGTTCGCAGACTCAGTCGGCCGAGGACGCTGACCTTGCCAAAGCCGACCCGCAGTTCAGTTTCGACTACGGTTCATGGATCCTGCCGAGCACGGAGGGCGAGTATCGCAAGGGGATCCGCGCGCTTGAAAGCTACCTTGATCGGCTCGGCAACCAGGACCCCAGTGATGCCCGCTTCTTCGACCGCGCCGACAACCTGCGCGAGTATCTGTCATTGGTCGAAAAACGACTTGGCAACATTGGCCAGCAGCTCTCGGCCAGTGTCGGCGAACGGCGACTGAATACCGATCTTTCCGGTGACCCTGTCGCCAACGAGAGCGGTGATCTGGGGCGCGAAGTCAGCGTCAAGACGCCCTGGCTGGAAATCGACGACCTGTTCTACGAAGCCCGCGGAACGACCTGGGCACTGATTCACTTCCTGCGGGCTATCGAACACGATTTCGCTCCCGTACTGGAGAACAAAAACGCCCAAACCAGCTTTGCCCAGATCATCCGCGAGCTGGAGGCCAGCCAGCGCCCGATCCGCAGTCCGATCATCCTCAACGGCGGCGGCTTCGGCTTCACCGCCAACCATTCGCTGGTCATGGCCAACTACATCGCTCGGGCGAATGCCGCAGTGATCGACCTACGGCGGCTACTCGAACAGGGCTGATCAAAAGGCAAGCGGGCCCTTTGGTACTTGCATTCTGCATGCAGTAGCTGCATATTGCATGCATGAGCAAGAACATCACCATTCGCGATGTGCCCGATGAAGCGCGTGATCGCCTGGCATCCCGGGCAGCGCGCTCAGGCCAATCCCTGCAGTCCTACCTGCGGGCCCGATTGATCGAACTGGCCGAGCGCCCGGACCGCAGCGATTTGAATCGTTTGATTCAGGAGCGCAAGCAAGCCAATCCGGTTCGGCTGGGAGCAGATACGATCCTCGACCTGCGAGACATTGATCGGCGGTGAATCTTGTCATCGACGCCAGCGCGCTGGCTGCGGCGCTTGTCGATTGCGGGCCGGAAGGTGAATGGGCCGAGCAGTTTCTCCTCGATGCATCCCTCTGCGGGCCTCAGGTCCTGCCGTTGGAAGTCGCCAACATCCTTCGGCGCGCGGAACTCGCAGGCATCATCGATGCCACGTCCAGCGCCCAAGCACACCAAGCCTTGGGTGCGCTACCGATCGCCCTCTTCGACTATGAACCCCTGGCGGATCGGGTCTGGTCCTTGCGACAGAATCTGACCGCCTATGACGCCAGCTATGTGGCCCTGGCTGAAATGCTCGATTGTGAGCTGGCGACACTGGATCGCCACCTGGCCCGTGCCGCAGGGCATCAGTGCCGCGTCATCCTGCCGCCGAACGCAGAAGCGCAGAACAGCCTTGAGTGACCCGCTGGCTTCCGGCGCACGCCGGTGCCTGAGCGACACCGTGTTTCCAGCGTATCCCACCGATCAAATTGGACTTGGTGAAATATTTGGTCAGGTTTTTCAGCCACCCGGCGTCTATCAAGATATACATGTCACGATGCTGGAGCACACCATGAACTCGACCACGCTACCCGAACCCGCCGAAGTCAAACGCACTGATGCGCGGGGCCTGCAACTGCTCGGCATTTGGCTGGCCGGTGGCTGGCGACTGTTTCGCCGTGCGCCCCTGCGCCTGTTCGGTTTAATGCTGCTGCTGTTCACCATCGAGGGTCTGACACAGTGGTTCGTTCCGCTTGTCGGTATTCCTTTTTCGAAATGGCTGGTTGGCATTCTTTCAAGCGTTCTGTGGCTGGTCCTGGTTCAGGTCAACGACTGCGGCCAACTACGGCTTGGCCGTGCATTTCGAGGCGTGGGCGGGCAATGGCCAGCGGTCGCAGGACTGGCGGGCGTCCTGATGCTCGCCTATGCGATGCAGGTCGCTTGTGCTTACCTGATAATGGGTCCCGCGGCGATTGATTTATTGGTCTTCGCCGAGGCGAGCTCTGCACCATCTGGCACCGCGCCATCGCTCAACCAGTTTCAACTGGCGCTCGTGCTTTCATCCGGCATACCACTCTCAACGCTGCTGATGTTCGCAGCACCGCTGGTTTTGATCCAGCGGCAGAGACTCATTCAGGCGCTTGGATTCAGCGTCAGGATGGTCGTTCAGAACTTAACCGCGATGACGCTGCTAGCCCTGCTGATGATCACTCTGATTTTTCTTGTTCCCTTTACTTTTATGTTGAGCGTGTTGCTCACTGGCCCCTGGTTGATCTGCGTTAGCTTCGTGGCATTTCAGACCTTACATGCTCGACATGATCCCAAGCCCTTCGATGGCTGAAAACGAAAACAGGCTTCAGCAAGTGCTCGTGGATTACGGACCCCTCCTCTCGCGCCTGGCCGCGAGCTACGAGGCAGACCCCGCCTTGCGTGAAGATCTTCTTCAGGATATGACCTTTTCGATTTGGAAGGCCTTGCCAACTTTTCGAGATCAATCGAGCTTGAAAACATTCGTCGCCCGCGTTGCTCACAATCGCGCTGTGGACCATGTCATTAAACGCCAGCGGCTGGCTGACCGGCACAGCCTGCCTGAAGATCCGTCCAGGCTGTCTGCTCCATTGGAGACGCAATTTCCCGAACGACTGGATCTCGCGAGCGCAATCAGGAATCTGCCCCTGGGGCATCGCCAGTGTATGGAATTAATGCTGGAAGGCTTCAGTCATGCTGAGATTGGCGAGACCCTGGGTCTGGAGGAAAACACGATTGCCCAGCGACTCAGCCGAGGCCGGAAGCAACTCAAGGCATGGTTGACAGGAGGACCGGCATGAACGAAAACGACGATCTGGAGCAGTGGCAGAAGCAGTGGCAGGCGACTCATCATGATCTGGATGCCGAAAAACTCATCCAGCACGCTCACCAACGCAACCTTCGGGAAAGAACGGTTTCCATACTTGAAGTATTGCTGGGCCTTGTAGCAATCGGATTTTGCCTCGAGGCCCTGTTTTCCCCCGCTCCAAGCGTGGTGGAGCGCGGAATCTTCTTCACTCTGGCACTTTTTGTCGTTGCCTTTCTAGCCTGGGCCATGCATCAGCGGCGGCTTATCTGGCTGCAATACAAGCAGGACGCGAGCTCTCTGATCGCGCTTGAGCACCAACGTCTCAATCGAAAGCTTCGGTATTGGCGAGTTTCCTTCTGGTGTGTGTTCGCTCTCTGGCTTTTCAGTCTCGCCATGGCTGGCCTCTCAATCGTCGGTGCGGTCGAGAGCGGGCGCGAATGGTTGATGGCGGCGGCTGGGAATCTGATCGTTCTGCTGACCACCGGAGTATGGACGCGCATCGTAAAAATTCGCGTTTCAGAACACCATCGGCAGCTGGACAGCCTATTTGCGCAGCTCGGTGAAAGTGACGCTGGCTGAAGCTACTGCGAGGGCCGAGTGGCGCGACGCGCGCCAAGCGGACGAAACAATCGAAACATCGCGATGTGCAGAGCAGTTCCAGAGTTCGTTAGTCTGCCGGACCGAAGTTGTAGGGCCCACCGGCCTCCAGCGCCCGGCGATAGGCGGGGCGCGCGTGGCAGCGGTCGACGAAGGCATGGGTCGCAGGTCGCGTCTCACCGAGGAGCCCGCGCGCCTTGGCGGCCTCGAGCGGAAAGGACATCTGCACGTCCGCGCCGCTGATTCGATCGCCAACGAACCACTCGCGGTCTTTCATGTGCTGTTCGACGAAATCCAGGTGCGTCTTGATCTGCGGGTTGATGAAGGCCTTGCCCACCTGACTGGATATCCCCTTCGCCACGGGCTTGATCAGCAGCGGTGACTTTGTGCCGACCATATCGAAGACCAGCCGCAGCAGGAACGGCGGCATCAATGACGCTTCCGCGTACTGAAGCCAATAGTTGAAATCCCAGTAGGCGTCCATGTCCAGGGCCGGTGCCCACTTGCCCTGGCCGTAGCGTCGCGCCAGATACTCGATGATCGTGCCCGACTCAGCGATCGTTCGATCCCCATCGGTAATCACCGGCGACTTGCCGAGCGGATGGACCTGCTTGAGCTCTGGCGGCGCCAGCCGGGTCTCGGGATCCCGCTCGTAGAGATGAATCTCGTAGTCGACGCCAAGCTCTTCGAGCAGCCACAGGACGCGCTGCGAGCGGGAGTGTTCCAGATGGTGGACAGTGATCATGACGGTTTCGGATCAGTGGGCCGACCCCCAGAGTAGCTCACTCCGCGACAATGTTCAGAACGACTTTCTGGCGGCTCCGAGCCGGATCGGCGGCTGAAAACGCAGGCCGTCGAGATACGCTTTGACAATTTCGAAAAGTTCACGTAAATTGCGTGTAACACGCATTTAATGTGAGCCCACATGGCGCAGAATATCACCCTTTCGATGGACCCCGATCTCCTCCGGGCAGCCCGAGTCCTGGCGGCTGAACGGGGTGTGTCAGTCAGCAAACTGCTCGCGCAGGAACTCGAGCGGCTGGTGCGAGATGAGCAGGCTATGATTCAGGCACGAAAGCAAGCACTGGCCAACCTGAATCGAGGGTTCCGCTTCGGCAACGCAAAATTCGACCGCGATTCGCTCTATGAGCGCTAGTAGTCAGACGGCTTTTGTCGACACCAATGTCCTGATCTATGCCCACAATCTCGACGCCGGGATCAAGCACGAGCTGGCGAAAGCGCTGATCGAGGATCTATGGTCGAGTGGCCAGGGGAAACTCAGCGTCCAGGTTTTGAACGAGTTCTACGTCAACATCACGCGCAAGATCCGGTCTCCCGTCAACCCGGAGACAGCTCGCGCCATCATCGAGCCCTACCTGAGCTGGCAATCGATCGTTCCATCCGCAGACAGCACGCTCCGCGCCTCGGAAATCCAGCAGCGCCATCAATTGTCTTTCTGGGACGCCATGGTCGTCCATGCGGCAGTACTCAGCGGTGCCGAGACGCTGTATTCCGAAGACCTGAACGCCGGGCAGCTGATCGATGGAATTCGCGTCGTCAATCCCGTTTCGACAAGTGGCGTTCACGAAACCTGACAATCACTGAATGAGAAAAACGAATTATGCGTGCCATCGTTATCGAAGAGTTTGCCGATCCCTCGAAGATTCAAGAAAGCGAGATACCGGCTCCCGATCAACCTAGCCCGGGGCAGGTGCTGATTGACGTCGCCGGTGTCGGCGTCGGCTATTTCGACGGCCTGCTGATTCGCGGCGACTACCAGATCCGCCCCGACCCGCCCTTCGTGCCGGGCAGCTCGCTGGCCGGTACCGTGGCAGCCGTTGGCGAGGGAATCAGTCACCTTGAGCCCGGCGATACCGTGGCAGCCTTTGCCCTGCACGGCGCCATGGCCGAGCAGATGCTGCTGCCGGCCACCTCCTGCGCGCCGCTGCCGCCCGGCATTGACCTGGGCGATGCCGCCAACTTCTTCATCTCCTGGGCGACCAGCCTGTTCGGCCTGCGCGAGATCGGCGGCCTGAAAGAAGGCGAAACCGTGCTGGTGCTGGGCGCTGCCGGCAGCACCGGCACCACGGCCATCGAGTGCGCCAAAGCGATGGGTGCCACGGTCATCGCCTGTGCCTCCAGCGAAAAAAAACGCCAGCACTGCCTTGATCACGGCGCGGATCTGGCTGTCGACTACACCGCCGAGGGCTGGCGCGACGAAGTCAAACAAGCCACGGGCAAGCGCGGGGTGAATGTGATCTACGACCCGGTCGGCGGTCCGATGAGCGAGGCCGCGCTGCGCCTGATCGCGCCGGGCGGTCGTTTTCTGGTGGTCGGCTTCGTGACCGGTATTGCCAGCATCCCGATGAACCTGACACTGCTCAAGCGCTGTTCCATCCACGGCGTCAACTGGGGCGGGACAGTGATGGCCGATCCCGGCGTGGTGGCGCCGGTGATCAGGACCCTGGCCGAGTGGACCCTGACTGGCAGGATCCAGGCCGCGCCGACCCAACGCTTCTCCCTCGAGGATGCAGGGCAGGCCTTTGCGGGACTGTTCGGGCGGAAGTCGACGGGGAGCATCGTGATCGAGCCCTGAAAAAACCAGATCCCTTGGTCGCGACGCAGCGAAGGCACGCGAAGACACGCGAAGAAAGAAAATCCCGTCCATGGCTTCCTCTAGTGGGCCACGCGGCATCCCGGCTTGATGGTGAGCCAAGTGAGTGCCTGCCGTCATCAATGAGGTTCTATCTGAACGGTGACCGTGCGTATCGGCGCATCCAGCGGGTTACAATCGTCAGATCGCATATCACCTTGGTCGAGGTTTCCCCAATGCCCGTTCGATTCGTTCTTGCAACACTGATTGCCCTGTCCCTGTCCGCGGCCGTGCTGGCCGAAGATGGCGTCATTCGCCTGTCCGAGCCGGTGGCTTCCACCGATGCTTATGAAGACTTCGGCACCGCCCTGCCAGAGATAGGCGAGACCCACTCCCTCAGCGATGCGATCGCGGCCATGGATGAAACCTCCAACGGGCCGGTGCTGATCCAGACCGAGGTCCAGCAGGTCTGCCAGAAAAAAGGCTGCTTCTTCATCGCGCGCGATGGCGAGAACGTTGCCCGCGTTCGCTTTCAGGATTATGGCTTTTTCATCCCCACCGACTCGGCCGGCAAGACCGTCACCCTGGCCGGCACCATCAACCGGGTCGAGCTGAGCCCGGAGCAGGCCGCCCACTTCGCTGAAGATCTGGGCGATACACCATCAGACAACACGATGGCCGAATTCGAATACCAGATCATGGCCACTGCCGTTCGCGTTCCAAGCGCCTGAGCAAAGGGACCAGAGCGCTCAGGGCGCCTCGAAGCGATCTTCGAACACCGGATCGCCGACGCCCTGCGGCTCAACCAGCAGAAAATCCGCCTCAAGCTCGATCGTCACGAGGATCGGAAACGGATCTTTGATGGGGATATCGATCTGGCCCCAGAGCGACAGGACCGGGTCGGACCCTGTGGTATCCACGCGATAGGCCGTCCCCGACAGCGTCAGCGCATCCCCGCACTCGTTCGTGAAGTTCAGCAATCCATCAAGCTGTTCGTAGGAGCCGGCCCCGGTCTCGCTACTCATTTCGGGCGCGGGCGCGGTGATGTTGACGACTAGTGCGGCACTAAAATCGCCCGCGCTGGGTGTGCCGGCAACAAGTTCGATCGCACCGGTCGCATCACCGGCGATAGTGATCGGCAAGGACGGGCGGTAAAGAAGCTCAGTCAATTCCCAGCGCCCGCCAGGAATCGGATCAGTGCTGCCCGCCGGATCACCTGCCCCCAGCTCCAGGGTCACAGGCGCGACATCCGCAAGATCAGGATACTCGCAGACGGGGCCCCGAAGCATCCCACCCTGCGCTGCGGAAGCACCACTGGGTAAAGCAAGCGCCGCCATCGTGATCGTAAAAAACCCGACGCGCCAAGCACTGATCGTTGACATGAAATGACTTCAGATCTTAGGTCAAAGGCCAGCCTAGCAGAGCGGATCAAATCTCGCTTGCCAATACGTTCCGAGAACGCATGATGGAGTTAATTCGAGGTTTTTTGCGTGTGACTCCACCACCGCCACCGGCGAGCACGGGATGTGCAGTTATTGTTTCCGTCTGCCTCACGAGAGCATTGCGCGGCACCTGATGCCGGTGGAAATGGAGATGGGAGGCGTTTATAATTTTTAGGCTTCCGGTAAATCGGTCATACAAAAATCCAAGGCTCTGCAATGACCCTGTTCACGGATGAAAAGCGAACGCGTCTTACCTGTGGGGTCCGATGACCAGCGGCGCGGGTCGTGCACGGAATCCGCTCGGCCACCTGTGGCCGGACCTTATGACGGGACCCGAACTCCACCTCCATCGGTTCGATGTCATTCAGCAAGCCGGGCTTTTCGTACAGATGCCAGCGGGCGCCTACCGATCGGCGAGCTTTCTCGACGGTCGCAGCTTTGCGGCCGATAGCCCGGCGGGGTGGGTTCCGTTCAAGGCGATGCGGGAAGCGGTTCTTTCGGGCACACCGCCCGCTACGCCGCTGCATTTTATCTTTCATATGGGTCACACGGGATCCACTCTGTTCTCGCGCCTGCTCGACGAAAGTGGGGTGGTGCAGCCGCTTCGGGAGCCATTGGCGCTCAGGGAGCTCGCGACGCTGTACGACAAGCGCGGCGACCCGTCCAGCCTGATGTCGCCTCAGGACATCGATGCTTGCGCCGAGATCATGTTGCGGCTGTGGGCGCGGTGCCGTCAGGATCGTCGCTGCGCGATTCTCAAGGCAACGAGCAACGCGGCTCGAGCCGGTGAAATACTCATGTCTATGCGCCCGTCATCGCAAGCCGCCTATCTGTCGATGGCGCACGAACCGTTCCTTGCGGTGAACCTCGGAGGCCCGGCCAACATCGTCGATGTCCGCGGCCATGCAGAATCGCGCATGGGTCGGCTCATCGCTTATCTGGGACCGATTGAAGATCCCCTGCATGCTTTTTCGCCGGGAGAGCTCGTTGCTCTCGGCTGGCTCAGCGAAGCACTCACTCGTCAGCGACTCAAGGCCGCCATCGGGGAGCGACTTCTGGAAATCGATTTCGACAAATTCCTCTCAGACGTTCCCGCCAGCATGGAAAAGGCATTGTCACATTTCGATCTGCCGGGAGGCATCGAACTGGCGGCGCGTATTGCGAACAGTCAAGCCCTCAAGCGCTACGCCAAGGCGCCGGAGCACGCCTATTCAAGTCAGCTGAGGGCTGATGTGATCCGGCAGTCGATGCGTCAGAACCGGGCAGAAATCGCCCGCGGCAGGGCATGGCTGGACAAGCTGGCGAGCAAACACGATAAGGTGGCCGCTTTGATTGCAGGCGACCAGACAAGCTCTGAGTAACCGCCTGCGACGCACGCTTTCGCCGACCTGATCGCCTCCCGATCAAAGCGATGGATTGTTCAAGGCAGCTGGATGCCCGGTTTATCCCGGCTCAAGAAGAGAACATCCGGTGCAGACGATGGCGCACGTGTTCAAGCTTAATCCGGTTGTCCCACTCCATGCGCAAGCCTTCCAAGGCGGCCACCTCGTTCAGGGTGTAGAGCAACTCCCGCTGCGTCTCATCGGAGATCTGACTTTCGATAAAAGTGATGGATACCAGTCGTGTGCCTTTTTCCACTGGGCGCACTTCGTGAATCGTGGTTGACGGATAAACCACCGCCGAACCGGCTTTCAGCTTCACGTCCAAATGGCGTTCGCCGATATGAATACGCAGTGCTCCACCTTCATATTCATCGGGATCGGAAATGAATACGGTGCACGACACGTCAGAACGCAACATCGTTCCGGGCGCAAAGATATAGGCGGCGTCCGGATGAGCCCCATAGGTCATACCTGGACCGTACTGGCACAGCATCGGGGGGGCGAATTGCTTGACGAAGGCGTAGTTGCGAAACCGCTCGCTCGATTGGAGGGCCTTGCCGACAATATTCGACGACTGCTTGAACGCCCCGGTCGACATGTCGACCTGTTGGTTGTTTTTTCTCGGATTGTTAGGCGCGCTGACGCGCCCGTCGACGAAGGTCGCCGAGCCTGCGATCTTGCGCAGGGTGGCTATATCATCGGATGAGAGCACATTTTCGATTTCAAGAAACATTGAGCAGCAGGCCAGGTTTGATGTGAAGCGAAATTATAAGCGCCCCAGGTACCTGACCAGGACCCAGAGTTCCAACTGTTGATTTCCTGGCTCCGCCAACATGGTTCAGTCTTCAGAATTCATTCGATTGGGGCAGTGAGTAGAAACACCGGCATTTTCTCCCGGTTCCACGGACTCTCCGAGGCCAGGTCCAGACTGACCCAGTTTTCTCCAGCCAGGTTGCCCGTTATATCCGTCAAAGAGAGCGTCAATGTGCCGAGCTCTTCGAACTCAACGTCTTGCGCTTGGCAAGTCACACAAAACCCTGTCACTTTAAGCAGTCCCATCGTCAACGGGTTGTTTCCTTCGCGCACGCCCGAACCAATCGCCCACGTCGCTCGACCGAGGCCGTCATAAAAATAAACCACCACCACCATCACATCGCCTTCCTGGCTGACAGACAAACCCCATCCGTCATCATTTGACCCTCCGTACCAGAGCCCGGTGAAGTTGATGGCCGCCGGGTCGTTGGAAAACCGCATTTTCTCCAAGCAGCGCATTTCCAACCCGTCAGTGGTTTGCCAGATGAGCTGCGCCGGCGAAGTCTGCAGTTCCGGGGAGGACACCGCGCAGGGAATTTCAAAGGCACCCCGCTTGAAATCCATACTCATGCTGAATTCCGGGACTTGAGATTCGATCGAGCGGTTGTCGTAATCGTATTCGTATTCAAAGATCGAGCCTGCATCGAGGTGAAGTCGACCGGATCGAGTTTCCGAAAAGCCCTGGTACCAGACCGGACTCCCATCTGCCCTGAAATCGTAGACATAAACCACGTGGTTGCCGTTGGCCGCATGAATGTCCATCCCTTTTCCACTTTTCTCTGGATCCCAGTACAAACCCGCTTTAGGCTCCACTGGCGCTGGCCAATCAGTATCCAAAATTTGATCGCAATCCAAAGCAGCTTTCAGCACTTCGTCTTCACCACGTGAGACGCCGTCAATGCTCGGACGAATAAATAGATCGGGAACGATTCCAACTCTTTGCGTGGGGGTACGGTCTGGGTAATACACTCCCAGCCCTGTAAACCAGGTACTGATGTTCCCTGGCAGCTTGACCTCAGTGACGTCACCATCCGCTGCCGCGGTTTGACTGCCTATCTTGACAGCATCAGGATGCTGCTCCAGACCCATGATCGTATACTCTGCTTGGCTCTGAGTTTCTTCATTCATCAAGATCAATACCCTGCCCGCGTAAGGGGGATTGCTATTGAATGAACCGATCGTGATTTCGCGGATTTTGAATTGACCGGGACTCAGAATTTCAGGAATAGCAAATGTCGCGATCTGGATTGGCTCGTCAAAGAGGTAGTTGACCAATGTCCATAAGGTGCTGTTGGGGTAATTCCTGAGATCAAAAACCAGCGCATCTTTATTGTTAAAGGCGGCCATCATCAAAGGGACTTCAGCGCGTGTCAAAAGGCCCATGTCGACGTAGCCAATGGAACACGCCTGCTGATCCATTGAATAGTACGCATCCGTATTATCGAACAAGGAGCTTTGACTACTGAGCTGATAGCTGGTATTTAAAGTCTGCTCCTCTCCGTTGTTTGATATAAGCAGCCTCGCTTTACCGACTCCCTTGTTTAACCGGGTGTCCAATTCTCTTGTCCTGGTGCTTGGGTTTGATGCGGCCACGGATGATGAATACTCCGAGATCAATTCGGAAACGTCACGGTCATTGATGGTGAGTACTTCGGCTCCCAACAGGCGGCTGTCGTTGTGCTTGAAAATTACCAGTTTCCCTTCAACGGTTTTCAAAACAAAAGGCAGGTAGCTCTGATTGAATAAAGCGTTGAAGTAGGGGCTGTAGAAAAAAGCGTGAGTATCCTGAATGTGAGCGGTGAAATCGCGCATGATTTCCTGATAGGCCAAGCCACCTTCAGCGGCATAGACTTGAGGGATAAACTCCATCAGAACCTCATGCCAAGGTTCGTCAATCAGGTTCTTGTACGGGAAATAAACGTTGATAATGTTCCAGTATCGAAACAAGCCCAACAATCGCATCGGCGCATCCGGATTGGAGACGCGGTGATATCCATCATCTTGGGCAAATCTGGGTTGGCCCACATTGCCCAGACCAACGTGACAGTTGCTTCTGGGCTGAAAGTTTCCAATGACGCTCTCCAACCAGGCACGGTTGCTGTTGTTGATCGCAGCATCCTGTAGCCAGCTCATGTCCACCGGCTGCCGCACCCATGCTGGGGTTTGAATTTGCTGCTGATCAGTCGTTACATTTTGACCCAAGCCGCTGAACAAGCCTGCTAATTGCTCGTTGAATCCGTCGGCATCGTTTTGGGTCAGAACCTCCGGGATGATCTCCAACAGCTGCGCATCCCAATCCAGTTGACATGTGCCGCTGTGGAAATTTTTGGCGGTAGACCAGGATTGTGCAAGCAAAAACAGATATTTGGTCTGGTCTGAAGACAGCGTTTCGGCTCTGGTTTCTAGGGTTGGACCCAGCATCAGAAGACTAATGAGGGTGATTTTTAGTAGTCGCATAGCACCGGCAAGCCCAAAGTACGAAAGACATCATACTTCTAAGAAGCGATGATTTCAAAGGGTTCCGCTCAGCGAATTTCGGGTTGACCAAGCGGTCGAACCCGAGAGCTTCAGAGCAACCTTTAACGTTCTTCCTACCGCTACTGCGAGTCAGGCACCTCGGGACCGGTGACGTCTCGATGATCGATTCCCGTCGACCAGTACGCCTCGAGACACCCTGCAGCGGCAGCGACTGCCAATGTTCTGCACCTCACGATCTATGCCTTTTTCAACTGAAACGCGCCGCGGGGCGTCGTTAAGCGCCGCGCCGGGGCTTGCGAAGGTTTATCTCAGGTTTTCTCAAGGTCTTTAAGGCCCGCCAGGATCTAGGCTTACTCACACTTTTAAACAGCTTGATCGGGCCGAATCAGCCTGAGTCAACGCTACAGCGATTCATCAGGAGAAAATATGAACGTTAGATCGATCCTATCAACCGTGCTCTGTGTGCTGGCCCTGGCGACTCTCAACGCAAACGCTGGGGCCTGGACCTACCGCGGCAGCCTGAGCGAACACGGCGAGCCGACCAACGGCAGTTACGATTTCCGACTGACCCTGCTCAACGCCGCCAGAACATCTCCAGTCAGCCAAGCCTTGATTCTCGATAACGTCCGGGTCGAAGACGGCCAATTCGCAGTCGAGGTGGATTTTGGTCTGAACCTGGATCGTGCCCCCGTCCTCCACCTGAAAACCGAAGTGCGCCAAGAGGGTGATCGCTTCATGGTCCTCGGCGAACCCGCTCGATTCGATCCACGCGGCGCGCTAAACAGCGTTTGTTGGAACACCACCGGTAACGTGGGCACCGATGATGCCGTAAATTTTGTTGGCACCGTCGATACGCAGCCGTTAGTGCTTCGAACCGCCAACACGCCCGCCCTGCGTCTGTGGGCAAGTGATGAGCGACTGGACGGCACACCGATCACCGCGAACCTCATCGCCGGCAGCGCAGCGAATAGCTTCGTCGAGGGCGTCAGAGGCGCAACGATTTCCGGCGGTGGCGTCACCGCCGATGGAGAAATGGACACGGGACTCAACCACGGACCCAATCAAGTGCACGGTCACTACGGTTCGATCGGTGGCGGCGTTGGCAACCAAACCGGCCCATTGCCGGCCGCTACTGTCAGTGGCGGACGAAACAATGCAGCTCTAGCCAGCGATGCGACAATCGGAGGTGGCGCATCCAATTCTGCCAGCGGCTCGTTGAGCACCATCGCGGGCGGCCATATCAATCTGGCCTCGGGCGTCTACTCCTTCATCGGGGGTGGTTCTCAGAACAGGGCCATCGGCAATTGGTCTGCGATTGACGCTGGTTTATCGAATTGTGCTGGTGGAACCTTGAGTTGGGTTGGCGGCAGACGTGCCGCCACACGCTCTGGCAATGGCGCTATCGGTGCTGGCTGCGCCGGCGAAAGCTCGGGCGATGTGGACGGCGACGAGGGAACGTTTGTCTGGGCCGACAGCCAGGATGAAAGCTTCGTCTCGACAGGCCCCAATCAATTTCTGATTCGCTCGGGCGGCGGCATGGGAATCAACACCAACGCCCCGCGCGCCACGCTGACGGTCACCTCAGAAGACCGATGGAATCCGACGAACGGCGACGGATGGGGGGATTTCACCGTCGGAACCGAGCAGTTCGGACTCGGCGTCGGCGTCTCATCGAGCGGTGGCGGAGCTGGTACCGTTCGACTGTGGCCACGCGGTGGGGTCGAGACGATCCGCTTTACAACGCCATCGATCTATCCCAGTTCCACCCTGGTAATCAATGGGAACGGCCTGGTCGGCGTCGGCCGCAATCCTGTCGGCAACGCGTTCGAGGTTCAGGGAAACGCCTCAAAGCTAACCGCTGGCGACTGGCTGGCCAACTCGGATGCCCGTATCAAAACCGATGTGCAGTCGGTTGACCATGCCGTTGAGCGCCTGCTGCAACTGCGACCGGTCAGCTTTCGCTACACGGACGACTACCTGGAGCGCCATTCAGCCATCAAAGATGTCACCTATTACAACGTGATCGCCCAGGAGTACGCCAAGGTATTTCCGGACGCCGTCCAGCCTTCCGGGGAGCACCTACCTGGCCACCCCGAAAGCGGCGATCAAGCCTTGCTACAGGTTGATTTTCACCCGGCCGTGGTCACGACGGTGGCCGCGGTCCAGGAGCTGGCCGCGAGGCTGAACCAGTCTGAGGAAGAAAACGAGCAACTGCGCGCCGCATTGCATCGATTGGATGCGCGACTGCAGACGCTCGAGGAGGCGAATTAGGATGTCACTGGTGAAACGTCTAGCGATCCTGATCACGGCCACCTTGATCTCAGGCCTGGTCCACACCCACGCTTGCGCCCAAGAACTATCCGGGGACGCGCTCCCGAATGAGGCAGTCTCGCCCGATCTCAAGCTTGCCGCCGACCTGATTCCACTGCCTCAGCGCAGCGCTGATCGACGCTACGAAATCCACGCCGAATTGCAGCTGAATCAAAGCCAGTCGAGCGCCGGCTTGGTGCTCTCAGCTCGGCTTCTGCCTGCGATTTCTGCTGGAGGGGCTGTTTGTGTCAGCGGGTCCGATCAGCTGTTTTGGGATCGCTTCGAGTGGCCTTGAGTCGAACGTCGCAGGGTCAACCAATTGGTCATGCATTCAACCGGCTTTCCCGCGCGAATCTGAAGACGTTTCTAGATTGAACCTCGACCCTCGACGTTTGCAGGGTCTTCGCACGCCTCGCGACGATCCAGGATCGGCCAAGCCTGCTAAAACGGTACCAGGGAGACCAACAGGGCGGTGGCGACATAGACGAGCAGGAAGGGAATGAGCAGATAGCCCATGACATCGCGGGCGTGTACGATGACGCCAGCGCCCATGACCGGCAGTACGGCCAGGAGAAAGAAGGGCTGGAGGAGATTCGTCGAGGTTTCTCCGTAGGCCACGGCCATGGCGATGCGGGCAACGAAAGCCTGCTGCTGATCCGGCGGCAGATCGGCGCTCAGGGCCAGCGCCGTCTCGGTCAGGGACGGACCGATCACGGCCCATTCGCCGCCGGCCGAGGGAATGGCAAAGTTGATCGCCGCACCGGCGAACTGAGCGATCAGGGGCAGCGTGGTCAGGCTCGCACCCTCGGCCAGCCACAGGGAGACCTGCGCACCGAAGCCCGAGAACATCATGATGCCCATGATGCCGGCGTAGAAGGGATACTGAAAGATGATGCCGAAGGCATTGGCGCAGGCGCGCTTCATCGCCAGGCCGTAGCGCATCGGAGTTCGGTGAGCCAGCAGGCCCAGGGCAATGAAGAGAAAGATCATGATATTCAGATCGATGCTGAAGCCCTGGGTCCAGAAGTGCCGTGCCACCACCCACAGGGCGATCAGTCCGATCAGACTCTGAAGCCAGGTGCCGTTGTTGAGGCGATCGGACAGGCTGCGGCCATCGATCGACAGGGACTCGGCCTCGTCCTCCACGCTGGCAACGTCGCGCTGCTCCGGGTCGCGAAGATCGTCCATGGTCTGAATGACCCCACCCCGCGGTCGCATCCACCACATCAAAAGCGGCAGGGTCAGAAAGTACATGGCGACATAGGCCAGATTCAGCGAGCTGCCTAGCGTTGCCGAGGTCGGGATCGTGGCCTCCAGCAGGCCCGACTCGATCAGGAAATTGCCTTCCGTGTTGAGCAGCAGCGGAATCGAACTCGATGCCCCACCGACCCAGGGCTGGCCGGAGAGGTACACGCAGGCGATCAGATAGGCATAGTCCACGCCCTTGACCCGGCGCGCCAGCTCGCGACCCAACACGGCGGCCAGCACGGTCCATCCCCAGCTGACCAGGTTAAAGAGCCCACCGGCGATCAGCACCACCACGTAGACCGAAGCAGGCGTGCGCGCGAATCTCGCGAGGACGTCGATCAGGCGAGCCGCCGGCGGGGACAGGGCGATGGCAAAACCCGTGGCCAGAATCAGCACCATCTGCATGCCGAATTCCAGCAGCATCCAGAAACCGCGGTACCAGTCGCCGCTGATCTGGGTGGGGCCTGCGTCGGTCACCAGCATGGCCAGACCAGCGACCAGCAGGGTCAGCACGATGGCGAAAACGAACGGCTCCGGGATCCAGCGACGCAGTCGGTGGGAAAGGAATTGACCGAGATTCGAAAGCATGCTGCCCGGGTTCATGCAAAGGGTGTTTGCAGTATAGGCCTGATGCACGGCCAGGCTGGAAAAAACGAGTAGACTGACAGCAATGGAAACGCCAGCATCACATTCTGCAGATCGTTCAGCCCAGCTCAGCAAGAAAGAGGTGCTTGGGCTCAGCCGTCTGGTTATTCAGGGCGTGATCGGCGTGACTGATGTCGTTGAAGCCATGCATAGCAATATTTCTCGAGTTGCGCCACCGATCGGCCGCGGCCGCAAGCGCCGGGCGCGCGGCCTGTCGGGCCAGGTTTACTCCAGCGTGCGCGGCGTGACGCGTCTGGTGGGTCTCGGCCTGGAGACTGCCCACCGCTGGCTCCCCGACATTCGCCTGGACGCCGTGCACCGCCCGACTCGCGAAGCGGTGATCGCGCGCCTCAACGGCGTGGTCGGCGATCACCTGGAAACAAGCGGTAATCCACTGGCCATCCCCATGTCCCTGCGACAGGAGGGGCAGACAATCTTTGCGCGGAATCGCTCGGGACGGCAGCTGCCGCTCAACCCACGCCCTACCGTTCTGCTCCATGGCCTATGCATGAACGATCTTCAGTGGCAGGTCGAGGGCCATGACCATGGCGCCGCGCTGGCCCGCGATACGGGCGTGGTGCCGCTCTACCTGCACTACAACACGGGCCGGCGTATTTCGGCAAATGGCCGGGAACTGGCTGACCTGCTGCAGTCGATGGTCGAACGCTGGCCTTGTCGAATCGAAGAACTGAACCTGATCGGCCACAGCATGGGAGGCCTGGTGATTCGCAGTGCCTGTCATTACGGCCAAGAACACCAGCATGACTGGGTTGATCGCCTCGGAACGACCGTTTTTCTGGGCTCACCGCATCACGGGGCACCGCTGGAGCGCATCGGCAATCTTGCCGGACGCCTGTTGGAGGTCAGTCCGTACAGCGCACCCATCGCGCGGATCGGACGGCTGCGGAGTGCGGGCATTCAGGATCTGCGTTTCGGCAACCTCATCGATGCGGACTGGGATCAGTTCCAATCCACGCCGTTCAGCGATCGCCGACATCCGATCCAGCTGCCCGGAAACGTCAATGCCCACGTGATTGCCGCCAGCCTGAGTTCTTCCACCAGCCAGGCCAACGCCAGCTTGCGTGGCGACGGCCTCGTCCCCGTATCCAGTGCGCTCGGCCATCATCCCAAGGGCGATCGCCATCTCAAGCTGTCAGAGCATTGCCAGCATCTGTGCCTCGAGACCAGTCATCTGCAGCTGCTCAGCAGTCGCGAGGTCTACGACACGTTAAGAAACTGCGTTCGACTTGGTCGCAAGGCACCCTAACCCGGAAAGTCGGTTGATCAGCGCTGGCCTCTGAGACCAGCTGCAGCACTTCAATCCTACGAATGCCTCCCGCTTCGACAGACTCGAAGCGTTCGCCTTTCGCAGCGACCATTGGTCGAATGGACAGGATCCATGCCGAGCCGCGTTACCATGGGCGATTGACCAAGCACAGCTTCCAAACGGACATCCATGAAGTTAGCAATTGCGCACTTGACCCGATATGACTACAGCGTTCCGGTCGAACTCAACCCACATACGCTCCTGCTGCGGCCGCTGCAGCGGTCGTATCTGGAGACTCGCGGCTACGAGCTCCGCATCGCACCGGAGCCTGAAGGCCTAGAGGAGCGCTCCAGTATCGAGGGAAATCCGTTCTTCCAGGTCTGGTTCAGGGGAAAAACCGAGCGGCTCGAGATCGAGTCGACTTTCGAGGTCGAGGTTCGGGCGTTTAATCCATTCTCGTTCATCATCAATCAGACCTTCATCGATCGAATCGAGGTTGGCGCGCGTCCTGCCTTTCGCTACACAGGCGGCGATGAAGTCCTTTTGCACGCCTCGCTCCAAACCAGCGTCAGGCCGGAGCTTCAGGCCTTTGCCGACCGGATCTTTGGCGATTCACCAACCGACCCGATCACCTACCTCAATGCCCTGACCGCGAGCGTCCATGCCAATTGGGAACATCTGGTCCGAGAGGAAGACAACCTCTGGACACCACAGGAAACCTTTTCGGCCCGGCGCGGTTCGTGTCGAGACCTGTCCTGGATGATGATCCACATGCTGCGGGCCCAGGGACTGGCGGCACGCTTTGTCAGCGGTTATGCGTTCAACCCGGAACTCGATGAAGGCAACGAGCTGCATGCCTGGGTTGAAGCCTACCTACCCGGCGCGGGATGGGTTGGGATCGACCCGAGCCTGGGCTTGTTTGCCGACCAGCACTACATCCCGCTGGCCTGCAGCAGCGACGCCCAGCACACTCTGCCGGTCCACGGAAACTTCGGAAGCGATTTGAACGAAAACGCCGAGGCCACGCTGACCACGCGAGTCGACATCAAAGCCGTCTGACCGGGCACCTTTGTCAGCGCGGCTGCGCCGCGAGTGAGGGACAGGTCGGGGCGCCGGCCAGCAGGCACGCCAGCGACTGGCGAAAGGCAGAGCCTTGTACCAAGCGTTCGATCAAACCGTCACGAAAGCGAGCGATCCGCTCGTCGGCCTAGCCCAGATGCAGCGTGGCCTGAGACCCCATCCACTTCGTTTCAAAAGCCTGGCAGAACCTGCATGGCGCTCGCATCCGTCGCTCCAGCGATAACAGGCAACCGGCCTTGCGACGATATTCACTATACCGGCGGACAATTGAGACTGTTCAGCTGCAAGGAGCCCTATCATGAACACTTCGACACAGGAATCTGTCTGGGATTATCCCCGACCGCCCCGCATCGAGCGCGTTGCTTGGTCGCTCAAGGTCGAGCAAGACGGCGCGACTGTGGCCGAGACGAGCAAAGGGGTGCGTGTTCTTGAGACCTCGCACCCGCCCTGTTTCTACTTTCCGCCGGACAGCGTCAACTTCGATCGCCTTGAGTCCAGCCCGACACGCACCTTCTGTGAATGGAAGGGTCAGGCGCGCTACTGGTCTTTGATCACGGCCGATGGCCTGGTCAAGGATGCGGCCTGGGCCTATTCCGATCCGATCGACACCGCCATCAAGGATTACGTGTCGTTCTATGCTGGCCGTGTTGAGGCCTGCTTTGTGAACGGCGAGCGCGTGGTCCCGCAGGAAGGCGACTTTTACGGCGGCTGGATTCTCAGTTGGGTCAAAGGCCCATTCAAAGGTGGGCCGGGCACGCGCGGCTGGTAGGCATTCGACGTCGAAATACAGCGTGCACTGCGCTATTCTACAAGCCGTTTTCAACGATGAGCTACTCCATGCGCCTTCTTTCTATCCTTCTGATGTGTGTTCTTCCGCTGAACGGCCTGCATGCCGATGATCATCAGCAGTCAGCCGCAGACAATGCCCCCAAAGAACCGCCTGAACCATCGCAGACGGTCACCGAGCATGAGATTCGTATCGCTGGCGAGATGATCGACTACAGCGCGACCGTGGGCTGGATGATCATGGAGGAAGACGACAAGCCGGTGGCGCAATTCGGCTACACCGCCTACCTTCGCGATACCAATGAACCGCTCAGCGAGCGTCCAATCCTCTTTGCCTTCAATGGCGGCCCGGGCTCGTCCTCGATCTGGCTGCACATGGGCGTGCTGGGACCGCAGCGGGTGCTGGTCAATGACGCCGACTATGCGGACCCGCCACCAGCTCGGCGGGTGGATAACGAATTCAGTGTGCTGGATGTGGCCGACCTGGTCATGGTCGATCCGGTTGGCACCGGCTTCAGCCGCCCCCTGGGGGAAGCCGAAGGCGAGAAGTTCTGGGGTGTGGATCAGGACATCGAATCAGTGGCCCAATTCATCCGACAGTACGTGACCGAGAACGGTCGCTGGGCCTCGCCAAAATTCATTCTGGGTGAAAGCTACGGCGGAATTCGCGGCGCCGGTCTGGCGCATCATCTTCAGAGTCGGCACAGCATGAATCTGAACGGCCTGATCCTGGTCTCACCCTTCCTGGACGCGGGCGCTGGGCGAGACGGCGGCGATCTGACCCTGCCGCACGCGCTCTACTTTCCCACCCTGGCGGCCACGGCGTGGTATCACGAACAGCTCGAAGATCAACCGGCTGAGCTGGAACCCTTTCTTGCTGAAGTCGAAGAATTCGCGCTGAACGAATACCTGCCAGCGCTTGTCGCCGGCTACGTGATCGACGAGGATCGCAAGCAGACCATTGCCGCCCAACTGGCCGCCTACACGGGCACCGAGACCGATTTCTGGCTGCGTGCCAATCTGAGGGTCAGTCATCAGCAATTCGTTCAGGAGCTGATGCGTGACGAGCGAGCGATTGCTGGGCGAATCGATTCGCGCTTTGTCGGGCCGATGGTCAACGCTCTGTCCGAGCGCATGGATTACGACCCCTTCTTCCCGGCCGTCGGACCAGCCTACACGTCGGCCTTTTTCGACTACCTGCACGCAGACCTTAATTATCGGGGTGAGACGGAATACAAGACCACCGCCTGGCCGCTGGATTGGGACTGGTCTCACGTCAATCCTGACGGCCGCCAGCAGGTGGGCGTCAATTTGCTGCCCGATCTATCGCGCGCCATGGTCATGAACCCGGGATTGCGTCTGCACATTCAGCAGGGCTACTACGATTTGGCCACGCCCTACAGCGTGACCAATTATTACCTGCGCCATCTCGACATTCCCGCCGAGGCGCGCGACCGCATTCGCTATGACCTCTACCCAGCCGGTCACATGATGTATCTGCACGAAGAATCACTGAGGCAATATCGAATCGACCTGGTCGAATTCATCGAATCAGCGATTCCAGCCCAGGATTGAAAGAAAGCCCTAAGGCGGTTTCTGATCGAATCAGGCCGTCGCCAACTCCGCGCCTAAAGCAGGCGACCCAGCGTCAATGTGCGCTGGGTCTTGCCCACCGCTGAAAGCTATGGTTGCGATTGTTGCTGTGAAGCGACACGGCGTAAAGCCAGACTGGATTCTGATCCGTCCGCCGTGCATCGCTCGGGAACAATTATCGAATCGAAATCAGCTCCGAGATTCATCGTTTAAAAACCTCTTCCGTGTTGTTTTCTTCCTTCAACTTGCGCTTGGTTTTCATCAGCTGCCAACCCCCGAGGACCAATACTGAACCAAGGGTGAACATCGCGAGGTAGAAAATAATGCTTGCGTCCAACATAGGCGATCGCTAGATTTGAGTTCCGTTAAACCGTACCGCTTCGAATTTTGAAGCGTGAAAATTGAATCACATACAGTTCACTCAACCTTCATGCGCGGAGCAGGCATCGCTTGTCCACCCTGATGCAGAGTCAGGCCGGAAGCTGGGCCAGTTTCAGGAAGATCAAACTCGATAATCGCACCGACCTGACGGTTGTAAAAGCGAGTGGGCGACTCCGCCTGCATTCCAACCGCGGGCTGTCCCGTGGCTTGAACTTCAAGCGACTCATCCGTCACGCGAACTTCAAGCACGAAGCCGGGCTGCAGTTCGTAGCGACCGACCAATCGTTCGAGCTGAGCCGCTGGCACCACGACAGCTAGACGTGTCTGAACATCATCGCTGATCTTCCCGGCGCGCTCCGGCGCATGACCCCATTCATTCTGCAGCGCCACCGCCACAGTTTCCTTGGCCTCGTTGCGCTCGATGAAAAATGTGCTGAGCGAGCTTTCAAACGCCAGTTGGTCATTGGAAATCGGATACACCGTGAACTCGGCACCGCCGTTGCGCTGACTGATCAGCTGCCCGTCTTCGACACGCAGGGTGCGGACCTCTCGGTCGTTGATTCGATAAGTACCCTGCACATCAAACAGTTGATCAGACGTCCACTCGACGGGCATCTGTTCGATCGGATAGGAATGGTCAATGGCCAGGCCCGCCAGGCGCAGAGCCACATCCCCCGGACGCCAACCAGAGCCGGCACGATTACTCAGAACCACGACTGACAGCTTTTCCTCGGGCAAGTAGAGCGCATGGGTGGCAAAGCCATTGATACCGCCCCCGTGAGTCAATGCGAGCTGCCCGAACCATTCGAGAGCGCCAATGCCAAAGCCATAATTCTGGTCAGCAGCAGCGCCTCGGGGCGTAATCATCTGCTGATAGGCCTCGGTCCCGATAAGCTGCCCGTTGTGCAAGGCCTGTTGCCAGCGGTCGACGTCAGCCGCCGTGCCCATCAACGCACCGGCAGCGTGCGGTTGGGTCATCGACAGGAATGAGGCGCGCTCTGGATCGTCAGCAGGCCCAGCGTACCCCTCGACGCGGCCTGGCACGATGGCCGAATCCGAATAAGCGTCGATACGGTCGATGCCATTGGGAACCAGAAGCCTATCGCGCAGATAGGTGTGCCACGGTGTCTCGGTGACTGCCTCGATTACCGCACCAACCAGCACATAACCTGAATTATTGTAGGCCCAGCGCTCGCCCGGCGCGAAGTCGACGGGCTCATTGGCGAAAACCGCGATCAATCCGTCCGTATCAAGGTCAGCGCGGATACGCGCGGAGTCCATATAGCCCACGATCGAGGTGTAGCTTTTGATGCCAGAGGTATGGTTGAGCAACTGCTCAACGGTGACTGCGCCGACCGGAAATTCAGGCAGAAATTTCGAGATCGGGTCGTCCAGTGCCACTCGGCCTTCCTCGATCAGCGCCATCATCGCCGCTGCCGCGAACTGCTTGGTGACCGACGCCAGGCGGAAGACGTGATCCGGGTCCATCCCCACGTTGAGTTCCACATCGGCCAATCCGAATCCACGCTCCAATAACACCTCGCCATCGCGACTGACCACGACCGCCGCGCCCGGCTCGTCAGACGAGTAGATGGTGTCGAGCATATCGGATGCGCGTTGGGCAAAGTCGTCCTGAGCAAGTGCGAAAATTGATACGGACAGCATGGTCAAAGCAACTAAAAAGGCCGTGATTCGAATCATTTCGGTGCTCCGGAATTCATGAAAAAAAGCATTCTCGAACAGGAGATGCATCTTAAAACCAGTGTAGTCGGGCCAAAGGGACCAAGGCTTGTGCCATAAGACACAGAGGGACCCCCAGGTCACGCAGGAGACCGCGACGGGTGGTCTACAACAGCGGTTGATTGCCCCACTCCAGGCGTGGCCTGCCTGGCGAAGAGGTCGAAATCGGGGAGAACAGAAAAAGGGGTTCGGTGGGCCGACATCGATGGGTTCATCGAGTCTCGGCCTGAATTTAATGACACGGGGCCCTGAACATGTCCCACCAAGCGCTATAGAATCTAGAGATCGAAGCCTGTTTCACTTTTTAGACTTCAGACACGTTGTCGCCTAACTTACCGGGACCAATCAATTGCGCCAATCGCTATTTCTCATGCTGCTGATCGCCGGTCTGCTACCGGTGCCGTCCTTGTTCGCCGAAGCATCGGGGGACGGAAACGAGTTCAATGCATGTATTGAGAGCCTTCAGTCCGTCGCGCGAGGTCAGGGCCTGCCCGAAGCGATCGTCAGCGACGTTCTGGGGGCGCTGCGCCATCAGCCACGGGTGATCGAACTCGACCGAGACCAGCCTGAATTCCGCCAGTCCTTTTCGGCCTATATGAACGCTCGGGTCAGCGCCGACCGGGTTCGCCGCGGGCGCGAACACTACCGGAAGCATCGTGCACTGCTCGAGCGCCTATCGCGCGATTATGGCGTGCCAGGCCACTATCTGATCTCGTTCTGGGGGATGGAGACGAATTTTGGCTCTTACCTGGGCCGCATGCCGACCCTCGATTCCCTGGCGACCCTGGCCTGCGACCCCAGGCGCAGCGACTACTTCACCGGCGAGTTGCTGACTGCGCTGCAGCTGGTCGCGCGCGAGAATCTAGACCCCTCGTTGATGCGCGGCTCATGGGCTGGCGCGATGGGACACACGCAGTTCATGCCGTCCTCCTACATGGCCCACGCCATGGACGGCGACGGGGACGGCTTGATCGACCTCTGGAACAGCGAGACCGACGCGCTGACGTCGGCAGCCAACTACCTGGCAAACATCGGCTGGCAACGCGGCGAACGCTGGGGGCGGGAGGTGCGCCTGCCCAAGGAATTTGCCTACATTAAGAGCGGGACTACAAATTCAGCACCACTGGCAGATTGGCAGGGACTGGACGTGCGTCAGGCCGATGGGTCGCCGCTACCCTCATCGGACATGGAAGCATCAGTCATCGTGCCGATGGGCCATCGGGGACCGGCCTTTCTGGTTTATCGCAATTTTGACGTCATCATGGAATGGAACCGATCGCAGGCCTATGCCATCGCGGTCGGGCACCTGGCCGACCGCATCGCCGGCGGCGGTCGGCTGTTGGCCGACCTTCCAGACATTGCAAACGCGCCTTCACGCTCTCAAATCCTGGGCCTGCAGCGGGCCCTCCACCGTTCAGGCTTCGATCCGGGTGAGCCGGATGGCTTGATCGGCCCGGCCACCCGTTCAGCGCTTCGAGCCTGGCAGGAGGCCAATGGACGGATCGCTGACGGCTACCCTGATCCCGACACGCTGGCCGCTGTGAACTCCAGTTCGGTCGATCCGTATCCCGTCAGCAAGCCGTAATCGCCACCCTTTTCCTCGGGAGCATCGGGGTCAGCGGCTTCGGCTTCATGCTGTACCTCGACTCCGGACCTTTCCGCGAGGAAGGACGCGACCGCAATTTTTTACAAAAACATCAATAATCACACGCCAAGTCGAGGTTGTTCGCTGCCACACGAAGCCCCAACGAATCTCAGGCTTGATGCGCGCTCCGACAGCGTCAAGCCATCTCGAACTGAATGCGCTGAATCACGCTCGGCGATGGACGCCGAGCGTGACCGAATGACGCGCTACCTGAGTCGTTCAGCAGCTGCTTCATAGGCATCGATATTGAACTGTCGACGGAGTTCACCAACGCGATCAACGTAATCAACGATTTCGTCAAGGCTCCTGAATTTCGTCGGACCACTCTCATCGTCGCCGTCATCATTGATCATCAAACTGTGCGGCTCAGCGTAGGCCATATGAGTCGATACAAGATGGCAGGGGACAGTGCTTTCGAGCCAATAAATCGATGGAAAATTGTGGGTCATTTCCATCCAAGCGTCGTAGCAATCGCCATAGGTGAGATACGGACCAACGCTCTGAGACCAGTACTCGGTCGGATAGCTGCCTATCACCGAAAATTGGGCCGAAGCGAAATAACCGGAATGGGTGGCCGGGAGCGCAGCATTCGCCGCACTGGCCAACAGCAGTCCACATGCAATCAAAGTCGTGAAAGCTTTTTTCATCGATCGATCTCCATAGTTGAAGTGGGGTATTCAAAGCTCGTCATAATCGACGACCCATTCAGACTAACCAGCAAGCTCAAGATTGACCATTAGGAGCGGGGGCTTAAATGGGATCACGTTCATTCCCAGAAGCATCCGAAAAAAATGCCAGGTTTCTGTTTTTAAAACATTTTTAAGCATTTGTTCCCAAATCATCCCGTGCACCCACGTGACAGGGAACGCGCTCCCACCTTAGACTCTGAACATCATTCGACAAGGTGACCCATACTCCCATGGATACGAACCTGCGCTCAGCTTCAACGTTTCTCCTCGCGATCCTGCTGCCCCTGGGCTCGGCATTCGCTCACAATCCGCTCAACCACCCGGAATGGTGCGATAGCAACGGTCGCCTCGTCATCGTTGACGAGATCAATTGGCGGGGGGAAGATCTGATCGGGCGAGAAGGTGAAACCTGTGCTCCCGAACAAAGCGGTTCACGCACCTGCGGTCAATTCGACGATGACTGGATACGCGGCAATATGAAGGCCCTTAACCATTGCCGAAAGTTCGAACAGCGCCATGTTGAGAGTAACGACCCAGATCATGGAAGCGTGATCTTCATTCCCTCAGGCCCAGAATCCTTTATCGATGAAAGGAATCACCATCGCAATTACAAGCTGTCCAGCGGTCTGGTCGGAAGCTGTGTTCGCTGCGACCCGAATCTGAGGTCCACGCCGCACCGACGATAATTCAAGCCAGGCCCAAGCGAGAAGCGTCCCTACGCACTTCATCCGCCAGCCTATCCAGCGCCTCAATGTGATCGCCTGTGCATTCGGACAAGACAAAATAGGCCGTGCGGAGGACCTCTCGCCAGCGTGGATTCTTCGGCAGCCGAGAGAGCTGAAGATAGCGATCCATGGCTCGCGTCCGTAGGCGCCCCTCGTCAATAGTGACGCGCCAGATACCGCTTTTTTCAGCCAGATCAACCCGCGTGGTCCCCGTCTCCCGCTCCCAGATATCTAAGCTCAGGATCATCAGTTCGACGAGGTGCTCTCGAAAGGCGCTTCTGCTCTCGTTTTGCACAGGCTGTAGCTGCGCGCTCAAAGCGCGGAGTTCTTGATCAATGCGGTTCCAGCGGGACTGGAGTTCAGTTGAGATTCCTCCCTGGGCCTTCGGAACCTGAAGGAGACTGCCAAATGACTGCACTCGATCAAAGTGGCGATTGATCATTGGAATGAGTCCCCCGTCGACGGGAATGGGCTGATCCGGGTCATGCAGCTCGATGACCTGAACTTCTTCTTCAAGGCTGAGGAGCCGCGGTTTCAGTTCTAGCGATCGACCATCGCGGGCCCTGCAGAGCATTTGTTCAGATTCGGCGTCCAGGGCGGGACTCACAGACTCGTCAAATAACTGGTCAATGTGCTCGCCAGTTGGCATCTCCTCAATCCCCAGCATGCGCAGCGCGGCCTGGTTGGCAAAGATAACGCAATGGTCCAGTCCGAGCGCAATGACCGCCAAATCGCTGGAATCAAGCACCCCGGCAAGACGTTCGCTGGACATCTTCAAGGCATTCAGTGACTGGCGATATCGCTCCATCCGCTGCTGGAGTCGAGCACGAATCTGCTCTTGATCCGAATTTCGCCTGCGTAGAACCCAGAACGCGCCAGCCACTATCAGGACCATTCCCAGCAGGCCCGCCAGGGCGACTGCGACCGTTCTTGATTGCTGCAGGCGAATGGCCAAGCGCTGCAGCTCATTGTCAACCTCCAGCTGATCAATGCGGTGCTCGGCCTCGGCCACCTCGAGCAAAACCCTCACGTTGGCCAGATCCCGATCATTCGTTCGCTGGGCATGGGTCGCCGCCAATCGTCTTAATCGCTTCTGAATTGCCAGGGCGCTTGCGAGATTTCCTCCGTTTTCGGCCAGTCTGGCCTGAACTTCAAGAAGCGCAAGCAGCTCATCCTGTGACCAGTGACTCGATGCATCAATTGCTTTGCCAATCAGCGCCAGACCCTCTGAAGTCTGACCATTGTCGTCAAGAATCTGCGCTGAGACCTGGTACCAGCGGGCCGGTAAGCCGCGATCCATCCGTGAGGATTGGCGCTCCAGCTGGGAAAGCAAATCAGCGGCGGACTCGACCGCGCCGCTGTTCAGATACAACTGCGCCAGCAAGGCGCCAACCCGCAGCTGATCGGTGGCAGAACCCATGCTTTCGAAGTCGCTATAGCTTTCCTCAGCCAGCAGCAGAGCACGCGGCAGTTCTTCGCGCCTCACAGCCAGTTTCGCCATGCTTTCTCGCGTGTGTGCAAGCTGTACAACCGACTCCGAGGCTCGCTGTTGATCAAGCGCTTCCTGAAAGAGCGCTTCTGCCTGGTCGAGTTCATCAAGGCCCACCAGGAGATCAGCAATATTGCTGAGCGTTGTTCCTATCTGCGAATCGTTCAGCCGACGTTTGATGGCCAAGCTTCTTCGATAGGCATCCAGCGCTTCTTTCTCGGCATCAATATGCCGATAGGCCGTGCCAAGGTCGTTGAGACTGATCGCCTGAAACTCCGGGTCGTCATGGGTTTCAGCCAAAGCGAGTGCGGCCCGGAAAAACGTCAGTGCGCTTGCCGAATCTCGCAGGGAGTAGGCCAGGATTCCCTGCTCCCGTGCCAAACGATACTGCGCTCGCCAATCCAGAGCGAAGCCAGGCTGATCCTGAATCTGGCCGTGCCAGTACCGAGCCTGTTCGTCATCGGCCTGGGACCGGGCAAGAATCGCCAGTTGGAACATGGCGCGCTGTGCCATCTGCTCGTTTCCCCTCTCTCTTGCTCGCGCCAGCTCCTGCCGGCATGTTTGCTCGGCTGAATGGCTCTGTTGAGTGCGAGAAGCCAGGCAATCGAGTTCCACACCGCGCGAAACTGGCGCGTCTCCCGCAAGGGCCGCCATCGCGCCCCCCGGGCCAGTCGCGATACAAAGGGCCCAGAAGACAAAACCTGTTCGATTTACCCATCGCGAGCTCCGGCACGATCTCACTGGCGCACCCCGCCTGTCCTTGCGGGCTCAGCCGCCATGAATCTGGCAGATGGGGCTTTATTTGGGGTGCGATTTGCCGAAGGCAGGTCATGCCTGAGCAAGCAAGGAGATGTGATCACGATGCCATTGAAGGCATCAGGCACCACAAGGGAGAGCGTCTTCGCGCCAATCTCGGCGCAATAGGGTTCTGCTGAACGCGGGTTCCTGTGATTCAACAGGCGAGGTCCGAACCGAACGCTGGCTGTACTGTTCGAGATGGAAGCGGCTGAAGGTGAAACCAAAGCGAACTGTGGCAGATCACCAAATTGCTCAATTACAGCGTTCGGCAAAGAGCGACATCCAGGTGGAAAGTCAACAGCCTACCTTAGTCGGCACGACTTGCCTATGGCCAGCCATTGAATGGAACAGGCTTAGCGCTGCCAGCGCTCACGATCGAAATAAGGTGACGGGTGCCGTTGACGAACCTCGAAGAGGACGTGGTCAACGCTCTCGCGGCCGTGGCGGTCAACGCTGACCACTTCGACGCGGTGGCTACCCAACGCCAGATCGTCAGGCAGTCGCCAGCGCCAGAGGTGCAGATTGTGATCGGGTGCGCGCCGACCCATCGGGCCGGGTGGTCCTTTGAAGGTCGCGCCCTTGAAGCCTTCGTAGCCCTGGGCCCGCTCGTTGCCGGAGCGGCTGACCAGGGCCTGGCGTGCAATACTCAGCACGCGACGAGCCGAAAACGGATCGGCGAATTCGGCTCCGCGACGTGGCGCTTCGCCGCGCGCCTGCTGAGTCCTCGCAAGCTCGACCCAATCACCGCCGTTGATCCGAGCCCGAACGCGGGTTTCACTCCCGCCCAGCCAGACGTTGGCGGTGAGATAGACACCTTCCGCCAGATCCTCAGGGGTAAACAGGTGATAGCTAGCGAGATCGTGCAGCGAGCGCGGCGGAATCGGATCGCGCTCATCCGAGGGCTGCTCCATCCAGTCGGAAAGTGCCTCGAACCAGCCTCTGAAATCGGGGCTGTTGAAGCTGACCCACTGGGCGCGATCACGACCGAAGCTGGTCGAGTGGTAGGTTTCGACATAGTCTGTCCCGTCGAAATCCAGCGTCAGAAGCCCGCGCGGCGAGCCCATGCGCTGAATGGCCAGCGGGATGCTGTCGTATTCAAAATCACCCATCCACCAGGCGCCGGACGCAGCACCGGCAATAATGTGGCGAAACGGTAGCGATTCGATACCCACGCTTTCCGGCCAGCCGCTGAAGGCATCGCCCGGGCTGAGGTTTTCCACCGTGTGGGTATGGCCAGACAGGGACAGCGCCGGGCGTGGTTTGATCAACTCGTAAATCTCAGCCACGTTGTCCGTTTGATGGACGGGGCTGTCGGAATCGGAGAATGAAAGAAACGGAATGTGATGCAGCAACACGATCCGTTGGTCGATCGGCGTGGTCGCCAACAGGCCTTCCAACCATTGCATCTGCACTTCCGGCACCCGGCCGTTATAGCGTGGGTTGTCGGGGTCGGAGCAGTGCTCCGGCTCGGCGCGGCCGGACATCTCGGTCGGGCTGCAGGGGTAGGCCACATTGTTCAGAACCACAAACATCACCTGGCCGATCTCGAAGGCGTAGTAGTCCGGCATCGCGCGAGCGCGCCAGCTGTCTGCCGAGCTCGCAGGCGTCGGCGCATCAAAGTCGAGATCATGATTGCCGTGCACCAGCCACTGGGGCACGCCAGCCACGGATCCGATTTCCACCAGCCGGTCGAGCAGGTCCAAATCGTCCCCCAGCACATCGCCCACGTAGATGACACAATCGCCCTCTTCCAATCCGAGGTCGAGCAAGCGCGCGGCCGCGCTGTCGCGGAAAAAGGACACCTCCCGATTCGAATAGGTCTGGCTGTCGCCGACAATCACGCATCGAAACTGATCGCGTGCATCCACCTGCTGAAGGGAAAAATCGAGCCGGTCGGGCAATTCGCGGTCGGCCAATCCGCCGTAGCGCAATGGCGGTGAGCCGCCCTCTTTGTGGACGTGGAAAAATTGAGGTAACTGCCGCGCATCCACGGGCACGCGCCAGCCACGGGGTTGGACGATGGTCAGGTTCATGTCCGATCGAATCGGCAGCTCGTAGCGCCCCTGGGCGTCCGTTCGAACGAAATCCAGCCCATTCGATACTCGCACACCGGACACGCCGCGCTCGTCGGGCTGGCGGGTCTGGTCCTGATTGCGGTCGTTGTAGACCACGCCCTGAACCCAGCCTTCGCGACCGGCCCGTTCTTCGTTGACAAGCTCGATCCGCGCCGGCTGGACACAGGCGGTGAGCAAGAGAATCAGCGCCACGGTCAGCCGTCGATGCACAAGCGATTTCCTGTTGGGATTCAGGACTCGGATCATGCCACGCGAGATTGACACCCGGGTGACGAACGCCCGCGCCTCCTGAGCGCATTCTCTTGGGCGGATCAGATGGGTCGCCTAGGCGCGCTGCTTCATCCAGTGGGCCATCAGATCGGGCGCATGGGCCTGCAGCCAGCTCCTGGCTTTGATGTCGCTCGGGTCCTGGCGTAGGAGGCGAATGCTTTCCAGCGCCCGTACGAAGCCGACCTCCGGAGCCCTCTCGACCTCGGGAACCGGGTAACCCCGCGCCAGCAGCCATGCGGGAAACAACCCGGTCTCAAGCGGCGTTTCCAGATCCCAGAACTGCTCGACGCGTCGCGATAGTTCGTCATCATGTCCTTCTTCCAGCCAGCTCTCGGCGGCCCGCGCATCGGTCCAGCACAGCCAGCTCAAGGCCCTGAGCGCACGCTCCCGCTGGCCCAGCGAAAGGCTGGCTCGGAGTTCGACCAAGCGCTGGTTGGTCGTCCAATCCTCTTCAGCATGCTGATCAAGCGCCTCAAGTGCGGCAGAGGGGTCTCCCGCGCGCTCGTGTAATTCGGCCCGACTCAAAGGTTCGTTTGTTTCACTGCCCGATGGCTTGCGACGAGCCAGATGAGCGTAAAACCGTGCAATGAATCCTTGACCATCAGAGCGGCCCAGCACCCGCCTCGCTCGGACGACCAGATCACCCTCAAGCGCTTCGAGGACGGCCGTGTGATTCAGGCTGTTATCTTCCAGCCACCCCATTGCGCCGACCAGGTGCTCCGCATCCGCCAGCAGTTCAGCCCCAGGATCAACGCGAGAAAGATCGACCAGTGCGGCCTCAGCGGCCTGTCGGTCGGCTCGCTCCAGGGCACGAATGAGTGCGCGGCGAGCCACCGCCAGTGCGTTGTCCAGAAACAGATCGGTTTGCGCGGAGATCTCGGCACGCGTCCAGACCGTGCGGGCCTGATGATCGGCGGTGGCTCGCCGGAACCACTGGCCCTGACCTTGTCTGCGAGCTTCGATTTGCGGCTGAAGTCCCAGCGCTCTGGCCCGATCAGCGGCCCAGTTCAACTGCTCCAGCACGCGGGCCAGGTCTCCAAAGAGGACGTCTTCCAGCACGAGTTCCGCATCGCCTTCGAAACGCGCCAGACCGGATCGATCCAGACGACGCAGGGACAGCAGCAGCGCCAGCGGTCGGTATTCCCCGTCGCGGGCCAGTAGCTGATCGATCAAGTCGTTGATCACCGTTGACATCATTTTGCTTGGCTTGGTTGCTTAGTTGGTTGGTTGGTTGGTTGGTTGGTTGAGCAGGGCTGGTTCGTTGAGTTGCTTGATTGCGTTGGATGGCTGCTTTTGATTCTCAATCAATAAACCATTAAAACCGACTCAATCATTTAAACCGCCCTAGGCCAAGGGTTCGAAGAGCGTGTCGAGATCTTCGGCGCTCAGGTCGATGGCGCCACCGCCGCCGAAGAGGCTCTCGACGAGGCCGCGTTTGGACTGCTGCAGTTCGTAGACTTTCTGCTCGACGGTCTGTTCGGTCAGCAGTCGGTAGACGAACACGGCCTGGTCCTGACCGATGCGATGGGCGCGATCGGTGGCCTGATCCTCGACCGCAGGATTCCACCAGGGGTCGTAGTGGATCACCGTGTCGGCTGCGGTCAGATTCAAGCCCACGCCGCCTGCCTTCAGGCTGATCAGGAAGACCGGCACCTCGCCCGTCTGAAAACGTTCGACGACGGCCTGTCGATCGCGGGTCTGGCCAGTCAATTTTACCAATCGGATGTTCAGAGCCTGCAGATCCTTCTCGATCAGGTTGAGCATGCTAACAAACTGAGAAAACACCAGAATGCGCCGCCCTTCTGCGACCAGTTCCGGAAGCAGCTCGTTGAGCATCTGCCGTTTGGCCGAGGGCATCGTGTCAACGTCGAGGGCATCTTTGAGCAGGCGCGGATCACAACAGATCTGGCGCAGCTTGAGTAGTGCATCAAGGACCAGAATGCGGCTCTTGTCCAGACCAGGCCCCTGCAGCGCGCGACGGACCTTGTCATGCATGGCGACTCGGTAGCGCTCATAGAGGCGCAGCTGCGAACCCTCGAGCGTGACCGCGCGGACCATCTCGGTTTTCGGCGGGAGTTCGGGGGCCACCTCCTGCTTGGTACGGCGCAGGAAAAATGGTCGAATCCGGCGAGCCAGCGCCTCGCGCTGATCCTCATCGTGACCGCGTTCGATCGGACGCTGCACCTGCTGGCGGAACCGGGTCTGGCTACCCAGCATGCCCGGCATCAGAAAGTCGAACAGGGACCACAGCTCCCCGAGGTGATTCTCCAGCGGTGTTCCACTCAGGCACAGACGGTGGTGCGCGCGTAAGCGTCGCACCTCCCGGGCAGCGCGCGTACGTGAATTCTTAATCGCCTGGGCTTCATCGAGAATCAGCAGATGAAAGTCGTGCCTGGCCAGTAGATCGCCATCCCTGCTGAGGAGCGGGTAGGTGGTCAATACCAGATCCGACTCGTCGATCCACTGGAACTGACCCTTGCGATCAGAACCGTGGAGCGTCAGCACGCTCAGATCAGGCGTGAATCGACGCGCCTCGGCGCGCCAGTTGAACAGCAGGCTGGTTGGCGCCACGACCAGCGCCGGTTGACGCAAGCGACCCGCCTGTTTTTCCATTAGCACGTGCGCCAGGGTCTGGAGCGTCTTGCCGAGCCCCATGTCGTCGGCCAGGATCCCGCCGAACCCATAGTCCCGCAAGAACTGCAGCCAGCCTAGCCCGTAAGCCTGATAGGAACGGAGCTCAGCTTGGAGCCCTGGCGGTTCGGGTAGCGCATCAACGCCTTTGAATTCAGCCAGACGCGCCGTCAGGTCCGCGAGCTGCTCATCGCCACCGAGATGCCAATGCCGACCGGCCGGCGACAGCTCGGTCAATCGGGCGCGCGGCAGCCTGACCCGGCCCTGCTTCATCGCGGGTGTGCGGTCGAAGGCATCGACGAGCGCCCGCAGCGTCGAGCGCAGGCGTTCACGATCCATCCTGACGACTCGGTGGTCGTCCAGACCAAGGACCACCGGCGATTCGGCATCGTCAGCATGGGCCAGCATCGCCCGGATCATGGCCGATGGCGTGCGTTCGATCCATTCCAGCAAGGCTGGCAGCAGACTGACGCGCTGAGCATCGATCACCACGCCAAGATCGAGCTCGAACTGGTCGGAATCGTTTTCGACGACGTCCAGCTGCCCGTACCACTCATCGGGCTCCACCAGCGTCGGAGAAAAATCAGCGCTCGCTGACACAAGCCAGCCCTCGGAACGGAGCGACTCCCGTCGCGCCTGCAGCGCAATCCAGGTCTGCAGGCTGCGACCGGTTCTCCGAGCCACCCAGAAACCGCCTTCTCCGGGTTGATAATCCTTTCCCGGAAGCGCCTGCAGCGGCGTCAGTCCGGCCGCTTCCAGTTCGGTCACTGCGCGCTCTTCGGCGTCCGGATCGCGTTGCACACGCACGGCCTGTCCCGGGCGAATCAGCGCACTGGCGTGTTCGTCATCCCAGTCCAGCACAACGTCCTGGTAGCGAAAGCGCAGCCGGGCGGCTGGCTCATGGATAAAACGATGAGATGAGCCCAGCTCGACCATCAGCAGATTCAGTTCCGGGACGGGGACGGTCGGCGGCAGTGACTCACAGCTCATCGGTTCCGGCGTTGGAAAACCAGGTGTGTTGCCTTCCAGACGCTCGATCAGGTCCGCGGCGGATTCAGGCGCGATCGGACCGGCTTCGAGCAACTCGGCGACCTGATCGCTATCCTGGCCCGTGTCCAATGGGCAGCATAGTCCGGTCTCAGGATTCACTCGCCAGGGCGGAAGCAGCGGCAGCTGACGGAGTTGATCCCCGCCTTCCAGCGTCAACTCCTGATGACCACTGCGAAGCACCTGCCAGTGGAGTCGAGTCTCCAACGGTGCCCCCAACATCAAACGAGCGCCATCGACGTCCTGCCAGCGTGCCCTGCCGGTCCGAATCACCGATTCCACCAGGCCATGACATCGCGGACCGAGTGGCGCCCAGACCAGATCGAGCGCGCCGGCCATGCGGTCGGCCAATTCGTGCAGGATACGAAGGTCGTCGTCACCGACATAGTCTGGCTGGCGCGAGTCTGACAAACGAGTGAGCGAATATGGCGTTGCCGTTCCCTGCCCACGACCGTTTAATTGCTGACGGGACGGGCACACGCTCAGCTCCTTGCCGTCGTCCGAGAGCCTGAGGAGATAGACCATTTGCTGCGCGGCAGACGACTGGACGCGATCCCTTCTGACGGGCGTGGGCGGCGCCCTCTCGTTGCCTTCGAACGACGTCGCGGCGGCACGCGCTGCCAGAACGACCGCGGCAACGTGCTCACACTGGGCCTTACGTGCGCAGCTGCAGTCTCCGTCGACCTGCTGTTCGTGGATACGCACATACACCCGGAAACGGGCATCGTCGGTGTCGGACACCTCAGCGGTCAACACCCAGTCATCGATCACCGCGCCCTGGCGCAAACCGGACACGGCTCCGCCATCGGCCAGGGCCTGGCCGCGGCCAACGAAACCGGGGCCCAAGGCATCCAATCGGGCCTTTTTTAATGGACTGTCAGTCATCAAAAATCAGACTATCGACAAGGGCAGGATCGAGCGTTCAATCCACCATCATATCGAAGCTCATTCGGTCGGCGTGATGAAATTCAGCGATCACCGCTGATCGAGGCCAGGGAGAAATCGATGCGCGCTTCGTCGTCACCGGCTGATGCCAGTCCATCGGGCTGGACATGCGCTAGCACCCTTACTGGCGCTGGCCTACAATGCCCGGATCATTCTTGCCGGACCCTCCACATGCCTTCGATCAAATGGCCGTTGACTGCCCTTTTACTGGCGATCTGCGCAAGCAGTTCGGCGTTCGACCTCGAGACTTTCAGAAGCCTCGACCCGAGTCAATTGCGTGAGGCGGAAGCCCGCATGAGCGAATTTCTCGAGCCGGGCACGGCCAGATTGCTGCGCGAACCGCGCAACGCTTCCGAGCGCTACCTCTTCCAGCGACAGCAGCGCCAGGCGGCGGCGTTCAATCGGCGCGCTGTCCCGGTCTCGCAAGGCAACGGCGAGAAGGCCCAGGCCATGTTCTGGCCGGCTGCTCGCGCGTCTCGAGTCCGCATCGGACCTGACGGCCGGGCGCACATTCAGTGCCAGCCGGCTCAAGTCCTGATCGGGCGGACACCACCAGACTTTCGATCCGGCAATCCGGCCCCGAGGCCGGTTCGATGAGGACCACGGGAACGATTGCTCTGTTCGGCCTGCTCATCGTGCCGCTCAGCCTTCAGGCCCAGCTGTTTGAGGTTCAATACAGCGATCCGATCGACTTCGGGTTTGACGACTCGACCCCGGTCGATGCCGTCCCAGGCAACCCAGCCACCACCCTCGGTGGTCAGCGTGTTGCCGTATTCGAGCGCGCTCTGGACATCTGGGGTTCAAGGCTGGACGGCAATGCAAGAATTCGTATCGAGGCCTCTTTCGATGATCTCGGCTGCGACGAATCGACCACGCTGGGACTGGGCGGCACCCGGGCGCTGGTTCGCAATTTTGCCGGCGCCCCGTTTTTCGACATCAACTATCCCCTTGCCATCGCCACGGCCATTTCCGGCCGGAACTTCGAGGATTTCGATGCGGACATCGGCGTTCGATTCAATTTCAGAATCGACTCGGGCGCCTGTACCGAGAGCCTGGATGGCTTCTGGTACGGCTTGGACGCGCGATCGCCACCGCCGTTCCGGACCGCGTCTTTTCTTGAGCTGGTGCTTCACGAACTCGCTCACGGCCTGGGTTTCCAGTCCCTGACCGACCCCGACAACCGGGAATTTTTCGGCGAGTCAGAGACGCCCGATGTGCTCTCCCGTCTGACCTTCGATCTTCAGCGTGACGCCAGCTGGAATGAACTGACGCCGATCGAACGCGTTCAGTCCGCCACCTCGGGCGACAACCTGGTCTTCATCGGCGAGCGCACCAATCTTCGCGCCAGTGAGCGGTTGCTGCCCCCGGGTCGCATCACTTTGAATCCAGGCGCGCCCTCCGCTCAGAGCCGGGTCGCATGGATTCAGGGCTATCCACCCTTCGTCCCGACAGCAGGCCTGACCCGGCCGGTCGCCATAGCCCAAGGTCCGGGGCCGAGCCCGCCGGCCAGCGACCCGTGGCATCGCAGCCTGGCCTGTGAATCGCTCGATAATCCGGCCGAACTGGCCGGCAAGCTGGCCCTGGTGCGACGCGGCGATTGTTTCTTTGCCGAAAAATGGCAGAACGTCTTCGATGCCGGGGCGGCAGGGATGATTCTGGTCGACAATCAAGCCGAGGGTAGCGATGGCGCGATCCAGCGCGATTTCGGCATCGCTCTGGACCGCAATCTGCCGATTCCGATCTGGATCGTCAGCGACGCCACTGGCGGCCGCCTGCTTCAGCTCTCGGCTGACGGTTTGGTGCGCCTGGGATATGCGCTGGACGAGCCGCCCAGGGGAACCAGCGAAGGCTTCATCAATCTGCAGGCATCGACCGAGACCACCGGCAGCAACGTTTCTCACTTTGCCACCAGCCTCGCCCCGAATTCCCTGATGAACCCGAATCTGGCCAACTTTGCCTACGCCGGAGACCTGGACCAGGTGCCGGAGCTGCTCTACGATCTCGGATGGAGCGATGCGGGAGCCAAACAGGCGCAGTACAGCGGAAACTGGTTCAATCCGCAGCGCAGCGGCGAGGGCTGTCAGCTGACCATGGACGGCGGCCAGGACGTGTCGGTGCTGACCTGCTATCTGTATCAGGACGGCGAGCAGTTCTGGCTGATCGGCAACGGTGTGGATCTCGGCGATCGTTACGAATTCAACGAAATGATCATCACTCGCGGAACCGGCTACGGCGCGGATTTCGACCCGGATGAGGTCATTATCGAGCCCTGGGGCGAAATCATCATGCGCCCAAGCGACTGCAACAATGCCCGCTTCGACTTCCGCCCGGACGCCACCGGACTCCCAGAATTCAGCTCCCAGATGACCAAGATCGTCGCCTCAAGCTGCAACCAGCGCGCCAGTGAGCAGATCGATCGATCGCGTAGCGGCAACTATTTCGACCCCAATCGGGCCGGTGAAGGCATCCAGCTCGCGCTTGAAGCCGACGGCGTGTCCTGGGTCATCACCTTCTACACCTATCTCGATGGCAAGCAGGTCTGGATGATCGGTTCCGGACAGCGCAGCGGCAACACGATCGACTTCGGTGATGTCGTTATCACGCGCGGCGGCGACTACGGACCGGCCCTCGACCCCGAACAGATCGAGCTGGTTCCCCTTGGCGCCTTCGATCTCGAATTCATCGGCTGCAATGATCTGGACCTGAGCATCACTTCCGACCTGCCGCAATTCAGCTCTGACACCCGGAGGCTCACGCGAATTAATCCTCGCGACTGCACCTGACCGGGCCCGATGCCCGGTCGGTTCCTGTGCAAGCCCGCCGGCAGGGTCTCATTCAGCAGGAATCAGTCGTCCGACAAAGCTATTGGGCTATTCATGGCTTCATGCGAGCGCCAGATATCGCAGATCGGAATGTTGTCAGAAATTGGAGCGACTCTGGATATTCCCCTCTTGCCGATCAGCTTTTAGAGCGGCCACTCTAGAACCGCGGGGTTACTTTCAGTCCTCAATAGGGAACGATTCTGACCCACACGGGAGGACGACCGGCATGATTCGCTTGACTCGATCCAGTCTCATCAGGAGCACACGCCACGGCCTGGCAGCCTTTGCTGTGTCCCTGTCCATTCAGACCCTTGGGACGACTGCGCTAGCCGCCGATGAGGCCTCTGAAGCCTCCTGCGATTGCAGCTGCGAACGCTATGGGCAGCTTGTCGACCAGTCCCTGCCCCAGTCACCACTGCCGGAGGATCGGCGCTGGGCCTGTGCCGGGGCCTGCGCCATCGCCTGGGTGCGATGCGAAGAACGCCAGATTATCGTCGAGTCCGAATCCGAGGGATCTGATGGCCGTCTGAACAGCGCCCTGCAGATCCAGGCCAGCACCCACCCTCAAGGAAATTGAAGCCCCGCATCTACGATCGGGGGCATCCACCCGTGCACACCGACAATTCGTCGCTCAGCTCAGGGACCTGAAACGCTCCGAGTACCAGACCCAGGCGCTCAGAACGATTGCGCTGCCGGAGATCATCGTCATGACGGTTCCGGGCACGAAGTTGACGTGACCGGGAAGATCGAGGAAGAGGAAATAACCCAGGTCCGCCAATCCGCCGATCATGCAGGTCAGCCATATCGCAGTTCGATTCGCGCGCCAGACCATGACCCCGCCGACCAGCGTGGTGACACCGATCCAGAGCAGGTTCCAGCCGTGCTGGTTCAGGACACCCCCAACGGCTGGGTGGTAGTTATGGACAAGGAGGTCGGCGGCGACGGCGTCGGCAATCGCAGCAAGACCGCTGGATGGGTCCTGAAGCATCGTCATCAGGCCAGCCAGGACGTGGACCGCGCCCCAGACAATCCACAATGCGCCCGTTACCTTGAGGAGCCGCTTGCTTGTATCTTTCATCAGTAATCGCCTGTTTTAGTTTCAGTGTCCGCAGCCCTGTGATGTGCCGATCGAGTTCTGGCCTAGCGTCCCATGTCATGCAGCTGCGCACAATGGATGGAAAACGCCTGCATCGGCAGGGTCATCTGCCGAGAGCTCAGGGGCGACGGACCGACTTTTGGGGCCAGAATCAGAAACAACGCCATCGCTTCAGTCTAACGCTCAGTAACGCCTGTCGATCAATGCCCGGTCCATGGGACCTCATCGCCCACCAAGCTCGTTGGAAACGCAAGCGCACCCGCGAAGGGCCTCTCCTTGTGTCATGTGCGCATCCTTGAGCGCTTGGCATTAGAGCATGTGAACACCACAAAACCCGAGCTCAGAAGAGACCGCAATAATGCAATCAATCGACAATGGCCGTATCGTTCATGGGTGGTCACGCCAGCTGGCCGTGGGCCTTGCAGTCCTCCTAACCTTCCTCCTATCCATGCCGGCAATGGCCGGCGCCCTTCGCGCCCTGCCTGCCGTGGCGCCTGTGGGGGCGGAGATCAGCGTCTCCGGACGCGGACTTGACTCCCAGGACTATCGGCTTTTGCTGAGGCAGGCCGGGGCGCTGTTTGTCCTCGATGAAGGCATCGTTGTCGATGCATCAGGACGCTTCGAGATTGCCGTCGAGCTACCGGACGTCCCCCCGGGGGACTGGGAAATTCGCCTGGATAACTTCGTTGATCTCGTCGCTGCAACACCGATACGGATTCTGGCCAATCCGAGCATCGACGCGGTCCAGGTGCAGGCCTTCCCCGGTGAAACGATTGATATTCAGGCCAGCGACCTGACCCCGGATGGCAGCGTCGAGATCCTCGCCGACGGCCTAAGGCTTGTCGGGCCGTTGCCGGTCTCGACGCCGAGCGCCGAGCTTCAGGTCGACATGCCGGCCTCAACGGCCACGACCATCGAGACCGTCAACCTCGAGCTTCGCCAGCGCTTCGCCGGCGTGAATGCCGGCCAGGCAAGCGATACGGTCAGACGCCTGGTCCGTCAGCAAAGTGAATTCGAAAACCTCGTCTTTACCGATCAACCGCCGCAGTATCTGCTCTACGAGCAATACGAGCTGTCGGGCCGGATCGACGTCCCCGACGGCATCAATGCCGGCGACCTCGACTGGCAGTATGCATTGATTGCCGAGGGGGCCTGCCTTCCCCCCGGCGTTTCAAGCGTAGAAATGGAGCCCAGCGGCGACTTTCAGGTCAGCGTGTCCTTTGACGGCCTGACCAGCGGAATCGTCGCCATACCCGATACCTTCGATCAGCACGGACTGGCCTACGTTAATCCGGACACGGGCGAACAGGGCTGCATCTCGGGCGGCAGCGTGGATCTCCGCTTCGAGGGTGCCGTTCCCCTTGAAGTTCTGGTGCTCGATCCCTCGGGCAACCCCATCGACGAGGCTCGCGTTCTACTCCGCCAAGCCACGGATGAAAATCCCTTCCTCTCAACGGGAGGCGGAGAACAATTGAACCTCTACAGTGGCCATCTGGCAGGGACAAATCAATTCGGCCTGGCCTTCCAGCAGATCCAGCAAACGCCCATCCGCAGTCAGCCATCACGGGACGTCGTGGCCGGAAGCTGCCCCTATTTCGCCAAGACTGCCGAAACATCAACGCCCGGCCTCGCGCGCTTCGAGATCAGCTTCCTCGGCTTCTATGCCGCTTCCTTCGGCGACAAGATCACCCAGGTGGACGGCTCGGGCCACACTCGAGCACCGAAGCCTGCCCCGCTGGAATTCACCGTTGTGGTCGGTGCGCTCGAACAGGGCTACGGATTTCTGAACGATCGGGGCTGTGGCACCGGGATGCGCTTCGACATCTCCGCCACCGGCAACGGCTTCAACCTGCGCGACCCGAATACGGGAGAGTTCACGGTCTTCTATGATCCCTTTTCCGGTCCGCTGGAAGTCACGCTGCCCGAATTGCCATCGGGCAGCGACCTCTGCTTTCTGTCGGATGCCTACATCCCCGGCGTTCCGCTCGAGACGAAGCTCGGCGAGTCAGCCGTCGTCAACGGCGTGCTGACCTACCCGAACGCGATCTCGAAGATCAGCAGCATCACGACCTATCCCCAGGCGAGCGTCGGCGCCGGCTATTTCCGTGAGATCGAGCCCACCGAAATCGAGCTGGACTACGACCCGGTGCTCTACGGCGTCATCGACAACGTCGTGCTGAATCTGGAAGGACAGCCGACCATCCCCCTGTCTTTCGGTGTCCAGGGCGGCTGTGCCTTTGAAAGTGGCATCATCACCGGTGAAATTCCCAACATGCATCGCTTCGCGGCCGGCACCTATGCCGGCTCCATCACCGCGCAGATTCAGAACACCGGACAGACCCTGCGCGAGGATTTCGAACTGGTCGTTGAAGCCGGTCGCACCTGGTTCACGGATTCGACCCAGTACGAGGATGTGGTGGTGGACTGGGCGCCGGATCTCATCAACGTTTATGCCGACGAAATCATGCAGATGCAGTCGGCCACGCCGACGGATCGCGAGACGATCGAGACGCTGAACGACTACGACGTCACCCTCGACAACAATGATCAGGCGGCCGCGGCCAGCGTCAGGGAAACGATCCGCGCTGGCTTTCGCGAGCGCATTCGCACCTCGATCACCGAGGGTGAGGTGAACGGCCGCAGCGGAAATCAGAGCCCGGTCGAATCCAACATCACCCAGGATGGCCCCGCAAACGGCTCGACGCGTCTGGCTCGGAGCCTGGCAAACCTGGGCCGCGACACGAGCTGCGACCACCCCAACGACAACGGTGATCCGGATCGACCGACCCCGTTCCCGCGCCCAGACGCCATCACCGATTTCGGCTCCTGCGAGCCCGAGACGATCTTCGAAACCGGCGCGATTCCGATCTTTCGCTACGCCTGGGGCATCCCACCGATCGCCGCGGCCACCCTGGGGGCCGACATCTGGTTCGGCGTCTATTTCCGCTACTTCGGCGATGTGGCGCTTGCCATGCAGCGCGTCTCGGTCAACTTTACGGCCGAGCCCGTCGTGCGCGCCGGCCTGGACATCTTCTTTGATCTCTCCGCCCTGTTCGGCATCGTCACGGCCCGCGTTCAGGCCACGCCGACGATCGGAATCGGCATGCCAATCTCTGTCATCGACTCGGAATTCGCCGGCATCGAGCCCTGCTTCAATTTCGACCTGATCCTCTACTACATCGCCTCGCTCGGCTGGTGTGATCTCTGCGTCGAGGCCAGGGGCGATGCCACGTTGTTCACCTTGGCCGAGCCTTCAGGTTGTTCGGTGATACTGCCCGACAGAACGACGCGCGCTCCGCAAACCTCAACCGCACAGGCACGACCCTCCGTGACCGTCAACCCGATTCTCGGCACTGGCTGGATCGCCTACGAGACCCGCGATGGGATCATTGTCGATCACCGTCAAAACGAGTTCCTGCTCAAGCGCTTCGAGCTCGACAGCCAACCCGGGGCCATGCGCCCTCAGATTACCTGGCTCGGCGACGAGCTCGCCGTCGTCGTATGGAGCCAGACTGATCTGACCGAACAGGAATTCGAGGCGATCGCCGGCGGAGTCGACTTCTCTCAGGGCACCTCCGAGCTGCATCTGGTCTATGCCATCTACGATCCCGACACGGACACCTTCGGGCCGACGCAGGACCTGACCGCACCCGGCATGGGCGGCGACGGTGGCGTGGAGCTGGCCGTTTGCCCACCGGACCTACCCCAGTGCGGCGGCGGCAAGATTCTGGCGGCCTGGGAGCACGATCGCGCAGGGGACCTGTCGATGCACGATCTCGAGGTGCGCTGGGCCGAATTCTCGCTGTCGACTTCAAGCTGGACACTCGCCGCCGCCATCGATCCGGGCAACACCTTCAAGCAGGTCCAGCCCAACGTGCTGTATCACCAGGGCCGGGCGATGGTGTTCTGGATCGAGAACCCGGCGGCCGATGCATCGGCCTATGACATGAACCAGCGCCACCTTCGCTACCGCCTTCCAGATCTGGCGGGCGCTCAGGACGCCACCGGCATACCGCCCTCGATCGCCTCACCCGATGCCGTGTCCGACGGTAACGAGGTGATCGTGGCCTACACTGTGTCCGCTGACGCCACCCGCTTCATCGGCTCCCGCCGCGCCCTGCACAGCGCCACGGGGACGTGCATTTCTGGCATCTGCAGCTGGACCGACCAGGCTCGCACCGATTCGGACGGGCGGTCGCTCTACGTCGAGCAGCCCCAGGTGGTCAGAAAAGACGACGGCACGATTACCGCCCACTTCCGCTACCTGAGCAACAGCAACGTGCGCGAGGACGACCCGCTCGGCGTCAAGCTCGGCACCGGCGATCTTGCGCGCCTGGAGCTTCGTACCCCGGTGACCAACCCGACACCGGTCACCCTTGACGGGCAAGTCAATATCGGCCTTGAAACAGTGGTCAATCCGGTCTCCGGCGATGTCTTCAACGTGTTCGCGAAGGGCCCCCAGCTGGCCTTCGAACTGCAGCAGAGCCTCAGCGGTGACGACCAGCCCAGCCTGAGGAACGTGGTCCAAATCGAGGGCAATAGCGCGAGCCGAGGAGTGAATCCGACCGCCGACGTCTTCTTCGGCACCGATCCCGGCGCACCGGACTTCGTCGTGCTCGAAGCGACGACCACCGCCAGTCAGATTGCAGCAGGCGAAACGATCGAAGTCAGCATCCGGCTGATGAACCGTGGCGGCGAGGCGAGCGCGCCTCAGATCGAGGTGGTCGCGACCTGGAACCGACCCTTTGGGCCTGAATTACCCGTGGCGAGCACCCTCGCCGATCTGTCCATGGCCGGAAGCATCGATGAGGTCACACTGATGGTTCCGACGCCGGATAACGCGGCGGTTGATCAGAAGCGCAAGCTCTACATCACGGTCGACCCGGGCGGCCTGCAGGGCGATGGCAACGGCAACAACAACTCGAAGCTGCTGACCATCGGCGGGCTGCCGGTGCCTGAGAATCTGAGCACCCTGACCAGCCGCGACACGAGCCTGGTGCAGATCGAATGGCGCCCTGTCGAGGATGATCGGGTCGTCGGCTATAGCGTCTATCGACGCAATCCCGACGGTCGGGTCTTGCTGCTGGGCACCTCGGAGACGAACGGCTTTCTGGACCTGCGCGCGGTGCCGAATCGCATCTACGAATACCAGATCCGCTCCCACTCGGCGAATTTCGCTGAATCGGAACCGACACCCTGGCGGGCGCACCTCCTGGAGGGCGTGCTCGCACCGGACCAGATCTTCCGCGATGCCTTTCAGTGGCTGTTCGCGCCGGAGAGCACCTGAGCCGCCGCGGTAACCCCGCATTGCGGCGCACGTGACCCGAGGCTGAAGACGGCAATCGCCTCCAGCCTCGGGTCCTACGTCCTGACCGCGCCCGGACACGCACTCCTTGCCGCCAGGGCTTTGTCAATTTTCAAGATACTTTCAAGTAATTTTCAAGTTCGAAGTCCCCGACCCCCCTAGGATAAAGCGCAGGAAAAAGTCAATCGCTATCGGGGCCTTCGATATGAAACCATCCACCTCTTCTACACTGACCTCCTGCAGTCGGCCCGCTCCGAACCCTCGACGCCTGGCGATCCTGCTTGTCCTGCTGACACTACCGGTGACGGCCAACGACGACCTGATCTTCGCCGACCGGTTCGAGGGTTTCCCCGGCGGGGTGATCAGCGGACGGGTCTTCTCCGATCCCGACAGCGACGGCAATCTGTCAGACGGTGTACCGGTCGATGCG